>ERZ1645187.17-NODE-17-length-155480-cov-35.184584_pt1 | contig 155480 bp, 138 predicted proteins | sample MGYA00575352_ERZ1645187 | MGnify/ENA primary metagenome ERZ1645187 (study PRJEB40837, sample SAMN11349314) | freshwater sediment metagenome | isolation source: river sediment | host: Sediment | place: India: Wazaribad , New Delhi | collected 2017-02-21 ...
ATCACGTCCTCGATCTGCTGGCGAATGCGCTCCGGCTCGGCGGCGGGCAGGTCCACCTTGTTCAGCACCGGCACAATCTCAAGATCGTTGTTGATGGCCTGATAGACATTGGCCAGCGTCTGCGCCTCAACGCCCTGGCTGGCGTCCACCACCAGCAACGCCCCTTCGCAGGCGGCAAGCGAGCGTGACACCTCATAGGCAAAGTCCACATGGCCCGGCGTGTCGATGAGGTTCAGCACATACTGTTCGCCGTTCTGCGCGGTGTAGTCGAGGCGCACCGTATTGGCCTTGATGGTGATGCCGCGCTCGCGCTCCAGATCCATGGAATCGAGAATCTGGTCCACCATCTCGCGGCTGGACACGGCCCCGGTCAGCTGGATCAGCCGGTCGGCCAGGGTGGACTTGCCGTGGTCGATATGGGCGATGATGGAAAAATTGCGGATATGGGCGGTATCGGTCATGGGGAACGGGGTCAAATCACCGGTAGGGGGCGGGAAATCACGCCCGCCGCAGGGCTTTGCGGCTCTTTGACATTCCCCCCCTCCGGGGTCAAGGGGAGGGCAGGTCTGGGGTGCTTTTGCCCGATTGTGCCCAGGTGGAATTTGCACCACAGTGCCAGCGCAGGGGGGCGGACGGCCCATGGCGCAGAAGATTGAAGTCAAGAGCAAGAAAGGTCTTGAAAAATGGCTGAACAACAGGCCAGAGGCTGCCCGACGAAAGGAGGCCACGATCGTTACATCGCGGATTGCGCTTCGTCTTTTGCCGTTCATAGAACATGTTGGAGGCCTGCCCGCAAGTCAGTTTGCCGAACTGAGCATGGCAGTATTCCGGGCAAACATGACCTCGCGGGCAGCAAGCGGGATTTTGCTGCTTGAAAATATCGGGTTGGAACATAGTGCCGGTATCGGTCACATCAAACCAGCCTTTCATCTTGCTCAAAATTTGAGTGCTAGAGTTCGTTGGCTCAACGCCATGGCCGCGGGCGCAGGCTTAGTAGCCGCGTATTCAGCTGAATTGAGTTTTCCAGGATATTCGGATGGCAATTGTATTGAGGTGACAGCTAGCGCAGCGGCAAATTCTGCTAGAGTAGATACCGATACATGGATTACAGTTTCTCAAGATTTCGAATTTATGGCCTCTCAAGGGTTCGCAGCCCTATTTTATAGACCTCTCTGGCTCGGCAAAACACCTGACTGGTGGCCTGATGCGCTCCAGCGATTGAAGGCGCACCTTTCCGCCCGTCCCTCCAAGGAGCATTGGTCCGTCTGGACAGATTGGTATGAATCAGTCGCGCGGGGCGGCCCCGCCTTTGGCCTTCCTGCCGCCATCGCCGCCGACCTCGAAAAACGCATCGCCCTTGGCGACGGCCGAGATGACTTCTGGGACCGTCCCCCCGCCGCCATCAACGCCGAAATCGCTGGCTGGGTCGCCGCTGCGCGTCAGACAGTGTCCGAAGGTCTTGAACAGCAGATTGATGAACAGGCCTTAAGGGCGAAGCCAGCCTCCATTGAAACGGCCATTGAGGATGGGGTCATTGATCTCTCTCCGGCAATCCCCACCGCAACCCTCGACAAGAATTCATTGCGTGCTGCCGCGCGAGACATGGCGAACGAACTTGGGCAACTGGCGGATTTGGCCAAGGCCAAGAATGCCGATCAGCGCCACGTCGGCCTTTTGACCGAGGCCGCAGAAAAGGTGCGGACCGCCCCCGACAACAGCGTCAACCTGTTTGCCAGCGGGCGGCTGCATGAGGCCCTCACAACCCTTTCCACACAAGTGAACGACGAGTGGGATGCTCCCTCTGCGGCCCGCTATCACTCTGCCCTTCTGCAATTTGATCGCACCCTCAAGAAGTTCCCGGAATGGCGCAAGTTCCTCGAACAGCCCAATCTGCCCACGTCAGCGCCGGATCGGGCACGGCTCATTGCAGCCGCACGGGACTTCATTGGCTCGCTTGAAGATATTCCATCAGTGGTGGCCAATCGTGTGCATGATGCCGCGAAAGATTTGCTTGATGAGCAAAACGCGCTCTCCGCCCTTGACGATCTTTATCTCGCCGATCTGGCCGAAAGCTGCCTGAACATTCTGCGCTCCGCCGCGCAAGGGTTTCTTGCCATTTATGGCAACGGCTTCGTCCAACAGTTTACGGCAAGATGGCCGGAGGTTCCGAAGGCCCACGCAGGCACGTTAATCACCATTCTCAAAGGTCCCAGCGCCAAGGTGTTGGCTGGCCTCATCGGAACGTGGTGGGCCGGTTCAACGGGCTGGCTTTCAGCCATTTGGGATTTCATCGCCAAACTTGCGCCCAGATAGAAGCCTTGACGGGAGTCGGGTCATCTCACCCTTCTTGGCGGCACGGGCGGGGTTTCCAGCGGATTGTCCGGCCATTTGTGCTTGGGGTAGCGCCCGCGCATGTCGGCGCGCACATCCGGATAGGCATTGGTCCAGAAGGTTTCCAGCGACTGGGTGACGGCCAGCGGCCGGCCCGCCGGGGAGAGAAGTTCGATGCGCAAGTGCGCCCGGCCATCGGCAATGCTGGGCGTTGTGGCCAGGCCGAACATCTCCTGCAGGCGCACCCGCAGCGTCGGCCCCGCCTCGGCCCGGTAGTCAATGCGATAGGCCGCCCCCGACGGCACCTCGATTCGCGCGGGCGCCAGTTTCTCCATCCGCCGCAGCACATCATGCGGCACCATGGCGCGCAGGATGGCCAGCAGGTCGAGCCGGGACAGATGCCGCCGCGCCGAAATCCCGGCAAGATAGGGGGCCAGCCAGTCCTGAAGGCCCGTCAGCAGCGCCCCGTCCGACAGATCGGGCAGGCCCAGTTCCGGCATCACCCGGGCCACAAAACCGAGGCGGGCGCGAAATGCCTCCGCTTCCTCCGTCCACGGAAGACTGGCCAGCCCCATGCGCGCCACCCCCGTCACCATGGCCGCCGTCATGGCCTCGGGTGCAGCTGTGGGGAGTGGCCGTTCGGAGAGAATGAGCGCACCCAGAGTTTCACGCCGCGCCGCCGACACGGCCTCGGTCTTCACGTCCCAATAGACATCTTCGCTGACGGTGATGAGGGCACTGAAATGCGCCTCCATCTCGGACCTGGACAGGGCGGCGGCCAGATGGATTTTCTGGTCGCCGGATGCGCCATCGGTCAGCGCCACGGCCAGAAAGTCCTGTTTTGCCAGTGCGTCATGGTCGGGCAGCACCGCCCCGCCGCCGCCCGCAAGGCGATAGCGCCGGTCGCCGCCCCGGCGCTGGCCAATGCGGTCGGGCCAGGCGAGCGCCAGCATGACGCCGTGCGACAGCGTGCCCCGGTCGTCGGCTGGGATATCGGCAATCTGGCGGATTTGCCGGGCCGCCTGTTTGATGCGCTCGCGCGCCGCCCCGCGCACCATGAGAAGCCGCTGCTCAATGTCCACCCCTGCCTCGCGGGCAAGCCCGTCACGCTCGGAGATGAGGGCGGCCACCTCCGCCGCCTCGGCCCCGGCCCCATGCTCCTTCGCCCGCACCACCATGTGGGCAAGGCGCGGATGCAGCGGCAGCCGCGCCAACTGCCGCCCGTGCGGCGTGATCCGTCCCGCTGCGTCCACCGCCTCCAGCCGCTTCAGCAGGTCCTGCCCCTGGGCAAAATGGGCGGCGGGCGGCAATTCCAGCCAGGGCAGGCCCGCGGCCTCCGTCACCCCCCAGGCCGCCAGTTCCAGCACCAGCGGGGCAAGATCAGCCACGCGGATTTCCGGCGCATCATGGGCGGCAAGGGCCCTTGTCTCCTCCTCCGGCCACAGCCGGAAGCACACACCGGGGCCAAGGCGCCCCGCCCGCCCTCGGCGCTGGTCGGCGGCCGCCTGCGACACGCGCACCGTCTCCAGCGCCGTCATGCCCGAGGCGGGGTCAAAACGCGCCACCCGCTTGAAACCTGTATCGACAACTGCGCCAATGCCCTCGATGGTCAGCGAGGTTTCGGCAATGGTGGTGGCCAGCACCACCTTGCGGTGGCCCGCTGGCGGCGGCGCAATGGCGGCATCCTGCGCGGCCGCGGCTAGCGCCCCATAGAGTGGGTGCAGGCTGGTGTTGGCGGGCAGGCTCTCTGCGGCAAGCCGTTGTTCCACGCGGCGGATTTCGCCTTCGCCGGGCAGAAACACCAGCACGCTCTGGGCGCTGGCGGCAAGGGCTGTATGGACAGCTTTGGCCGCATCCTCCACCAGCGCCTGCCGGGTGGTGCGGGGCAGGTGGCGGGTTGCCACCGGAAACATCCGGCCCGAGGCCGAAATGACCGGCGCCCCGCCAAGATGAGCCGACAGCCCCGCCGCATCCAGCGTGGCCGACATGATGAGGAGCCGCAAGTCAGGCCTGAGCGAAGCCCGGGCGTCCAGCGCCAGCGCCAGGCCGAGGTCGGCATCAAGGCTGCGCTCGTGGAATTCGTCGAAGATCAGAAGGCCCACATCGGCCAGTTCCGGGTCGTTCTGAAGGCGGCGGGTGAGAATGCCCTCGGTCACCACCTCGATCCGGCTGCGGGCCGAGACCCTGCGCTCCAGCCGCATGGCATAGCCCACCGTGCCGCCCGCCTCTTCACCCAGCGTGGCCGCCATGCGCCGGGCCGCCGCCCGGGTGGCCAGCCGCCGCGGCTCCAGCATCACGATTTTCCGGCCCTGAAGCCACGGCTGGTCCATCAGCGCCAGCGGCACGCGGGTGGTTTTGCCCGCCCCGGGTTCGGCCACCAGCACGGCAGCCCCGCCCGCCGCCAGGGCGGCGGCAAGCTCGGGCACCACGCTGTCCACCGGAAAAGCCATGGCCTCACAGACCGAAACCGGCCCGGGAAGTCAAGAAAACTGGCAGACCGAGGGTTCAGGGCGTAGAAAACGCCGCAGGGGGAAGCGATTTTTGTTGCCTCGCGCGCTTGAGGGGCGTACCTCAAGCGCCCCTGACTGACCCGGACACCGGCATGACCTCGCGCATTATCCCCGTTGACCTGTTTGATCTGGTGGTCTTTGGCGCCACCGGCGACCTGGCCACCCGCAAGCTTTACCCCGCCCTGTTCCACCGCGACGCCCAGAACCAGTTGCCGCTTGAGTCACGCATCATCGGGGCCTCGCGCCGTGCCATGGCTGACGATGAGTTCAGGGCCTTCGCGTCCCGCGCCATCACCGACCATGTGCCCGAGGCCGAACGCCCCGCCGGCTGTCTGGACCGGTTTCTCGCCCGCCTGACCTATGTTCAGGTGGACGCCGTGAGCGAGGATGGCTGGCCCGGCCTCAGCGCCCTGCTCAGGGGCGCGGAAGAGCGGGTCCGGGTATTCTACCTTGCCGTGGGGCCCGATCTGTTCGGCCCGATCGCCCAGCGCATCGGCGCCCATGGCCTGGTCTCGGCCAGGGCCCGGGTGGTGCTTGAAAAGCCCATCGGCCGTGATGGTGCCTCGGCCCATGCCCTGAATGAAGAGATCGGCAAGGTCTTTCCCGAGCCCGCCATTTTCCGCATTGACCACTACCTCGGCAAGGAGACGGTGCAGAACCTCATGGCGCTGCGCTTTGCCAATATTCTGTTCGAGCCGCTGTGGAATGCCGCCCACATCGACAATGTTCAGATCACCGTGGCCGAAACCCTGGGGGTGGAAGGCCGCGCCGGCTATTATGACAAGGCCGGTGCCCTGCGCGACATGGTGCAGAACCATCTGCTTCAGCTTCTCTGCCTCGTTGCCATGGAACCACCCGTATCGGTGGAAGGCGATGCGGTGCGCGATGAAAAGCTCAAGGTGCTGAAGTCGCTGAAGCCGATTGCCGCCGACGCCATTGTGCGCGGCCAGTATCGCGCCGGAGCATCGGCAGAAGGCCCGGTGCCGGGCTATCTGGAGGAGACGGGCCTCAAGGACAGCACCACCGAAACCTTCCTGGCGCTCAAGGCCGAAATCGGCAACTGGCGCTGGAATGGTGTTCCCTTCTATCTCCGCACGGGCAAGCGTCTGCCTGAACGCGTGTCGGAAATCGTCGTCGAATTCCGCGCCATTCCCTATTCCGGCTTCAGGCCGTCCGCCGGTGAGATCAGACAGAACCAGCTGGTGGTCAGGCTGCAGCCCGACGAAGGCGTGAAACTGTGGATCATGATCAAGGATCCGGGACCGGGTGGCATGCGCCTGCAGAATGTCGCCCTCGACATGACCTTTGCCGAGGCCTTCCGCGAACGCTATGCCGATGCCTATGAGCGCCTTCTGGTCGAGGTGTTGCGTGGCCACCAGACCCTGTTCATGCGCCGTGACGAGGTTGAGGCGGCCTGGGCCTGGATTGATCCGGTGCTTGATCGGTGGGCCAGTGGCATGGACCCGCCCCGTCCCTATACGGCCGGCACCTGGGGGCCCGCCGCGGCGGTGGCCCTCATTGAACGCGATGGCCGCACCTGGCACGAGGACGGCGAGGCATGATTGAACGCCGCTTCGACTTTGCCGACGGCGCCGCCCTGGCCGTGGCACTGGCCGGGGACGTGGCCGCCGAACTGGACCGCGCCATCGAGGCCCGTGGCCATGCGGCGCTGGCCGTTTCCGGTGGCACCACGCCCATTCAGTTCTTCAAGGCCCTGTCGCGGCGCAAGCTGTCGTGGAGCAGGGTCACCATCACCCTGGTGGATGAGCGTCAGGTGCCGCCCACCAGTGAGCGTTCCAACGCCCGGCTGGTGCGCGAAAACCTGCTGCAGAACGAAGCCGCCAAAGCGCGGTTTGAACCGCTGCTCAACAACCCGGGGGCGGCTGCCGTGCCGCCCTTCGATGTGGTGGTGCTGGGCATGGGGCTGGATGGCCACACCGCCTCCTTCTTTCCGGCCAGCCCGGAACTGGCCGCCGTGACGGCCCCTGCCGCCGCTGCCAAGATCATGGCCGTCACCGCACCCGGCGTGCCGGAGCCACGCCTAACCTTCACCCTGCCCTGGCTGTTGCGCGCCGCCCTGTTGTGTCTGCACATTGAAGGAACCGGCAAGCAAAAGGTGTTGCAGCAGGCGCTGGGCGAGGGGCCGGTTGCCGCCATGCCCATTCGCGCCGTGCTCAACGCCGAAACCCCGCTGTCACTCTACTGGTGCCCCTGAGCCGGGCAAGGAGACTGCCATGGCCGTCACGGCTGTCATTGCCGCCGTCACCGAAAAGCTGGTGGCCCGCAGCCGCACCAGCCGACGCACCTATCTTGACCTGATGGACCGGCAGAAAAGCCGCAAGCCCGCCCGGCATCATCTGTCCTGCGCCTCGCTGGCCCATGGCTTTGCCGCCTGCGAAGCCCAGGACAAGGCGCGCCTGCGCCACGGCGACACGCCCAATCTCGGCATCGTCACCGCCTATAATGACATGCTCTCGGCCCACCAGCCCTACGAACATGTCCCGGATCTGATCCGCCGCGTGGCCCGCGCCGCCGGGGCCACGGCCCAGGTGGCAGGCGGCGTTCCCGCCATGTGTGATGGCGTCACCCAGGGCGAAGATGGCATGGACCTGTCGCTGTTCTCGCGCGAGGTCATCGCGCTTTCCACCGCCCTGGCCCTGTCGCATCAGATGTTCGACGCCGCGCTGTACCTTGGCGTCTGCGACAAGATCGTGCCCGGCCTGGTCATCGGCGCCCTGCGCTTCGGCCACCTTCCGGCGGTGTTTGTGCCCGCCGGTCCCATGCCCTCAGGGCTTCCTAATGACCAGAAGGCAAAGCTGCGCCAGCTCCATGCCGAGGGCAAGGTGGGCCGCGCCGAACTGCTGGAGGCCGAGGCCCGGTCCTATCATGCGCCCGGCACCTGCACCTTCTATGGCACGGCCAATTCCAACCAGATGCTGATGGAGATCATGGGTCTTCATCTGCCGGGATCAACCTTCATCAACCCCGGCTCGCCCCTGCGCCGGGCGCTGACGGAGGAGGCGGTGCGCCGGGCGCTGGCGCTGGCCGGGCCGGGCGATCACCATGCGCCGCTGGCCAAAATCATTGACGAACGCGCCGTGGTGAACGGCGTGGTGGGCCTGCTCGCCACCGGCGGTTCCACCAATCACACCATGCATCTGGTGGCCATGGCGCGGGCGGCGGGCATTCATCTCACCTGGCATGATCTGGCCGAACTGTCGCGCGCCGTGCCGCTTCTGGCCCGCGTCTATCCCAATGGCGCGGCCGATGTGAACCACTTCCAGGCGGCGGGCGGCATGGGTTTTCTGATCCGTGAACTGATGAATGCGGGCCTGCTCCATGCCGATGTCACCACCATCATGGGCGAGGGCCTGTCGCGCTACCTGGTGCAGCCACGCCTGGAAGGCGATCAGCTGGTGTGGACCGATGCTGCCAGAACCTCCGGTGATGAGGCCATTCTCCGCCCCGTGGCCCGGCCCTTTGACAGTGCGGGCGGCCTTGCCGTGCTCGAGGGCAATCTCGGCCGCGCCGTCATCAAGACCTCGGCCATCCCTGCTGACCGACACGTGGTGGTGGCCCCTGCCGCCGTCTTTCCCGCGCAGGAAAGCGTGCTCGACGCCTTCAGGCGGGGCGAACTGGACCGTGACTGCGTGGTGGTGGTGCGGGGTCAGGGGCCCAAGGCCTGCGGCATGCCGGAACTGCACCGCCTCACCCCGCCGCTCGCCGTGCTGCAGAACCGGGGTTACCGCGTCGCCCTCATCACCGATGGCCGCATGTCCGGTGCCTCGGGCAAGGTGCCCGCCGCCATTCACCTCACCCCGGAGGCCTTCGATGGCGGTGCCATTGCCAAAATCCGCGATGGTGACCTGATCCGACTGGATGCCGATGAGGGCATTCTCGAAGTGCTGATTTCCGCCGATGAATGGTCCCGGCGCGAACCGGCACTGCCCGACGCTGTGTCGCATCACCATGGTGTTGGCCGTGAACTCTTTGCCCCCTTCCGTGCCCTTGTGGGCCGTGCCGATCACGGCGCCTCGGTCTTTTCATTGGAGTGAACCATGGCTCAGTCACCACAGCGGGGTCTGGAATTGATCCTGAACCGGGCACCGGTGCTGCCGGTCATCGTCATTGACCGCCTGGCCGAGGCGGTGCCGCTGGCCCGTGCCCTGGTGGCGGGCGGCCTGCCGGTGCTGGAGGTGACCCTGCGCAGTGATGCCGCCCTAGATGGCATCCGCGCCATGCTGGCCGAGGTGGAAGGTGCCGTGGTGGGCGCCGGCACCGTTCTCACCCGCAAGCAGGTGAAGGCCTGCCGCAAGGCGGGTGCTGCCTTCGGTGTGTCGCCGGGGGCCACCGGAAAACTGCTGGATGCCGTGGCGGGCGAGGGCCTGCCCTTCCTGCCCGGCGCCGCCACGGCCAGCGAAGCCATGGCGCTGCTGGAACAGGGCTATGCGCTGCAGAAATTCTTCCCCGCCGCGGCGATCGGCGGGGCGAAGGCGGTGGCGGCCCTGGCCCAGCCGCTGCCCATGATCCGCTTCTGCCCCACCGGCGGCATCACGCCGGAAACGGCGCCTGACTATTTCCGCCTCGGCAATGTCATCACCCTCGGCGGCTCATGGATGGTGCCGCGTGCTCTCATTGCGGCAGGCGCATGGGATAAAATCGAGGCGCTGGCGCGCGCCGCGGTCCAACTGCGCGCCCCCTTCCGCAAACTGTGACCCGCAGCCTTACTTGGGCTTGTGCATTTCCTTGATCTCGAAGGAGGTGATGCCGGGGGCCCGTTCCAGCGCATAGTTCAGATTGAAGTTTGACGACGCCATGAACACCGGATCGCCGTCGAGATCATGGGCGATGGAAAACCGGTTGGCGGCCACGAAGTCTTCGAGCTTCTTCGGGTCAGTGCAGGAAATCCAGCGCAACACCTCGTTGCGGGTGGTCTCGAATTCCACCGGCACGCCATATTCGGCATCAAGCCTGCCCTTCAGCACGTCAAGCTGAAGCGCACCCACCACGCCCACGATAGCGCCTGAGCCATCCACCGGAATGAACAGCTGTACCACCCCTTCCTCGGCCAGTTCCTCAAGGGCGGCGCGCAGCTTCTTGGCCTTCATGGGGTCATTGAGCTTTACCCGGCGCAGAATTTCCGGCGCGAAGGACGGCACCCCCGTGAACACCAGATCCTCGCCCTCGGTAAGCGTGTCGCCGATGCGCAGCACGCCATGGTTCGGAATGCCCACCACATCGCCGGCAAAGGCCTCCTCGGCCAGCGACCGGTCCTGGGCGAAGAAGAACTGCGGCGCGTTGAGGGCCAGCGACTTTCCCGTGCGCACGATCTTCACCTTCATGCCGCGCGTCAGCTTGCCAGAGGCAAGCCGCATGAAGGCAATGCGGTCACGGTGGTTGGGGTCCATATTGGCCTGGATCTTGAAAACGATGCCGGTCATCTTCTCCTCCGTGGCGAGGACAAGACGGGCCGCCGCCTTCTGGTCGCGCGGCGGCGGCGCATGGGCAATGAGCGTGTCGAGCAGATCGCGCACGCCGAAGTTCCGCAGCGCCGACCCGAACAGCACCGGCGACAGGTGGCCCTCGCGGAAGGCCTGCACGTCAAAGCCATGGGCAAGATCGGACACGAGGGCAATTTCCTCGCGCCAGTGCTGGGCCGCGCCATGCGGCAGAAGGGCATCAATCACCGGATCCTCAGGGCCGGACAGCACGCTGCCTTCCGGGTCTTCGTCCAGCTTGCGCAGCCGGTGCTGGGTCAGGTCATAGGTGCCGGTGAAATTCTTGCCCAGCCCCACCGGCCACACCAGCGGCGCCACCGCCAGCGCCAGCCCCTTTTCAATCTCGTCAAGAAGGTCAAGCGGCTCGCGCGTTTCGCGGTCCATCTTGTTGATGAAGGTGATGATGGGAATGTCGCGCAGGCGGCAGATTTCAAAGAGCTTGCGGGTCCGGTCCTCAATGCCCTTGGCGCCGTCAATCACCATGACGGCGGCATCAACCGCCGTCAGGGTGCGATAGGTGTCCTCGGAAAAGTCTTCATGGCCCGGCGTGTCCAGCAGGTTGAATACGCAGCCGCCATATTCGAAGGTCATGACCGAGGTGACCACCGAAATGCCGCGCGCCCGCTCAATGGCCATCCAGTCCGAGCGGGTGCGGCGCCGGTCGCCCTTGGCCCGCACCTGACCCGCCAGCTGAATGGCGCCGCCGAACAGCAACAGCTTTTCGGTCAGCGTGGTCTTGCCCGCGTCGGGGTGGGAAATGATGGCGAAGGTGCGCCGCCGCGCCACTTCGGAGTCGATCTGGCTGGTCACGATGAGGGGTCCCGATGAGTTGCCGGGCTTGTAACCCAGCGCCCTTGCCCCGTCCAGAAATCAGTGGCACATCAAGCCCAAAGGGGAGGGCACCATGGCTGAACTGGCGCTGGTGGGCGACATTGGCGGCACCAATTCCCGCTTCGGCCTGGTCAGGCCCGGAAGCCAGACGATCCATGACATCGAGGCCCTGAAGAATGACCGCTTTGAAAGTCTGGAACAGGCGGTGCAGAGCTATCTCGGCAGCCGAAACATTGCCGCCCTGCGTTCTGCCGCCATTGCCGTGGCGGGGCCGGTGCTGGGTGAGGCGGCCCAGCTCACCAACCGCAACTGGTCCTTCACCAGCACCAGCCTGAAGGCCGCCGCCCATGCCCGAAGCTTTCATCTGCTCAATGATTATGAGGCGCTGGCCCTGTCGCTGCCCCATCTGGCGGCGGCTGATCTGGAACAGGTGGGGGGCGAGGCTCCGGACGGAAAGCGCCTGAAACTGGTGCTCGGCCCCGGCACGGGCCTGGGCATGGCGGCCCTGGCACCCTTGCCCCGGGGCGGCTGGCTGGCCATTCCGGGCGAGGTCGGCCACATCACTCTGCCCATCGAAACCCAGGCGGAGTTTGACTGGCGCGAGGCCATGAAAACGCCGGGCCACACCTTCACCACGGAGGATGCCATCACCGGCGGCGGGCTGCTGCGCATGTATCGCGCCCGGGCGGCAAGACCCACCCTTGCCACGCCGGAGGCGGTGTTGCAGGCCGGTCTTGCCGGCAGCGATGCCGATGCGCTGGCCACCCTCAACCAGTTCGTCATCTGGCTTGCCCGCATTGCCGGCGATGCCGCCATGGCCATGCAGGCCAAGGGCGGCGTCTATCTGGCGGGCGGCATCGCGCCGTCACTGGTGGCAAAGCTGCGCGAAGGCCCCTTCCGTGCTGTGTTTGAAGACAAGGGCAAGATCGCCCATGTCATGAAGCCCATTCCCGTTTATGTCATCGTGGACCGGTTCCCGGCCCTCAAGGGCTGTGCCGCCGCCCTCACTCAGGAGTAATCATGTCCTCACCCAAGACGCTGCTGCTGGTCATCGACGTGCAGAATGATTTCTGCCCCGGCGGCAACCTTGCCGTGGCCGGCGGCGACAAGGTGGTGCCGGTCATCAACCAGCTGGCGCGCGAATTTCCCCATGTGGTGCTGACCCAGGACTGGCACCCCAGGGGTCACTCCTCCTTTGCCTCGCAACATGAGGGGGCCGCCCCCTTCAGCCAGATCACCATGCCCTATGGCCCGCAAACCCTGTGGCCCGACCACTGCGTGCAGGGAACCGAAGGCGCTGCCTTCCACCGGGGTCTCGACATTCCCCATGCCGAAATGATCCTGCGCAAGGGTTTCCGGCGCGCCATCGATTCCTATTCCGCCTTCTTTGAAAATGACCACCAGACGCCCACCGGCCTTGGCAGCTATCTGAAGGAGCGCGGCTTCAAGAAGATCACCATGGTGGGCCTCGCCTTTGATTATTGCGTGCGCTACTCGGCCGAGGATGCGCGCACGCTGGGCTTTGATGTCACGGTGATCGAGCGCGCCACCCGTGCCATTGATCTCAATGGTTCGGCGGCGGCCACCCGCGAGGTCTTTGCCAGGCGCGGCATCGTGCTGTCATGACGCTGGCCTTCCTGCCGCCGCCCCCCGTCACCCTCGCCATTGCCGGCAGCCACGCCCGCTTTCCCGTGCACCGGATCTATTGCGTGGGCCGCAACTATGCCGACCATGCCGCCGAAATGGGCGGCGATGCGGCCCGTGAACCGCCGTTCTTTTTCATGAAACCGGCGGACGCCGCCACCCAGGCGGGCCTCTTTCCCTATCCCCCGGCTTCCGCCGATGTCCACCATGAGGTGGAACTGGTGGTGGCGCTGGGCGAGGGGGCAAGAATTTTCGCCTATGCGGTGGGGATCGACATGACCCGCCGCGACCGTCAGGCCGAGGCCAAGAAGATGGGCCGCCCCTGGGATGTGGCCAAGGGCTTTGACCATTCGGCTCCGCTCTCGGTTCTTCATCCATCCACGGAGGTTCTGCGCCGGGGTGCCATCACCCTTGATGTCAACGGTGTCCGCCGCCAGTCGGGCGACATTGCCCAGATGATCTGGCCGGTGGACGGCATCATCAGCGAACTGGGCAAGCTCTATGCCCTGCAGCCGGGTGATCTCATCTTCACCGGAACACCCGCCGGGGTCGGCGCCGTGGTGCCGGGCGATCAGCTCTCCGCCGCCATTGCCGGGGTTGGCACCCTGCGCCTGACGGTGGCGTGAGGGCCAGCGGTGACAGGCCACCCGCCATGACCACCCGCCATGACCACCCCGCCATGACCACCGCGCCATCGGCCCGCACCGGCCCGCTTCTTGCCGTGGCTCTTGCCGCCGCCGTCTGGGGCCTGTTGTGGCTGCCGCTCCGCCTCATCCGCGAAAGCGGTCTGGGGCCGGGCTTCGTCACCCTCGGTCAGTTCGCCGTGCCGGTGGTGCTGTTGCTGCCGCTCGCCCTGTGGCGGTGGTGGCGCGCCAGGCCCACCGGGGCCAGCCGGGTGGTGGCCGGGCTGCTGACGGGCGGTGCCGTGGCGCTCTACTCCGACAGCGTGCTGCTCACCGATGTGGCGCGGGCCTTGATCCTGTTTTACGTGGCCCCGGTGTGGAGCACGCTTCTGGAAATCACGGTGATGGGCAGAAGCCTCAGTGCCGCGCGGGTTTTGTCACTGGTCCTCGGCCTTGCCGGATTGTTCGTCATCCTCGGCGGCGCCGGCGGCATCTCCCGGCCGCCCAATGCGGGTGACATCATGGCCCTGATGGCGGGCCTCATCTGGGCCCTGGGCACCACGCGGGTGCGTACCGCGCCCGACACCGGCACCTTTGAAAATGTCTTTGCCTTCTTTCTCTATGGCAGCGCTCTTGCCCTGCTGGTGGCTCTGCTGCCGGTGGCCGCCCTGGGCGCTCCACCCTCAGCCGCCCAGATGACCGCGGCTCTGCCCTGGCTCACCCTCACGGCGGCCGGTTTTCTCATCCCCGTCACCTGGGGCCTGCTCTGGGGCTCCTCGGTCATTGACCCCGGCCGCCTCAACATCATCCTCCAGCTTGAGGCGGTGGTGGGCATCGGCAGTGCCGCCCTGCTCACCAGCGAACCCTTCGGCTGGGTCGAGATCACGGGTGCCCTGCTGGTGGTGGCGGCGGGCCTCGTTGATGTGCTGGGCCACCGGCCGCCGCCGCCAGTCACGGATTGATATAGGCCGTCTTGATGGCGGTGTAGAACTCCACCGCATGGCGGCCCTGTTCGCGCGCCCCATAGCTTGAGCCCTTGCGCCCGCCGAAGGGCACATGATAGTCGACCCCCGCCGTGGCCAGATTGACCATCACCATGCCCGCCGCCGATTTCTTGCGGAAGTCGGTGGCAAGCCTGAGCGACCGGGTGAAGATGGCCGACGACAGGCCGAAGCTGGTGTCATTGGCAACCGCAACCGCCTCGTCATAGTCGGCCACCCTGATGACCGAGGCCACCGGGCCGAACACCTCCTCGCGGTTGATGCGCATGGAATTTTTGGTGCGGGTGATGAGGGCGGGCGAGAAATAGAAGCCCGGCGTTTCACGGTTCAGGCGCTCGCCGCCCATCACCAGCTCGCCGCCTTCCTCCTGCGCCACGCGCACATACATTTCATCCTGTCTGAGCTGGCCTTCATCCACCACCGGCCCCACCACCGTGCCCGCCTCCAGCGCATGGGCCACCTTCAGCCCCTTCATCAGCGCCACCACCCTGTCAACAAAGGCGTCGTGGATTTTCTCATGCACCACAAGGCGCGAATTGGCGGTGCAGCGCTGGCCCGTCTGATAGAAGGCGCCATCTACGGCTGCCAGTGCCGCGGCATCAAGGTCGGCATCATCCATGACAATGAGCGGGCTCTTGCCGCCCATTTCCAGCTGGTATTTGGCGCCGCGCGCCGCACAGCACGCCGCCACCCGCGCCCCCGTCTCCACCGAGCCGGTGAAGGAAATGGCGTTGACATCACGATGGTCAAGCAGCGTCTGCCCCACCACCGAGCCCCGCCCCATGACCAGGTTCAGAACCCCCGGCGGCAGGCCGGAGCGCGAGGCGATTTCAATCAGCGCCCAGGCCGAGGCCGGCACCAGATCGGCGGGCTTGAACACCACCGTATTGCCAAAGGCCAGCGCCGGGGCGATCTTCCAGGCCGGAATGGCGATGGGGAAATTCCACGGGCTGATGATGCCCACCACCCCCAGCGGCTCGCGGGTGATGATGACATCCACACCGGGCCTGACCGAGGGAATGGACACACCCTCCTGCCGCAGCGCCTCCTGGGCGTAGAATTTGAAAATCTGCCCCGCCCGCAGCGCCTCGCCCACGCCGAAGGAGAGCGGCTTGCCCTCCTCGCGTGACAAAAGCTGCCCCAGCTCATCCTTGCGCGCCACAATCTCGATGCCGATCCTTTCCAGAATATCGGCGCGCTGCTGCGGCGTGGTGCCAGCCCAGCCGGGGAAGGCGGCCCTGGCCGCGGCAATGGCTGTTTCGGTCTGGGCCGCATCGCCCTGGCTGTAGCGGCCCACCACCTCGCGCGTGTCCGAGGGGTTGATGTTGTCTTTGACAGCAACACCCTCAACCCATTCGCCATTGATGAAATTCTTGTGCAGCATGATGATCTCCTGTTGGCGGCAAACCTAATCCTCCGCCCGTCCCGGAGCAAAGGACAGGCCTCAGCCCTTCATGGCACCAGATCAGGCCAGCCGGAGCAGCATGGCGCCTGCCACCACCAGAAGCCCGCCCAGCCCGCGCGCCAGGGTGATCTTCTCTTTGAGAAACAGGGCCGAGAGCACCATGACAAACAGGATCGATGTTTCCCGCAGGGCGGCCACCGCCGCAATGGGGGCAAGCGTCATGGCCCACAGCACGATCCAGTAGGCGGCCAGCGACAGGGCGGCCGCCGCCAGCCCGCTTCGCCAATGGGGCAGAACGGCGGTGAAAATGCCGGGTCCGCGCAGGCTGAGCGTCGCCAGGGTCATGAACAGGGCATCAAACAGGAACACCGTGGCCGTGTAGCCGGAGGGTGCTTGCGAGATGCGCGCCCCCATGCCGTCCACCACCGTATAGACGCCGATGAACAGCGAGGTACCCAGCGCAAAGAACAGGCTGTTGCGGTCAAGCGCCAGCCTTCGCCGGCCGCCCGAGGCAATGAGCCAGATACCTGCCACCACAATGATGAGACCGGCAAGGGCGGCAGGCGCCAGCCGGTCACCCGCGAACAGCGAGGCGCCCAGCAGCGTCACCAGAGGCGCCGTGCCGCGCGCAATGGGATAGATCTGCGACAGGTCTGCCGTCTGATAGGCGCGGGCCAGAAACACATTGTAGCCGGCGTGCAGCAAACCTGTGCTAACGGCAAAGGGCAGGGCCGCGGCGGCGGGCCAGGGAAACACCGCCAGCATGACCAGCGCCATGCCGCCGATCATCACCTGCAGCAGAAACAGCGCCAGCAGCCGGTCGAGCTTCATCTTGACCAGCAGGTTCCAGCCTGCATGGCAGAAGGCCGCGGCCAAAACAGCGAAAAAGACGGTGAGACTCAAGGGCAGGCTCCGTGCGTGTCATGACCATAGCCGCGACCATGGTGAAAATGAAAGCCGCCCTCACGCGGAACTGAAGGGCGGCGGCTTGCGCTCAACCCGTCCCCCGCCCAATATGCGCCCAATCTCATATGGATCGGTCATGACCCAGTTTACCCTTGCTCCCGGTGCCTTTCCCCAGCCCGCGCCCATGAAAAAACCCAGGCCCACGGTGATCCGTGACGTCATCTGCGGCATGACGGTGGACCCCAATGCCGGCAAGCCCACCCGCGAGTGGCAGGGCCGCACCTTCCACTTCTGCTGTGCCAGATGCGCCGAGAAATTTGCCGCCGAGCCGGAAGCCCATGTCACCGCCATCGACCCCGTCTGCCGCATGACGGTGGACAAGGCTTCGGCCCCATGGATGTCAAAACATGAGGGGCAGAAGGTCTATTTCTGCTGCGAGGGCTGCCAGAAGAAGTTCGAAGCTGATCCTTCGGCCTATCTTGGCGATGCGCCGAAGCCCGCCGCCGTGACCGCGCCGCCCGGCAGCAAATGGGGCTGCCCCATGGACCCGGAGGTGGAGAGCGATGGTCCCGGCGACTGCCCCATCTGCGGCATGGCGCTGGAACCCATGACACCCTCGCTGGAGAACCAGGGCCCCAATCCCGAACTCGTGGACATGACGCGGCGCTTCTGGTTTTCCGCGCTGTTTGTCGTGCCTCTGCTGGTCATCGCCATGGCGCCCCACCTCGGCCTGTTCCTGGGCCATTGGAGCCATGGGCCCACAGGTCAGTGGGTGCAGGCAGCGCTGGCCGCACCCGTGGTACTGTGGGCGGGCCTGCCCATCTTCAAACGCGCCCTTCTTTCCTTCCAGACCATGAATCTCAACATGTGGTCGCTCATCGGCGTGGGCACGGTGGCGGCCTTTCTCTACAGTGTGGTGGCCCTGCTGGCGCCCGGCCTCTTCCCCGACGGTTTGCGCGCCGCCGACGGCACGGTGGGCGTCTATTTTGAAAGTGCGGCCGTCATCATCGCGCTGGTGCTGCTGGGCCAGGTGCTGGAACTCTCGGCCCGCGCCAAGACCGGTGCAGCCCTGATGGCGCTGCTGCGGCGGGTGCCGGACACGGCCCACCGCATCGGTGCCGACGGCAGCGAGCACGATGTGCCGCTTGCCGAGGTCAAGGTGGGTGACCGGCTGGTGGTGCGCGCCCATGAACGGGTGCCGGTCGATGGCGAAATCATCACCGGAAACGCCCTGATCGAGGAATCCATGCTGACGGGTGAGGCCGTTCCCGTGGCCAAGGCGGCGGGCAGTGCTGTTCATGCCGGCACCTTCAACGGCGACACCGCCTTCACCATGCAGGCCAGGCGGGTGGGGCTGGACACCACGCTGTCGCGCATCGTGCTGGCGGTCAGCGAAGCCCAGCGCTCCAAGGCCCCCATCCAGTCTCTGGCCGACCGCATCGCCCGCTGGTTCGTGCCCACCGTCATCGCCATTGCCGCACTGGCCTTCGTGCTCTGGCTTGTCATCGGGCCGGAACCGAAGCTGGCCTATGCCAGTGCCGCTTTCATCAGTGTGCTGATTATTGCCTGCCCCTGCGCGCTTGGTCTGGCCACGCCCATGTCGGTCATGGTGGCGGCGGGCCGGGGCGCTGCCAATGGCATTCTGATCCGCAAGGCGCCCGCCCTTGAGGCCATGGCCGAGGCCGATACGCTGGTCATCGACAAGACCGGCACCCTGACCGAAGGTAAACCGCGTGTGATCGATATCGTCACGGCCGACGGTGGCGCACACACCGCTGTGCTGGCGCTGGCCGCCGGGCTGGAAGCCTCAGGCACCCATCCGCTGGCCGAGGCCATCCGCACCGCTGCCAGGCTCGAGACTCTCGCACCCGCCCCCGTCAGCCAGGTGAAAAGCCTGCCCGGTCTGGGTCTGGCGGGCATGCAGGGCAGCGACGCCGTGCTGCTTGGCAACCAGCGCCTGATGGAAAGCCGTGGGTTTGCGCTTCCGGCGCCACTCATCGCTGCTGCTGAAGCGGCGACGGGCCGTGGTGAAACCCCGGTCTTCGTGGCCAGGGGCAGCACCGTGCAGGGCCTCATCACCGCTGCCGATCCGCTGAAGCCAGCCGCCGCCGCCGCCGTGGCCAGCCTCAAGGCCCAGGGTCTGCGCATCATCATGGCCACCGGTGATGACGAGCGTGTGGCCCAGACCGTGGCCAGAACGCTCGGCATTGATGAGGTGAAGTCCCGTATCCTACCCGAGGACAAACTGGCTCTGGTGAAGCAGCTTCAGGCCGAGGGCCGCAAGGTCATCATGGCAGGCGACGGCATCAACGATGCCGCCGCTCTCGCTCAGGCTGATTGCGGCGTGGCCATGGCCACCGGCACCGATCTCGCCATGGAGAATGCCGGACTGACCCTCCTCAACGGCGACATCACGGGCCTCACCCGGGCCCGTCACCTTGCCCGCGCCACGCTCGCCAATATCAAGCAGAACCTGTTCTTTGCCTTCGCCTATAATGCCATCGGCATTCCCCTGGCGGCAGGCATTCTCTATCCCCTGCTGGGATTGCTGCTCACGCCAGCCGTTGCGGCCCTGGCGATGAGCCTGTCATCGGTGTCGGTCATCAGCAATGCGCTGCGCCTGCGCCGTCAGCCGGTGCCCATGGTCATGACCGGGGGCTGAGCGAACCGTTGTGTTTGATCGGGCGCCGATCAGGGATTGGCAAGATTGGTGCACGCCGCCGTATTCGAAGCGGTCAGCTGGCAGCCAAGTTTCATGGACGCGCGCGGCCGCTGAATGGTGTCCTGCGTCAGCTTCATGGTCTGGCTTGGCATGATCTTCTTGCCGAACAGGGTGAAGATCCAGGGCTTGAAGTTCACACAGACGCGGGCCAGAACCAGGTCGTTGTATTTCGTCGTGTCGTTCAGGCTGTTGGCCCCCATCAGGGCGGAATAGTTGGTATTGATGTTTTCGGCTGTTGGCGTCGTGGTGGCAGGCGCGGTGTTGCTTCCGCACACCGAATTGCTGCTCTTGACGCTCCACGCCACGGACGCCGTGTATTTGTCATCCCAGCTTGTGCTGCCCTGATTGGGAGCCGAGGCATTATAGGTCTTGGTAAGGCCGTAGAACTCGACACCAATGTCGGCTGTGGGGGTGTTTCCAATGATCATGAACACCGCGTTCCGGTAATCTTCAAGATCCGTTTTCAAGACCACATTCTTGTTCTGGGTTACCAGGTCGGCCATCACGCCCGAGGCATAGGTCACCTGGCGGTTGACCGAAATCAGCGATGTCACATCGACCATGCCGAAGAACAGCAGCATGAGCATGGGCATGATCAGAGCAAATTCAATTGCCGCCATGCCGCGTGTATTGCGCAGATACTGGGCAAGGGAGTGTTTCATGTGGCCGAACACGAATTGGAGGTTGCGAAGGGTTCGTTTCGGAAAACCGAAATGCCGCGCAGCCGCCGGTAATTGATGCTGATCGGCTTGTTGTCCTTGTCCTTGGTGTTGAGCGTGAAATTGCCCAAGACCTTGTCCATGAAGGGGAAGGCAAAATTGTAATCATAGGTGGCGATGATCGCCATCGGCTTGGACTTGTCACCACAGGAAAAGGAACTGTTCTTGACGCCGCTGTTATCAGCCTTCAGGCCGATGTCGAGCGAATTTGGGGTGGAACTCTTGAGCGCGGCGAAGGTGTTGGCGGGCGCCACATAAACCGTGACTTTGGAACAGTCCATGAGAAACCGCGCCACGCCGTTGGCGCAGATGGAATTCTTGAAAACGGTGGGGCTAGTCTTGGTGTCCTGGGCGTTGCCGGTGCGGATCGCCCGTGAAGCCTTCTGCACCGCCGCCTGCAGGGTATATTCGGTAAACAGCATGACCCCGGTTTCAAACATGCAACCGAGAAACAGCAGGAAGGGCCCACCCACGAAGGCGAACTCAACGGCGGAAAATCCGCTTTCCGATACACCAAACCGCCTGGCTGCAGCGCGCAGACCGGCCCTGAACCGTCCCATGTGGGTCTCCGCTGGGCAATAAACCTCTGACGGCTCAGAAATATCAGCCGGAATTTTATAAAACTCTAACGGCTTTGCTAAAATTTTAGCCAATCCCGGGCAGCGGCAAATTTACTGCGGGGCGGCACCATCGGCAGGCGGCGGCGGCGCAACCGTTGTGGGCGTGCTGCGGCCCTGGCCCAGGTTCTGCTTCTGGTTAAAGGTATTGGCGATGGCGCTCATATGGCTCGGGTCGTCGCCAACCCGCACAATGGACTGGCAATCCGGCATGCAGCTGCTGCTGTAGCGCTTTCCGGCCTTGTAGACCGACACGGTGGCGTCGTTCTCGCGTTCCTTCACCATCACCTCGAAATTGGCAATCTGATTGCCTTCGGTGTCGAGAATGATCATGTCAGTTTCGCCATAGGCACGGCCATGCACGAAAATCTGCTGCCCCTGAACGGTCACGTCGGCGATGAAGGGATCGCCAATGACAATGGCGCCCGGCGGGGTCGAAACGCTGAGAAGCTGAGTCCGGTCGGCACTGAGAACGAGCGGCTCGGCGGCGGCAGCCGGCAGGGCCGACAGGGCAAACAGGGCAGCAGCCACGCACAGGCGGTATTTCATGGGTCCAGATCCTCGCAACCTCATCCCCCGTAACTCTTAAGGGGGCATGACTCGTCGTGCGACAATGCCACGTAAATGGTGAATCAACTGTTTACGATCTGGTCCGGGGCCGGTCGCCCGCCTCGGCCCGGCCGCCAGCGGCATACGGTTAACTCCACCTTTACGGTCGCCGTGGAAAGGTCTGTCCGGCTCCGCCTTGGGCCGAAGGGACGTTTTGATCATGCTTCAGTCATTGTCGCTTTACCTGCTGCCATCACTGCTGATGGTCGCCGCCGCCAGCGATGCGCTTTATCTGCGCATTCCCAATTGGTTGACGATTCTGACGGCGCTCGCCTTTTTCCCCATGGCCCTGATGACCGGCATGCCCATGGCAGAGCTCGGCTGGCATGTTGTGGCGGGCCTCATCCTGTTCTTCGTCGGCTTTGCGTTTTTCCAGCTGCGGCTGTTTGGCGGCGGTGACGCCAAACTCATGGCCGCCGCCGGCCTGTGGTTTGGCACGGCGCAGCTGGTGCCCTTTCTTTTCTATACGGTTCTCGCGGGCGGCATTCTGGCGGCGGGCGTTGCCTTTCTGTCCATGGTGGGCCTCCATCTCGAGATGAAAGCCGAAGAATTCAGCAAGAAAATCAGCGGCATAAAGCCCTCCGTGCCCTACGGCATAGCGCTGGCGGCGGGTGGCATTCTGGCGTTGCGCGACAGTTGGTGGCTGCAGGTCGCTGGTTAACGGAAAGCCAACCCCATGCCGGGCATTAACCTAAATTTGACCATTACAGCCGAATCTTGGCGGAGCGACCATGCCGCCTGGCGTGAAGTGAGGGAATGAATATGAGTAAGATGCGCATCATCATCCTGGCTGCGGCAGTGGGGTCGGCGGCCATGGCGGCCATGCTGGCCAATGGCATGATCGGCAAAAAGCCTGAAAAGCAGGTGGTCGAAGTCAACAAGGTTGAAACCATTCCGGTTCTCGTGGCGGCCAAGGATATCGGGCTGGGCGACAAGCTGGTGGCCGGCACCGTGATCTGGAAGGACTGGCCCAAGGCCAATGTCACCGGCTCCATGATCACCCAGGATGCCATGCCGGACGCAATCAGCGCCATGGAAAAGAATCGCGCCCGCTCGGCCTTCGCCAGCGGTGAAACCATCATGGAACAGAAGCTCCTGAAGGCCGGGGATGCAGGCTTCATGAGCGCCATCGTGCGCAAGGGCATGCGGGCCATTTCGGTCGGCATCTCGGTCACCTCCTCGGCGGGCGGCTTCATCCTGCCCAATGACAAGGTTGATGTCCTGCTCACCCGCCAGCTTGATGGGCAGAGCCCGTCCGGCGGCAAGAACGTGGTCAGCGAAACCGTGCTGACCAATGTGCGCGTGCTCGCCATCAATCAGACCTACAAGCAGGATCCCACCGGTGAAAAGGTGGCGCTGGAAGATGGCAAGACCGCCACTCTCGAACTGACGCCGCAACAGGCTGAGGTCATTTCCACCATCGAATCGGTTGGTGAACTGTCTCTGGCGCTCCGGTCCATCGCCGACAGCGAAGGCAAGACGCCTGATACCGATCTTCCCGCCCTGAGCGACCGCTTCTCCGGGGGCAAAAACAACAAGAAGGGCACTGATCTCATGATCATGCGCTATGGCGTCCCGTCCTATACGGCGTATCGCTGAGAAAGGCTGATGGCAATGTCGTCCGTTTCATTTAAACCAGCCGGTTACGCCAAGAAGGCCAATCGCTTTGCTGTTCTCGCCGCCCTGTCGGTAGCGGCCATAACGGGCCTGTGGCTGGCGGGTGTGCCCTCGGGCCATGCCTCCGACCTTGATGTCTCGGTGGCCGATCAGGCGTCGGGCGCCCACTTCCTGCGCATCGGGCTGAACAAGTCGGTGGTCATTCGCCTGCCGGCCGAGGCCAAGGACGTTCTGGTTGGCAATCCTGACATCGTTGATGCCGTGGTGCGCACCAAGAACACGGCCTATCTGTTTGCCCGCGCCATCGGCCAGACCAACATCTTCTTCTTCGATGGCAGCGGCTAGCAGATCCTCAATCTCGATCTTGAGGTTGCCCAGGATACCACTGCCATCCAGAAACTGATCAAGCGCACCCTGCCGGGTTCGCGCATCACGGTTGACACCGTCGGCAACAGCGTTGTGCTCGGTGGTGTGGCGGCCAATGCGGCCGAAGCCAAGACCGCTGAAGATCTGGCCAAGAAGTTTGGTGGCGACGTTCTGAACACCATCAAGCTTGCCGGTGATGACCAGGTCATTCTCAAGGTGCGCATTGCCGAAGTGCAGCGTGATGTCATGAAGCAACTGGGCGTGGACCTGTCGAAGACAGCGCTCACCCTGGGCAAATTCGCCTTTGGCATCAACGGCATGTATCCCTTCACCAACGGCTACAGCGGCGCCGTCCTGTCGTCCAGCTATGACGGCAAGAAATTTGATATCAACGCCGCTGTCGCCGCTCTGGAAGGCAACGGCCTGATGCGCACTCTGGCCGAACCCACCCTGACCGCCATTTCCGGCCAGGGCGCCCAGTTCCATGCCGGTGGCGAATACCCCTACACGGTCTGCGATGCCTCCGCCGCCGTGCGTCAGTGCACCGTAGAATTCAAGAAATACGGTGTCCAGCTTGACTTTACCCCGGTGGTGCTCAACGAGGGCCGGATCAATATGAAGATCCACACCGAGGTATCGGAACTGGCGTCCATTTCCGGCGCCGGTGTGCCGGTGATCAATACCCGCAACGCCGAAACCACGCTGGAAATGCCCTCCGGCGGCTCCATGATGCTGGCTGGCCTGATCAAGGACAGCGTCCGCCAGAATCTCAACGGCGCGCCGGGGTTGAAGCAGTTGCCGGTTCTCGGCGCCCTGTTCCGCAGCCGTGACTACGTTCAGAACGAAACCGAACTGGTGGTTCTGGTGACACCCTACATTGTGGGTCCGACCAGCGAGAAGCAGATGACACTGCCGACCGACCGGCTCAACCCCGCCACCGAAAAGGACCAGCTTCTGTTCGGCCGTCTGAACAAGATTTATGGCGCCCCCGGCAGTCAGGCGGATCCCTCCGCCGCCTATACCGGCAGCGTCGGTCACATCATCGAGTGATGAGCGTCGTGGAGACAGACATGTTGAACCCTTTGAAATCCTCTCTCCTCCGCGGCCTCGCCCTGCCAGCCATTCTGGCTGGCTTTCTGGGCGGCTGCGCCCTGACCACGCCCGACCCGCTGGAAAACGCCTATGTGCCCTTCTCCGGGTCCGAGAAATTTCCCATTGAGATGGCCAGCGGCCCGGTGACGCTCGCCGTTCCGGCCAGCCGGGGCGGTCTTCAGCCGGCCCAGGTGAATACCGTGGCAGGCTTTGCCCGCCAGGCCTTGGGCAATGCCACGTCCACCATCACGGTGCGGCGTCCCTCCTCCGGCGGCCAGGCCACGGCCCGCAGCATTGTTGACGTGATGACCGCCCAGGGCATTTCCCGCAGCCGCATTAAGCTGGCCACCTATCCCGGCCCGGCTTCGGCACCGGTGGAAGTCTCCTATGTCCGCACCTATGCCAGGACCGCCCCGTGCGGCGACTGGTCGCGCGATCTGAACAGCACCTGGAATAACGAGACGGCGCCCAACCACGGCTGCGCGCTCCACTCCAATATTGCCGCCATGATCGTCAATCCTGAAAATGTTGTGACGCCAGCACCCGTGAGCACGGCACCGGCCGCCTCGCGCATGTCCGGCATCCAGCGCGTGATGGACGTGACGAGCATGGTTTCCACCTCCGCGCCGTCGGCCGGCGGCACGCCCTGATTTTGTCCACAGGATCGCCTGAAATGACCGCTTCAGCTCATAGTTTCTCCGCCCACGGTTCTGACCAGCACCCGGTGGTCATGGTGCCGCATGTGAACATTCACAACTTCTGCGACAATCAGCAGACCGGTGAAGTCTTGCAGCAGGCGGCGATGGACCGGCGCATGGGCCATGCCCATGTTTCCATCCAGCTCGGCGGTCTTGCGGCGGCCATCCAGGTCTACCAGCATCAGCCCACCCCCAATGTGCTGGTGGTGGAAACCCACGCCGGGCGCGAACAGCTTCTGGCCGAACTGGGCAAGCTGGCCGAAGTCTGCCAGCCCACCACCAAGGTCATCATCATCGGCCACGTCAATGACGTGATTCTCTATCGCGAACTGATGCGCCAGGGCATCAGCGAATACATTGTGGCGCCGGTCAGCGCCCTGCATTACATCGAGTCCATTGCCAGCCTTTACAAGGATCCCAAGAGCGACCCCCTCGGCCGCATCTTTGCCTTTGTCGGCTCCAAGGGCGGTGTGGGGTCATCCACCATCGCCCACAACATCGCCTATCGGCTGTCCGGCAAGCACAGTGTCGAAACCGTCATCACCGACCTCGACCTTGCCTTCGGCACCGCCGGGCTCAATTTCAATCAGGATGCCAACGGTGGCATGATTGAAGCCCTTGGTTCGCCCGACCGCGTTGACTCCACCCTCATTGACCGGCTGCTGACCAAGCTGGGCGGCAAGCTGAGCCTGCTCGGCGGCCCCTGTCAGGTGGACCGTGAATTTGCCATTGAAGCCCACTCCATGGAAATCGTCCTCAATGCCCTGCGCCGCAGTGTGCCGTGCATCGTGGTTGACGTGCCCAATGTCTGGGCACCCTGGGTGCGCTACACCCTGATCAATGCCGATGAGGTCATCATCACCGCGACCCCGGAACTGGCCAGCCTGCGCAATACCAAGAACATTGTCGATCTTCTGAAACAGGCCCGGCCCAACGATCACCTGCCGCGCATCATTCTCAACCAGGTGGGCGTGCCCAAGCGGCCGGAAGTCTCGGCAGCCGATTTTGCCAAGGCCGTGGGCATCACGCCAGAGCTTGTCATTCCCTATGACCCCATGGTGTTCGGCACGGCCCAGAGCAACGGCCAGATGCTGTTTGAGGTTGGTCCCAAGTCCAAGTCCGCCGAACAGCTTGATGTTCTGGCCGACATTCTCTCCGGCAACAACAAGACCGCTCCCAAGAGCGGAAAATTCAATCTCAATGAAATCTTTCAGAAGCTGCCCAGCCTGAGGAAGAAATAAGCGATGTTCGGCAAGAGAAGCGATAGTGGCGTTTCTGCCCCGGTGCCTCAGGCTCCGGTCCCGGCTGCGCCTGCGGTCCCGGCCTCGGGCCTGGCCCCCCCCGCTGCCCCCGGTTTCATTCCCGACCTGCCCATGCCGCAGCAGGGCCAGGCGCCGGGTCAGTTCCCCGGCAGCCCGCAGCCGCCGCGCCCCGCGCCCCAGCCTGCTGCGCCGCGCGCGCCCGCCATGATGCGGCATCGCTCTGAAAACTACTATGACATCAAGGGCACCATCTTCAACGCCCTGATCGACGCCATCGACCTCACCCAGCTGGGGCAGCTCGACCGCGATGCCGCCCGCGACGAAATCCGCGACATCGTCAATGAGATCATCACCCTCAAGGATGTGGTGATGTCCATTGCCGAGCAGGAAGAACTGCTTGAGGACATCTGCAACGACGTGCTTGGCTATGGCCCGCTCGAGCCGCTGCTCGCCCGCGATGACATCGCCGACATCATGGTCAACGGCGCCGCCACCACCTTCATCGAAGTCGGCGGCAAGATGGAGAAAACCGGTGTGCGCTTCCGCGACAACACCCAGCTTCTCAACATCTGCCAGCGCATCGTGAGCCAGGTGGGCCGCCGCGTCGACGAGGCAAGCCCCATCTGCGACGCCCGCCTGCCGGACGGTTCCCGTGTCAACGTCATCGTTGGCCCCCTGGCCATTGACGGCCCCGCCCTCACCATTCGTAAATTCAAGCGCGACCGCCTGAAACTCTCCGACCTGGTGAAGTTCAAGTCGATCACGCCGGAAGGTGCCACCATCCTCGAGATCATTGGCCGGGTGCGCTGTAACGTCCTGATCTCCGGCGGTACCGGTTCCGGTAAGACCACGCTGCTCAACTGTCTCACCGGTCACATCGATCACGACGAACGCATCATCACCTGCGAAGATGCCGCCGAACTGCAATTGCAGCAGCCCCATGTGGTGCGCCTTGAAACCCGCCCGCCCAACCTTGAGGGCGAGGGCGCCATTTCCATGCGCGATCTGGTCAAGAACTGTCTGCGCATGCGTCCCGAGCGGATCATCGTCGGCGAAGTCCGCGGCCCGGAGGCCTTCGACCTCCTCCAGGCCATGAACACCGGTCACGACGGTTCCATGGGCACCCTCCACGCCAACAGCCCGCGTGAAGCCCTGTCGCGTCTCGAATCCATGATCACCATGGGCGGCTTCTCGCTGCCGTCCAAGACCATCAAGGAAATGATCACCGGTTCCATTGACGTGATCGTCCAGGCGGCGCGCCTGCGTGACGGTTCGCGCCGCATCACCCACATCACCGAAGTGATCGGCATGGAAGGTGATGTCATCATCACCCAGGATCTCTTCGTCTATGAAATCACCGGTGAAGACGCGGCCGGCAAGATCATTGGCCGTCACCGCTCCACCGGCATTGCCCGGCCGCATTTCTGGGACCGTGCCCGCTATTACAATGAAGAGCGCCGTCTCGCCGAGGCCCTTGAAAAGGCCGAAATGCGCAACGACCAGGATTAGTCTGCAGGGTTTGGAGTGAGGGCACATGAATTTCGGCGGCGATCTGCAAAATACAGCCTTCGTCGTGATGGTCGCCATCGCGGTGGGCGGTGTCGCGCTGGCGCTGCTCTATCCGCTCTTTGCCAACGAAGCCAAGAATGAGCGCATCAAGGCGGTTGCCAACAGCCGCAATGCCAGTTCCAACCTGCGCAACCGGGTGGAAAACGAAAGCAAGGAACGCCGCAAGCAGGTTCAGGAATCCCTGAAACAGATCGAAGAGCGCGAGCGCAAGCGCAAGAAGATCACGTTGCGCACCCTCATTGCCCAGTCGGGTCTCGACATTTCGGTGCGCCAGTTCTGGATATTTTCCGCGGCCCTGGGTGCCGGCATGGCCATTGTCCCGGCGGTGTTCGGCCTGCCTCTGCTCATTTCCGCAGGCCTTGCCTTTGTCTTCACCTTCGGCTTTCCCCGCTGGTTTCTGGGCTTCCTGCGCCGCCGCCGGCAGGACATCTTCCTGCGCGATTTCGCCGACGCCATCGACGTGATGGTGCGTGGTCTCAAGGCCGGCCTGCCGGTGTCAGACGCCATGAAGGTGATTGCCAACGAAACCGGTCCGCCCGTCGGGCCTGAATTCACTGAAGTGGTGGAAGGTCAGCGCGTCGGCATTTCCATCGATCAGGGCATTGAACGCATGGTCGAGCGCATGCCCCTGGCCGAGGTCAACTTTCTTGCCATCGTCATGGCCATCCAGTCCAAGACCGGCGGCAACCTGTCAGAAGCGCTGGGCAATCTGTCCAAGGTTTTGCGCGACCGCAAGAAAATGAAGGCCAAGATCAAGTCGGTCAGCCAGGAAGCAAAATCCTCTGCCGCCATCATCGGTGCCCTGCCGTTCTTCATCATGGGCATGATGACCTTCCTGAATCCGACCTATCTGGCACCCATGTTCAACACCTCCATCGGCCACATGCTGATGATCGGCAGCGGTGTGTGGATGCTGATGGGCGTTCTGGTCATGCGTAAAATGATCAATTTCGATTTCTGACCGGGAAATATCATGGATCTGGTTCAGCACTATCTGCAGATGGAAACCGCCATCACCCTTCTGGTGGCGGTGGCTACCTTTGCAACGGTGCTGACCATCGCCATGCCGTATTTTGAAGGCGACCGGCTGAACAGCCGCATCAAGGGCGTGGTTCAGGAGCGGGAACGCCTGCGCCAGGCCCAGAAGGCGGCCCTTGCCGCCGGTGCCGAAGGCAAGCTGCGCGACAAGAGCAAGGGCAGCCTGTTCCGCCAGCTCGTCGATCTGTTGAACCTGCGCAAGGTTTTCGAAGCCGAAAGTTCGCGCGAGTTTCTGCGCAAGGCCGGCCTGCGCAGTGAAAGCCATCTCTTCACCTATCTGGTGATGCGCATGGTCACGCCCATTGCCCTGGGCATTCTTGTGTTCAGCTATTCCTCGGCCTTCTATGCCGACCGGGTCTCCACCTCCATGCGTCTGGCCATGTCCATGGGTGGTGTCATCGCCGGTTTCTATGTGCCTGCGCTGGTGCTGAAGAACATGATTTCAAAGCGCCAGGAATCAATCCGGCGCGCCTGGTCCGATGCCCTTGACCTGTTGCTGATCTGCGTTGAATCCGGCATGTCCATCGAGCCCGCCATGACCCGCGTGGCCCGCGAGATCGGCCGTCAGTCAGTGCCTCTGTCCGAAGAAATGACGCTGACTGTGGCAGAACTGTCCTTCCTGCAGGACCGCCGCAAGGCCTTTGAAAATCTCGGCAAGCGCGTTGACATCGACACGGTGCGTTCAGTGGTCACCTCGCTCATCCAGGCCGAACGCTACGGCACGCCGCTTGGCACGGCGCTGCGCGTGCTCGCCCAGGAAAACCGGGAAGCGCGCATGCAGCACGCCGAAAAGAAGGCCGCTGCCCTGCCGCCCAAGCTCACCGTGCCGATGATTCTGTTCTTCCTGCCGGTGATCTTCGTGGTCATTCTCGGCCCCTCCATCATCATGGTCATGGGCGTGAAATAGGCTCCCCGCCACAGGCAACAAAAAACGCCGGACCACTGCCGGCGTTTTTCTTTCTGCGGAAGCGATCAGTTGCCGGGGTTGGTGCCGGAAGCCAGCTGCTGCCAGGTGTTGGGCTGGGCCAGCATCTTCTGCAGATAGGCCATGTTGGCATCCACCTGGTCGGGTGGCAGGTCGGTGCTGGCAATCTGGCGCGCCTCGTCAAACCGGCCCTGCAGGCCCACGGCCAGTGCCAGGTTCTGCCGGATCTTCGGATAGGCGCCACTGTTCGGCTGGGCCAGCGCCTGGCGCAGGGTTACCTCGCCGCTCTTGAGGTCGCCGGCCAGCGTCTGTGACATGCCCAGATTGTTCAGAACCTGAACCTGACGGGGGCTCATGGCCAAAGCCTTCTGATAGGCGGCCTGCGCTGCCGCATACTGGCCCTGGTCGTCATAGGCTGACCCCAGGGCATTTTGAACCTGCCAGGTGGCGCCTTGCATGCTGGCGGCCTTTTCCAGCGCGGTCACCGCGCCGCCGCTGTCGCCGGCAGCCAGCAGCTTCTTGCCATAAAGGGCCTGAACGGTGCCGTCTTCGGGGTGCAGGCTGGCAAGTTTGCCCAGCACCTCGACCTGCCGGTCGCTCTGCCCGATCCGTTCCAGGGCAGCCACATAGGCAAGGCCGGTGCGCGTGTCGCCGGGGTTTTTCTGCCAGGCATCGCCCAGTTTCACCGTGTCGGACAGTGACGCCTGACTGGTGCTGGCGGTGTTGACCGGGTCCGGTGAAAGCTGTCCGGCGGTGCGCGACTGGCAGGCCGACAGCGCCATGGCTGCCAGCACAAGCACCATGGCCGCGGAACCCCGGCGGGGAAGGGCGCTGGCACAGGCACGCATGGCAATCTCCGGTGAATCGTGGGATAGAGTGGCCCGATCTTGTGATCCCTATGGTCAACAAACTGTTAACTATGGGGCGTTGCCGCCAGAATGGATGTCCCATGACCGACCCTGCCCGCCTGCTGCTGCCCGCCGCCACCCGCTCCGCCGTGCCCATCCGGCTCATCTCTGCCGACAACTGGGCCGCCGAGGAGCGCAAGCTGCCCCCGGCTCAGCGCGCCTGGGCCAGGGCGCAGGGCTTTGCCGCCGCGCCCCTGGCGCTACTGCCGCTGCCCGGTGATCAGGGCGGCATGAGTGCCGTTCTGGTGGGCGCCCCCAGGCCTGAGGCCGACCCCTTCAGCCTGGGCCGCCTGGTCTGGCTGCTGCCGGCAGGGCGCTATCGTTTCGAGGGCGAATCCGAAGGGCAGGAACTGGCCGCGCTGGGCTGGCTGCTGGAAGCCTATGGCTATGACCCGTTCCGCCCGGTCAAGCAGGCCAAGGCCGCCCTGGTCTGTCCGGCGGGGATTGACCGCGGCCGCCTTCTCCGCATCGCCGCCGCGGTCTATGGGGTGCGTGATCTGGTCAACACGCCGGCCAATCTGCTGGGGCCTGCCGAACTGGAGCGCGCGGTGAAAACCGTGGCCCGCCCGCACCGCGGCCGCGTCAGGGTGACAACGGGTGCCCGCCTTGCCCGGCAGTTTCCGCTCATTCAGGTGGTGGGCCAGGCCAGCCCCCGGGCGCCGCGCCTCATCGACCTCACCTGGGGCAGCCCGCGCCACCCCAGGGTGACGCTGGTGGGCAAGGGCGTGTGCTTTGATTCAGGCGGCCTTGACCTGAAGCCCGCCGCCGGCATGGCGCTGATGAAAAAGGACATGGGCGGTGCTGCCACCGTGCTGGGTCTTGCCCGGCTGATCATGGAGGAAAAGCTGCCGCTGCGCCTCCGGGTGCTCATCCCGGCGGTGGAGAATGCCGTATCCGGCAACGCCTTCCGCCCCGGTGACGTGTTCAGGACCCGCAAGGGCCTCACCGTCGAGATCGGCAACACCGATGCCGAAGGAAGGCTCATCCTGTGTGAGGCGCTGGCGCTGGCCGATGAGGAAAAGCCGGACCTCCTCATCAACATGGCCACGCTGACGGGGGCCGCCCGCGTGGCGCTGGGGCCCGACCTGCCGCCATTTTACACTGATGATGAGGAACTGGCCGCCGCCGTCGCGCGCCATGCCATGGCCGAGAACGATCCGCTGTGGCGCCTGCCGCTGTGGCGGCCCTATGACGCGCTCTATGACAGCCCCCTTGCCGACATGAACAACAACGGCACCTCGGGTTTTGCCGGGTCCATTCAGGCGGCCCTGTTCCTGCGCCGCTTTGTTGACCGCGCCCGGTCCTTCATCCATTTCGATCTCTTCGCCTGGGTGCCAAAGGCCAGGCCGGGCCGCCCGCTGGGGGCCGAGGCCCAGGCGCTGCGCGCCCTGTTTGCCCTTCTCGCCGAACGCTACGGCAAGCGGGTTGCAGGGAAGCGGCGTTCGCGGCACAATTGATCCGCATCCGAAACGAAGCGAGGATGAACGTGGCCGACGGCCTCACCCCCGGAAAGGCGCTGGAACTGTGGCATGCCGTGTCGCTGCAGCAGGTTCTGGATGACGCGCCCGACCTGTCGCTGCGCCAACTCACCATTCTGCTGACCATCTATCTTGAATCACCGCCGCACACCGTGCGTGATCTGGCGGCAAGGCTCCATGTCACCAAGCCGGTCATCACCCGGGCGCTGGATTCCATGGGCAAGCACCGGCTGGTGAACCGCCGCCGCGATGAAAAGGACCGGCGCAATGTGCTGATCCAACGCACGGTGGAAGGTGCGCTCTATCTCGAACGTCTGGGTGATGTGGTGTCAGCCCAGAGCAGGAAGGGACGCTGAGCCATGGCCCTTGATGGCAGACGTTACGCCGTCCGCCCGGATCTTGCCGATGCACGCCTTCGTGGTCAGGTTGAGGCGCTGCGCTTTGAGGTGGGGGTTGTCATGCAGGTGCAGGCCTTCTCCGCCCCCCTGCGCAAGGCCCCGCGTGATGATGCCATGCAGTTGAGTGAGGCGCTGTTTGGCGAGACGCTGCGGGTCTTCGATGTGAGGGAGGGCTATGCCTGGGGGCAATTGGCGCGTGATGGCTATGTCGGCTACGTGCCGGTGGCGGCCCTGGCGGGCCGGGCCGTGGCGCCCAGCCATCGCGTTGCCGTTCCGTCCACGCTCATCTATCCGCAAGCCAATCTCAAGACCACGCCGCACCGCTTTCTGCCGCTCAATGCCGAGGTGACGGTGACGGGGCATGAGGGAAATTATGCCGCACTGGCGGGCGGCGGCTTTGTCTTTGCCGCCCATCTTCGTCCGTTGACGGATCATAACGGCGATTTCGTCGCCGTGGCCGAGCAGTTTCTCGCCACCCCCTATCTGTGGGGCGGCAAGACCGTGCATGGCCTTGACTGTTCCGGCCTGGTGCAGGTGGCGCTGCAGGCCTGTGGCGGTAATTGCCTGCGCGACAGCGACATGCAGGAACAAACCCTGGGCAAGCCCGTGCCGGAAAATGACCTGGCCCAGTTGCGGCGCGGCGATCTGGTCTTCTGGGATGGCCATGTCGGCATCATGACCGATGGCGAAACCCTGCTGCATGCCAATGGCCATCACATGATGGTGGCCAAGGAACCGCTGGCCGATGCGGTGGCCCGCATTGCCGCCTCCGGCAAGCCCATCACGGCCATCAGAAGGCTGTAGCGCGGATTGTGTTGGGGTGGATAAAGCCGCCGCTCTCACGGATGGTTGGTGAGACGGCTCTAATAGCCGCGCTGGCGGTCCACCACATTCTGCAGGGCCTCGCAGCGCTCAAGCCGGGCAATTTGCCCGGCGATATAGCGGCAGATGGCAGCGGGGTCGGAATCCGCCGCCGCATGGGGCGTCACCACCACCCGCGGATGGGTCCACAGTGGCGAGTGGGCGGGCAGGGGCTCGGTCTCAAACACATCGAGAGTGGCGGCATGCAGTGTGCCGTCATCAAGGGCGCGGAGAATGTCCGCTTCCACCTGCTGTGCGCCCCTCCCGGCATTGATCAGAATGGGCGCGCCGAAGGGTCCGTTGCGCGCCAGCTTGCGCAAGGTGGCATAATTGATGATGCCGCGCGTCTCCGCCGTTGCCGGCAGCAGCGACACCAGCACATCGCTCCGCGCCAGAAAGGCGTCGAACTCGTCCCAACCGGCAAAACTCTGCACCCCGGCAATCTGCTTTCGCGTGCGGCTCCAACCCGCCACGGCAAAACCCATCATGGCCAGTTTGCCCGCCGCATCACTGCCCAGAACGCCAAGCCCCATGACGCCGACCCTGAGATCACCCGCCGCATGGGTGGCAAAACTGTCCCACACCTTGCGGCGCTGGTTGTCATCAATTCGCCGCTGCTGGCGGTGATGCCACAGCACCTGAAGCACGACATATTCACTCATGCGCTGGGTCAGGTCAGCATCACTCACCCGAACCAGCGGCACATTCCGGGGCAGCGTCTCATCGCGCAGCAGCGCATCCACCCCCGCCCCGAGCGAGAACATCACCCGCAACCGGGGAAGGCCAGCCAGCACGCCTGGCGGCGGCAGCCATGCCCCCGCATAGGAGATATCCTCTGGCGCACCCATGTCCGGCCACACGCGAACGTCCAGGGCGGGGGCCGCCGTCATCATCGCCTGCCGCCAGATGTCCGTGGGCCAGCTGGGCGCCACAATCAGAAACGCCGTCACTGCTTCACCGCTTCCGTGTTCACGGTCTTGAGGTTCAGGGCAGCGGCAATGAGGGCCACGGTATAATCCGTCTGCGGATGATCGAAGATCTGCCGCGCCGGGCCGTGCTCCACCGCCACGCCATTGCGCATCACGATCACCTCATTGGCCAGCGCCCGCACCACCTTCAGGTCATGACTGATGAACAGATAGGCCAGATTGTGCTTCTGCTGCAGGCTGCGCAATAGATCGACCACCTGCGCCTGCACCGACATGTCAAGCGCCGAGGTGGGCTCGTCCAGCATGATGAATTTGGGTTCCAGCGCCAGTGCCCGGGCAATGGCAATGCGCTGCCGCTGGCCACCGGAAAACTCATGCGGATAGCGGTCCATGGCATCGGGGTCTATGCCCACTTCAGTCAGGGCCTGGGCCACCTTCTCGCGCCGCTGCGCTGCCGACAATTCCGGGTTCTGGATCAGCAGACCTTCTTCCACAATGCCGAGAATGGAAAGCCGCGGCGACAGCGAGCCAAAGGGATCCTGAAAGACGATCTGCATGTCATGGCGCAGGGGCCGCATGGCGCGCGAGGGAACGCCGTCAATGCGCGCGCCGTTGAACAGGATTTCGCCCCTGGACGCGATGAGCCGCAGAATGGCGAGGCCCAGTGTGGTCTTGCCGGAGCCGGACTCGCCCACAATGCCCAAAGTCTGCCCGGCGCGAAGCTCAAGGGAAATGCCGTCCACCGCCTTGATATGGCCCACCGTCTTGCGGAAGAAGCCGCGCCTGATGGGAAACCACACCTTGAGGTCGCGCGTCTCCACCACCACCGGTGCAGAAGTATCAGCCGCCGGCGGCTTGCCCTTGGGTTCGGCCGCCAGCAGCATCTTGGTATAGGCGTGCTGCGGCGCGCCGAACACATCGCCGGTCTTGCCCTGCTCGACAATCCGGCCCCGCTGCATCACCGCCACGCGGTCGGCCATGCGCCGCACAATGCCCAGATCATGAGTGATGAGCAGCAGCGCCATGCCGCTTTCCTGCTGCAATTCCTTCAGCAGCTTCAGGATCTGCGCCTGCACCGTCACATCAAGCGCGGTGGTCGGCTCATCGGCAATCAGCAGGTCGGGATTATTGGCCAGCGCCATGGCAATCATCACGCGCTGGCGCTGCCCGCCCGACAACTGGTGGGGATAATCCTGCAACCGCGTTTCCGGGTCGCGGATGCCCACCTTGCTCAGAAGCTCGATGATGCGCGGCCGCGCCGCCTCCAGCTTCAGGCCCTGATGCAGTTCCAGGATTTCGCCAATCTGCCGCTCCACCGAATGCAGCGGATTGAGCGAGGTCATGGGCTCCTGAAAGATCATGGTGATGTCGTTGCCGCGCACCTCGCGCAGATCGGCCTCATCCTGATCAAGCAGATTGCGGCCCTTGAACCACACCTCGCCCGAAGGGTGCGAGGCCGCCGGATAGGGCAGTAGCTTCAGGATGGACAGCGCCGACACCGATTTGCCCGATCCTGACTCGCCCACCAGAGCCAGCGTCTCGCCCCTGGCGATGGTGAAGGATACATGATCGACGGCAATCGCTTCGCGGCCCTCCTGGCGGAAGGCCACCGACAGATCCTTCACCTCAAGAAGCGTGTCGCTCATGTGAAGGTCTTTCTGGGATCAAGGGCATCGCGCACCGCCTCGCCGATGAACACGAGCAGCGTCAGCATGATGGAGGTGACGAGAAAGCCGGTGATGCCAAGCCACGGCGCCTGCAGATTGGTCTTGCCCTGGGCCAGCAGTTCACCGAGCGACGGTGAGCCGGGCGGCAGGCCGAAGCCGAGGAAGTCGAGCGCCGTCAGCGTGGTCACCGAGGCCGAGACAATGAAGGGCATGAAGGTGATGGTGGAGACAACCGCATTGGGCAGAAGGTGCTTCACCATGATCCGGGTGTCGGACAGGCCGAGTGCCCGCGCCGCCCGCACATATTCAAAATTCCGCGCCCGCAGGAATTCGGCGCGCACCACGCCCACCAGCGACGTCCAGGAAAACAGCACCAGAATGAGCAGCAGCAGCCAGAAATTGGGGGTGATGAAGGCCGACAGGATGATGAGCAGATAGAGCGTCGGCATGGACGACCAGATGTCGATGAAACGCTGGAACAGAAGATCGGTCCAGCCGCCGAAATAACCCTGCACCGCGCCCGCCGCCACGCCGATGATGGACGAGAACAGCGCCAGAATGAGACCGAAGGTGACGGAGAGACGGAAGCCCCAGATGAGACGCGCCACCACATCGCGGCCCTGATCATCGGTGCCGAGCCAGTTCAGATTGCCCACCACGCATTGCGGGTCGTCAACCCCTTGCGGATATTTGGCGCAGGCCTCGGTGCGCGAAAGACTGAAGGCCGGCGGCGACGGTGCGGGCCTCGGCAGTTCCAGGTTGACCGTATCGTAGGAATAGCGGATGGGCGGCCAGACCAGCCAGCCATTGGCGGAAATTTCATCCGTGTTCAGAGGATTGCGGTAATCCGTCTGGGCCAGAAAGCCGCCGAACTTGGCTTCCGGATAATCCACCAGCGTGGGAAACAGCAGTTCGCCCTTGTAATAGGCAAGAATGGGCCGGTCATTGGCAATGAGCGGTGCTGCCCAACTGAACACGGTCAGAAAAATGAAGATCCATAGCGACCAGAAGCCCCGGCGGTGACGCTTGAACAGCGACCAGCGTTTTTCATTCAGTCGGCTGAGGTTGAAAAACGCCACGGTCCTCAAACCTCCCGCGATTCAAAATCGATGCGCGGATCGATCCACGTATAGGTGAGATCGGAAATCAGCCCGACGATGAGGCCGAACAGCGTCATGATGTAGAGATTGGCGAAGACAATGGCATAGTCGCGGTCGATGGCCGCCTTGAACATCAGATAGCCCAGGCCGTCGAGCGAGAAGATGGTTTCGATGAGCAGCGACCCGGCAAAGAAGGCCGACAGAAAGGCACCGGGAAAACCGGAGATCACCAGCAGCATGGCATTGCGGAACACATGGCCATAGAGCACCTGCCGCTCGGTCAGCCCCTTGGCGCGCGCCGTCGTCACATATTGCTTGCGGATTTCATCAAGGAAGGAATTCTTGGTGAGCAGCGTCATGGTGGCAAAGCTGGAAATGCCCATGGCGGTCAGGGGCAGGACTAGATGCCAGGCATAGTCGAGAATCTTGCCGCCCCAGCTCAGGCTGGCGAAATTGTCGGAGGTGAGGCCGCGCAACGGAAACCACGAAAAATAGCTGCCGCCCGCAAACACCACCACCAGCATGATGGCGAAGATGAAGCCCGGAATGGCATAGCCGATGATGATGAAGGCCGAGGACCAGATGTCGAAGGACGAGCCGTCGCGCACCGCCTTGGCAATGCCCAGCGGAATGGACACGAAATAGGTGATGAGCGTCAGCCACAGGCCCAGCGAAATCGACACCGGCATTTTCTCGATGATGAGGTCAATGACCGGCCGCCCGCGGAAATAGCTCTGGCCGAAATTGAAGGTGGCGTAGTCGCGCACCATCAGCAGAAAGCGCGTGGCGGGCGGCTTGTCGAATCCGAACTGCCTCTCCAGATCCTTGATGAGTTCGGGATCCAGCCCCTGGGCACCGCGATATTTTCCGGTGACATCGCTGCCCGCGCCCACCTGCGCGGCCCCTCCCGCCTCGTTGCCGGTGTTGCCGGAAACGCGGCCCGCCGCATCCTGGCCGGTGCCCTGAATGTCGGAGATGATTTTTTCAATGGGGCCGCCGGGCACGAACTGAATGACCACAAAGGTCATCAGCATGATGCCGAGCAGCGTCGGGATCATCAGCAGCAGACGCTTGAGAATATAGGCGCCCATCAGTTGCCCGCCGCCCCCGTTGCCCTCACGGTGTCACCGTTCGCGCCTTGTCCGCGTCATACCACCAGGCCGCCGGAATGGGCAGGTCATATTGCGGCAATTTTTCGGGCATGCCGAACCGGTTCCAGTAGGCCAGCCTGATCTTGGGCATATACCACTGCGGCACCACAAACTGCGACCAGATGAGGGCCCGGTCCAGTGCCCGCACGGCGGTGGTCAGCCCGGCGCGGTCCTTGGCGAAGATCACCTGATCGATGAGCTTGTCGATGGCGGCATTCCTGATGCCGGCCATATTGTCGCTGCCCGCCGTGTCGGCAGCGGCGCTGCCCCACTGGTCGCGTTGCTCATTGCCGGGTGAAAGCGACTCGCCCCAGCTGTGCACCAGAATGTCAAAATCGAAATTCTGTTTCTGCCGTTCGTATTGCGACGAATCCACTGTGCGCACCGTGACGGTGAAGCCCAGCATTTCCAGCTGCTTCTGATAGGGCAGGGTGATGCGCTCGAACAGGGGAGAGTCGAGCAGGAAGGTCAGCGTGAAGGGTTCGCCCTTGGCATTCTTCAGAAGGTTGCGTCCACCCTGGCTGGCGATGGTCCAGCCCGCCTGGGCCAGAAGGTCGGCCGCCTCCTTCAGGTTCCGGCGCCGGTCCTGTGCTGTCGCATTGACCGGGTTCTGGTATTCGCTGGTGAACACTTCGGGCGGCAGATCGGCCTTCAGCGGTTCCAGCAGCGCCAGTTCCTCCGGCGTTGGCAGGCCCTTCGCCTCCATCTCCGAATTGTTGAAGAAGGAGCGCGCGCGGGTGTACTGGCCATAGAACAGATTGGCATTGGCCCATTCGAAATCGAAGGCGAGGTTGAGCGCGCGCCGCACCCGCACATCCTTGAACTTGTCGCGGCGCAGGTTCATCACATAGCCCTGCATGCCGTTGACCGCGTGAATCTCCAGTTCCTTCTTCAGGCAGCGCCCGTCCTTCACGGCCGGTATGTCATAGCCCGTGGCCCACAGCTTGGACGAGCTTTCCGCCCGATAGTCATACTGGTCGGCCTTGAAGGCTTCAAAGGCGACATTGGCATCGCGGAAAAAGATGAACTCCATCCGGTCGAAATTGTTCTGGCCGACATTGACCGGCAGCTTCTCGCCCCAGTAGTCCTTGACCCGTTCGACGCTGATGGTGGCGCCGGGCTTGAAATCCACCACCCGATAGGGACTGGAGGTGAGGACGGGCTCCAGCGCGATTTCCGCAATGTTGCGCGCCTTGCCCTGTGCGTCCTTGCCCGTCCACCACGCCTTGCTCAAAACCGAAAGCTCGCCGGTGATGGACGGCAGTTCGCGGTTGCCGCTCTGCGAGAAGCTGAAGGTCACCTCATGCTCACCGGTTGCCTCGGCCTTCACCACATTGCGGTAATAGGCCTCAAGCCGCGGGTTCACGTCCTTCAGCGTCATCATGCTCCAGGCCACGTCTTCAGCCGTCACCGGCGTGCCGTCGTGAAAGCGCGCCTCGGGCCTGAGCCGGAACACCACCAGCGACCGGTCCTCCGGGTGCCAGACCGATTCCGCCAGAAGGCCGTATTGGGTTGACGGCTCATCCATGGCTCTGACCATCAGGGTTTCGGCAGGCGCGCCACTGGCGGCTTCACCCTTGTAGGTGTAGGGGTTGAGACTGTCGAAGGAACCAACCACGCCCACGCGCACCACGCCGCCCTTGGGTGCTGCCGCATTGACATAGTCGAAGTGGGCGAAATCCGCCGGATACTTGATGTCGTCAAACAGGGTGAGGGCGTGGGTGAAGCGGCGCTCCTCGGCCAGGGCGCGCAGCGGCAACGCGGAAACGGCAAGGGGGGCAGCAGCAAGCGTGATGAAACGGCGGCGGTCGATCGGCATGGCGCTCGGGGCTCTGAACTGATTCGGCGAGTATAGTCAGGTGCTTGCATCTGCAAACATAAAACAAGACACCGGCGGATGGCTCCGCCGGTGTCTCATCAAACAGGCGATTGTGTCGCTTACGGGGCCGGCAGCGGCAGCGGCGCGTCCGACTGGGCGTTCAGCCAGGCGATGACGTTGGCGCGCTGCTGGGCGTCCTTGATGCCGGCAAAGGCCATCTTGGAACCCTTCACGAAGTCCTTGGGCGAGACCAGATAGACGTCGAGGTTTTCGAGCGTCCAGGTTTCGCCGGCAGCACCCTTGGCCTTCAGGTCTTCGGAATAGCCCTTGAAGTCGGCAACCGAGCCCATGACGCGGCCCGCCACACCCCACTGGTGCGGACCGACCTTGTTCTTGCCTTCCTTGGCGAAGTCGTGGCAGGCCACGCACACCTTGGCGGCCTTTTCGCCGGCCGCCATATCGGCCTTGGCCAGGCGGGCGCCGAGGGACTCGCCAGCCGCCGGAGCCGCAGCCGGAGCAGCCGGAGCCGCAGGCTCTGCCGCCGGAGCCGCCGGGGTGGTCTGGGCCACCTGGGTTTCCGCCGCCGGAGCGGGCGCCGCCGCTTCAGCCGGGGCCGGAGCCGCCGGTGCTGCCGCTTCCGCGGTCGGGATCAAAAAGCCCGGCGTGGCCGGAGTGGTGGTGCTGTAAAGGCTGGAGCCGAGAGCATTGATGCCGACGACCATGGCAGCCGCGCCAACCGCCGAAAGGGCGGACTTGGACAGAAAGGGAATGATGTTCATGCGACGCTATCCTTGTTGGGACATATTAGCGGGGTCTTACCTAAAGCTTTCCCGGCTCCCACGCAACCGGTATAAGCAGCCCACCAAAGCAATTAGACTTTTTTGCGAATGATCGAACTTGCCAATACCATAGTTGTCATTCCGGCCCGGCTGGCATCAACCCGCCTGCCTGGAAAACCGCTGGCCGACATCAACGGCCAGCCGATGATTGTCCATGTCTGGCGGCGGGCCCTGGCGGCCAATGTCGGCCAGGTGCTGGTGGCCGCCGCCGAGAACGAGATTGCCGAGGTCATCCGCCGCCAGGGCGGTGACGCCATGGCCACCGACCCCGGCCTGCCCTCCGGCTCCGACCGCATTGCCCAGGCGCTGGCCCTGCGTGATCCCGCCCGCAAATTCAAATATGTGGTGAATGTTCAGGGCGACCTGCCGACCATTGACCCGCTCGCCATTCAGCGCTGCCTTGCCGGGCTGGCCAATGACCAGGTTGATATTTCCACCATCGCCGCCCCCATCTCCAGTGCTGCCGAGCGCGACAATGCCAATGTGGTCAAGGCCATTGCCCCCTTGAGCGAAACACGCGAAGTGGCCTTTGCCCGCGATTTCGTGCGTGACCTTGGGCCGGACCATGAGCCGCCATTCTGGCACCACATCGGCGTCTATGCCTATCGCCGCGACGTGCTGGAGCGCTTCGTTGCCCTGCCGGTGAGCGAGCGCGAGCGCCACCGCCGGCTGGAACAGATGCGCGCCCTCGACAACGGCATGAAGATAGCCGTGGTGCGGGTGGACAGTGTGCCGCTGGGTGTGGATGCACCGGAAGACCTGGAACAGGCCCGGAAAATGCTGAAACCGGACAAGTGAGAGGACCATGACCGCCAAGATTGCCTATCAGGGCGAACCCGGAGCCAATTCCCACATTGCCTGTCTGGAAGCCTTCACGGACCACGAGCCCATGCCCTGCCGCACCTTCGAGGATGCCTTTCAGGCGGTGCGTGACGGTCAGGCGCAACTGGCCATGATCCCCATCGACAATTCGGTGGCGGGCCGCGTGGCCGACATCCATCACCTCATGCCCGCCACCAACCTCGCCATCATCGGCGAACACTTTCTGCGTGTGCATCACCAGCTTCTGGTCATGCCCGGCGCCGACCGGGCCAAGCTCAAGACCGTGCACAGCCATGTCCACGCCCTGGGCCAGTGCCGCAAGCTGATCCGTGAACAGGGCCTGACGCCGGTGGTGGCGGTCGACACCGCCGGGGCAGCCCGCGAACTGTCGGAAATCCGCGACCCCACCCGGGCCGCCATCGCCACCAGGCTGGCCGGCGAAATCTACGGCCTGGAACTGGCGCGCGAAAACATCGAGGATGAGGCCCACAATACCACCCGCTTCGTGGTGCTGGCGCCGGAGCGGCGCGACGCCGCCCAGGGCAATGGTCCGGTGGTGACAAGCTTCGTCTTCCGGGTGCGCAATGTGCCCGCCGCCCTCTACAAGGCCATGGGTGGCTTTGCCACCAACGGCGTCAACATGACCAAGCTGGAAAGCTACCAGCTTGAAGGCCAGTTCTCGGCCACCCAGTTCTATGCCGACATCGACGGCCACCCGGACGACCGCAATGTCCGTCTGGCCCTGGAGGAGCTGGCGTTCTTTACCTCTCACCTGCGCATCCTCGGCGTTTATCCGGCCCATCCGCACCGCGACGAGATCAGGAACCGGCTTCAGGCTGAATAGCCGGAAGCCGACCTCGGCAAGGCTGCCGGAAGCCCGCCGGTCCGCCTGCGGAATTGCGAATCAGCTGTAATTTTCCGGCGTGAACGGAAGGCGGCCCGATCCTTGGGGGCCGCCATTCCCCCGGCCTGTCGCAGGCCATACGGCGTTTTTCCACACCGATTGCACCGGGCTGAGCCAGCCCAGGCCGAGGCCTGCGGCTTAACCGAATATTTACCAAAGCCGTTAACTTTTGGCCCTGAATGGCAGAGCCCCGCCTTGGCCTTCGGGTTGGCGCGGCGGCGAGAATAATGGATGGCAGCGATGAAGCCGGGTATCCCATGGAGCGTGAAGGGCATTGAGCCGGAGGTGCGCGAGGCCGCCAAGGTCGCCGCCCGCCGTTCCGGCATGACGCTGGGCGAATGGCTGAACAACGTCATCCTCGAACAGTCCGACGATGCGCCCCCCGCCCCGGTGCGGCCCGCGCCGCGCCTTGAGGAGCCGCGCTCTGCCGTCCGGCTTGAGGATATTGCCGAACAGCTGGCCCGCATTGCCCGCCGCGAGCACGACACCACGCCAAGCCCCTATGCGGGCAGCCGCCAGGCTGATCAGGAGGCGCTGAGCCGCATTCTGAACCGGGTGGAAAGCAACGAACGCCAGACGGTTGAGGCCTTCTCCGCCGTCAATGAGCGGCTTTCGGCCATGGGCCGCCAGATCAGCCGCGCAGCCCCCGCCGCCCCGGCGCTGAAGCCCGAGGAAACCCCCGCCTTCCAGTCGCTGGAAAAGGCGGTGCGCAACATCATCGAGCACATTGAAACCGGCGAGCGCCGCACCCGCGACAGCCTGAAGACCATGCAGGACCGCATGGCCGAAATGGCCAGCCGGGCGGCTGGTTCGGTCAATGAGCAGGTGCTGCAGCAGGCCCCGGCCATCCGCAGCCTGGAAGCAAGGATCAGCGAACTCGCCAGCCGCATTGACCGCAGCGAAACCGGCCATGCCATGGCGCTCCCCGATATTCTGCAGCGCGAACTGGCTGACCTTGCCGGCCGCATTGACGGGGTGCGCAATGATTCCGAGGCCCTGGCCTCACGCGCCCAGACGGCTGCCGTGCAGGCCAGCCAGAAGGAACTGCGCACCATCGAGACCCGCATCCTCAGTCTGCTCAAGGATGCCCAGGTCACCTTCGCCAGCCACAACAGCACGCCCGCCGAAATGCAGCGTCTGCGCGGCGAGGTTGACACCCTCAACAAGCGCATCGACAGCGCCCGCACCGGCCTTGCCTCCGATCGTGATGTGACCGCCCTGCGCGCCGCGGTAGAGCAGCTTTCCACCCGCGTGGCCCAGGGTCAGGACATGCGGCCTCTGGCCGACCTCGACCGGCGGGTCAGCGAAATTCACCAGCGCCTTGAGCAAACCCAGGGCAGCATGGCCCAGAAGCCCCAGCTGGTGGAACTTGAACGCCGCATGGCCGAAATGGACCGCCGCCTGAGCGAGGCCATGACCACGGGAGCTTCGCCCACCGCCCAGTCCGCCCTCGAAAACCAGATTGCCGCCGTGGCCGAGCGCCTTGCCCGCACCGAAAGCCAGCTGGCCAGCCTCGACACCATCGAGCGCGCCGTCAACCAGCTTTATGATGCCATGGAGCAGAGCCGCACCACCACCGCCCGCGTGGCCGAGGAAACGGCCCGCCGGGTGGCCGGGGAAGCCGGCTTGCACGCTGCCGCGCCGCTTTCGGCCATGGATCCCGCGCCGGAAATCCAGGCCCTGCAGGATGGCCTGCGTGCCGTGCGCGACAGCGCCGCCACCGCCGATCAGCGCAATCAGGAAACCCTCACCGCCGTTCACGACACGCTTGAGCAGATCGTCAGCAAGCTTGCCGAACTGGAAAACAATGCCGTTGGCCAGCAGATGGCCAGCGCCATGGCCGCCCATGCCATGGTCCAGCCGGCGCTGGAAGATGCCCCGGAACTGCCGCCAGCCTCGGAAATCTTCGCCGAGCCAGCGCCCTTTGAAAACAACCCCTTCACCGCCCCGGCAGCAGTGGAAACGGCTTCCGAAACGGCCAATCCCTTTGCCGCCGCCGAGGTGCCGCCCGCGCCGGAACCGGGCTCGGTCGATGACATTATTGCCGCCGCCCGGCGCATGGCCCAGTCCTCCTCCGCGCACAAGAGCGTTCTCACCGGCCTGACCCCCGGCAGCGACAAGACCGTCGCCCAGGCGGGCAAGAAGTTCTGGGAAAAATTGCCCTTCCTGAACCGCAAGCCCAAGGACCCCAAGGCCGCCAGGCCCGCCAAGGCGGAAAAGCAGGCAAAGCCGCTGAAGGGCAGCAAGGTGGTGCCGGGCGTAAAGCCCGATGGCGCCAGGCAGCCGCCGGAAATCAAGCCCGCTGCCAATGACAATGATGCCCGCCGCAAGCGCCTCATGCTGATGGGCCTGCTGCTTCTGGCGGCGGCCTCGGCCTACACCATGAATATTCTGGGCAAGCCCAAGTCCACGCCCGTCACTCCGGCAGCCATTGAGCAGCCGGCTCCGACCCCCGAAGCGCCCCCGGCCGCCGCCCCGGCCCAGCCGGTCATTGACGGGCCGCAGAGCCAGCCCTCGACCGAAGGCAGCCTGAATGCCCCGGCGCCCGGCATTGACGCCGCCGCCCCCGCCAACGGCACGATGAGCCCGCCGGCGGACACGGTTTCGCCACCGCCCGCCACCGGCGAGGTGCACGGCAGCCTCAATCCCGGCAAGGCCCAGAGCATTGCTGACCTTCTGGCCAGTAACACTTTGACCACGGCCACCATGACCCCGCCCGCCGTGGTCGAAAATGGCGCTCCCCCCATGGAAATGCCGCCCGCCGAACTGGGCGCCACGCCCTTGCGCCAGTCTGCCCGCGACGGTGACGCCACGGCGCAATTCGTCATCGCCTCCCGCTATCTCGACGGCAAGGTGGTGGCGCAAGATTATGCCAAGGCGGCGGAATGGTATGAGCGCGCCGCCATGAGCGGCCTTGCCCCTGCCCAATACCGCCTGGCCACTCTCTATGAACGCGGCAATGGTGTGGCCCGTGATCTTGCCAAGGCCCTGTCCTGGTATGAGAAGGCCGCCCGCCAGGGCAATGTGCGCGCCATGCACAATGCCGCCGTCATTGTGGCCGGCGATGGTTTGGGCAAGCCCGACTATACCCGCGCCGTCTACTGGTTTCGCCAGGCCGCCGACCATGGCCTGAAGGACAGCCAGTTCAATCTTGCCGTTCTGATCGAGCGCGGCCTGGGCACGGTGCCGTCCTCGTCTGACGCGCTGTTCTGGTACACTTTGGCCGGCCAGCAGAAGGATAATGATGCGGCCAGCCGGGCTGCGGTTCTGGCGCGCAGCCTGTCACCGGCCATGGTGGATGACACCAAGCGCCGGGTGGCCAGCTGGCAGCCCCGCCGCTCGCTCGATGCCGCCAATGTGGTGTCGGTCACGCGCGGCGACTGGCAGGCCGCCTCGGCCCCGGCCGAGCCTGCGTCTGCCACGGCTGTTGCCAACCCCGACATTGCTGAAATCCAGACCCTGCTCAACGGTCTGGGCTACAAGATCGGCACGCCTGACGGCCGCATGGGCAACCGCACCGCCAATGCCATCCGCCTCTTCCAGATGCAGAACGGCTTCAAGGTGACGGGTGAGGCCACACCGGAACTGGTGGCCGCGCTGAAGGCAAAACAGAGCTGAAACCAAAGGCTTGCCGCGCAACGCTCAGCTCACGCGCGAGCGCGGGAAGGCGTGCATCGTCGTGCCCGTCAGCCACACCTGGCAGGTTTCCTCTTCAAACAGCCCTTTAAAAGCGCGGGATGAAACACTTAAAGCACCGGTGTAGCTGCCGAAGGCGGGCATGATCAAGCGGCGCTGATCGGCAATGAAGCATTTGCGCTTCACCGCCACGTTGCGCTGCACCACCGTGGCGCCGGGGTGCAGGTGGCCGGCAATCTCAAAGCCTTGTGAAAGCCGTGCTGAGGGAATGTGGCGCAACGTCACCGGCCCCAGCGCCATGCTGTCCACCCCGCTTCCCGAAAGCCCCTGAGGGGCTTCCGGGTCATGGTTGCCGGTAATCCAGATGGTGTCATGGCCATCGGTCAGCGCCTTGAGGCGCGCCCGGTCGGCCCCGTCCATCCGGGCCGCACCCTTGCCGTCATGAAACGTGTCGCCGAGAAAGATGAGACGCCGGGGCCGGTGTGTTGCAATGACCGCTTCGAGCAGTGCGAGGGAAGCCCGGCTGTCATAGGGCGGCACATGCACACCCCGCCGGGCAAAGGCAGCCCCGGTTTCAAGGTGCAGGTCGGCCACCAGCAGGGCGGCAAACTCCGGCACAATGAGTGCCCCCGATAGATCGGGGATGAGGGAGAGCCCGCCCAGCGTGATCCTGTGTTGCCTAGACAAGCCGCATGGCCTCGTCGATGAGGTCGTCGGCGGCTTCGGCGAGAAGGGCATCATGGGCCTCGCCGTAAATGGATTCGCGGCCGATCTCAAGCAGCACCGGCACCGCCAGCGGCGACACCTGATCGAGCGCCCGATGCACGATCTGGCCCTTGATCCGGCGCAGCAGCTCGCCGAGGCGGTGAATGTCAATGAGGCCCGAGGCGGCATCATCCCAGGCCGCGCGCAGCAGAATGTGATCGGGCTGGTGGCTGCGCAGCGCGTCATAGATGAGGTCGGTGTTCACCGTCACCTGCCGCCCGGTCTTTTCCTTGCCGGGGTGGCGGCGCTCAATCAGCCCGGCAATCAGGGCGGCATCGCGGAAGGTCCGTTTCATCAGCGCACTTTCAGAAAGCCACGCCTCCAGATCATCGCCCAGCATGTCCTCGTCAAACAGTTCGGCAAGCGACAAGCGTCCGCGCGCAATGAGCGAAGACAGATCGGCCACCGTCCAGATGACCAGGGCATATTCCGACGCGACAAAACCCAGCGGCCGCGCCCCCCGCCGCTCCAGCCGCCGCGTCAGCAGCATGCCCAGTGTCTGCTGCGCCAGCCGCCCCTCAAAGGGATAGCACACCAGATAATGCTTGCTGGCCCGCGGAAAGGTCTCCACCAGCATCTGGCTGGCGCCCGGCACCACCGACTTCCACTTCTGCACCGACAGCCAGTCGCGCACCTGGGCTGGCAGATGCTGCCACTGGCCGGGGTCGGCCAGCATGGCCCGCACCCGCGCAGCCAGATAGGTGGACAGCGGAAACCGGCCGCCCTGATAGGACGGCACCATGGGATCGCGGCCCGCCGCCCGCGTCACCAGCGCGCCGAATTCATCAAGCCCCTCGAAGCGCAACACCTCGCCGGAAAACAGGAAGGTATCGCCATGGGCCAGCTGCGACAGGAAATATTCCTCAAGTTCCCCCAGCACCCGCCCGCCGGTGAGCACCCGGCGGCTGGCCCGTGATTTGACCGAGGCCAGCCTGACCTTCAGCATCGGGCTTTCCACAATGGTGCCGACATTGAGCCGGTATTGCTGGCCGATGCGCGGATGCGCCAGCCGCCAGCGCCCGTCGCTCATGCGCTTCAGCCTGGCATAGCGCTCATAGGATTTGAGCGCATAGCCGCCGGTGGCCACATAATCGAGGGCCTGATCAAAGAGTTCGCGCGTCAGCCGGCGATAGGTGAAGGCGGAGGTCACTTCGGCATAGAGGTCATCGGCGAAAAACGGCCCCGCCACGGCCCGGCCCAGAATGTGCTGGGCCAGCACGTCAAGCTTCATGATGGCCGGATAATCCGTGTCCTGAGCATTTTCCGCCGCCGCCAGGGCCGCCGCCTCGCATTCCAGCACCTCGAACCGGTTGGACGGCACCAGCAGCGCCCGGCTTGGCTCATCAAGTCGGTGGTTCGCCCGCCCGATCCGCTGCAGCAACCGGCTTGACCCCTTGGGTGCGCCCACCTGAATGACCAGATCCACCGTTCCCCAGTCAATGCCGAGATCAAGGGTGGAGGTGGCAACGACCGCGCGCAGCCTGCCCGCCGCCATGGCGGCTTCCACCTTGCGGCGCTGGCCAATGTCGAGCGAGCCATGGTGAAGCGCAATGGCAAGGTGATCCTCGTTCGCCTCCCACAGATCCTGAAACAGCCGTTCGGCCTGCGAGCGCGTGTTGACGAAGATGATGGCAAGCCCCGCCTGTTTCAGCGCCGCATAAATCTCCGGCACGGCATAGCGCGCCGAATGCCCCGCCCAGGGTACGCGCTCCTCCGATTGCAGGATGCGGATGTCGGGTTGCGCCCCGGCGCTGCCCTTCACCAGCGCCACGGCAGCGGCCCCCGCCGGGGCCAGCCAGGCGCGCAGCGCATCCTCATCGGCCACCGTGGCCGACAGGCCCACCAGGCGTGCCGCAGGGGCGTGGGCCCTGATGCGGGTGAGCGCCAGCGACAACAGCGCCCCCCGCTTGCTGGGCACCAGCGCATGCAGTTCATCAAGAATGACACAGCGCACATGGGCCAGAAGTTTTCCGGCCTCGGGGTCGGCCACCAGCAGCGACACCTGTTCCGGCGTGGTGATGAGAATGTCGGGCGGCTTGCGGCGCTGGCGCTGGCGGCGGTCGTGCGGCGTGTCGCCGGTCCGCGTTTCCACCGAAATGGCAAGGCCCATCTCGGCAATGGGCGCCTCCAGATTGCGGGCAATGTCCACCGCCAGCGCCTTCAGCGGCGACACATAGAGCGTGTGGATGCCCTGGGTCTTGTGGGCCTGCTGCAATTCCACCAGCGACGCCAGAAAACCGGCCAGCGTCTTGCCGCCGCCGGTGGGCGAAATGAGCAGCGCGCTCTCCCCGGCCAGCCCATGCGCCAGCATGGCCAGCTGGTGCGGCCGGGCCTGCCAGCCGCGCTGGGCAAACCACCGGGAAAAAACCTCCGGCAGCATCTGGTCTGCTGTGTTCATGCCGGGCTGGAGCTTGACCGAGCCCGTTCCGTTGCGCAACAGGGCTCATGGCTCAAGCCCAGGCCCTTCCGCTGACCCACCGCTCGGTTCTTGCCATTGCGGTGCCCATCATGCTGTCCAACGTCACCGAACCGCTGATCGGCGTGGTGAACACTGCCGTCATCGGCCGCCTGCCGGACGCCTACTACATCGGCGCCATCGCCGTGGGCGCCCTCATCTTTTCCTTCCTGTTCTGGGGCTTCGGCTTTCTCCGCCTGTCCACCGGCGGCCTCTCCGCCCAGGCCACCGGGGCGGGTGATGCAGCCGAACTGGCGGCGGTGTTCTTCCGTGCCGCACTCATGGCGCTGGGCTTCGGCCTTGCCATTGTGGTGCTGTCGCCGGTCATCGGCAGATTTGCCTTTCGCCTCATCGGCGGCTCGGCCGAGGTCACCGCCCATGCCCAAACCTATTTCTCATGGCGGGTACTCTCCGCCCCGGCGGCGCTGGTCAATTTTGTCATTCTGGGCTGGCTCACCGGGCAGGGCCGGGCCACCGCCGCCTTCGTCACCCAGGTGGTGCTCAACCTCACCAACATGGCGCTGTCAGCTCTGTTCGTGCTGGTGCTGCACAAAACCTCGGACGGGGTGGGGCAGGCGGCCCTGATCGCCGAATATGGCGCAGCCGCCCTTGGCCTCGCCATCGTTTTGCAGCGCCTTGGCGCCCTGGGTCAGGGCTTCGATGCGGCACGCGTGCTCAATCTCCAGGCCTACCGCAGAACGCTCGCCGCCAATTTCGACATCATGGTGCGCACCCTCTGTCTCATCTTCGCCTTCGGTTGGTTCACGGCGCGGGGTGCAAGGCTGGGGGACACGGTGGTGGCCGCCAATGCCGTGCTCATGAACCTGTTTGAGGTCTCGGCCTATCTCATCGATGGTTTTGCCTATGCCTCCGAGGCGCTGGTCGGCCAGTCGGCGGGCGCGGGCCAGCGCCAGCGCTTCAACGACGCCATCTGGCTGACCTCAAGCTGGGCGGTGGCGGTGGGCGCCCTCTGTTCGCTGACGCTTGTGGTGGCGGGACCGTGGTTCATCGATCTGCTGACGCTGAACCCCGACGTGCGGATGATGGCCCGGGCCTCGCTGTGGCTGGCTGCGGCCACACCGCTGCTCGGCTCCGTCGCCTTCCAGTTTGACGGCATCTATACCGGGGCACTGGCCACCCGCGACATGCGCAACACCATGCTGATTTCGCTCGCCGTGTTCATGGCCCTGTGGTGGGTGCTGGAGCCGCGCTACGGCATCACCGGCCTGTGGCTGGCACTGTGCGCCTTCTTCATTGCCCGCGGGGTCACCATGGCGCTGCGCCTGCCCGCGATCGAGCGCCGCCTGTTCACGCCGTGAAGCGCGCGTCAAAGGCCCGTACGGCGTCAATGGCATCCGCCAGCCCCATGCGCTGAATGGCAAGGCCCGGCGGAAAGGCGGTGGCAAAGCGCGAGGCGAGCCGCGGGTCCAGCACCACGAAGGAGCCATGGTCGCTGGCCTGGCGGATAAGCCGGCCGAAGCCCTGCCGCAGCCTGAGGCGCACCACCATGTCGGTATGGGCCTGGCCGCCAAAGGCCTCGCGCCGCGCCCGCTCCAATATGGTGGGGGTGGGCCAGGGCACCCGGTCCAGCACCATGAGGCGGAGTGAGCGCCCCGGCACATCAACCCCGTCGCGCACCGCATCGGTGCCGAGCAGGCAGGCGTCCGGTTCGGCCCGGAACATGTCAACCAGTGTGGCCGTGTCCATGGGGTCGGCATGCTGGGCATAGAGCGTCAGCCCCGCGGCAGCCAGCGGCGTCAGCAGCCGCTTGTGCACCGCGCGCAGCCGGGCAATGGCGGTGAACAGGCCCAGCGCCCCGCCGCCCGTGGCCAGAAACAGTTCGCGATAGGCCGCCGCCACCTGATCCATGTCGGCGCGGTTCACGTCATTCACCACGATCACCTGGGCGCGCGCCGGATAATCAAAGGGCGAGGCAAAGCCCGCGCGCTTGACCGGCCAGGGCAGATGCACCACCCCGGTGCGCAGTTCCGCACTCTCCCAGTCATCCGGCACATCGGGCGGCTGGTCCTTCAGTGTGGCCGAGGTGATGATGATGCCATCGGCGGGTCTGAGCACCGACAGCGCCAGCGGTTCCGTGGGGTCCAGCCAGTGTGAATAGAGACCGACATCGGCCTCGCGGCCAAAGGCCTGCTCAATGGCAAACCAGTCCACATGGAGTCCGCCCCCGGCCTCCGGCAGATGGTCGAGCATGGTGATCCAGCCGGAGAGCATGAGGTCGCCCCGCCGCCGCAGCGAGCGTGACAGGGCCTCGATCCGTCCGCGCTCGGCCGAAGTGAGGTCTTCAGCCTCGCTGTCGAGCTTGGCCGCCAGCCGCTTGGCCAGCGCCACCAGCGGCCGCTTCAGATCAGCCAGCGCCTCGGCCAGTTCCACCGCCTGTTCCGCCAGACCATCCACCAGCGGCAGGCAATCCGTCTCGAGCGCCCCGACCCCTTCCTGACTGTCGGCCCGGGCCAGAACCTGCTGCCGCACCAGCGCCAGAAATTCCTCCGCCGCCCCCTCCGGGCTTCCCGCCTGCACGCGCCGTGTCCAGCCCGGCCCCGGCAGGGCCAGCGCGGCACGCAGCGCCTGCTGGGTCAGGCGCTCCATCTCGTCATCCTGGGCGGCAAGGTCACCCAGCCGCTCAGCCAGCCCGCGCCCGCGCCTGCGGCTGTCCTCAGGCCCGCGCAGCCAGCGCCGGAGTTCCGAGGTTTCCAGCGCCGTGAGATGGCTGGCAAAGGCGCTGTCGGCGGCATCAAACAGGTGGTGGCCCTCGTCAAAGACGATGCGGCGCAGGCCGCCGGGGGCGGCTTCCTCTTCCTCCGTCTGGGCCGCCCCCAGCAGGTGGTCCATGGCCGCCTGATGCAGCACCAGCGCATGGTTGGCGATGACGAGAGCGGCATTGCGCGCCGCCCGCTGCGATTTCTCGATGAAGCATTTGCGGTAATGCGGGCAGGCCACATAGATGCATTCGCCGCGCCGGTCGGTCAGGCCGAGGCTTGCCGGGCTGGGCGCGCCCTCGCCCTCGCCGAACAGGGCAAAGAGCCAGGACGGAAAATCGCCGCCCACCATGTCGCCATCGCGCGTCGCCCTGGCCCAGCGGGCAATGAGCGTGGCCAGGGCCGCCCCGCGCCCGCCGCTCAGCCGCCCGAAGGCCTCCTGCATGTTGAGCAGGCAGGCATAGTTTTCCCGCCCCTTGCGGATGACGATTTGGCGGCGGCGCAGGGCGGGGTCATCAATCAGGCGATGGCTTTCCTGATCGAGCTGGCGCTGGAGATTTTTGGTATAGGTGGAAATCCACACCGGCCCCCGGTTGCGCCGGGCATAGAGATGGGCCGGTGCCAGATAGCCCAGCGTCTTGCCCAGGCCCGTTCCGGCCTCTGCCAGAAGGATATGGTTGAAGGCCCGGTTGTCACGCGGCTGAAAGGCATGGGCGGCCGCCGCCGCATAATCGCGCTGGGCGGGCCGCGCCTCGGCATGGGGGCCAAGCGCCTGCATCAGTTCAGCCCGCGCCTCATCGGGCGAGACGGCCTCCTGCGTGGGCGGCGGGCGCGGCCCCTCATCCTCCCAGTCCTCCAGCCGGTCCCACACATTGAGCCCGGTGGCAAAACGCGGCACCTCCAGCCTCGGGTGGCCGTGGCGCAGCGCCTTCAGCACCGGTTCCGCCCAGGGCCAGTTGGCGTGGGCCAGATAGGTGGCGGCCTCGGCGGTTTCGCGCAAATGCGGATAATGCCGGCTGGCCAGCCGCTGCAACAGTTCCGCCGCCACGGCGCGCAGCGTGTCATCATCGGTGGCCGCCGGATCAAGGGCCAGCGCCCGCGCCAGTCCGGCGGGGCTTGGAATGGCCAGTTGCGCCGGGCAGACAAAGGCAAAAAGTTCGGCCACGTCGAAGTGCTTCTGCTCGGCGGCAGCCCGCACCGCGCCGCGCGTGGCCCGCGCCGCCGCGCCCAGCCTGGCCGTCACGAAATGCGCATGACAGAGAAGATGCGGTGCAGCCGCCAGCCGCCGCAGGCCTTCGCCCGCTTCCAGCATCAGGCCGTCCACGGCAAGCCCCAGGCCGGAAAGGGCCGCCGAGGCGCACGCGATTGTGAAGGTCTGGGTCATGGTGACGGCGGGAATCACTGGTTAGCCTTGACCTTAAAGCATGAAGGAGGCCCGCCATGCAGGACAAACTGGACCCGAAATTCATCACCCTGTTTGACCGCTTCACCCATGGCGGCATGACCAGGCGCGACTTCATGGAACGGCTTGGTGCCATGGCGGGTTCCGCCGCCGCCGCCCAGTCGCTACTTGCCGTGCTGGAAAACAATTATGCCCAGGCCGCCACGGTGGCCGAGGATGATCCGCGCCTTGCCGCCGCCGATCAGCGCTTTGACGGCACGGCAGGCTATCTGGTGCGGCCTGCGGCGGCGGCCACAGTGCCGGGGGCGGTCATTGTCATTCATGAAAACCGCGGCCTTAACGCCCATATCCGCGATGTGGCGCGTCGGCTGGCGCTGGAGAATTTCGTGGTCTATGCGCCCGATTACCTGGCAGCACTGGGCGGCACACCGGCGGACGCCGATCAGGCCCGCGACATGATCGGCACGCTGAAGCCCGAGGCCGTGCTGGCCACCTCGCGCGCCGCCTTCACGGCCCTTGCCGCGCTCAACGCCACCACCGGCAGGGTGGGGGCCATGGGCTTCTGCTGGGGCGGCGGCGAGGTGAACCGGCTGGCCGTGGTCGAGCCCATGCTGGCCGCCGGCGTGGTCTATTACGGCATGCAGCCCAAGGCGGGCATTGAGAACATCCGGGCGCCGCTGCTGCTCCATTATGCCGGGCTGGATGACCGCATCAACGCCGACATGGCGGGCTTCGAGGCCGCCCTCAAGGCCGGTGGCAAGGTCTTCGAGGCCCATGTCTATGAGGGGGTGAACCACGCCTTCAACAATGATACCAATGCCGCCCGCTATGACAGGGCCGCAGCCGACCGCGCCTGGAGCCGCACCATCGCCTTTTTCAGGAAATATCTCGCCTGACATTGACCCCGCCGGGTGAGCTTCCTAAACAGGCGCCACATTGCAACTGTGGAAGCCTGAAATGACCGTTTCTCCCGCGCTCCGCGCCGCCGCCCTCGACAGCAAGGCCTGGCCCTTTGAGGAAGCCCGCAAGCTTCTCGACCGCGTGAGCCGGGCGGGCAAACGCGAAGTGCTGTTCGAGACGGGCTATGGCCCCTCGGGCCTCCCCCACATCGGCACCTTCGGCGAGGTGGCGCGCACCACCATGATCCGCCGCGCCTTTGAATTGATTTCCGACATTCCAACCCGCCTTCTGTGCTTCTCCGACGACATGGACGGCATGCGCAAGGTGCCGGAAAACGTGCCGAACCAGGACATGCTGCGCGCCAATCTGCACAAGCCCCTGACCGTGGTGCCCGATCCCTTCGGCGAGTTTGAAAGCTTCGGCCACCACAACAACGCCATGCTCAGGCGCTTCCTCGACCACTTTAACTTCCAGTATGAATTTGCCAGCGCCACCGATTATTACAGGCAGGGCCGCTTCGACGATATGCTGATCCGGGCGCTGGAAAAGTTCGATGACATCATGGCCGTCATGCTGCCCACCCTGGGGGAGGAGCGCCAGGCCACCTACAGTGTCTTCCTGCCCATCTCGCCGTCGACGGGCCGGGTGCTCTATGTGCCCATGAAGGACGTGAACGCCAAGGCGGGCACCATCACCTTCGCCGATGAGGACGGCACCGATGTGACCCTTGATGTGCGCGGCGGCCGCACCAAGCTGCAATGGAAGCCCGACTTCGGCATGCGCTGGGCGGCCCTTGGCGTGGACTTTGAAATGTTCGGCAAGGACCACCAGACCAACGCGCCCATCTATGACCGGATCTGCGAAATCCTCGGCGCCCCCGCGCCGCAGCATTACGTCTATGAACTGTTCCTCGACGACAAGGGCCAGAAGATTTCCAAGTCCAAGGGCAATGGGCTGACCATTGACGAATGGCTCACCTATGCCGATCCGGAGTCGCTGGCGCTGTTCATGTATAACAAGCCGCGCGAGGCAAAGCGGCTTTACTTCGACGTGATCCCCCGCGCCGTTGATGATTACGCGGCCTTCCTCTCGGCCTTCCAGCGGCAGGCCGACAAGCCCGCCGACCTCCTCATGAATCCCGCCTGGCACATTCACGGCGGCCGCCCGCCCGCCCCGGAGGAGGGCGGCATTTCCTTTGCCCTGCTGCTGAACCTGGCGAGCGTCGCCAATGCCCATGACAAATCGGCCCTGTGGGGCTTCATCCGCCGCTATGAGCCGCACCTGTCACCGGAGAAGAACCCGCGCCTTGATGCACTCACCGGCTATGCGCTCCGCTATTTCGATGACTTCGTGAAGCCCAAGAAGCACTATCGTCCGCCCACGGAGGATGAGGCCAGGGCGCTTTCTGATCTGTCGGACAGGCTGGCCACGCTGGCCCCCCACACCCCGCCGGAGGACATTCAGAAGGCGGTCTATGACGTGGGCCGCAGGGAACCCTACACGGTGACCCAGAAGGACGGCACCACCGGCGTGGGCCAGGGCTTCTTCAACATGCTCTATCAGGTTCTGCTGGGCGAGGAGAAGGGCCCGCGCTTCGGTTCCTTCGTGGCGCTCTACGGCCTGGACAATACCCAGAGCCTCATCGCCAAGGCCCTCAAGGGCGAATTGCTGAAGGGCTAACCGGCAGCGCGCAGCGGCGCGGCTTTGCGGCCTTGCGCCTCATGCCAGGCTTTAAGCGTCTCGGTGTGGATTCCCTGGCCTGCCAGCGATAATTCCTGTGCCGTCAGATTGAGCCCCGCGGCGGAAACCATCCCGTCGCGCGCCAGGCGGCGTTGCAGAAGCTCAGCGGTAATGCGCATGCATGTCCCTCCGGAGTTGAGGCAGCATCGGCGCACCGGGCCTTCGTCACCATCGGCAAGTCTTGCCGCTTTCCGTCACGGCCTGATCGGTCCGGGAGGTTTTCGGCAACTCTGTGCAGAATTTTCCGTAAGGCTACTGGCTCGCCCAGATGATGCGGGCCATCCAGTCCACATCCCTGAGGTCAATGACCTTGGTGGGGTGTTCGGGATTGAGCGAAGCCAGTTCCACCGTCCTCGCCGTCTGCCGCTGCATCACCTTGGCCATCACCTGGCCGTCTCTGGTTTTCACCACCACGCGGTCACCCTTGCGCACCGTGGCCTCGGGCGAGACGACGATGCGGTCACCCTCGCGGTAGAGCGGCAGCATGGACTCACCCGTGATCTCCAGCGCATAGGCCGTGGTGTCGGTGACGCCCGGCACCGCCACCGCCTCCCAGCCCTGACCCGCCGGAAAACCGGAATCGTCAAAGAAGCCGCCCTGGCCCGCCTGCGCCAGACCGAGCAGCGGCAGGGTGCGCAGCCGGGGTTTTTCGCCCCTGCGCCCGGACAGCAGCTCCATGAATTCATCAACACTGGCCCCCGATGCCTCCAGCACACGCGACAGGCTTTCCAGCGTCGGCCAGCGCGGCCGTCCGTCCGGGCCCATGCGCTTCGACGGGTTGAAGGAGGTGGGGTCCAGCCCCGCCCTTTTGGCCAGGCCCGAGGCCGAAAAGCCATAGCGTTCGGCAATGGTGTCAATGGCGCCCCACACCTGCTTGTGCGAAAACATGGGCATCTCCTGTCGAATCGGGGTTCGGTTCAGGCACGGCGAATAGGAAATAATACCTTTTACAGGATTGTCTGTCCAGTGGTGGAAAACAGGCTGGTGTTCAAGATCGTGCCGGAGACGGACTGGCAGAAGGCCGTGCGCGCCGGTCGCTTCGCGGGTTCGCCCATTGATGTGCAGGACGGTTTCATCCACCTCTCTGCGGCCCATCAGGCGAAGGAAACGGCCCGCCGCCACTTCGCCGGTCAGACGGGCCTGCTGCTGGTGGCGTTCCGCGCCGCCGATCTCTCTGCCCTGCGCTGGGAACCCTCGCGCGGCGGCGATCTTTTCCCCCACCTCCACGCCGCCCTTGACCCCGGCCTTGCCCTGTGGGCAAAGCCCCTGCCATGGCGCGGCGACGGCCATGACTTTCCGGAAGGTTTTGCGGCATGACGCTTTCATCCCTGGGTTTTTCCCTGGCCCGCCCTGTGCTGCACCGGCTTGATGCCGAAACGGCCCACGGCCTCACCATCAGCCTGCTGAAGACCGGCCTGGCGCCGCGCACCCCCTTCTCAAATCCCGCCCTGCGCCAGACCATTGCCGGCCTGGATTTCCCCAATCCCGTGGGCCTTGCGGCGGGCTTTGACAAGAATGCCGAAGTGCCGGACGCCATGCTGGGTCTGGGCTTCGGCTTTGTGGAAGTGGGCACGCTGACGCCCCGGCCGCAGGCGGGCAATCCCAAACCCCGCCTGTTCCGCCTCAGCAAGGATGAGGCCGTCATCAACCGCATGGGCTTCAACAATGACGGCCATGCCGCCGCCCTGAAGCGCCTGGAAGCGCGGGCCAGCCGCGGCGGCATTGTCGGCGTCAACCTTGGCGCCAACAAGGATTCGGAAGACCGCATGGCCGACTATGTGGCGGGCCTGTCGGCCTTCGCCGCTGTGGCGGGCTTTTATGTCATCAACATTTCCTCGCCCAACACGCCGGGCCTGCGCGGCCTGCAGTCCCGGGAGGAATTGCAGCAACTGCTCGACCGGCTGAATGAGGCGCGCGCCAGGCTTTCCCGCCGGGTGCCCATGGTCCTCAAGGTGGCGCCCGATCTCAGAAATGATGAGATGGAGGATATTGTCCTGTGCTGCGGCCATGGCGCGGTCGATGCGCTCATGGTGTCCAACACCACACTGGCCCGGCCACCGCTGAAGTCAGCCCAGGCCACCGAGCAGGGCGGTCTTTCCGGCAAGCCGCTGTTTGCCATGTCGACCTCGCGGCTCGCCAATTTCTGGCTGATGAGCGAGGGCAAGATCCCCCTGATCGGCGTCGGCGGCATTCATGATGCCGACAGCGCCTGGACCAAGATCCGCGCCGGCGCCTCGCTGATCGAGCTTTACTCGGCCCTCATCTATGGCGGGCCGCAGCTGGTGGCCGAAATTCTGGCCGGGCTGGAACAGCGTTTGAAAATCCACCGCCTCAGCCATATCAGTGAAGCCGTGGGGGCCGAGGCTCACCAGATTGCCGAGGGCAGATACCGGCCGAAAATGGCCCCCGTCTCGCCCGTCTCCTGCAACCGGTCGAGCGCGTAATCGAAATTGAGGCGCAGCGCCTCATCGTCATTGCGGGTGAGGAAGGAGAGGCTGGCGGAAATGGTCTCGGGGTCCATGAAGGTTGCGCCCAGCGCCTGGCAGCAGCCGCCGGAAGCCTCGCCATTGAACCAGTAGGCGAGATGCAGACTGTCGCCAAAGGCGGCGTCAATCTTGCCGTCCTTCAGTGCCGCCAGCATTTCCGCCTCGCTGACAAAGCCCTGCACCGCCGACCGGCTGAAGTAGGCGTTGAGGAAGGCTTCATGGCGGCTGCCCGACACCACGCCGACGCGACGGCCCGCCAGGGTCGGCACATCGGGCCTTTCCAGCGGGCTTCCCTTCTTCACCGCAAAGCGCCCGCCGGAGCGGAAATAGGGCCGCGTCATGGCAGCCCGCTCCAGCATCACCGCATCAAGTCTGAGGCCGGTGATGATGGCATCGCCCTCCCTGGCCAAAAGCGACGGCATCAGACTGGCAAAGGGCTTTGCCTCAACCTCGCAGGTGAGCCGCTGCCGGGTGCAGGCCGCCAGGGCCAGATCAACCGAAATGCCCGTCATCTTTCCGGCGGAGTCGACAAAGCTGAAGGGCGGATAGTCCTGATCCGCCAGCAGACGGACCGTGGGCCGCGTCACCGGTGGTGGACCCGTCAATCCTCTGTCTATGTGCCGAAAATAGGGAAAAACTCCCTCATTTCCACCTTCTTGCGCAACTGCAGGGAGAGCATGGAACAGGAAGTTCATCCCTGAGACTATTGCCAAGACAGCGATCAGGAATTTCTTTGGAAGGCGGTGAACGGTCATTTTCTGGGGACGTCAATGGATGGGGCCGGCGTGTTGGTGCCGGATCGGGAGAGGTCAGTTGGGGCCCGCGCCCGTTCCGGTCCAACCATCATAGACGCAGGCGCGGGCGCTGTCTTGCCTCTCCTGCCGCGGCGCATTGTGCACCAGTGCCTGGAGCGTCTGCCGTTCGGCCAGTTGGCGGCGGTCCTGCGTGACCGGTTGCTGCCGGTGGCGCTGCTGCCGGATCTGGTTCTCTACGCCGCGCAGGATGAAGCCTCCCTCACACTGGCTCAAAGCCGCGGCTGGACCGTGGTGGCGCTCATGGACAAGCACAGCTTTCTGGGGGCGGTTCATCACATCTGGGGCCGCCGTCTGGTCCTTGAGGCCACTTCCCGTCTGCGCACGGGCCAGCCGCATTTTTCTGCCCATCACCGTTTTGGCCGCGGCCAGCTTGGCGCCATGGCGGGCGGTGTGGTGCTGGTGCTGCTCAGCCTGCTGCTGCTGCCCGAAGCCGAGCGCCTGCCGATGGCCAGCCTGGGGCTTGGCATCTTCTTCATGTCGGTCATTGGCCTGCGCATTCTGGCCCTGCTGCCGGCCGACCGGGAAAAACCGCCCCCGCGCCTCAGGGATGAGGCGCTTCCCCCCTATACCGTGCTGGTGCCGCTGTTCCGCGAAGTGAGTGTTCTTGATCAACTGCTGACAGGTCTTGCCGCCATCGACTATCCCGCCGACCGCCTCGACATCAAGCTGCTGCTGGAGGAGTGCGACGTGCCCATGCACAAGGCATTGGCGGCGCGTCCTCTGCCCGATCATTTCGAGGTGCTGGTGGTGCCCGCGGGCCAGCCCCAGACCAAGCCCAGGGCCCTCAGCTTTGCCTTGCCCTTCGCGCGCGGCAGCCTGCTCACCATATATGATGCCGAAGACATCCCCGAACCCGGTCAGTTGCGCCGCGCCGCCGAGGTCTTTGCCTCTCACCCGCCGGAACTGGCCTGCCTTCAGGCCAGGCTGTCCTTCTATAATCCGGGTGAGAACTGGCTGACCCGGCAATGCACCCTGGAATATGCCGTGCTGTTTGGTCTGCTGCTGCCGGCCTTCGCCCGCGAGGGCCTGCCGCTTCCGCTGGGCGGCACTTCAAACCACTTCCGCATTGCGGCGCTGCGCCATGCCGGGGCGTGGGATCCCTTCAATGTCACCGAGGATGCCGATCTCGGCATGCGCTTTGCCCGCCTTGGCTATCGCTGCGGCGTCATCTCCAGCACCACCTATGAAGAGGCCAATTCGCGCCTGCCCAACTGGCTGCGTCAGCGCGCCCGCTGGCTCAAGGGCTATCTGCAAACCTGGCTGGTGCACATGCGTGAACCCGCCATGCTGAGGCGTGAGCTGGGCTGGGCCGGCTTCGTCACCATGCAGGCGCAGTTTCTCGGCCTGCTGATTTCGTCGCTGTTCCATCCGCTGTTTCTGGTGACGGCCCTGTGGCTGGCCATGACGGCGGATTTCTCCACCCCCTTTGCGTCGCTGGCGGCTTTGCTGGTGGCCAGCCTGTCGAGCGTGATTTTCGTGACCGGCCACATTGTGTCCATGCTGGCCGGCAGCGTGGCCCTCCGTCACATCGGCATCATGGGCTGGCTGTCCACCGTTCTCACCATGCCCTTCTACTGGCTGCTCATCAGCCTCGCCGCCTGGCTGGCCCTGTGGCAGTTTGTGTGGGCGCCCTTTCACTGGAACAAGACCGAACACGGCCTGTCCAGTTTCCAGCGCCGGGCATGAGGGATCAGGCGGCGGCGGTGGTTTTCTTCCGGCGCGCCCTGGCGTCCTCGGCCTCCTGCTCGGCAATCCAGTTGGGCAGGAAGGTAAAGGCCTCCTCCAGCACATGCGGGGTGTGCAGGCCGGGTGAAAAACCGAGCGCCCGCAGATAATACTCCTGCAGGGCGGGGCGGAATTTCGGATGCACGCAGTTCTTGATGATGAGTTCGGCGCGCTGTCTCGGCGCCAGCCCGCGCAGATCGGCCAGGCCCTGTTCCGTCACCACCACCATCACGTCATGTTCGGTGTGGTCCACATGCGTCACCATGGGCACAATGCACGAGATCGAGCCGTTCTTGCGGGTCGACGGTGTCATGAAGAAATTGAGATAGGCATTGCGGGTGAAATCACCCGAACCGCCAATGCCGTTCATCATTGATGTGCCCTGAATGTGGGTCGAGTTCACATTGCCATAGATGTCGGCTTCGACCATACCGTTCATGGCGATGACGCCAAGCCGGCGGATGACTTCAGGATGATTGGAAATGCCCTGCGAGCGCAGGATGATGCGTTCGCGGTAGAAGTCGATGTTGTCGAGGAAGTCGGCCAGGGCCGCGCGTGACAGCGACAGTGCCGAAGCCGAGGCCGACACCATCTTGCCCGAGCGGATGAGCCGCAGCATGCCGTCCTGCAGAACTTCGGTGAAGGCCGTAAGGTTTTCAAACGGGCCGTCCTCAAGACCGGCCATGACCGCATTGGCCACATTGCCCACGCCCGATTGCAGCGGCAGCAGGTCCTTCGGCATGCGGCCCTTCTTCACCTCCTGCGCCAGGAACTCCAGCATATGGCCGGCGATGGCATGCGAGGCGTCATCCGGCGGGGTGAATTCATTGTTGCGGTCGGGGTGGTGGGTTTCGACAATGGCCACCACCTTAGCGGGGTCACAACGCAGATAGGCCTCGCCGATGCGGTCGGCAGGCCCGATGATGGGAATGGGCTTGCGGTTGGGCGGCAGGGCGGCATTGTAGTAGATGTCGTGCATGCCCTCGAGGCGCGGATCCTGCCAGGAGTTGACCTCCAGAATGATCCTGTCGGCCAGGTCCACCCAGGTCTTGTTGTTGCCCACGGCGGTGGTGGGAATGAGGCTGCCGTCAGGGCGAATGCCGGTCACTTCAACCACCGCGAAATCGAGCTTGCCGAGGAAGCCGAACCAGGCGTCCTGCGCCACATGCGACAGGTGCATGTCATTGTAATACATCTGCCCGGCATTGATGCGCTGGCGGCAGATGGGGTCGGACTGATAGGGCAGCCGCATGGCAATGCCGTCGGCCCTGGCCAGTGCGCCATCCAGTTCCGGCGCGGTGGAAGCCCCCGTCCACACCGACACCTTGTAATCCTGGCCCGCCGCATGGGCGGCATTGATCCGGTCGGCCAGTGCCAGCGGCACCAGCTTGGGGTGGCCCGAGCCGGTAAAGCCGCTCATGCCGATGGTGGCACCGGGGTGAATCAGGCGGGCGGCATCCTCTGCCGACATCACACGGGATTTGAGACGGTCGCACTGGATGCGGTCGCCCGGGGTGAAGCGTTCATTCATCATCATTTCACTCGCTCCGGCGCGAGAAGGCGGTTCGTCAGGCAGTCTGCGCCCAATTGGTTGCGCCATTCTTTCCGCGCCGCAGAAAATCATGCTGCAATGCGGAATATAGGACGCCGAAGCGGAATTAAGAAGATGTTTGTGAAGGAAAAATGACTGTGCGCGCCTGCAAAATGGACGGCCCCGGCCAAGGCCTGGGGAAAAGTCCGGTGCGGGCGCTGGAAAACTGGAGCGGGCGATGGGAATCGAACCCACGACATGCAGCTTGGGAAGCTACCGTTCTACCACTGAACTACGCCCGCGCTCCTGTGGCTGTTACAGCGTGACGGCTGCTTCCTGTCAAGCCGGGGGGCCAGCAACTTCCCGGTGGCAAAGGCCTTGGCCTGGGCTAGGATGGCGCCATGTACCGGCAGATCACACGCCAGATCCGGGTGGCCGTCACCCCCGCCTATGTCGCCAGCCAGTCCGCGCCGGAGGAGGGCCGCTTTCTCTGGTCCTACACGGTCACCCTGGAAAATCTGGGGCAGGAGACGGTGCAGCTCCTCACCCGCCACTGGATCATCACCGATGGCCGTGGCCAGGTGCAGCATGTGAAGGGTGAAGGCGTGGTGGGCGACCAGCCGGTGCTGGCCCCCGGCGACCGCTATCAATATTCCTCCGGCTGCCCCCTGCCCACGCCGTCCGGCATCATGTCCGGCAGCTATCAGATGAAAACCCTGGAGGGTGAAATCTTCGACATCGCCATTCCCGCCTTCTCCCTCGACAGTCCCCACGCCGAACACAGCGTCAATTGATGTCCCTGCCCACGCTTTCCGACATTGAGGCCATGCTGGCCCGTCTGGTGGCCTTTGACACCACCTTCGATCAGGGCACCGGCGCCATTGCCGCCGTCATCGAGGCCCACCTCGACCGCTTTGGCGTGCCCCATCAGCGCGTCGATTACGAGGCCGGCTTCAAGACCAATCTGTTTGCCACCATCGGCCCCGATGGGCCGGGTGGCGTGGTGCTGTCCGGCCATCTCGATGTGGTGCCGGTGACCGGCCAGAACTGGCTGACCAATCCCTTTGAACTGACCCGCCGCGACGGCCTGCTCCATGGCCGCGGCACCTGCGATATGAAGGGCTTTGCCGCCGTCGCCCTGGCCATGGTGCCGTGGCTTGCGCAGCAGAAGCTCAAGCGCCCCATCCATCTCGCCTTCTCCTGTGATGAGGAGGTGGGCTGCAAGGGCGTGCGCCCGCTCATTGCCTGGCTGAAGGCGCGTGCGCCGAAACCCGCCGCCGTCATCGTCGGTGAGCCGACCCTCATGGAGGTGGTCACCGGCCATAAGGGCATTGCCAGCTTTGAAACCGTGGTGACCGGCCACGAGGCCCATTCCAGCCTCACCGACCGTGGCGTCAACGCCATTCTGGTGGCCGCCGAGGTGATGGCGGAGATGATCCGCCTGCGCGCCGAACTCACCGCCGCCGGTGATCCCACGGCACGCTTTGATCCGCCCTACACCACGCTTCATGTCGGCACCATTCAGGGTGGCACGGCCCGCAACATCATTCCCCGCCGCTGCCAGTTCAACTGGGAGACGCGTGTGGTGCCGGGCACCGACCCGCGCGCCATTCTGGCCCGCATCACGGATTTTTCCGAAACCCTGCTGCCCGCCATGCACGCCGTCAGCCGCGAAACCGGCATTGTCACAACCCTGACCAATGAAGTGCCGGCCCTGGCCCCGGAACCGGACGGTGCCGCCGAGGCGCTGGCCCTTGCCTGTGCCGAGGCCAATGCCACCACCGCCGTGTCCTATTGCGCCGAGGCGGGCCTCTTTCAGCAGGCGGGCTTTTCCACCGTCATCTGCGGCCCCGGCTCCATTGAACAGGCCCACAAGCCGGATGAGTTCATTGCCACGAGCGAGCTGGAGCGCTGCCGCCGCTTCATCGCCCGGCTGGCCGACAGGCTGTCCTTGTAAAGCCGGCATTCCCTCCCCATGTCACAGGCGCGAAAGGGATTGACCCATGCTGTTTCTGTTGAACCTGTTGTGGCTGGTGTTCGGCGGCTTTCTGGCCTTTTTCGGCTGGGCGCTGGCCGGTGTCATCATGGCGCTGACCATTGTCGGCCTGCCCTGGGCGCGTTCGTGCTTTGCCATCGCGCGCTTTTCCGCCTGGCCCTTCGGTTATGACATGGTGGACCGGAGGATGCTGACCGGCCAGTCCGACCTTGGCACCGGCGCGCTGGGCACCATCGGCAATGTGCTGTGGTTCCTCCTGGCGGGCTGGTGGCTCGCCGTGGGCCACATCACCGTGGCCGCGGGCCTTGCCGTCACCATCATCGGCCTGCCCTTTGCCTGGCAGCATGTGAAGCTGGCCATTGCCTCGCTCTTCCCGGTGGGCAAGAGCGTGGTCAAGGTCAGCCGCATCCGCCTGTTGCCGGGCCTGCCGCAGCTTCAGGCGAAGGCGTCGGGGGCAAAGGCATAGACCGACGAACAGAATTCGCAGGTCACCGTAATGGCGCCGTCATGCACCATGGCGGCGCGGTCATCGGCCGGGAAGTTGCCGATCATCCGTTCCACCGCGGTGCGTGAACAGCTGCAGTGGCGCGTAAGTTCCACCCCCGGATAGGCCGTTACACCCTGTTCGTGATAAAGCCGGTAAAGCAGGCTCTCGGGCGCAAGCTGCGGGTCCAGCAGTTCATGATCCTCCACCGTGTCCAGCAGCAGCGCGGCCGTGTTCCACTGGTCTGCGGCCGTTTCATCGGCGCTGTGTCCGCCTTCCCCCGGCAGGTGCTGCACCATGATGGCCCCGGCCCGCCAGTGCGTGCCGTCACGGGTGGTGAGCGGGCCGGAGGCGAGCTTGAGCCGGGTTGGAATCTGCTCCGACTGGGCGAAATAGATGTCGGCCGCCTGGGCCAGGGAAATCCCCTCCAGCGGCACAATGCCCTGATAGCGGTCCATGTCGCTGCCCTGATCCACCGTCATCGCCAGATAGCCCTTGCCGAGAAGGTCGGCCTGACTGGGCTTGTCCAGCGCGGCAAGGCGGGCGAGATCATAGCGCGCATAGCCGCGCACCCCGTGCGGCGCGGCAAAGTCGGCCACGATGAGATCAACCGGCCCGTCGGTCTTGGTCTGCAAAATGAACCGGCCCTCGAATTTCAGCGCCGAGCCGAGCAGCGCCGCCAGCGCCACCGCTTCGGCAAGCAGCGCCGACACGGGCGCGGGATAGTCATGGCGCGAGAGAATGTCATGGATGACGGGGCCAAGCCGGACAAGACGGCCGCGCGCCATGAGGCTCTTCACCTGGAAAGGCAGAACCAGATCGTCCGTGTGGGTCATGTTACTCCAGACAGGAAAGCAGAATGCTCTTCTGTATATGGAGACGGTTCTCCGCTTCGTCAAAGATCAGCGATTGCGGCCCGTCCATCACCTCGTCCGTCACCTCTTCATTGCGGTGGGCGGGCAGGCAATGCATGAACACCGCGCCGGGGGCGGCCTTGTTCATCAGCGCGGCATTGACCTGATAGGGCTTGAGCAGATTGTGGCGGCGGGCGCCATCCGTGTCATGCATGGAAACCCAGGTGTCGGTGATGACGCAGCTGGCATTGGCCACCGCCGCCTCCGGCGAGGTGGTCAGCATCACTTCGGCCTTCTCGGCCCGCGCCCAGTCCATCACCGCAGGATCAGGCGACAGTTCGGCAGGGCAGCCCAGTTGCATCCGTCCGCCCAGCCGGCCCACGGCATGAACCCACGAGGCTGCCACATTATTGCCGTCGCCCAGCCAGGCCACGGTCTGTTGGGCCAAGGGCCCCTTGTGTTCCTCAAGCGTCAGCACATCGGCCAGCACCTGACAGGGATGCGTCCTGTCGGTCAGCCCGTTGATCACCGGCACAGTGGCATGCTGGGCCAGTTCCATCAGGTTGGAGTGTTTGGCAGCCCGGATCATGATGGCATCCACATAGCGCGATAGCACGCGCGCCGTATCGGCAATGGTTTCGCCGCGCCCGATCTGGGTGTCATTGGCGGTGATGATGACGGCCTCGCCGCCCAATTGCTTCATCGCCACTTCAAAGGACACGCGGGTGCGCGTCGATGGCCGCTCGAACACCATGGCCAGGATGCGGCCCTTCAGCGGCTCGCCCGGATCGCGCCAGCCCCTGGGCCTGCCGGCCCGCGCCGCCTTGATTTTCCGCGCCCGGTCGACAATGGCGCGGAGATGGGCGGCACTGTGATCGGCAATGTCGAGAAAATGGTTGAGCGGCTTGGTCATGGTCACTCCTGAACCGCAGCGGCAAGAACCGTGCAGGCACGGTCGAGCCGGGCAATGGCTTCCTGGATGTCATCCTCGCTGATGACGAGGGGCGGCAGCAGCCGCACCACATTCTGCCCCGCGCCGATCACCAGCAGCTTCTGCTCCAGGGCGGCCTGTTGCAGTTTCGTGTTGGCCACCCGGCATTTCAGACCCAGCATCAGGCCCGCGCCGCGCACCTCTTCAATAATGTCGGCATGCTGGTCCTTCAGGGCGGCCAGCTTCTGCTTGAGCAGCAGCCCCTTGTGCTGCACCTCCGCCAGAAAGCCGTCGGCCAGAACGACATCAAGCACCGCATTGCCCACGGCGGTGGCCAGCGGATTGCCGCCGAAGGTGGAACCATGCGTGCCCGCCGTCATGCCCTGGGCGGCGCGTTCGGTGGCCAGGCACGCCCCCAGCGGAAAGCCGCCGCCAATGCCCTTGGCAATGGCCATGATGTCGGGAGTGATGCCGGCCCATTCATGGGCGAACAGTTTGCCGGTGCGCCCCACCCCGGTCTGCACCTCGTCGAGCACCAGAAGCAGGCCGCGCGCATCACACAGCTGGCGCAAGGCCCGCAGAAATTCCGGCGGGCAGGGGCGCAGCCCGCCCTCGCCCTGAATGGGCTCGATGAGAATGCCAGCCGTGGCGTCCGTGATCGCCGCTTCCACCGCCGCCATGTCGCCGAAGGCCACGGCATCAAAGCCGTCCACCTTGGGGCCGAAGCCGTCGAGATATTTCTCCTGTCCGCCCGCCGCGATGGTGGCCAGTGTGCGGCCATGGAAGGCGCCCTCGAAGGTGATGAGGCGAAAGCGCTCCGGCGCGCCCTGGCTTGCGTGATATTTGCGCGCCATCTTGATGGCGCATTCCAGGGCCTCGGCCCCCGAGTTGGTGAAGAACACCGTGTCGGCGAAGCTCGCGTCAATGAGGCGGCGCGCCAGCCGCTCCTGCCCCGGCATCTGATAGAGGTTGGAGGTGTGCCAGATCTTCTGCGCCTGATCGCTGAGCGCTGCCACAAGATGCGGATGGGCATGGCCGCAACTGGTCACCGCCACACCGGCACCGAAGTCGAGATAGGCCTCACCCTCGGGCGTGAACACCCACGCCCCCTCACCGCGCGCGAAGCTCACGGGCGCGCGATGATAGGTCGGAAGCACGGGAGCAATCATGGCTGTTCTGCCGCTCCGAATGAAAATGCGCCGGGGCCACCGGCGCAACGCTGTGGATAAATACCCTAATTCACCTCACCGTGAGGGTCAATTATTCCGCATCTGTTGCGCGCCTGCATCGGTTTTCGCCGCCTGAGTCAAAACAGCACATGGACCGCGGATTCCGGCTGTGGGTAACCTTCCGTTAACCACGCGGAAATGCCGGAAGCTGGGGAAAACAATCGGCAGCAACCGCCAGATTCTTGCGAGGGAGTCACTGCCTATTGTAGGGTTCATCCAACGCTTCTACAGCATGTAGGGATTTCAAGGTCAGTTTTGCGAACACCAAACGCCGCTTCGGGTCAAAGCGGCGGCAGCTAAGGGATTCACCGTGAACGAGAATTTGTCACCAGCCGCCGGCGGCGAGAAAATGCCCTGGACCGAAGACCGGGTGGAGCTTCTGAAGAAACTCTGGGGCGACGGTCTCTCCGCCAGCCAGATTGCCACCCGTCTTGGTGCGGGTGTCACCCGCAATGCCGTCATCGGCAAGGTCCACCGCCTCAACCTGTCGGGCCGGGTCACCCAGCCGCGCTCCACCGCGCCGCGCGCCCCGCGCAAAACCCGTGAACCGAGCCACCCCGGCCGTCCCGCCTCCGGCCCCTCCATGCCGTCCTCCGGCTCGGCGGCGCTCAAGTCCTATGCCCGGCCCGAGGCCGCCCCCCGCATGGAGGCCCTGCCGGAGCCGACGCCGCTGCGTCTGCTCGACCTGCCCAAGGATGGCCGCATCACCATCCTTCACCTGTCGGACAAGACCTGCAAATGGCCCATCGGCGATCCGGGTGATGAGGAGTTCTGCTTCTGCGGCCACTCGCCCCGTGATGGCTCACCCTATTGCGAATATCACGCCCGCATGGCCTATCAGCCGGTGCAGGACCGCCGCCACCGCCGCAGCGCCTGACCCCGTTCTGCACGGCAGATCTGGAAGCCGGAGCTTGCTCCGGCTTCTTTTATGGCGCGCGGCCTTGTGGCGGTCGGCAGCTTTACCTAGTCTGTTGCCGTCACGAGGATTGCCATGCCCGCCACCGTCACCAGCCTGCCCCACAGGGTGCAGGAAACCGAACATCTCGAAATTCCGCTTGCCGGCAAGGTGAAGCTGGCCGCACGCCTGTGGCGGCCTGCCGATGCGCTGAAACATCCCGTGCCGGTGCTGCTGGAATTTCTGCCCTACCGCAAGACCGACGGCACCCATGGCCGCGATGCCGTGACCCATGCCTATCTCGCGGGCCACGGCTATGCCTGCCTGCGCGTTGACCTGCGCGGCACGGGCGACAGCCAGGGCGTGTTCGAGGATGAATACAGCGAACAGGAACTGGATGATGCCGTGGCCGTGATCGCCTGGGCGGCCCGCCAGAAATGGTGCGACGGCAAGGCCGCCATGTTCGGCATTTCCTGGGGCGGCTTCAACGCCCTGCAGGTGGCGGCACGGCGCCCGCCGGCGCTGAAGGCGGTGGTCAGCCTGTGCTCCACCGATGACCGCTATGAAGATGACATTCATTACAAGGGCGGGGTGCTGCTGTCGGAAAACATCGGCTGGGCCGCCGCCATGCTGGCCACCCTGTCGCGCCCGCCGGACCCGCGCCTTGTCGGCCGCGGCTGGAAGAAACTGTGGCAGGACCGGCTCAACACCATGCCCCTTCTGGCCATTCCGTGGCTGGAACACCCCCACCGTGACGCCTATTGGCAGCGCGGCTCGGTGTGCGAGGACTTCAGCAGGATCGAGGCGGCGGTGCTGCTGGCAGGTGGTTTCAATGATGCCTATGTCAACGCCATTCCACGGCTGATGCGCGGCCTGCGTTCGGTCCGCAAGGCCATCATCGGCCCCTGGACCCACGCCTACCCCCATCTCGGTGCCGCACCGCAGATCGGCTTTCTCCACGAGATGCTGCGCTGGTTTGACCGCTGGCTGAAGGACAAGCCCACGGGTGTGCATCTCGACCCCGACTTCCGCTATTTCATCGCCGATCCGCACCGGCCCTCCGGGACCGTGCCGGAAAGTTTCGAGGGCCGCTGGGTCAGCGATGCCTTCTGGGGTGCGGCCCAGGCGCCGGTGAAGACCTTTCATCTCACCAGCCAGGGCATTGCCGTGGCGGCGGGGGCGGAGCGGGCGCTCACCCTGGCTGCGCCCCTGCGGATGATGACCGGGCAGGGCGAATACTGCGCCATGTTCGGCGGTGATGAACTGCCCGCCAACCAGCAGCAGGATGACGCCGACGCCATCACCTTTGACTCGCCACCCCTGGCCGAAGGGCTGGACATTGTCGGCCAGCCGGTGGCGGAACTGGATCTGGCCGTGGACCGCGAAGTGGCCCAGCTGGTGGTGCGGCTCTCCCACATCTGGCCATCGGGCGAGGTGTCGCGCCTGTCCTATCAGCTCTTCAACCCCGCCATGCTGACGGGCCGCGAAACACCCAAGCCGCTGCAACCCGGCAGGCGCTACAAGCTGAAGGTGAAGCTCAACGACATGGCGGCCCATGTGCCCGCCGGTCATCGCCTGCGGCTGGCGGTGGCCACCTCGTGCTTTCCGCTGGCCTGGCCGGTGGCCGAGCCGGTGGCGCTCACACTTTATGCCGGAGCCTGCCAGCTTCACCTGCCGCTGCGCCGGGTGAAACCCTTCGAGCCGCCGGTGGAGTTCAAACCGGCCGAAGGCGCCGCGCCCGCCAGGGTGAAGCAGCTCGCCCCCGCCCGCCACGAGCGCCGCTTTGCCACCGATGAAAAGACCGGTGTGCAGAGCCTCACCATCACCGATGATTTCGGCCGTGAGGACATTGCCCCCCATGGTCTGGTGACCCACACGCTGGCGCGCGAAACCTACTCGCTGCAGCCGGGTGATCCCCTGTCAGCCACCATGACCACCCACTGGAGCGAGGAAATGGGCCGCGGCAAATGGCAGGTGAAGACCGAAAGCCGCATCCGCTTCTCCGCCACCAAGACTCACTGGCTGGTGGAGGCGCGGCTGGAGGCCTTCGAGGGCAAAAGGAAATTTGCCAGCCGCAGCTGGAAGAAGAAAATTCCGCGTCAGCTGCAATGACCGAACCCGTCCTGCTCTGGTTCCGGCGCGACCTGCGCCTTGCCGACCACCCCGCCCTGGCGGCGGCGGCCAGGGCGGGACCGCTCATTCCGGTTTTCATTCTGGATGAAGAAACCCTGCGCCCCCTGGGCGGCGCGGCGCGCTGGTGGCTTCATCACGCGCTGGCCAGCCTGTCGCGTGATCTGCCCCTGGTGCTGCGCCGGGGCCGGGCGGCGGCGGTGTTGCAGCAGCTGGCGGCCGAGACGGGGGCCAGCGCCATTTATTTTTCCCGTGGCCATGAGCCGGGCGAGGTGCGCCAGGAACAGGAGGTCAAGGCCTGGGCCGGGGGGCGGGGGGTTGGCCTTCATCGCCATGGCGGAGTCCTGCTGCATGAGCCGGAAACCATCACCACCGGCCAGGGCACGCCCTTCAAGGTGTTCACGCCCTTTTCCCGCGCCGTGAAGGCTGCCCCGCCGCGCCCGCCCAAGCCCAAAGCCGCATGGACACTGGCCGACCCGCAGCCGCCAGGTGACACACTCGCCCAGTGGCAGCTTCTTCCCGCCAGACCAAATTGGGCCAGGGGCTTTGCCAGCCACTGGCAGCCGGGCGAAGCGGGCGCCCGCCAGCGCCTTGCCGATTTTCTCGATGAGCATGTGGCGGCCTATGCCCGCGACCGCGATGTTCCGGCCCGCCCCGCCACCTCGCGCCTTTCGCCCCACCTTCACTGGGGTGAGATCAGCCCCGCACAGATCTGGTCCGCCACCCACGCGAGCATGGCCGCAGCGGGGGGATTGCAGGATGAGGGCGGCGGCAAATTCCTGAGCGAACTCATCTGGCGCGAGTTCTGCGCCCATCTGCTGTTTCATTTCCCCCACCTCACGGACCAGCCCTTCCGGGCGGAATTTGCCAATTTTCCGTGGACGGATGATCATGCCGCCATGCGGCGCTGGCAGCGGGCCGAAACCGGCTATCCCCTTGTTGATGCGGGCCTGCGCGAATTATGGATAACCGGCACCATGCACAACCGCGTGCGCATGATTGTGGCGAGTTTTCTGGTCAAGCATCTGATGCAGCACTGGCGTCAGGGCGAGGCCTGGTTCTGGGACACGCTGGTCGATGCCGACATCGCCTCCAACGCCGCCAACTGGCAATGGGTGGCAGGATCAGGGGCCGATGCCGCGCCCTTCTTCCGCATTTTCAATCCGGTTCTTCAGGGTGAGACCTTTGATCCCGATGGGGCCTATGTGCGGCGCTGGCTGCCGGAACTGGCTTCTGTGGCCAACAAACATGTCCATGCGCCCTGGACCCTGCCCGAGGCGGCGCGCCCGAAACATTATCCGCCCCCCATGGTGGACCATGGTGCGGCCCGCGCCAGGGCGCTGGCGACCTTCAAGGCGCTCTGACGGAAATCAGACGGAAACCGTGGCGCAGGCCTGGCGGATGGCGCGGATGTTCCGGCCGTAATCATCGCCCTTGAACACCGCCGAACCCGCCACCAGCACATTGGCCCCGGCGCGGTAAACCAGCGGCGCTGTTTCGGCGGTGATGCCGCCATCCACCTCGATGTCGATGGGGCGGCGGCCTGCCAGGGCGCGCGCCTGCTTCACCTTGGTGACCGACTCGGCAATGAAGCTCTGCCCGCCGAAGCCGGGGTTCACCGACATGATGAGAATGAGATCAAGCCGGTCCAGCACATGGTCCAGAACCGCAACGGGGGTGGCCGGATTGAGCGACACACCAGCCCTTTTGCCCAGTGCGCGAATGGCCTGCAGCGAGCGGTCGAGATGCGGCCCCGCCTCGGCATGAACGGTGATGATGTCGGCCCCGCCGGCGGCAAACTGCGCCAGATAGGGGTCAGCAGGCGCGATCATCAGATGCACGTCAAAAACCTTCGGCGTCACCTTGCGGATCGAGCGCATCACCGGCTCGCCATAGGAGATGTTGGGCACAAAGTGCCCATCCATCACATCGATATGAATCCAGTCGGCCCCCGCCCGGTCCACCGCCTCCACCTCGGCGCCGAGCTTGGAAAAATCGGCAGCGAGAATGGATGGCGCGATGAGCAGGGGCCGCTGGGTCATTCAGTCCTCCGACGCTCAGAGGAACTTGGCCATGGCCACCGCCGTGTCGCCCATGCGGTTGGAGAAGCCCCACTCATTGTCATACCACGACAGCACCGAGCACAGCGTGCCGTCCATCACCTTGGTCTGGTCCATGTGGAACACGGAGGAGTGCGGGTTGTGGTTGAAATCGATGGAGACATTGGGTTCGTTGGTGAAGCCGAGAATGCCCTTCAGCGCGCCATTGGCCGCCTTCTTGATGGCCTCGTTGATCTCGTCCTTGCTGGTGGCGCGCTTGGCAATGAACTTCAGGTCCACCACCGAGACGTTGGGCGTCGGCACGCGCATGGCAAAACCGTCGAGCTTGCCCTTGAGTTCCGGCAGCACCAGACCCACGGCCTTGGCCGCACCAGTGGAGGTCGGGATCATCGACAGGGCCGCCGCGCGGGCGCGGTAGAGGTCCTTGTGCATGGTGTCCAGCGTCGGCTGGTCGCCGGTGTAGGAGTGAATGGTGGTCATGATGCCCTTGTCGATGCCGATGGCATCATTCAGCACCTTGGCCACGGGGGCGAGGCAGTTGGTGGTGCAGGAGGCGTTGGAAATCACCACATGGTCCTTGGTCAGCTTGTCGTGGTTGACGCCATAGACCACGGTGAAGTCAGCACCGTCCGATGGGGCCGACACGATGACCCGCTTGGCACCGGCGGCGAGATGGGCGGCCGCCTTGTCGCGCGCCGTGAAAATGCCGGTGCATTCCATGGCGATGTCAATGCCGAGATCCTTCCACGGCAGCTGCGCGGGATCCTTGATGGCGGTGACCTTGAACTTGTCGGTGCCGATGGAGATGGAATCGCCGTCCACCTTCACATCATGGGGAAACTTGCCGTGCACCGAGTCCCAGCGCAGCAGATGGGCATTGGTTTCCACCGGGCCCAGATCATTGATGGCCACCACGTCAATGTCCTTGCGGCCGGATTCATAGATGGCGCGAACGACATTGCGGCCGATACGGCCAAAGCCATTGATGGCAATGCGAACCTTGGACATGAACTCTCCTCCTTCAATTCCATGGGATCAGGAGAAGTTATAGGCCGATTCCGGCCAGACAAAAGGGGGCGCTTTGGCGAAAAAGCGCCAGTCCGCTATGCGGCGGGGGGAAGCGTTTACCGGCCCTTGGGGGCGGTGCGCCGGATCGGGGCCTTCACCTTGGCGGCAGCGGGCTTGATCCTGGTGGCCGGACCCTTCTGGGCATGCATCGGCTTGGCTGCCGCCTCGGCATCAATGATGCGGGCGGCATGGTGCCAGTGCTCCTCGGACTTGCCGTGCGGGCGGCCCTCCTCCTCCCAGATCTTGAAGGCCAGAGCAGCAATGCGGGCGTTGCGGTCGCCGGAACCGGAATGCGATGTCATGAGACTTCTCCTGAACTCTCCGTCACGCTGATGGCATGATGGCACGGGGCGGGTCATGCTGCAATGCGCAAAGGGACGCGCCGGTTCCTTTCTCAGCCTGGTCTTGCGTCTCTGCCCCACCATTTCCGCCAGCGCCCCAGCCGCCACAGCGACAGCACGGCGAGCGCCAGGAAATGCACCAGCATGGGGCCGAAATGATACTGCAGGCTCACCCAATGCACCGCCACCAGCACGGCGGCAAGATAGGCCAGCCGCTGCACCGGCTTCCACCATGGGCCGAGGCGGCGCAGTGCTGCATCATTGGAAATGGCGGCCAGTGCGAAAAGAATCAGGAAGGCCAGCCAGCCGGTCCAGATGGCGGGGTCAGGCAATGCCGCCAGCATGGCAGCGGCCGCGCCCTCGTCCAGCACATAGGCAAGGGTGTGCAGGGCGGCATAGCCGAAACTCGCCACGCCAAGGGCGCGCCGCCGCTTCTTCAGCCAGCGCAGCAGGGCAACACCGGGAAACAGCAGCGCCAGCGGCGCTATCAGCAGTGTGGCAATGAGAAAGCGCACGGCATAGAGGCCGCTGGGCGCGAGCAGCCGGTGAATGTTGCCGAACAATAACTGATGCAGCAGCGGCACGGCAGGCAGCGCCAGCACCACCCAGAAGGTCAGTTGCGCATTGAGAAGGCGGGACAGCGCGGCACGCGGCGCGCCAAAGCGGTGAGGTTCAGTCATGCCGCCTGTTTATGGTCCGGATGGCGGGATAGAGATTCACATAGCGGTGATAGGCATCATCATAGGCCTGGCGCAGCCCTTGATCGGGCCTGAAGGTCCGCGCCCGCTTGGGCGGGGTCAGCACCGTGGCGGGTGGCGCTCCGGTTGCCGCAATCATGCCAAGCCGGGCGGCTCCGAAGGCCCCGCCCACCTCGCCCGCGGCGGGCAGGTCAATGGGCAGGTTCAGCACCGTGGCCATGATGCTGAGCCACAAAGGCGAGCGCGAGCCGCCGCCCACCGCCCACAGCCGGTCAATGCTGGTGCCGGTGGCGGCTATGGCGTCAAGGTTTTCGCGCAGGGCAAAGGCCACCCCCTCCAGCACCGTCTGGGTCAGAACCTTGCGGTCCGTCTCATGGGCCAGACCCATGAGCAGCCCGCGCACCTCGGAATCGCCCACCGGCGTGCGCTCGCCCGAAAGATAGGGCAGAAACAGATTGGCCGCCGGACCCCTTGTCCGCGTTCCCAGCGCGGCAAGAAGCTTCGGGACCGGCGCGGCCAGAAGGCCCGACAGCCACTCCAGACTGCCCGCCGCATTGAGAATGACGCCCATCTGGTGCCAGCAGTCGGGCACGGCATGGCAGAAGGCGTGCACGGCGCGGGCCGGATTGGGCCGGAACTGGCGGTTGGCCACGAAGATGACGCCCGATGTGCCAAGCGACAGGAAGGCGTCATTGTCATGGATGGCGCCCATGCCGCAGGCCGAGGCCGCATTGTCGCCACCACCACCGGCCACCACCGGCCGCTTTGCCATGCCCCAGGCGCGCGCCACGGCGGGCGACAGCCTGCCCGTGGCAGCGCTGCCCTCAAACAGTTCCGGCATCTGGTCGCGGCGCATGGCCGAGGCGGCAAGCAATTCCTCCGACCACTGACGTTTCCCCACATCCAGCCAATGGGTGCCCGATGCGTCCGACAGGTCCGAGGCATAGTCACCGGTCATGCGATAGCGGATATAGTCCTTGGGCAGCAGCACCTTGGCCACACGCTCAAAGGTCCGGGGCTCGTGTTTCCTCACCCACAGAAGCTTGGGCGCGGTGAAGCCGGCCAGCGCACTATTGCCGGAAATGTCTCGGGCGCGGGGCTCGGCGGTTTCCATCTCGGTGCATTCGGCAAAGGCCCGCGCATCATTCCACAGAATGGCCGGACGCAGCACCTTGCCTGAGGCGTCAAGCAGGGTGGCGCCATGCTGCTGGCCGGACAGGCCAATCCCCTCCACCGCCGCCATGGCCCCGGGCTTCTTCTTGCGCAGCTGGGCAATGACGGCATTGCAGGCGCGCCACCAGTGCGCAGGGTTCTGTTCCGACCAGCCGGGCCTGGGCCGCGATACGGTGAGGGGAGAGGAGGCAGCGGCCATGATCTTCTGGCGCCCGTCCATGACAACGCCCTTGACCGACGACGTGCCGAAATCCAGACCGAGAAACATGGCAGTGCTCCATCACATCAGGGAAGCATGATCCCACTTTGCCGGCCTATCAACTGCCAAGACTGGCGGATGCGCGGCAACGCATCAATCCATTGCCCGGACCGGCCGCGCGGCCCCTTGACTCCGGCACAGGCATGTGAACAATACAAGAACGATCGCAACGTGGGGCGTTCGATCGCGTGACCCGAAGGGGTGTGTCCGGAAACCATGAGCATAGAGCCTGCCCAACTCCTGAACCGGAGAACGCCCCCTTGCGCCTGCCCCAGACCATTGAGCGCCTGTATCTTGATTTCGATGGCTTCTTTGCCTCGGTGGAGCAGCAGGCCACGCCGCGCCTGCGCGGCAGGCCGGTGGGCGTGGTGCCCTTTGCCGGCACCAGCAGAACCTGTGTCATTGCCTGTTCCAAGGAGGCCAAGGCGGCAGGCTGCAAGAATGTGATGGCGGTGGATGAGGCAAAGGCCATCTGCCCCGATCTGGTGCTGGTGCCGCAGCGCCCGGACCTTTACCGCCGCGCCCACAACGCCCTCATCGCCGAGATCGAAAGCGTCATTCCGGTGGACGCCATCAAGAGCATTGATGAACTGACCTGCCGCCTCGACGAGCACCAGCGTCATGCGCCGGAGGCGCTGGCCGCACAGATCAAGCGCACCCTGGCCCTGAATGTCGGACCCTATGTCACCTGCTCCATCGGCTTTGCCGCCAACCGGCAACTGGCGAAGATGGCGGGCAAGGTCAACAAACCCGATGGCGTCACCATCTGGCATCCGGCCCAAATGCCGGGTCCTCTGCTGGCCCAGCCCCTTGACAAGGTTCCGGGGGTTGGCCCGCGCATGCAGCGCAAGCTCGCAGGCATGGGCATTCACGACATGCCGGCCCTCTACCATCTTCAGCCCAAGCATATGCGGCGCATCTGGAACAACGTCACCGGGGAGCGTCTGTGGTATGCCCTGCACGGCTATGACATCCAGGCGCCTTCCACCGAGCGCGGCATGATCGGCCATGGCCGGGTGCTGCCGCCGGAGGCGCGGTCGCTGGCCGCCGCCCATGAGATTGCCCGGCTGCTGCTCATCAAGGCGGCGCGGCGGCTCCGCCGCGCCAATTATTACTGCTCCGGCCTGTGGGTCTGGCTCGCCATCAAGGATGGCTCATGGCAGGGCTCGCGCTCATTGCCCATGGTGCAGGACGATGCGGCGGTGCTGTCGGCGCTCCGGATCGTCTGGGGCCAGGCGGCGGACCAGCTGCCAAAACCTGTCACCGTCTACCGGGTCGGGGTCACGCTCACCCATCTCACCCCCGACAGCGAGCGGCAGGGCGACTTGTTTCTGCGTGATGATGTGCTGCGCCGGCGCTGGGAGGCGGCCACCCGGGCCAGTGACGCGCTCAATGCCCGCTATGGCCGCACCGTGGTGAGCCTTGGCCCGTGGAACCCGCCGGCGGGCGGCCATGTGGGCGGCAAGATTTCCTACACAAGAATTCCGTCAGCGGAGGATTTTCTATGAACTGGAAAACCACCCTGCAGGTGCGCGATCTGGAACCCCACCAGCGCCTTGAAATGACCTGCCGCACCTGCGGTCATGTTCACTACCTGACCAAGCCCCAGATCATGACGGAGGTGGAACGGGGCTATCTCTATCTGGATGAGCTGGAACGCCAGACCTGTTGCCGGGCACGGGGCTGTCACGGCGCGGTGCGGCTTGCCATCGTGCGCACCGGCGAAACCAGTGCCTTCGTCGGCGGCATGGCATGACCCATCCAAAGCGCACGTTGAGCGCAGCGAAGCGCAAGCTTTGGATGAAAGAATCAAAGCGCACGTTGAGCGCAGCGAAGCGCAAGCTTTGGATGAAAGAATCAAAGCGCACGTTGAGGACCGCAGAGCGGTCCGAAGCGCAAGCTTTGGATCAACAGGAAATGGCGCGCCGAGCAGGATTCGAACCCACGACCCCCAGATTCGTAGTCTGGTGCTCTATCCAACTGAGCTACCGGCGCTTGAGTGGGCGGTTCATAATACGCTGACCCGGCGAAGGCAAGCCCTGCGTGCGGGGCCCCGTGCGGGCCTGGCTTTCGGGGGCGGGCAGGGTCAATTCCAGCACGGTTCCGGTCTCGTCGCTTTTTACCAGCGCAAGCCCGCCGCCATGGGCTTCGGCCAGTTCGGCGGCAATGGCAAGGCCAAGGCCCGTGCCGCCCGGTGTGGCCGAGGCATGGAAGGCCTGAAACAGCTTGCCGCGCACCGCCTCGGGAATGCCGGGGCCATTGTCGGCCACTGAAATGTGCAGGGTGTGGCGTTCGCGCCGGGTGGCAATGGTCACCGCCGCCTGCGGCTTTGCGCTGCGGTCATCCTGGTCCAGCGCCTGCACCGCATTGCGGATGAGATTGCCCAGAATGCGGGTCAATTGCTCGCGGTCGGCCTCCACCACCGCCCTGTCATCCACCGCATTGATGAGTTTCACCCGCCCGCCGCTCGACAGGGCGGTGACGGCAAACACCTCCTTCACCATGGGCTTCAGCACAATGCGTTCCTTCACCGGCGGTGGTTCCTGGGCGCGGCCGAACTGCAGGGTCTGGGTGAGAAAGCCAATGGCCCGGTCGAGGGAGGAGATGAGTTTTGGGGCCACCTTCTGCACGGTCGGATCGTTCACATGGCCAAGCCGGTCCGAGAGCAGCTGGGCCGAAGTCAGCATGTTGCGCAGGTCATGGCTGACCTTGGACACCGCCAGGCCCAGGGCAGCCAGATGGTTTTTCTGGGCCAGCATGCCCGAAAGTTCGTTCTGCATGGCGGCAAGGGCCCGCTCGGCGGCGGCAATCTCGTCGCCGTCGGGGCGCGGGCTGATGATCCGGCTCCGGTCCTCCGGCCGTTCGGCAAAGCCCACCATATTGGCCGACAGCCGCTCGATGGGTTTGACCAGCAGCTCGGTCAGGGCCCAGAACACCAGGGCGCCGACAATGATGGACAGCAGAATGGACAGCAGCAGCATGTCGCGGGCAAAGCCGCGCAGGGCGGCGCGCAGATGCGCCTCATGCAGGGCAATTTCGACCGTGCCGTCCGGGGCTCCGGGGGCGGCGTCGGTGACGCCGATCAGCCGGTCGCCGCTCCGGGCCATGACCGCCAGCGCCTCCACCACCTCCGGCGGGTTAAGGCCGCTGCGCAGGTCAAACTGTGCCTCCAGCATGGGCAGATTGTCGGCCCGCAGCACCAGCCGTTTGGTGTTGCCGCGCTTCAGCGACACCGCCGCCACCCCCGCGCCCGACAACAGATCGGTCCTCAGCTCCTCGCTCACCATCTGGTCGGGGGCGGCCTCAATGGCCAGGGCGGCAATCTCGGCCTGGGCAATGCGGGTCTTCAGCCACTGCACCCGGTAATTGGCGATGGAGGGCAGGAAAATGAAAATTTCGCCAATGAATACAAAGAGAAGAATGAGGGCAAGCAATTTCCCTGACAGCCCGCCCAGCCGTGAACGGGGAAAGACCGGCTCAGTTTCCAGGGGGGCGCTCATGGGCAAAATCATAAATCAATCCTGCGGTCATCACCATAATGCCAGCGGCCCGTGATTGTTCCAGCCAGAGCGGGGCGGACGCCGCCATCGGAACGCGTTGACTCTTGGGCGGTTTTCGCCCATAACGCCCCGCCAATTCCAGGGAATGAGGAAACCACCTCCACGGCAGCCGGACAGGGTCCGGCCCAGGCCAGCGGGCCGGATGCCGGGTGAGGGGTTGATCGATACGGAGATTTGACGTGAAGCGCACCTATCAGCCGTCCAAACTTGTCCGCAAGCGCCGGCACGGCTTCCGCAGCCGCATGGCCACCGTTGGCGGCCGCAATGTCATCAGCCGCCGCCGCGCCAAGGGCCGCAAGCGGCTGTCGGCCTGACCTTCCTTCCATGCAGCGCCTGACGCGGAGGCAGGATTTTCTCGCCGCCGCCCGTGCCGCCTCCCAGGCCATGCCGGGGCTGGTGGTGCAGATGCGCGCCCGCGGCGATGACGAGGCCGCCCGCATCGGCTTCACCTGCACCAGAAAGCTGGGCAACGCCGTGACCCGCAACCGCATCAAGCGCCGCCTGCGTGAGGCCGCCCGCCTCACCCTGCCGGGTCTGGCGCGGGCCGGGCATGATTATGTTCTGATCGGGCGCATGACCTCGGGCCAGCGCCCCTTCAGCGCCCTGCAACAGGATCTCGTGATCGCGCTTCAGCGGTTGCATCACACCCAAGCCGCAACCAGGACCTAGGCCATGCAGCAGCCATCCACCCCCGACACCAAGAATCTTCTTCTGGCCATCGTCCTGTCCATCGTCATCATCTATGGCTGGCAGTTCCTCTACGGCACGCCGAAGACGGCCCCCCAGCCGCAGCAGCAGACATCGCAGACCACGGCCCAGCCGGGCGCTCCGGCAGCGGGCCAGGCCACCGCCGTGGTGCCCGGCACCGAGGTGGCCAAGCTTGCCAGCCGGGCCGAGGCCCTTGCTGCGTCGCCGCGTCTGGCCATCGACACACCGCTCCTGTCCGGCTCCATCAATCTCATGGGCGCGCAGCTGGATGACCTGCACCTCAAGAACTTCCACGAGACGGTGGACCCCGCCAGCCCCATCATCACCCTGTTGTCGCCCTCCGGCACGGCCAATGCCTGGTTTATCGAGCAGGGCATGGTGGCGCCCCAGGGCGTCAGTCTGAACCTGCCCAATTCCAGAACCCTGTGGCAGGCGCCCGCCGGCGCCACCCTCGGACTCAACCAGCCCGTCACCCTCACCTGGGACAATGGCCAGGGCCTTGTCTTTGCCCGCACCATCAGCGTCGGCGAAGATTATCTGTTCACCATCACCCAGACGGTGCGTAACAATTCGGCCCAGCCGGTGGCCCTCATTCCCTATGCCCGCACCCAGCGTCAGGACACGCCCAAGACCGCGGGCTATTATGTGTTCTTTGAAGGCATGCTGGGCGTGCAGGACGGTGAACTGACCGAACTCACCTACAAGGACATCAACAAGAAAACCGAGCCGCAGCGCGTTGCCGCCACCGGCGGCTGGCTGGGCTTCACGGACAAATACTGGGCAACCGCCCTCATCCCCGATCCCAAGGCCCAGAACAACGCCACCTATCAGCACCTCAATCAGCAGGGTCGCGATGTCTATCAGGCCGACTACATCGCCACCGTGCCGCTCACCGTGGCGCCGGGGGCAGAGGTCTCCTATCAGGACATGGTCTATGCCGGCGCCAAGGAAGTGAACACGCTTGCCGCCGTGGGTGATGCCCATGGTCTCGACAAGTTCGACCTGATGATCGACTGGGGCTGGTTCTGGTTCCTCACCAAGCCCATGTATCGCCTGCTCCATCTGGTCAAGCAGCTGGTGGGCAATTTCGGTGTCGCCATTCTCATCGTCACCGTGCTGGTCAAGCTCGCCGTCTTCCCGCTTGCCAACAAGTCCTATGCCTCCATGAGCAAGATGAAGAAACTCCAGCCGGAAATGAACCGGCTGAAGGAGCTTTATCCCGAGGACAAGATGAAGCAGCAGCAGGAGATGATGGAGATCTACAAGCGCGAGAAGGTCTCGCCGCTGTCGGGCTGTCTGCCCATCTTCATCCAGATTCCGGTGTTCTTCGCCCTCTACAAGGTGATCCTCACCTCTATTGATCTGCGCCATGCGCCCTTCTTCGGCTGGATCAGGGATCTGTCGGCGCCCGATCCCACCAGCGTCTTCAATCTCTTCGGCCTCATCCCGTGGACGCCGCCGACGATGCTGATGATCGGCATCTGGCCGCTGCTGATGGGCATCACCATGTGGGTGCAGATGCGCCTCAACCCGACCCCGCCCGATCCGGTGCAGGCCTCGCTGTTCAACTGGATGCCCGTCATCTTCACCTTCACCCTCGGTGCCTTCCCGGCGGGTCTGGTCATCTACTGGGCCTGGTCCAACCTGCTCTCCATCCTGCAGCAGAGCTACATCATGAAGAAGCACGGCACCGAGGTTGATATTCTCGGCAACATCCGCAACTCCATTCCCTTCATGAAGAAGAAGAACGAAACTTCGTGAGTGCTGCGCCACAAGAACTCACGGCGGATGAACTGGCGGCCGGCCGGCGGCTGTTTTCCGCCCCCGCCCGCTTCCGCCTCGGTGTGGCCAGGCTTGAGCAGTTGCCGCCGCTCTCCGGGGTGGAAATTGCCTTTGCCGGTCGGTCCAATGCCGGCAAGTCCTCGCTCATCAACGCCCTGACCGGGGTGCGCGATCTCGCCCGCGCCTCCAACACGCCGGGCCGCACCCGCGAGCTGAATTTCTTCGACCTGGGCGAAGGCCGCATGACCCTGGTGGACATGCCGGGCTATGGCTTTGCCCAGGCGCCCAAGGCCGAGGTGAAGAAGTGGCAGGCGCTGCTGCGCGCCTATCTCAGGGGCAGGCCCGGCCTCACCCGCGTTTTCGTGCTGGTGGATTCGCGCCACGGCCTGATGACCGCCGACCTTGAGATGCTGGCCATGCTGGATGAGGCGGCGGTGACCTATCAGATTGCCCTCACCAAGGCCGACAAGATCAAGGCCGCCGAGCTTGAGGCCGTGCACGCCAAAGTGACGGAGGCCATTGCCCGCCGCCCCGCCGCCTACCCCCAGGTGCTCGCCACCTCGGCGGAAAAGCAGCTGGGCCTCGATGACATGCGCGCCGTCATCGCCGGGCTCCTGCCCGCCTGACAAGGCCCTTTATCTGCGCTGCAATTGCCCTATAAGCCCGTCCAGACTCAGGAGGGTCCCATGAGTGAGCGCGCCATTCCCGTCAACGAAACCGCCCGCATTCTCTCCGAGGCGCTGCCCTTCCTGCAGCGCTATGACGATCAGGTCATCGTGGTCAAATACGGCGGCCACGCCATGGTCGATCCCGTTCTCGCCCACCAGTTCGCCCGTGACATGGTGATGCTGAAGGTGTGCGGACTGAACCCCATTGTGGTTCACGGCGGCGGCCCGCAGATCAACCGCATGCTCGACAAGCTGTCGGTGAAGGCCGAATTCCGCGAGGGCCTGCGCGTCACCGACAAGGACACCATGGAAGTGGTGGAGATGGTTCTGGCAGGCGCCATCAACAAATCCATCGTGGCGTCCATCCAGCAGGCGGGCGGCCGCGCCGTCGGCATTTCCGGCAAGGATGGAAACCTCATCATCGCCGAGCGCATGGTGAAGAAGAAAACCGATGCCGCCACCGGCAAGATCGAGACGGTGGACTTCGGCTATGTCGGCGAACCGGCCCGCATCAACACCGAAATCCTCGACACCATCATGAAGTCGGACGCCATTCCGGTCATCGCTCCCGTCGGTGTGTCCTGGGAGGGCGAGACCTATAACGTCAACGCCGACACGGCGGCGGGCGCCATTGCCGCTGCCACCCAGGCCAAGCGCCTTCTGCTGCTCACCGATGTGGCGGGCGTTCTTGACAACCGGAAGGAACTCATCAGCGAACTGAGGATCGGCGATGTGCCGGACCTCATTGCCAACGGCACCATCACCGGCGGCATGATTCCCAAGGTGGAAAGCGCGGTGGCGGTGGTCGAGTCCGGGGTTGAGGGCGTCATCATTCTCGATGGCCGGGTGCCGCATTCGGTGCTGCTGGAGCTTCTCACCCCCCACGGTGTCGGCACCCGCGTGTCCAGGGCCGGCGTATGAGGGGCTTTGCCCATATCGACTGCTGGATCTTCGATCTCGACAACACGCTCTATCCGGCGTCGTGTCGCCTGTTCGACCAGATCGACAGGCGCATGGGCGAATTCGTGTCCAATCTGTTCGGCATCACCGTGGCCGAGGCCAGAACCCGCCAGAAGGATCTGTTCTACCGCCACGGCACCACGCTGCGCGGGCTGATGAAGGAACACGGCCTGCTGCCCGACGGGTTCCTCGACTATGTTCACGACATTGACTATTCGCCCGTTCAGCCGGACCCCTCGCTGGACGAGGCCCTGCACCGCCTGTCGGGCCGCAAGCTCATCTTCACCTCGGGCACCGTGCCCCATGCCCGCCAGGTGCTGGCCCGGCTGGGCGTCACCCATCATTTCGGCGACATTTTTGACATTGTTCACGCCGATTTCGCCCCCAAGCCCCAGGCCCCCGCCTATGACGCCTTCTTCGCGCGCCATAACGTCCGCCCGGAAACCGCGGCCATGTTCGAGGACATTGCCCGCAATCTGGAAATTCCCCACGCCCGCGGCATGACCACGGTGCTGGTCACCTCGCCCGACAACCACGACGCCAATCTCCTGAACCGCCGGGCCTATTGGCAGGACGCCGAAACCACCACCCTGCCGCCCCATGTCGATCACCAGACCGGCGATCTCGCAGGCTTTCTGCGCGCGCTGACGGCGGAACGGCATTGACAGGCGGGGCCGGGGGTTTAGTTTGCCTGCGCCGTGCGAGGAAGCGACATGACCGATCTTCAGACCATCATTGAAACCGCCTGGGATGACCGCGCCAACATTTCGCTCGCCACCCGCGGGCCAGTGCGCGAGGCCGTGGCCGAGGCGCTGAACCTGCTCGACTCCGGCAAGGCGCGCGTGGCCGAAAAGCGGGCGGATGGCTGGCATGTCAATCAGTGGCTGAAGAAGGCGGTGCTGCTCTCCTTCCGCCTCAATGACATGAGCCATATTGCGGGCGGCCCCGGCCAGTCCGGCTGGTGGGACAAGGTGCCCTCCAAATTTGACGGCTGGGGCGAGAAGGAATTTCGCAGCGCCGGTTTTCGCGCCGTGCCCAATTGCGTGGTGCGGCGCTCGGCCTATGTGGCACCCGGCGTGGTGCTGATGCCGAGCTTCGTCAACCTCGGTGCCTATGTTGATGAAGGCACCATGGTGGACACCTGGGTAACGGTGGGCTCCTGCGCCCAGATCGGCAAGAATGTCCATCTGTCGGGCGGTGTGGGCATTGGCGGCGTGCTTGAACCCATGCAGGCTGGCCCCACCATCATCGAGGATAACTGCTTCATCGGTGCGCGCTCCGAAGTGGTGGAGGGCGTGGTGGTGGGCGAAGGATCAGTCATATCCATGGGCGTGTTCATCGGCCAGTCCACCAAGATCGTGGACCGGACAACGGGCGAGGTCCACATGGGCCGCGTGCCGCCCTATTCGGTGGTGGTGTCCGGCTCGCTGCCGCAAAAGCCCTTTGCCGATGGCTCGCCCTCGCCGTCGCTCTATTGCGCCGTCATTGTGAAGCGCGTGGACGAAAAGACCCGCGCCAAAACCTCCATCAACGAGCTGCTGCGGGATTGAGCGAAGGCCAAGGGCCCCATGAAAAACACGCCCACCGATCCCGTGCCGCTGTTGCAGGCGCTGATCCGCTGCCCCTCCGTCACCCCCGCCGAGGGCGGGGCGCTGAGCCATCTTGAGAGCGTGTTGAAGCCCCTGGGCTTTGCCTGCCACCGGCTGAAATTTTCCGACCGCGACACGCCGGACGTGGACAATCTCTATGCCGAACTGGGCGGCGGGGGGCGGCACTTCTGCTTTGCCGGCCACACCGATGTGGTGCCGGAAGGCAATGCCGCCGACTGGTCATTCCCGCCCTTCGACGGCACCGTGGCCGATGGCTTTGTCCACGGCCGGGGTGCAGCCGACATGAAGGGCTCCATCGCCGCCTTTGTGGCGGCACTCACCGATTATCTCTCCGTACACGGAGCACCAAGAGGGAAGATCTCCCTTCTCATCACCGGCGACGAGGAAGGCCCCGCCATCAACGGCACCGCCAAGGTGCTCACCTGGATGAAGGACAAGGGCAGGCTGCCCAACCATTGTCTGGTGGGCGAACCCTCCTGCACCGACCGCGTCGGTGACGCCATGAAGATCGGCCGGCGCGGCTCGCTGTCCTTCATCGTGACGGTGACGGGCCGCCAGGGCCACGCCGCCTACCCGCACAAGGCCGATAATCCCATTCCCAAGCTCGCCCGCCTGGTGGAGCGGCTTAGCGTGCTGGAGATCGACCGCGGCAACGCCCATTTCGATCCCTCAACCCTGGCCATATCCTCCCTTGATGTGGGCAACCCCGCCGGCAATGTCATTCCCCAGCGCGCCGTGCTGAAATTCAACATCCGCTATTCCACCGAACATGACTTCGCCTCGCTGCGCGCCCTGGTGGCGCGCGAGGTGGCGGCGGTGAAGGAGGCCATGGGCGGCACCTGGGAAACCGAAACCGTGGAGGGGGCAGAGGCCTTCATCACCCGGCCCGGCCCCTTTGTGTCGCTGGTGGCGGCGGCGGTGGAGCATGAAACCGGCGTGGCCCCCAGGCTTTCCACCTCAGGCGGCACATCGGATGCGCGTTTTGTGAAGGATTATTGCGAGGTGGTGGAATTCGGCCCCACCAACGCCACCATCCACCAGACCGACGAGCGCCTCGGCGTCGATGATCTCCGCCTCACCGCGCGCGTCTATCGCCGCATCCTCGACGATTATTTCAGTAACTGACCTTGATGAGATAGAGCCCGTCCGGCGGCGCCACGGGGCCGCATTCGGCCCGGTCCTTCATGTCCAGCGCCCGTTTCAGGTCGCGCCGGTTCCAGCGCCCGTCGCCCACCAGTTTCAGCGACCCCACCATGGAGCGCACCTGATTGTGCAGGAAGCTGCGCGCCTCGGCATGGATTTCAATGAACTCGCCGAAGCGCATGACATCGAGCCGGTCCAGCGTCTTGATGGGGGACTGCGCCTGGCACTGGGCGGCGCGGAAGGTGGTGAAGTCGTGGTTGCCCACCAGCACCTGGGCTGCCTCATGCATGGCCTCGGCATCCAGCTTCACCGGCACATGCCACACCTGGCCCTTGTCCAGCGCCGGGGGGGCGCGGCGGTTCAGAATGCGGAAGAGATAGTGACGCTTGACCGCGCTGAAACGGGCGTGGAAATCCGCCGCCGCCAGCTCGGCGGCCACCACCGCCACCCGGTGGGGGCGGAGATTGGCGTTGAGCGCATTGCACAGCACAAAGGGTTCCCAGTCCTTCACCAGGTCCACATGGGCCACCTGGCCCGTGGCGTGCACCCCGGCATCGGTGCGGCCTGCCGCCTGCACTGTGGCGGGCTCGCCGTTGATGCGCAGCACCGCCTCTTCCATGGCATCCTGTATAGTCAGCTCTTGCGCCTGCGACTGCCAGCCGGCAAAGCCCCGCCCGTCATACTCGATCTCCAGCTTGTAGCGCGGCATCAGGCCACCTCGCTTCCGGCGGGCACGGCAAAACCGCGAAGGAAAGCCGCCCGCTCCATGGGAGCCTTGCCCTCGCGCTGCAGCCGCTCCAGCCGCAGCGCACCGTCGCCGCAGGCTATGGTGAGATCATCATCAAGAAACCGCCCCGCCGGGCCGGAACCGGCGGCGAGAGACGCCTCCAGCACCTTGAGCCGCGCCCCGTTCACTTCCAGCCAGGCGCCGGGGAAGGGCGACAGGCCATGGATGTGGCGCAGCACAGGGCGGGCGGGCAGGGAAAAGTCGATTTTTGCCTCGGCCTTGTCGATCTTCCGGGCATAGGTAACACCGTCTTGGGGCTGCGCCAAGCCGGGATCGGCAGGATTTACAAGAGCTTGCACCATCAACCGGGCACCCAGAGCAGAGAGGGCATCATGCAGGCTGGCCGCCGTGGTCTGATCGCTGATGGCCACCTCGCTGCGCAGCAGAACCGGGCCGGTATCGAGTCCTTCCTCCATGCGCATGATGCACACGCCAGATTTATCATCCCCCGCCATGATGGCGCGCTGGATGGGTGCTGCCCCCCGCCAGCGCGGCAGCAGCGAGGCATGGACATTGAAGCAGCCAAAGCGGGGGGCGGCCAGGATGGCCCTGGGCAGAAGCAGCCCATAGGCCACCACCACCGCCGCATCAATGTGCAGCGCAGCAAACTCCGCCTGTTCCGCGGCTCCGCGCAGGCTGGCCGGGGTCCGCACGGCAATCCCGTGGGCCTCGCCAAACGCTTGAACCGGCGAAGGTTTTTCCTTCATGCCGCGTCCCGCCGGACGTGGCGGTTGGCTGTATATACAGCTAATTTCATGGCCGGCATCCAGCAGCGCGGCCAGCACCGGCACAGAAAAATCCGGCGTTCCCATGAAGGCAAGGCGCATGGTCAGAGCTTTCCGAGCCGCGCCGCCTTGGCGAATTTCTTGACCACCCGGTCGCGCTTCAGCTTGGAAATGTGATCGATGAACAGAACCCCGTTCAGATGGTCGATCTCGTGCTGGATGCAGGTGGCAAGAAGCCCGCTGGCGTGCAGTTCCTGGCCCTCGCCGTTGCGGTCGAGATAGCGCACCTTGACCTCGGCCGGGCGCTCCACCAGTTCGTAGAAGTCCGGAATGGACAGGCAGCCCTCCTCATAGACATTGAGCGTCTCGGACTCCCAGACAATTTCCGGATTGGCCATGAACAGGGGCTTTTTGGTCTCCGGTTCCTTGGAAATATCCACCACCAGCTGGCGCAGCGCCACGCCAAGCTGAATGGCCGCCAGGCCAATGCCCGGCGCGTCATACATGGTCTCCAGCATGTCGTCGAACAGCCTGCGCGCGGCCTGGTCCACCGCCACCGGCCGGGAAAGCTGGCGCAGCGTCTTTTCGTCGGGCAGCGTGATGATGGGGCGAACCGTCATGGCCGCTGCAATAGGCGTGTGGCCCGCCCCCGTCAATTGCTCTGGCCGTTGCGCTCTCAGATGCGCGACCCTAACCTGTGTTCATGTCAAACGCGCTGATTGCCGACCGCTGGTCAGTGACCCTGACGGAGGCCACCGTGGCCACCATTATTCCGGACGGCTGCCAGGATTTCATCTTGCGCCACCAGCCGGGCTTGCGCCCGCATATCCTGTGGTTTCCCCTCGCCAATGAAACGCAATCCTTTACTCTGGAGCGAGGCCTGACACTTTCGGGGGTGCGCCTTCTTCCGGGGGTGCGGCTCCCGCGCCATGTGTCGACTCTTCTCGCAGTTGCGGGTGACCGGGATATGGATTGGCTGCTGCCGCGCATTCTGGAGGGGGCCAGGCGTTCAGCCGCCGCTGCTGAGGCTTTGGCCTGTCTCGCGGAAGAGGACAAACCTCTTCCGCTGCAGGCGCGGCAGCTCGGACTGTCCCCGCGCAGCTTTCGCCGCCTTATGGTCACGGAAACCGGCCGCCCACCACGCTTCTGGCAGGCGCTGGCCCGTGCCCGCCGAACGGCTCGATTGATATTGCAGGCCCAATTGCCGCTGGCTGAATGCGCAGTTGCTGCCGGCTTTGCCGACCAGGCCCATATGAATCGGTCTATGCAGCGGTGGTTTGGCAGCACGCCGGGGCAATTGGGGCGCATTCCCGACCTTGCCCAGCAATTGTCAGCCCCGGCCTTTGCCTGACGGCGTCAACCCGCCATGGGCGTGCATAATTCTATGACGAAGCCATCAGGGTCGGCCACATAGGCGGTGGTCTGCCCCCAGGCCATGTCCTCTGCTGGTTGCAGGAGACGGGCACCGGCGCCCAGCGCCTGGGCAAGGGCATGTGCCACATCGCGGGTCGTGAAGGCGATTTCGCAGCTTGGCCGCTGTGGGTCGGGCCGCCCCGGTGTCTTTCCCAGAGTGTGCAGAAGTTCAAGGCTGCAAAAGGCCAGCGTTGTGGCCCCCGTATCAAGTTCACCAAAGCCGCCTGATTCATGCAGAAACCTGGTCTTGAAGCCGAAAGCGGCCTCATAAAAGGCCAGGGACTTTGCAACATCGGGAACATACAGGATTGAATATTGGAACTGCATTTCTGGCCCTCACACCGGTTATGGGGGGAAACCCTAGGGCGAAATTCACCCCCGGTCTTGAACAAATCGGCCAGCAACCTCGCATCCCCGTCCTGCACCGCCCAGGCTCCGCGAGCGGGTTGGCGAACACTGGTGAGAGTGTGGTGCTTAAAATTACCCGGATAGATTTGACGGGTATTATTACCCGGATTATAATATGGGACAGGACATGCCATGACCCATCAATCCGCCACCACCTACACCGCCTTTCACCATCATCAGCGCCTGGCCAGCGGCAGTCTGGAGGAGGTGGCGCTGGCCTGCCACCGCGCCGGTGCCCCCCACGCCCCCGGGGTGCTGCTGTTTGACGACCAGACCGGGCGGCAGATCGACATTGACCTGAGTGGCAGTGCCGCCGAGGCCCTGGCCCGGCTGCCGGCCTGGCGCGCCCGTTACGAAAACCCCGCTGCCGCCCCTCTGACCCCGGCAGGCCCGCGCGGCCGGGGGCGGCCCGCCCTTGGCGTGGTGGCCCGCGAAGTGACCCTGCTGCCGCGCCACTGGGAATGGCTGGCCCGCCAGCCGGGCGGGGCTTCGGTGGCGTTGCGCAAACTGGTGGAGGAGGCGCGCCGCCAGTCCAACCCGGCCGCCGCGCGCAAACTGGCCCAGGAGCGGGCCTATCGCTTTCTCACGGCCCTGGCTGGGGATTTTCCGGCCTATGAGGCGGCCATCCGCGCCCTCTTTGCCGAGGACCGCAGCGGCTTTGCCGCGCTCACCACCGACTGGCCCGGAGATATCCGCGCCCATGCGCTGGCCCTGTGGGGGGCAGGCTGAAGGGCTTGCCTTTCCGCTCCGGAACCCCGATATAGCGGGCGGGAGGTTGGCGGCAGGCGCATTGCTCGCCAACCGGGTCAGGACCGGAAGGTAGCAGCCCCAACGAGATTCATGCGGGTTGTTTGTCCAGCCTCCCACCTCTATTCTCCCGAGCGCCGCCATGACCGACACAGCCACCGGCGCGAATGCCACGGGATACCGCGTTCTCGCCCGCAAATACCGCCCGAAGGATTTCTCTGACCTCATCGGTCAGGAGGCGGTGGTGCGCACCCTCGGCCACGCCTTCACCACCGGCCGCATCGCCCAGGCCTATATGCTCACCGGCGTGCGCGGCGTCGGCAAGACCACCACGGCCCGCCTCATTGCCCGGGCCCTGAACTACCCCGGCGGCCCCACCCTCGACATGGCGGCACTGACGCCGCAATGCGAGGCCATTCTCGAATCCCGCCACATGGATGTGATCGAGATGGACGCCGCCTCCAACACCGGCGTCGACAACATGCGCGAGATCATCGAATCGGTGCGCTATGCGCCGGTTCAGGCCGCCTACAAGGTTTACATCATCGACGAAGTCCACATGCTGTCCAAGAGCGCCTTCAACGCGCTGCTCAAGACGCTGGAGGAACCGCCGCCGCATGTGAAATTCATCTTCGCCACCACCGAGATCCGAAAAGTCCCGGTCACCATTCTGTCGCGCTGCCAGCGCTTTGACCTGCGGCGCCTCGATGCCGCCCTGCTCGCCCAGCACTATGCCCGCATTGCCGGACTGGAAAACGTCGTGGCCGAGGATGAGGCCCTCCGCCTCATTGCGCGCGCCGCCGAAGGCTCGGTGCGTGACGGTCTGTCGCTCCTCGACCAGGCCATTGCCTATGGTGACGGCACCGTGAAGACCGCCGATGTGACGGCCATGCTGGGCATCATCGACAAGAGCCGGGTGATCAACCTGTTCGACGCCGTGATGGCCGGTGATGGTCCGCGGGCGCTGGCCGAAATGGCCAGCCAGTATGAGGCGGGCGGTGACCCGCAGACCATTCTCACCGACCTCGCCGATTTCGTGCATTGGGTTACGCGCATCAAGGTGGTGCGCGAAGGCGCCCTGGCTGATTCAAGCCGCACCGAGGCTGAAAAGAAGGCGGGCGCCGACTTTTCCCAGCGCCTGGCCATGGCCCACCTCACCCGCGCCTGGCAGATGCTGCTGCGCGGCATTGCCGAAACCCGCGATGCCGCCCAGCCCATGGCCGCAGCTGAAATGGTGCTGATCCGGCTGGCCCATGCCGCCGATCTTCCGCCCACGGAGGAATTGGCCCGGCTGGCGCGCGCTGGTGTAGCCGAGGCCGCACCACCGCCCGCCCGCCCGAAGGCCGACCCCCAACGCCCCGCGCCGGAGCCGCAGGGCCCGTCACAGGCTGACCGCAGCGGCACGGCGGCACCTGCGCTCGCCCGCGCGCCCGCCCCGGCGCCGCAGGACTCCGAGGGCGCCTCCGCCCCCCGTGCCTTCGCCCGCTTCGCCGACATTGTGGCGCTGGCGGCGGAAAAGCGCGACCTCCGTTTCAAAAGCGATCTCGAACGCTTCGTGCGCCCCATCCGCGTCACCACCGGCCAGATCGAACTGGCTCTGGAACCGGGTGGCAGTCCCCAGCTTGCCAATGAGCTGGCCCGCAAGCTTGAAGCCTGGACCGGCCAGCGCTGGATGGTGCTGCTGGCCCGCGAGGGCGGCGAGCGCCCCATTGCCCAGCAGAAGAAGGAGGCCCGCACCTCGGCCTTCCGCGATGCTGAGAACAATCCCGATGTGCAGGCCATTCTCCGCCGCTTTCCGGGTGCCCGCATTGACAATGTTCGTGACCCTGAAATCCTGACCATGGTGGAAGACAGCGATGAAGAATCTCGGTGAAATGATGAAGCAGGTGCAGGCCATGCAGAGCCGCATGGCCGACGCCCAGGCCAAGCTCGACCATGTTTCCGTGACCGGCCAGTCCGGTGGCGGCGTGGTCAGGGTAACCTTCACCGGCAAGGGGCAGATGACCGGCATTGTCATTGACCCAAGCCTGCTCAAGGCCGACGAGAAGGACATTCTCGAAGACCTCATCGTTGCCGCCTGCAACGACGCCAAGGGCAAGGCCGAAGCCGCCGTGGCCGAGGAGATGAAGCAGGTCACGGGCGGCCTGTCGCTGCCGCCGGGCATGAAGCTGCCCTTCTGACCGCCCCATGCGCCGCACCGCCGGACCCGAAATCGAACGCCTCATCCAGCTTCTGGCCAAACTGCCGGGGCTTGGCCCGCGCTCGGCCAGGCGGGCGGCCCTTCACCTCATCAAGAACCGCGAACGCCTGTTGCAGCCCCTGGCCACGGCCATGGCTGATGCCGGTGACAAGATCGAGGTCTGCCACGTCTGCGGCAATGTCGACACCGTGAACCCGTGCTCGGTCTGCGCCGACCCGGCGCGCGACCGCACCAGCATTTGCGTGGTTGAGGAGGTGGGCGACCTGTGGGCGCTGGAGCGGGCCGGCGCCTGGAACGGGCTTTACCATGTGCTGGGCGGCACGCTGTCGGCCATGGAGGGGGTGCGGCCGGAGGACCTGTCCATTGCCCCCCTCATCGCCCGCTGCGAGGGCGGCGCGGTGCGCGAAGTGGTTCTGGCCAACAATGCCACGGTGGAGGGCCAGACCACGGCCCATTACATCACCGAGCGCCTGGAAGGCTCGGGCGTGGCAGCATCCAGATTGGCACATGGCGTGCCGGTGGGGGGCGAGCTGGACTATCTCGACGAAGGCACGCTGACGGCCGCCATCCGTGCCCGCCGCCCGGTATAGGCGTCACTGGCCTGCCATTTGAATCGAATTGAACCGTCCCGTTAACCGATTGGAAACCCTGTCCTGCGGTTGGCGCCGCTCTGGCCCCGCTTCGGACCGGCCCTTGCTCCCTGACACTCAAACCCCGCCGGACCGTTCCGGTTTGAGACATGGAGCCACCGATGACCCTGACTTCCCGCCTGTTTCAGATGGCCAAGCGCTTCACCGCCGCCGACCGCGGCACGGTGGCACTGGCGACCGGTCTGGCGGCGGTGCCCATGCTGCTGGCGGCCGGCGCGGGCATTGACCTGATCCGCTATTCGTCGCTGCATGCCAGCCTGCAGACGGCCCTTGACGCAGCCAGCCTTGCTGCGGCGGTGGCCGACAGCGCCACCCCCGCCCAGCGCCAGCAGATCGGCACCGACACCTTCGCCGCCAACATGGCAAATTCCGGTCTTGATGCCACCGTCTATGCCGTGTCCTTTGCCGTTTCCGGAAGCACCGTCACCGGCTCGGTCAATACCAGCATTCCCACCACTCTGATGAAGGTGGCCGGCATCAACAGCCTGAGCGTTGAAGCCGGCAATGAGATTTCCATTCCCGAAGGGCGCAAGGCCGAGATTGCGCTGGTGCTCGACTATTCCAATTCCATGAATGACGTGGCGGGCAGCCAGGTCAAATACGTTGCCATGAAGAAGGCGGCCATGAAACTGGTGGACGACCTGTCCACCGCCAAGCCCGACAAGGTTAAGTTCGGCCTCGTGCCGTTCTCACACCATGTCTATGCCAGCCTGCCGGGCGAGTATGTGCTGGACCAGACGGCCGGCACCACCTGGACCGGCTGCACCCAGGACAGGCCCTATCCCGACAACCTCACCGACGCCACCCCCACCGCCGCCAACACCAGCAAATGGGGTCAGCCCCAGGCGCCGGACCACCTGAGCAATGGCTGCGGCCCCTATGCCAGCCACGGCCTGAAGGTGCGGCCCCTTAGCACTGATTTTGCCGGCGTGCGCAGCCAGCTTGACACCATGACGCCCTATGCCTGGACCCACATCGCCCTGGGCGTGGAGTTTGGCTATCACCTGCTGTCGCCCAACGCGCCGTTTTCCGGGGGTGTTGCCTATTCCGACAGCGAAACCCGCAAATACATGATCGTGCTGACCGACGGCATGCAGACCGAACCGGCCTTCGGCCCCAGCGGGGTGCGCTCGGTGGCCCAGGGTGAAGACAACCTCGAGCAGCTGTGCAGCAATGCCAAGGCCTCCGGCATCACCATCATCACGCTGGCCTATGACCTGAACGACAGTTCAACCCGCAAGCGCCTGGAAAACTGCGCCACCGACCCGGACAGGAATTTCTTCGTCGTCGATGACGACAAGGATGTGGCCGAGGCCTTTGACGAGATCAAGAATGCCGTGATGGCCGAGGTCTTCATCAGCAAGTAAGACATAATCGGCGTGACCGCCACATCCGCCTGACGTAATCTGCCGCTCCGACACAGGGGCGGCAGATTTGCGTGAGACTGATCTCTATCCGGCGGTGAAACGCTTTCTTGAAAGCCAGGGCTATGAGGTCAAGGCCGAGGTCACATCCTGCGATGTGGTGGCCCGGCGCGCCGATGAGCCACCGGTCATTGTCGAACTGAAAACCGCCTTCACCCTGCCGCTGCTGCTGCAGGGGGTGGACCGGCTGGCGCTGGCCGATCTCGTCTATCTCGCCGTGCCCGAGCAGGCGCGCCGCGACTGGGCGCCCATCCTGCGCCTGTGCCGCCGCCTGGGTCTGGGGCTTCTGCTGGTCAATGGCCGGCATGTCGAGGCAAGGCTTGATCCCGGCCCCTATGCGCCGCGCCCCTCGGCCCCGCGCCGGGCCCGGCTGCTCAAGGAATTTCAGCACCGCCGGGGTGACGGCAATGAGGGCGGCCAGACCCGCCGTCCGGTCATGACCGCCTATCGCCAGGATGCGCTGCGTGTGGCCCGCGCACTGGCGGCAGGACCGCAGAAGGTGGCAACGCTCAGACAGGACACCGGCGTGGCCCGCGCTGCCGCCCTGCTGCAGGCCGATGTCTATGGCTGGTTTGCCCGCGAGGCGCGCGGTGTTTACGCCCTGACCGAAAAGGGCCGTGCTGCCCTCGGCCAGTTTGCCGATGTGCTGGCCAGCCTGTGAGCTTCAGCCGTGGTCGCCATGGCGGTGCACCCGCTTCTTCAGCGCCCTGAGCGACAGCCACACCACCAGCACCACGGCGGGAATGAGAACAAGGTCGAGCTCCTTCACCGCATGGCCGGTGAGATAGTCCGACAGTCCGGCGGCAAACTTTGAAACAATGCCGTAGAGGTAATAGGAGATTGCCACCACCGACAGGCCTTCCACCGTTTCCTGCAGCATGAGCTGCTGGCGGGCGCGGCTTTCCATGGAGCGCAGCAATTGCTGGTTCTGGTGTTCCAGCGCAATGTCCACCCGGGTGCGCAGCAGGTTGGAGGCGCGCTCGGCCCGCCGCGCCAGATCGCCGATGCGCGCCGCCACCGCCTCACAGGTTTTCATGGCCGGATCAAAGCGCCGGGCAAAGAACACGGAAATGCGCGGGAAATCGGAAATCCTTTCATCCTCCAGCTCCTTCAGGCGCTGGGCCACCAGTGCCGCATAGGCGCGGCTGGCGGCAAAGCGGAAGGTGGAGAGATTGCTCATGGTCTCCACCCCGCGGGCAATCCGGCTCAGGGTTTCAAGCTGGGCCTGCTCATCGGCTTCGCTGCCCGCAACCATGGTGGTGATGAGCGATTTTTCCAGCGGCGCGAGATCCTTCTGCAGGCTGCGCGCCACCGGCAGCGCCAGCAGCGCCATCATCCGGTAAGTCTCGATCTCATGCAGGCGGCGCATCAGTCGGCCCATGCGGCGCGGCGCCAGCCCCCGGTCATAGATCACCATATGGGTGTGGCCGTCGGCGGCAATGCGAAAATCGGTGAGCACCAGGGCGCGCCCGTCATTGACGCGTGAGGCGGCAATGTCGTCATGGCCGAAATGGGCCACCATGGCGGCTTCGGTGGGGGCCTTCACCGACTTGGGCAGAATGTCAGTGATGATGGAAACAAGCCGCCGCCCCGGAAAATCACTGGCCCAGTCGGCGGGCAGCGCGGCGGGCAGGGCTGAGGCACCGCCCCTGGTCACCAGACTGAGCCGGTAGAACTCGCCGTGGCGCTCGAAGCGCAGCCGCCCGTCCTTGAGCAGGATGGTGTGATGAAGGCTGCCTGTGTCCGGGGCCGCGACCGCCAGTCTGGCGCACAGGGCGGCCAGGGCACCTTGCGGGTCGGCATCACCCTCGGCGGTCACAAAGGCCATGTGCAGAATGCGGGCGGGCGCGGTGATGGACTGGCCCGGTCGGCCATGCAGCTCATCGGCCAGGCTCTGGCGCAGCGGGTGATCATTGAGCGGGGAAAAATCCATGGCGGTCCGTCCGGAAGGTCTGGCGCCATGATCGCGGCCTTTGCGCCGCGGAGCAAGCGGGCGTTTCACCACGGGGTCAGCCGTCGTTGCGGCTGACCAGCCGCGGCCGCTTGGCCTCGGCGCCCAGGGCCGGAGCCTCCTCCACCTCAAGGTTTTCGATGCGTAGGCCGCGCTTGGCAATGCGGTCGGAGGAAATGCCGATCTTCTCGATGTCCTGGCCCGCCGCATCGAAGTGGCGGCGCAGGTCGGACACGCGCTCCTTCAGCCGCATCACGTCATCAAGCAGCTTGGTCACCTCGGCCTTGATGGTATGGGCCTGCTCGCGCATCGCCACATCCTTGAAAATCGCCTGCATGGTCTGCACCAGCAGCAGAAGCACATTGGGTGACGCAATGATGACGCGCGCCCGGTGCGCTTTCTGGATCACGTCCTCGAAGCGCTCATGCAGTTCGGCATAGATCGATTCCGATGGCACGAACATGATGGCGGTCTCGTGGGTCTCGCCATCGATGAGGTATTTCTCGGCAATATCCTTCACATGCTTCGAGACATCGGCGCGCAGCCGCTGTTCAGCCGCGCGGATGTCGGCCTCGTGACGGCAGTCCTTCAGCGCGTTGAAGGCCTCCAGCGGAAACTTGGCGTCAATCACCAGATGCAGGGTGCAATCCGGCAGCTTGATCAGGCAGTCGGGCCTGGTGCCGTTGGACAGGGTGGGCTGGAAGGCATAGGCCGTGGCGTGCAGCCCATCGCGGATGATGGCCTCCATGCGGCCCTGACCAAAGGCACCACGCGTCTGCTTGTTGGCCAGTATGTCCTTCAGGTTCACCATCTCGGAGGAGAGCTGGGTCAGGTTCTTCTGCGCCGTGTCGATGACCGCCAGCCGCTCATGCAGGCGGCTGAGCGACAGGGCGGTGCGCTCGGCCTGATCGGAAAGACCGTGGCCCACCCGCAGTGACACCTGATCGAGGCGCTCGTTCAGCGTGTGGGTCATCAGCGCCTGCTGGCCCTGGGCCTGTTCGGCAAAGTTCTTGAGCGAGCCTGCCACCTCGGCCAGGCGATATTCCAGTTCCTGGGCGCGGGCTTCCACCGCCTGGCGTTCGGCCGCCCGGCCGCGCAGCCCCCGCCAGGCAAAAATCACCGCCAGCACCAGCAGGGCAAGGCCAAGGCCCCCCAGCCAGAGGATGAATTCCAAGAGCGTCACCGGATGCTGGCCGATGACAAAGACGATGGTGTCGAGGCTCATGCCGCCACGATAGACGATTCGGAATAAAACAGGAACGAAATATCAGCCCACGAGAGAGCGTTTCGGTTAGGGCCACCCCCGGCCCGCACGGCCTCAGCCAGCGTGAGAGCGTTTCCGTTGGGGGCGGGGCACCGCAGGCTTGGCAAAACAGAGGTCAAGGGGGAGCGGTCTGCCGCGGGGCCTGCGCACCCCCGGCCCGCACGGCCTCAGCCCGCGTGAGAGCGTTTCCGTTGGGGCCGGGGTAAAAATAATGTGGCCCGCCTGCACCGGTGGCACAGGCGGGCCGATGACCCGCACAACTCGGGACGGCGACAGGAGCCGTACGGATCAAACTTGTATTGCAGGGGAATATTGCCCGTCCCCGCCCTCTCTATGACCTTGAGGGTGGTCCCCGAAGGGGGCGTGACGGCAGCGAAGGTGGGGCAAAGCGCGGGTCATTTTGCGGCGAAAAGGGGGCCGCTGATCAATTTTCCCCCGCGAAGCGTGCCGTCGCCCGCAGCAGGGCATCGGCAATGCCCGGCTCCACCGAGGCATGGCCCGCATCCGGCACCACCGCATAGCTGGCAGCGGGCCAGGCCCGGTGCAGGTCAAAGGCCGACATGGCGGGGCAGACCACATCATAGCGGCCCTGCACGATGGCGCCGGGAATGTCGCGGAGGCGATGGGCATTGGCGAGCAACTGGCCGTCGTCGCTGAAAAAGCCGCGATTGATGAAGTAGTGACACTCGATGCGTGCGAAGGCGAGGGCGAAGCGGGCGTCGGCAAAGGCCTGGTCGCGCTTGGGGTCGGGCAGCAGCGACGAGGTCTGGGCCTCCCACACCGACCAGGCCCTGGCGGCGCGCAACTGTTCAGCCGGATCGGGGCCGGTGAGGCGCCGGTGATAGGCCGCCACCAGATCGTGACGCTCGGCCTGCGGAATGACCGCGAGATAGTCTTCCCAGGCTTCGGGAAACAGCGCCCCCGCCCCCTCCTGATAAAACCAGCGGATTTCCTTTTCCCGCAGCAGGAAAATGCCGCGCACGATGAGTTCGGTCACCCGTTCGGGGTGGGCTTCGGCATAGGCCAACGCCAGCGTTGATCCCCAGGAACCGCCAAACACTTGCCAGCGCGCCAGCCCCAGATGCTGGCGCAGGCGCTCCATGTCGGCCACCAGATCCCAGGTGGTGTTTTCGGCCAGTTCCGCATGCGGCGTGGACTGGCCGCAGCCGCGCTGGTCAAACAGCACCATGCGGTAGCGGGCAGGATCGTGAAAGCGGCGCAGAACGGGGATAATGCCGCCGCCCGGCCCGCCATGCAGGATGACCACCGGCTTGCCCTGGGGGTTGCCGCATTGCTCGTAATGGATTTCGTGGCGGGCGGAAACCCGCAGCCTGCCTGTGTCATAGGGCAGGCGTTCCGGAAATAATTGCCGCATTTTCTGGGTTCCGTTCATCAATCCTCTCCCGCCTGCAATCAAACCTTGGCGAAAGTGTAACATGAGGCTAGATTTTTGACAGGTGGAGTTCAGGTGGTGAGGACGGCATGGCAGAACGGCGGGTTTTGATCGTGGATGACCACCCCCTGTTCCGTGATGCGTTGAAGGCGTCGCTGTCTTCAACCTTCAAGCCCGATCGGATCAGCGAGGCAGGCAGCCTCGACCAGTTGAACGGGCTTCTCGAACAGGACGCCGACTATGATCTGGTGCTGCTTGATCTGAAAATGCCGGGGGTGCAGGGCCTGTCGGGCCTGGTTTATCTGCGCGCCCAGTTTCCCGCCGTCCCGGTGGTCATCGTCTCGGGCACCGAGGACGCCGCCGTCATCCGCCGTGCTCTGGATCTCGGCGCTTCGGGCTACATTCCCAAGTCAACTCCGGCCGATCAGATCCGCAAGGCGGTGACCATGGTGCTGGAGGGCGATGTCTGGGCGCCGGAGGCGGCTGCCTCCGCCTCGGACCGTGACCGCGAGAATGACGAACTGGCCCGCCGCATTGCCACGCTGACGCCGCAGCAGGTGCGGGTGCTGATGATGCTGCGCGAAGGCCTGCTCAACAAGCAGATTGCCTACAAGCTCAATGTGTCTGAAGCCACCATCAAGGCTCATGTCTCGGCCATTCTGCAAAAGCTCGATGTTGACAGCCGCACTCAGGCAGTGATTGCCGCCGGCCGCATTGACGGCGAGGCCGCCGGTTAGACCACTGCCTCGCGCTCGGGGCGCTGGCTGCGCGCTTGCGACAGGATGGCGCGCAGCGCGGCGGGCTTCACCGGCTTGCGCAGATAATGAATGGAAGCGGCCGCCGCCTGGTCCTGCACCGGTTTTGACTGCTCGGCGGTGATGAGCACAGCAGCCACCTTGCCCCCCAGGCGGCTGCGCAGGCTTTCAATCAGCACAATGCCGTCTTCGCGGTGAATGTGATAGTCGGCCAGGATGACATCAATGGGGCTTCGCGCCGTCTCGGCCACATGCACCGCTTCCGCCGCGCTGTAGGCCTGTTCCACCGTCACCCCCCAGCCTTCGAGAAGGGCCGTCATGCCCTCCACGATGGCCGCCTCATTGTCCACCACCAGTGCCGTAAGGCCCGCCAGTGACCGGGTGGGCGCGCGCGCCGGTGTGGCCGCTGCGGCCTGTGGCTCGGCCACGCCGCGCATGTGCGGCATGGCCACGGCAAATACCGACCCCACATCCACAGTCGAGCGCACCGTCACCGGATGCTTCAGAACCTTGCTCAGCCGCTCGACAATGGAGAGACCAAGGCCCAGCCCCGGTTCCTCTCCCTTGTCCTGGCCCAGCCGCTCGAATTCGCGGAACACCAGCTTCAGCTTGTCCGGCGGAATGCCAAGGCCCGTGTCATGCACCTCGGCCACAATCTGCCCGTCGCGGCGGCGGCAGCCCATGAGAATGCGGCCCTTCTTGGTGTATTTGATGGCGTTGGACACGAGGTTCTGCAGGATGCGGCGTGTGAGCTTGCGGTCGGAGCGCACCAGCGCCCGGGTTTTGACGATGGTGAGGGTCAGGCCCTTCTCCGCCGCCATCGGCTTGAACTCGCGCTCCAGCGCGTCAAACAGTTCCTGCAGCGCGAAGGTCTGCGGCTCCGGCTTCACCGCACCGGCGTCGAGCTTGGAAATGTCCAGAAGCGTGGTGATGATGTCGTCCACCGCCTCCAGCGAGGCATCGACATTGCGGATATATTCCACCGTCTGCGGCTTCTTCTCGCGCTCGGCCAGGGACGAGGTAAAAAGCCGCGCTGCGTTGAGCGGCTGCAGAATGTCGTGGCTGGCAGCGGCAATAAAGCGGGTCTTGGACAGATTGGCGGCTTCGGCCTCGGCCTTGGCCTTCACCAGTTCGTCGTTGAGCTTGGTCAGTTCGGCGGTGCGCTCCATGACGCGCCGCTCCAGCGTCTCATTGACCTGGCGCAGTTCCTCTGCGGTGCGCACGCTGTCGGTCACATCGCTGAAGGTCAAAACCACGCCGCCGCCGGGCATGCGGTCGGAATGCAGGTCAATCACCCTGCCGCTTTCCGTCAGCCGCTCGCGGAAGGTCTCATTGTGTTCGGCCAGCCTGAGGCAGCGTTCCGCCACCACCTCGGGTGCAACCAGTTCCGGCGACAAGGTCCGGCGCAGCAGGGCCGAAACGATTTCATTGAGCGGCACACCCACCCGCGCCAGCTCGTCCGGCAGGCTGAGCAGGGCCCGGTACTGGGCATTCCAGCAGATGAGCGACAGGTCGCGGTCAAGCACCGCTATGCCCTGAGGCACATTGTCGATGGCCGATTGCAGAAGGTCGCGGTTGTATTGAATGGCCGCCGAGGCATCGTCGAGCAGTTGCAGGGCGTTGCGCGAACCCTTGGAATGGCGCTCCATCAGCAGCGCCATGACCAGACGTGATGACGCCGCCCCCACCGCCGAGGCCAGCAGATGTTCGCCGAAGCGCAGCACCCGCACATCGGCCTCCTGCATCGGGTCATCATCAATGCCGCGTTCCGCCGCCATGCCGGCAAAGGCAGCCCGCGTCCGTTCCGGCCCGAGATAGCGGGCCACCATCTCCTCCACCTGGCCGTTGGTGATGGTGGAACGCCAGATGCGGAAGCCCGTGCCCGCCGAGCCGGGCGCGTCCTGGGCGGAAAAGGCATGGGCCTGCAACAGTTCAATCTGGCTTGGCCGGCGCAGGAACGAGAAGGTGAGGTAGAAAAGCACATTCGCCATGAGGCTCCACAGCACGCCATGGGTCAGCGGATGGGCCTCCAGCCCGAACAGATGGCGCGGGCGCAGGCTCATGAGGCCGAAGGGGCCATGGTCGAGAAGCTGTTGCGGCAGCCAGCCCGACTCCACGAAGGAGGGGATGAGCAGCGTGTAGGCCCAGATGGTGAAGCCTGCGGCAATGCCCGCCATGGCGCCAAGGGCGGTGGCCCGCTTCCAGATCATGCCGCCGAAGAAGGCCGGCGCGAACTGGGCCACGGCGGCAAAGGACAGAAGCCCCGTCTGGGCCAGTGCCGCCGACGTGCCCGCCGTCCAGTAATAGGCATAGGCGAGGATCAGAATGCCGGCGATGGTCCAGCGCCGGATCACCAGCAGGGCGCGGCCCATGTCGTCCTGGGGGGCGCCGGTGAAGCGGTTGCGGGCCAGAAACAGCGGCACGAACAGATTGTTCGACACCATGATGGAAAGGGCAATCGTCTCGACAATGACCATGGCGGTGGCCGCCGAAACGCCGCCGATATAGGCCACCATGGCCATGACCGTGTTGCCCGCCGCCACCGGCAGGGCCAGAACGAAGGTGTCGGCATCGGCCCCCGACGCCATGCCCAGCCCGGCAATGGCAATGGGCACCACGAACAGGTTGATGGCCACCAGATAAAGCGGAAACAGCAGGGCCGCCCGGCGCACGTCAGAGCGCGAAGTGTTCTCCACCACCAGCACGTGAAACTGGCGCGGCAGCAGGATGATGGCGAACATTGACAGCACCATCATGGTGATGAGGCGGCCATAATCCGGCGGTGCGGTGAACACCTGGCCAATGTCGCGCCGGGCCACAATGAGATCGAGAAAATGGGACGGCCCCCCGGCCATGCTGAAGGTGACAAACAGGCCCACCACCAGAAAGGCCATGAGCTTCACCACGCTTTCCACCGCCACGGCCAGGATCATGCCGTCCTGGTGTTCGGTGGTGTCAATGTGGCGGGTGCCGAACAGAATGGCGAAGGCGGCCAGCGCCATGGTGACAAGCGCCGCCAGGTTGGAACCCATGGGCCCCGCCGACAGCGCCGAAGCGGTCCAGCCCGAGGCCAGCATCATGGTTTCCAGCGACGATGACAGCGCCTTGAGCTGGATCGAGATGTAGGGCACCACGCCGAACACCGCGATGACCGTGACCAGCGCCCCCAGCATCTGGTTCTTGCCGTAGCGGGCGGCAATGAAGTCGGCGATGGAGGCGATGTTCTCGCGCTTGGCAATGGCCACGATGAGGCTGATGAGCCGCCAGCCGAAGATGAACACCAGAATGGGCCCGAAATAGATGGCAAAGAAGCCGAAACCGGAGCGGCTTGCCTCGCCCACCGAGCCGAAATAGGTCCAGGAGGTGCAATAGACCCCGAGCGACAGGGCATAGATGATGGGGCGCGCGCCGCGTGCGCCTTGCCCGGCCGCGCTCGCCCGGTCGCCCCAGGTGGCCACGGCAAACAGCAGGCCGACATAGCCGAGCCCCGCCAGCAGCACACCCCAACTCACCAGCATGGCGAAATTCCCCTTGCGTCAGGCCATTTTACCCATGGTCTCCCCCCCGTCCAGCACCAAGATTGCTGGGCAAAAGCCCGTAGTTCGGGCTTTACAGATTAGACCAATGGATTAAGCAGAGGCGGGGCAAGCGACGAATCTGGTCCCGTAAAACAGAACATAAACTTGGGGGTTCTCCATGTGGAAAGAATTCAAGGACTTTGCGTTCAAGGGCAATGCCTTTGATCTCGCCGTCGGCGTGATCATGGGCGGTGCCTTTGGCAAGATCGTTGACGGCATCGTCAACATGCTCATCATGCCGGTTGTCGGCGCCATCACCGGTGGCGTGAACTTCGACAACGTCTTCCTGCCGCTGTCTGCGGCGGTCAATGCGCCGGCCTATGCCGACGCCGTCAAGCAGGGCCCGGTTCTGGGTCTTGGCGCCTTCCTCACCATTCTCATCAACTTCCTGATCCTGGCCTTCATCCTGTTCCAGATGGTCAAGGTTTCGAACCGCATGAAGAAGGCCGAGCCGCCGCCGCCGCCGCCCGCTCCGTCCAAGACGGAAGAGCTGCTGACCGAGATCCGCGACTCGCTGCGCAAGAAGTAATTCCGGCTCCGGCTGGACGGAAAGGCCCGGATGGCGACATCCGGGCCTTTTCCATGCGGCCAGCACCTGGCGGATGCCGTCGAAGATGAACTGCACCGCCAGTGCCGCCAGAATGATGCCAGGTGGCCGGGTCACCCCCACTGCCGATGGCCCTCATGCGGCCTGTGCGGCTGCACTCATCGCGCCGGTCGCTGTCACCAGTCCCCGCGCGCCGGACAGCGCGCCGGCCTTCAGCTCAAGCCCCAGGAAACGGGCGCGATCCACCGGGCCGGGCAGCACCAGCCCCGATGTCGGCGCCGGCGAAAAGCCGAAGCGCGCGTAATAGGGCAGGTCGCCCACCAGCAGAATGGCGCGATGGCCGAGCACCCGGGCGGTGTTCAGGGCATGGCGCATGAGCGCTGCCCCCAGGCCCTGGCCCTGCGCCCCGCAGCCTACGGCGAGCGGGCCAAGCAGCAGGGCAGCCCCCGCTGACCCGGCGCGGATGTGCCACAGCCTCACCGTGGCCAGAAGCCGTTCGGTGTCATCAACGGCGGCAAAGGCCAGCCCCGCCGCCGGCAGCCTGCCCTCGCGCAGGCGCTCCGACGTTTTGCTCAGGCGGCCCGCGCCGAAGGCGGCATCCAGCAGCGCCTCGCGCGCCGCAACGTCAAAGGGCATTTCATCACGGATCAGGGTCATGGTGGAAACTCCCCGGCAAAGGTGAGAGGCGGCAGGCCCCGCATGGAGCCTGCCTGGGGTCTGGCAATGACGCTCAGATGACGAAGGCCTGAAGCGGCGCAAAGCCGTTGAAAGCCACCGCCGCATAGGTGGTGGTATAGGCGCCCGTGGCCCCGATCAGCACCTCGTCGCCCACCGTAAGGGTGAGCGGCAGCGGATAGGGCGTCTTTTCATAGAGCACATCGGCCGAGTCACAGGTTGGCCCCGCCAGAATGCACGGACCCAGCGCATCGCCATCGCGCCCCGTGGTGATGGGATAGCGGATCGCCTCGTCCATGGTTTCGGCCAGACCACCAAACTTGCCGATGTCGAGATAGACCCAGCGCTGGTTGTCATTGGCGTGCTTCTTCGACACCAGCACCACCTCGGCCTTGATCACCCCGGCATTGCCCACCATGCCGCGGCCCGGCTCGATGATGGTTTCCGGCAGCGCATTGCCGAAGTGCCGGGCCAGCGCATCGTGAATGGCATTGGCATAGCTGTGGGTGCCCGGCACGGCCTTGAGATAGCGGGTGGGAAAACCGCCGCCGAGATTGACCATGGACAGCGTGATGCCCTCCGCCGCCAGAGCATCGAAAATCGCCTTGGCCTCACCCAGCGCCACATCCCAGGCTTCAAGCCGGGTCTGCTGCGAGCCGACATGGAAGGAAATGCCATAGGCGGTGAGGCCGAGGGCATGGGCCCGGATCAGCACATCCCTGGCCATGGCGGGGTCGCAGCCGAACTTGCGCGACAGCGGCCATTCCGCCCCCGCGCCATCGGTGAGAATGCGGCAGAACACCTTGGCGCCGGGCGCGGCACGCGCCACCTTTTCCACTTCCTCGATGCAGTCCACGGCATAGAGCCCAACACCCAGTGCATGGGCGCGGGCAATGTCGCGCTCCTTCTTGATGGTGTTGCCGAAGGAGATGCGCGAGGCGTCTGCCCCGGCGGCCAGCGCCATTTCAATCTCCGGCACCGAGGCGGTGTCGAAGCATGACCCCATGTCGGCCAGAAGCTTCAGCACCTCCGGCGCCGGGTTTGCCTTCACCGCATAGAAAATGCGGGTGTCCGGCATGGCATGGGTGAAGGCGCGGTAATTGTCGGCAATCACCTCCAGGTCAACGACGAGGCAGGGACCCTCGGGACGGCGCTCGGCAAGGAAGTCGAGAATGCGGGCAGTGGCGGTCATGGCTTCGGTCCTCTGGCGAAAGAGTATCGGGATGAGCCAGCGCTCCTCCGCAGCCCCCGCGCGATGGAAACGCGGAAAACGCGGACGAGATAGCTGTTTCGCCTTGGATTGACCGGAAAGCCGGCCGCACATGGGGCGCAAGAACGTGGTGCCTCTCAGTGACCCCGGCCTGTGGAGAACCGGAAGAGACCAGAAGCCCGCACCGTCGTTGCTTTGGGGAGACCTTAAGGCACGTGCGACTTTGGGCAGCGCGCATATGATGGATTCGCGCGGCGGGTTCAAGAAGAAATCTGCCCCTGCGGCATTTTTTTCGTTAAGCGGCGTTAAGGAAGGGCGGGGCGCTCCGCCCAGGCGTGCTGCAGCAGAATGATGGTCTTGGCATCGACAATGCCGCCCGTGGCAATGAGTGCATGGGCCTCGGCCAGCGGCATTTCCACCACCTCGATGTCCTCACCCTCATGGGCCACACCACCCCCGGCGGCAATGCGGTCTTCCGGCCCGTAGCGGGCGGTGAAGAAGTGCAGAAACTCCGTATGCGCCCCCGGCGTGGCAAAGGCCTTGAGCACGAAGGTGAGGTCGTGCACCCGGCAGCCCAGCTCCTCCAGCGCCTCGCGCCGGGCGCAGGTTTCTGGGTCATCATCATCGAGCAGCCCCGCGCAGGCTTCCAGCAGCGGCTCATGATGCCCGGCAAAGAAGGCACCGGCCCGCATCTGCCGCACCAGCAGGCACATGCCGCGCGCCGGATCGATGGGCAGCACCACCGCCGCGCCGCCATGGTCAATGACTTCGCGGATCAGTTCCTCTTCGCTGCCGTCGGCGCGGCGCTGGCGCACCACAACACGATGGACCCTGGACCAGACATGGGCCACCACCTCGGACGACAGGATCCTGTAGCGCATCAGCGTCCCCCCTCGCGGACCGCGTTGAGCACGGCGCGCGCCGCGGCAGTGCCGGTGATCTCGCCCACGGGCCGCGCCAGCCGCCGTCGCCAGTTGGGATTTTCGCGGTCGGTGCCCGGCACATTGAGCGGCTCCGTCTCCCCCGTCAGATCATCGGCCTGCACCTGCATGAACAGACAGGGTGACGCCGCCACCATGCCATGGGCGGCCGCCATCAGATCGGGCTGGATCAGGCCCTTCTGCGCCACCGCCCGTTCCAGCGCTGCCACATCATCCGCCGCAGCCGTTCTCCGCCAGCCCATGAAGGGCTTGAGATCATGCGACGACAGGGCGGCCAGCGCCTCGCGCGGGTAGTGGGCGGGATCGCGGAAGCTGAGGCCGTCACGCTCGAACCACATCATCACGCAGGAGAAGATCTGGCGGCGGCGCATCACCCGGTGCAATCCCTCCGGCACCGTGCCGAGGTCTTCGCCGATCACCATGCAGCGCGCCCGCTGGCTTTCCAGCGCGATGATGGCGGCCATCACCTCCAGCGGTATCGTCATATAGGTGCCGTCAGCACCCGCCGCCCCCTGCGGCACCCAGAACTGCCGCGCCATGCCCAGCACATGGTCAATGCGGATCATGCCGGCGTGGCGCATGTTGGCGGCCAGCAGAGCCCGGAAGGGTTCAAAGCCGCGCGCCTCCAGTTCCAGCGGATTCATGGGCGGCAGGCCCCACACCTGGCCGCTGCGGGCAAAGGCATCGGGCGGAGCACCGAGCGAGGCGCCGGTGATGAACAGGCCGGTATCCCCCTTCACCTCGGCACTGTCGAGGCCGGAACCCAGCGCCAGATCGCGGTAGAGCCCGTAGGCCAGGCCGGTGTTGTTGACGGCGGCGGCCAGTTGCCCCTCGGCCTGCTGTTGCAGCCAGGCCGCATAGGCCTTGGCATCGCCGCCGCCGAAGGCCCGCCGCAATACCCTGTCCTTCAGCGCCCACACGGCGCTGTAATCCACATGGCTCAGGGCGCGCAGCCTGGCCGCCTCGGCCAGTTCCGCCGCAGTCGGTTTCGCTCCGGCCACGCGCGTCACATCAAGATAGAGGGGGTCGATCTTGCGCCGGTCATCGGGCTGATAGGGGCTGGCGCGCTCGCGGTCGTTGACGAACATGAGGTGGAGCGGGTTGATGCCGGCAAAGCGCCCGCCCGCCTGTGCCGTTTCCGTCATGAAGCCGTGCAGCGTGGTGAAATCGCCAATGCCCCAGTCATTGTCAGAGCGCAGCGCATAGAGATGGCTGCCAAGGCCGAAAGATTTTTCACCGCGCCCGATGGTGTCGGCCACATAGCACTGCTCCGGCGCGGCAATGATTGTGTGGGTGTCACCTTCATCCGCCAGCCTGTGAATACCCGCAGGCAGCGGCGGCAGCGTCAGTTCCGCCGTTCCGCCGGGCCGCGTGATCGTTCGTGTCTCTCCCCCCTCCAGCGTCAGGGTCAGGGCGCGGGCCGGAAAACCCGCCGCGCCGTCACCCAGCGCCAGCATGGCTGCCCGGTCCGCCGCCACCACATGGCTGCGCGGACTGTGGTGCCGCGCCGTCAGCCTCTGGCAGGCGGCGCGCGCGGCATCAGGCGTCTCGGCGTCAATGCTCAGTTCACGGAGCAAATGGCGGAGTGTGTCCACCGGCGTCTGGTGAACCACGCCATCAAGATCGTTCCACGCCGTGGCCAGGCCCGCTGCCTCTGCCACCGCCTTGACCATGCGGTCGCAGCTGCGCGACCGGCCCTTGCCCGCCATCACCTCCTTCAGCACCGCCACGCTGCGGGCGGCAATGCTGGCCATACCGCCGCGCACGGTGATCACCGGAGCAAAGACCGGGTCGGCCACCGCCCAGTGCAGGCCCTCACCGGCTGCGGGCAGGGTAATGTCGGCGGCCTCGCCCCCGCGGTGGAAGATGAGCAGCAGCCGGGAGCCTTCGTCCGCCGCCCCCAGCGCCAGCATCAGCACGTCAAGATGCGCCGCCTGCCAGCCGTCATCTGACAGCGCCCGGCCCGTGGCGGCAAACCACTCGGCATCGCGCGGGCTGCACGGATCCGCCGCCGCGCCGGTGAGAAAGCGGTCGGCAAAATAGGAGGCGTGCTGGCGCCGGAAGGCAATGAGCGCCGAGGCAAGCGCCACAAGGCCCAGGTCGGCGCCCTGCCAGTCCAGCCAGGTCAGTTCATTGTCCTGGGCATAGGCATTGTTGTTGCCCTGCTGGCTGCGCCCCATCTCGTCGCCCGCCGTCAGCATCGGCGTGCCCCGCGCCAGAAACAGCGAGGTCATGAGGGCGGCCACGTCGGCCTCGGGCGTGGCGCTCACCCAGCACGGCTCAAAACTGTTGCCGTCGCGGTTGTTCTCGCCATTGGCGTCATTGTCCTTGTGGTCAAAGCGCACCACATCGGCCAGCGTGAAACCGTCATGGGCAGCCACGAAATTGATCGAGGCCGAGGGCCTGCGCTGGCGGGCCGCAAACAGGTCGGACGATCCCGCCAGGCGCGTGGCAAAGCTCTGGTGGGCATGGGCATCACCACGCCAGAAATGGCGGACCTCGTCGCGGAACCGGTCATTCCACTCGGCAAAGGGCGGCGGAAACTGGCCCAGCTGATAGCCGCCCGGCCCCACGTCCCAGGGTTCGGCAATGTGAAGCAAAGGGGCCAGCGCCGGATCACTGGTGACCGCGGCCAGAAAGGGCGCCTCCGGGCTGAAGCCCTGGGGGCTGCGCCCCATCACGGTGGCAAGGTCATAGCGGAAGCCGTCAAAACCGAGACCCGCCCAGTGGCGGAGCGCCGCCAAGGCATAGCTGAAGGCCAGGGGCTGGTGCAGCGCCAGCGTGTTGCCGCAGCCCGTGTCATTGACCGGCTGGCCCTGTGCCCAGGCGAAAGTGCTGGCATTGTCGAGACCGCGCAGCGACAGGCTGGCCCCCTGAAGGTCGCTTTCGCCGGTGTGGTTCAACACCACGTCCAGCACCACCTGAAAACCCTGATCATGGAGGGCGGCCAGCGTGTCGCGGATTTCCGCCACGCCGCGGGGAGCAAGGCGCGGGTCGGGGGCAAAGAACTGCACCGGATTATAGCCCCAGCCATTGGCCAGGCCGAGCGGCGGCAGATGGCGCTCGTCGATGAAGGCAGCCAGCGGCATCAGCTGCAGCGTGTCAACACCAAGGGTTTTGAGGTGTTTGACAATGGCGGGGTGGGCCAGTGCGCTGACCGTGCCGCGCTGCGCCTCCGGCACATCGGGGTGGCGCATGGTGAAGGCGCGCACATTGATTTCATAGATGACGCCGGGGGGGCGGGCGGTCCGCGTCACGGGGGCCAGCCCCTCCTGCACCAGGGCGCGCGGCACCAGCCCTGCCGTGTCCACCCCGCGCGCCGCCAGATCAGCATGCCAGCGGAAGGGCCGGTCCAGGGCCGTGGCGTGCGGATCCACCAGCAGCTTGGCCGCATCAAACAGCTGCCCCGCCGCCGGATCCCATGGCCCCTCGGCAGACAGGCCATAGGCCTGACCCGCCGAAAGCCCGGCAATGAAACCGTGGAACACATCGCCGTCGCGCCCCGGCAGGGCAAAGCGGTGGCTTTCAGTGTCACCGCTGAACAGGTGCACAAAGACCTGTGTGGCATGGCGCGAGGCCACGGCGAAATTCACCCCGCCGTCACCGGGGGTCGCCCCCAGCGGATGGACCCTTCCTGCCGTGATGGCGAGTGCGCGCCCCATCAGGTGATGACACTCGGCGTTTTGCGCCCGGTGCGCCGGGCAATCTCCGCCGTGCCGTTGGCGAAGCGGATGAGATCGGCCAGCGCCTTCTGCGTCTCCTGATTGATGTCGTGCTGTTCAAATTTCTCGATATAGACGCGCAGCGTCGCCCCTGCCGTGCCGGTGCCGGACAGCCGGTAGATGACCCGCGAACCATCGTCGAAATGAAGGCGGATGCCCTGCTGGCCCGTATCGGAACCGTCCACCGGATCGTGGTAGGCAAAGTCATCCGCCGCCGTCACCGTCATCGCCCCGGCCTTGCGGCCGGCAAGACCGGGCAGGCCATCGCGCAGGGCCTTCATCAGGCCGTTGGCGGCCTCGGCGTCCACCTCTTCATAGTCATGGCGGGAATAATAGTTGCGGCCATAGTCGCGCCAGTGCGCCTGCACCATGGCGCGCACACTGTCCTGACGCCGCGCCACAATGTTGAGCCACAGCAGCACCGCCCACAGCCCGTCCTTCTCGCGCACATGGTTGGAGCCGGTGCCGGCACTTTCCTCGCCGCACAGGGTGATGAGCCCGGCATCCAGCAGATTGCCGAAGAACTTCCAGCCGGTGGGCGTCTCGTAGCACTTGATGCCAAGCCTTGCCGCCACCCGGTCCACCGCCCCGCTGGTGGGCATGGAGCGCGCCACCCCGGCCAGCCCCTTGCCATAGCCGGGGGCGAGATGGGCATTGGCCGCCAGCAGGGCCAGCGAGTCCGAAGGTGTGACGAACTGCTGCTTGCCGATGATGAGATTGCGGTCGCCGTCGCCGTCAGACGCCGCACCGAAATCCGGCCCGTCGGCACTCATCATCAGCTCATAGAGATCCTTGGCATGGACCAGATTGGGGTCGGGGTGATGGCCGCCGAAATCCGGCAGCGGCGTGCCGTTCACCACCGTGCCGCGCGGGAAACCCAGAGCATCCTCCAGAATGGCCTTGGCATAGGGACCAGTCACCGCGCTCATGGCGTCAAACCGCACCGTGAGACCGCGCTGGCGGGCGCTGCGGATGACATCGAAGTCGAACAGCTGTTCCATCAGCGCCTGATAGTCGGCCACCGGGTCGATGACTTCCACCACCATGCCGCCCAGTTTCTTTTCGCCCAGCCGGTCGATGTCGGGGGCGGCGCCGTCAAGAATTTTGTAGGCGGTGATGGTCTTGCTCAGCGCGAAAATGCGGTCGGTGATCTTCTCCGGCGCGGGGCCGCCATTGCCGGCATTGTATTTGATGCCGAAGTCGCCCTCCGGCCCGCCGGGATTGTGGCTGGCCGACAGAATGATGCCGCCGAAGGCGCCGTGCTTGCGGATGACATGCGAGGCGGCAGGGGTGGAGAGAATGCCGCCCCGGCCCACCAGCACCCGGCCAAAGCCATTGGCGGCGGCCATGCGCAGCGCCGTCTTGATGACTTCGCGGTTCAGGAACCGCCCGTCGCCACCCAGCACCAGTGTTTTGCCCGCATAGCCCTCCAGCGCGTTGAAGATCGACTGGATGAAATTCTCGGCATAGTGCGGCTGGGCAAACACCGTCACCTTCTTGCGCAGGCCCGAGGTGCCGGGCTTCTGGTCGGAAAAGGGCGTGGTGGCGACGGTCAAAATCGGGCTCATGTCAAACCTTGCTCAGAGAGGAATAGAGGGCAGCATAGCGGGCGGCCGAACGCGCCCACGACACATCCGCGGCCATGGCGTTCTTCTGCAGTGCCTGCCACGGGCCGCCGCGGCGGTGCAGGGCCTGGGCCCGGCGCACCGCGTGGATCAGCGCATCGGCTGACTCCGGCGCATGCTGGAAGCCGGTGGCCACCCCGGCCGCAAGGGCGGCCTCATTGGCGTCAATGACCGTATCGGCAAGGCCGCCCACCCGGGCCACAATGGGCAGCGCGCCATAGCGCAGACCATACATCTGGGTGAGGCCGCAGGGCTCAAAGCGCGACGGCACCAGAATGGCGTCCGCCCCCGCCTGCACCACATGCGACAGCGCCTCGTCATAGCCGGTGATGAGGCCAACCCGGCCAGGCTGCGCCGAAGCCTCGCGGGCCAGCGCCTCCTCCAGCCCGCGCTCGCCGGAACCAAGCAGGGCAAAGGACACACCATCACGGACCAGGGGCGCAATCGCGGCGGCCAGAAGATCAATGCCCTTCTGCGCCGTGAACCGGCTCACCACCGCCACCAGCAAGCCATCATCGGCCTTCAGGTTGAAGCGCCGCGCCAATGCCTTGCGGTTGGCGCTGCGCCTGGCCAGCGACTTGGCCGTATAGCTCTGGGCAATAAGGGGGTCGCTGGCCGGATCCCAGATGCGCGTGTCAATGCCGTTCAGAATGCCGGTGAGGACACTCTCCCGCGCCCTGAGCAACCCGTCCAGCCCCATGCCCTCGCGCGGGCCGAGGATTTCTTCGGCATAGCTGGGGCTCACCGTGGTGATGGCGGCCGCCGTGGCCAGCCCGCCCTTGAGGAAACTCAGGCCGCCATAATATTCCACCCCCTCCACCGCAAAGGCCTGCGGCGGCAGGCCGAGCAGCGGAAACACCGAGGCCGGAAACAGGCCCTGGAAGGCGAGATTGTGAATGGTAACCACGGCGGGCGGCCCGCCACCGTAATGCATGTGCGCCGCCGTCAGGGCGGCCTGCCAGTCATGGGCATGCACCAGGTCGGGCTGAAATCCGGCAATGAGGCCGCGCGCCACCATGGCCGCCGCACTGGAAAAGGCGGCAAAGCGCTGGGCATTGTCGGGCCAGTCGCGGCCATCGGGGCCGAGATAGGGGTTGCCCGCGCGGTTGAACAGATGCGGCGCATCAAGCGCCAGAACCTCCACCCCCGCCGCAACACCCTTGAGAATGCGTGCCGGTTCGCCCATCAGCTCGGGGAAGTGGTGAACCACTTCCGCCTCCGCCAACGCCGTCAGCACCGCCGGGTAGCCGGGCACAAAGCTCACCATGCGCACGCCCTGGGCGGCAAGGGCAGCGGGCAGGGCGCCCGCCACATCGGCAAGGCCGCCCGTCTTGACCAGCGGATAGAGTTCAGAGGCTGCCGAAAGAACAATCATGCCGGAAGCTTGTCCAGCATGGGCTGGGTGATGAGGCAAATGCCCTGGGCGGTGCGCCGGAAGCGCCTGGCGTCAAGCTCGGGATCTTCGCCCACCACCAGACCGTCTGGAATGATGACGCCGCGGTCCACCACCACGCGCTTGAGCCGCGCCTTGCGCCCCACCTGCACATAGGGCAGCACCACCGCCTCCTCCAGATGCGAGTAGGAGTTGACCCGGCATTCGGTGGACAGAAGTGTGCGCCGCAGGCTGGCGCCGGAAATGATGCAGCCCCCGGAAACGAGCGACGAAATGGCCATGCCGCGCCGGCCGTCCTCGTCATGGACGAATTTGGCGGGCGGGGTGATTTCCGAGAAGGTCCAGATCGGCCACTCGCGGTCATAGAGGTCAAGCGCCGGCACCGTGGCGGTGAGGTCGATATTGGCCTCCCAATAGGCGTCCACCGTGCCCACATCGCGCCAGTAGGGTTCGGATTCGAAATTGGACCGGACACAGGAATTGGCGAACCGGTGGGCCACCGCCTTGCCGTGCTTCACCACCTTGGGAATGATGTCCTTGCCGAAATCATGGGAGGAGTCGGGATTGGCCGCATCCTCGGTCAGAAGGTCAAAGAGGAATTTGGTGCGGAACACATAGATGCCCATGGAGGCAAGGCAGATGTCGGGCTTGCCTGGAATGGTGGGCGGATCCTTGGGCTTCTCCATGAAGTCGACAATGCGCTCCTTCTCGTCCACATGCATGATGCCAAAGCCCGAGGCATCCTTCTTGGGCACCTCAAGGCAGCCCACGGTCACGTCGGCATCCTGGTCCTCATGCTGTTGCAGCATGAGTTCGTAATCCATCTTGTAAATGTGGTCGCCCGCCAGAATGACCATGTGTTCGGGCGCATAGTCCTGCACAATGTCGGCATTCTGATAGACCGCATCCGCCGTGCCGTTATACCACTGGTCCTCGGACACGCGCTGCGAGGCCGGCAGAATGTCAAAGCCCTCGTTGCGTTCGGGCCGCAGGAAGTTCCAGCCGCGCTGCAAGTGGCGGATCAGCGAATGGGCCTTGTACTGGGTGGCCACACCAAAGCGCCGGATGCCGGAATTGAGCGCATTGGAGAGGGCGAAGTCGATGATCCGGGTCTTGCCGCCGAAATAGACCGCCGGTTTGGCGCGCCGGTCGGTGAGTTCCATCAGACGCGAACCGCGCCCGCCCGCCAGCACATAGGCCATGGCATCGCGTGACAGTGAGGCAATCTTTCGGTCCTGGGTCATGGATGGGAATCCCTTGTGTCGTCACAGTCAAATTCCAGAATGAGGCTGGCCATGGGCGGCAGCAGCAGCCGCGCCCGGGCCGGAAAGCCGCCCCCCCCAACAGGCTCGGCATGGACGGTTCCGCCATTGCCCAGTCCACCCCCCCAATAGGCCTGGGCATCGCTGTTCAGCCGTTCGCGCCAGCGCCCGGCGCGCGGCATGGGCAGCTCATAGTGTTCGCGCACCACCGGTGTCAGGTTGGCAATCAGCACCACCGGGGCGGCGTCACCGGCAAAGCGCGCCCAGGCGAACACCGAATTGTCATGGTCATCGGTAATGAGCCAGGTAAAGCCCTCGCCCTCGCTGTCGCGGCCGTGCAGCGCCGGCAGGTCGCGGTGGAGATGGTTGAGATCGCGCACCAGAAGCTGCAGGCCGCGATGCGGCGCATGCGCCTCCAGATGCCAGTCCAGGCTGTGGTTCTCGCTCCATTCCAGCCATGGGGCCAGTTCCTGGCCCATGAATAAAAGCTTCTTGCCGGGATGCGCCCACATCAGGGTGAGATAGGCGCGCAGCCCGGCGAATTTCGACCAGTCGTCGCCCCCCATCTTGGCCAGCAGCGAGCCCTTGCCATGCACCACCTCATCATGGCTCAGCGGCAGCACGAAATTTTCCGAGAAGGCATAAAGCAGGCCGAAAGTGATCTGGCTGTGGTGGTGGCGGCGATAGACGGGATCACGCGCCATATAGGCCAGCGTGTCATTCATGAAGCCCATGTTCCACTTGAAGCCGAAACCGAGGCCCCCCGCCGATGTGGGCTGCGACACGCCGGGAAAGGAGGTCGATTCCTCGGCAATCATCATGATGCCGGGGTGCGCGCCATAGACCACCTCATTGAGGCGGCGCAGGAAGGCAATGGCTTCGAGATTTTCGCGCCCGCCGTGCACATTGGGGATCCATTCGCCCTCGCGCCGCGAATAATCGAGATAGAGCATGGACGCCACCGCATCCACGCGCAACCCGTCGACGTGATAGACCTCGCACCAGAACAGCGCATTGTTGATGAGAAAGGAGGTGACCTCGGTGCGGCCGAAATTATAGATGGCCGTGTTCCAGTCGGGATGGAAGCCCTGGCGCGGATCGGCATGTTCGTAAAGGGCGGTGCCGTCAAAACGCGCCAGCCCCGAGGGGTCGGTGGGGAAATGGCCCGGCACCCAGTCCAAGATGATGCCGATGCCCTGTTCATGGGCGCGGTTCACAAAACGGGCAAACCCGGCGGGATCGCCAAAGCGCGAGGTGGGCGCATAAAGCCCGGTTGGCTGATAGCCCCAGGACGGGTCGTAGGGGTGTTCGTTGAGCGGCAGGAATTCAATGTGGGTGAAGCCCATCCACTGCACATAGGGGATGAGCTGCTCGGCCAGTTCGTCATAGCTGAGAAAGCGGTTGTCCGCGCCCCGCCGCCAGGACCCGGCATGCACTTCATAGATGGCCAGGGGCGCGCGCCGGTGGTCGCGGCTGGCCCTGGCCTTCAGCCAGTCACCATCGCTCCACTCAAAGCCGCTGATGTCGGTAATGCGCGAGGCCGTGCCGGGGCGCAATTCGGCGGCAAAGGCATAGGGGTCGCTCTTCAGCGGCAGCACGGCACCGTCCGGCCCGATGATCTCGAACTTGTAAAGCTGGCCCACCTCTGCGACGGGAATGAAAATTTCATGCATGCCGGTGGCCAGCCGCTTGCGCATGACATGAACGGCACCGTTCCAATAGTTGAAGTCGCCCACCACCGAGACGCGCCGCGCATTGGGCGCCCAGACGGCGAAATGCACCCCCTTCACCCCGCCATGCACCATGGCATGGGCGCCGAGCTTTTCGTGGAGCCGGTAATGGGTGCCCTCCGCCGCCAGATAATCATCCATCGGTCCCAGCACCGGGCCGAAACTGTAGGGATCGGTCACCGTCCAGACGGCATCACCCCGGCGGGCACGGAACTGCATCAGGCTGCGCTGCTTCAGGGCAACCGGCCCCTCAAACAGGCCAGCTTCGTGAATGCGGCTGAGCGGGCCCAGCGGCTGGCCCTGAAGGTCCAGCGCTTCCACCGTCTCGGCCCCCGGCAGGAAGCAGCGGGCCATAAAACCATGGGCCGTGTCATGCAGGCCGAGAACCGCAAACACATCCTCATGGCATCCGCTGACGATGGCTTCGGCTGCTTTGCGATCGAGCCTGTTGTGGGCCATGAACTCACCCCTTGGCCCCCACTATGAAGCCGCCGGGCGGGCCGTGGCAACCGTAATTATGTCACCGGCGCCGACCAGATTTCGCTGGCATATTGCCGGATGGTGCGGTCGGAGGAGAACCAGCCCAGCCGGGCGGTGTTGTGAACCGCCATGGCCTGCCAGCGGGCCGGTTCGCGCCAGGCCGCCTCGGCCTTGCCGAAGGCCGCGAGATAGGCGGCAAAATCGGCGGTGACCATGAAGTAATCGTGATCGAGCAGGCGGTTGACCAGGCCCTGATAGCGCCCCGGTTCGCTGGGTGAAAACAGGCCGGAGCCGATCTGGTCCAGCACCTGTTTGAGAACGGGGTTGCCCTCCACCAAAGCGCGGGAATTGTGGCCCTTGAGGCGAGCTTCCGCCACCTCGGCGGCGGTCAGCCCGAAGATGAAGACATTGTCGGCCCCGGCGTGTTCGAGGATTTCGATGTTGGCGCCGTCAAGCGTTCCCATGGTCAGGGCGCCGTTCAGCGCCAGCTTCATGTTGCCGGTGCCGGAGGCCTCCATACCGGCGGTGGAAATCTGCTCGGAAATGTCGGCCGCCGGCACGATCATCTCGGCCAGCGTCACATTGTAGTTGGGCAGGAACACCACCTTCAGCCGGTCCTTCATGTCGGGGTCGGCATTGATCACCTGGGCCACATCGTTGATGAGCCGGATGATGGTCTTGGCCTCGAAATAGGAGGCTGCCGCCTTGCCGGCGAAGATTTTCACCCGGGCCACGAAGTCGCCTGCCGGATTGGCCTTGATGGCGTTGTATTGGGCGACGGCTTCGAGAATGCCCAGAAGCTGGCGCTTGTATTCGTGGATGCGCTTGATCTGCACATCGAAGATGGCGTTGGGATCGGCGTGGACCCCGGCGCGCGTTGCCATCAGCTGCGCCAGCCGCTGCTTGTTGGCCCGCTTCACCGCCGCATACTGGTCGCGGAAGGACGCATCATCGGCAAAGCGGTCAAGCTCGATGAGGTGCTCGGCATTGTCCATGAAGCCGTCGCCGATGGCCCCGCGGATCAATTGGGTCAGGCCCGGATTGGCCTGAAACAGCCAGCGCCGCGGCGTGATGCCATTGGTCTTGTTGTTGATCCGGCCGGGATAGAGCGTGTTCAGGTCCTTGAACACCGTCTTCTTCATCAGCTCCGAATGCAGCGCCGACACGCCATTGATGGAATGCGCCCCGACAAAGGCCAGTTGCCCCATGCGCAGGCGGCGGCCGTTGCTTTCGTCGATGAGCGAAATGGCGCCGAGGAATCCGAAGTCGATCATCGCCTTCTTGTGGGCATCGGCAATGACCCCGGCATTGATGGCGTAGATGATCTGCATGTGGCGCGGCAACAGCCGTTCCACCAGCGATACCGGCCAGCTTTCCAGCGCCTCCGGCAGCAGTGTGTGGTTGGTATAGGCAATGGTGGCGCGGGTGATGGCCCAGGCCTCGTCCCAGGCCAGCCGGTGCTGGTCGATGAGCAGCCGCATCAGTTCCGCCACCGCAATGGCGGGGTGGGTGTCGTTGAGCTGGATCGCGGCCTTGTCGGCGAGATTGCGGATGGTGCCGTATTGGCGCATGTGGCGGCGGATCAGATCCTGCAGCGAGGCCGAGGTGAAGAAATATTCCTGGCGCAGGCGCAGTTCCTGCCCGGCCGGGGACGAATCGGACGGATAGAGCACCCTGGTCAGGGAGTCGACGCGCGCCTCCTCGGATTGTGCCCCGATGTGGTCGCCGGAATTGAACTGGTCGAGTTTGATCGGGTCAATGGGCAGCGCATTCCACAGGCGCAGCGTGTTCACCCGCCCGCCCTTCCAGCCGCAAATGGGCGTGTCGAAGGCCACCGCCAGCAGCCGGTCATTGGGCTTCCAGTGGCTTTCGCTGGTGCCGTCGGGCTGATTGCGGGTTTCCACCACGCCGCCAAAGCCAATTTCAAAGGCGCGCTCGCGGCGCTCGAACTCCCACGGATTGCCGTGCGCCAGCCAGTCCTCCGGCAGTTCCACCTGATTGCCGTCAATGATGATCTGGCGGAACAGGCCATAGCGATAGCGGATGCCATAGCCGAAAGCGGAAATGCCGAGCGAGGCCATGCTTTCGACGAAACAGGCGGCCAGCCGCCCCAGGCCGCCGTTGCCCAGGGCCGCATCCGGTTCCAGGGCCGAAACAATGTCGGCATCCACATCAAGGCTGGTGAAGGCGGCGCGCAGATTGTCATAGAGGCCGAGATTGCTGGCGGCATCCCGCAATAGCCGACCGATCAGGAACTCCATGGACAGGTAATAGACCCGCTTCGTCTCATGGGTGACGGTTTCGCGCACCGACTTCAGCCAGTGGCCGATGACCCGGTCGCGGATCACCAGAATGGCGGCCTTCAGCCAGTCGTGGCCTTCGGCGGCGGCGGGGTCCTTGCCAACCGAGAAGGCCAGCTTCTTCAAAAGGTCGCTGGCCAGTTGTTCCGGCGTGTTGGGGCCGGGCTGGGGCAGCGTGTCAAAGGCATGGTTGCCGCCGTTACCGTTCAAATGCAGAAATGGTTCGGTCACTGTCCAGGCCCCGCTCAATGGCACGGGGCGTGCTGATGTGCGCCCCTCTTTTGGCCACGGGGTTTAGCCGCTCGCACCCGCAAGGGCAACTGCCCAGGGCAGGGGAAACCGCACCGCCGCCGGGCGGGGCGGCAGACGGTCACAGCATGGCGGGCAACACCCGGTCCGGCGGCTTGTGGCCGTCCACCCAGGTCTTGATGTTGATGATCACCTTCTCGCCCATGTCGATGCGGCCTTCCAGCGTGGCCGACCCCATGTGCGGCAGCAGCACCGCATTGCGGGCCTTCACCAGGCGCGGATTGATGGCCGGCTCATGCTCATAGACATCCAGCCCGACGCCCCCCAGTTCGCCCGCCTCCAGCATGCGCGCCATGGCATTCTCGTCAATGATCTCGCCGCGCGCCGTGTTGACGATGATGGCATCCTTCTTCATCAGCTTCAGCCGCCGCGCCGACAGCAGGTGATAGGTGCCTGGCGTATGCGGACAATTGACCGAGACAATGTCCATGCGGGCCAGCATCTGGTCGAGGCTTTCCCAATAGGTCGCCTCCAGTTCCTCGGTCAGCCGGGCATTCACCGGCTTGCGGTTGTGATAGTGGATCTGCATGCCGAACACCTTGGCGCGCCGTGCCAGCGCCGTGCCGATGCGGCCCATGCCGACGATGCCCAGACGCTTGCCGCCAATGCGCGACCCCAGCATCCAGGTGGGCGACCAGCCCTGCCACTGCTTGTCCGGACCGATGATGGTGGCGCCCTCCGCCACCCGGCGCAGCACCGCCATGATCAGCGCCATGGTCATGTCGGCGGTATCCTCGGTCAGAACACCGGGCGTATTGGTGACGGTGATGCCGCGGGTAATGGCGGTTTCAACATCAATATTGTCGACGCCGTTGCCGAAATTGGCAATGAGCTTGAGCTGCGGCCCGGCCTGCATGATGACGGACTTGTCAATGCGGTCGGTGACCGTGGGCACCAGCACCTCGGCCCCTTTCACCGCTTCCACCAGTTCCGCCTTGGTCATGGGGCGGTCATCGCTGTTCAGCCGGGTGTTGAACAGTTCCATCATCCGGGTCTCCACCGCGTCGGGCAGTTTGCGCGTAACGATGACGAGCGGCTTTCTGGTGGTCATGGCACTCTCCGGATCCGGCCTGTTGACCCAATCTTAACCCCGACCGGCCAAGCCTGTCATCGGGCGAAAGTTGGCAACGCAATGCAGGCGGTGTAAACGCTGTGGCGGGTGCGGCACAAGCGGGAAAGAAACCCATGAGGGTTGCGCAGAGCGAAAAGCAGAGGCGATGGGGCAGCGCTGCCGTGGCTGCCACCTGCCTGCTGATCGTGGCCGGTGTGGCCTGGTCGCTGCTGCAGCCCGCCGACGGCGGGACCACGGCCAGGGCAGCAGGCAGCCAGACGGCGTCCACCACCCCGGCCGACCAGCTGGGGCCCTCGGGACTGCCGCTGCCGCGCTTTGTTTCCCTCAAGGCCGAAAAGGTCAATGTCCGGCGCGGCCCGTCCAGCGACCATCCCGTTGCCTGGGTCTTCCAGCGCAAGGGCATGCCGGTGGAAATCATTGCCGAATCAGATAGCTGGCGGCGCATCCGCGACAGCGAGGGTGAGGAAGGCTGGATCCTGGAGGCGATGCTGTCCGGCCGGCGCACCGCCCTGGTGGCGCCATGGAAAAAGGGTCAGACCACCGACCTCCGTGCCAAGGCCAGCCCGGCCTCCGGCGATGTCGCCAGGCTGGCCTCGGGCGTGCAGGTTGAGGTGGCGGAATGCGACGGCCAATGGTGCCGGGTCACGGCCAATGGCTATGACGGCTATGTCGAGCAGACCATGCTCTGGGGCGTCTATCCCGGTGAAAAACTGGACTGAGCGGAAGGGGGGCTCGCCCGCCTACTGCTTGGCGTCCTTGATCCGCACGATCACATCAATGCGGTCGATGACCTTGCCGGGCGGCAGCTCGGGCAGGCCGGTGATGGTCAGGTTGGCGGCGTCGATATCCATCATCTCGCCGTTTTCCGCCTGGAAGAAGTGGAAATGGTCCGAGGTATTGGTATCGTAATAGCTGCGGTCACCTTCAATGGCGACCTCGCGCAACAGCCCCGCCGCGGTAAACTGGTTCAGCGTGTTGTAAATGGTTGCCAGCGACACCCTCACATTGGCGGCCATGGCCTCGCCATGCAGCACCTCGGCACAGACATGCCTGTCCCCTGCGTTGAACAGCAGGTGGGCCAGAGCGACGCGCTGGCGGGTCGGGCGCAAACCCGCCTGCCGCAGCTTGTCGATATGAAGCCGGCTCATAGGCATGGCCGCAGTATAGCGAAATCGCGCCACCTGTGCAATCGCGCCGGTTACCCATTGCCGGTGGCGCTGTCGGCCCCGGCTGCCGCCCCCTTCGACCTTTGACCACAGCCGTTGATTCTGGTGCACAATGGGTGTTGCCCGTAAAAGCGGCATGTTATGAGGGCCGGGCCGGCCATCCGGCGCACGGCGAGGATTGAAGGGGCGAATGCAGCATGGCCGCAGCCAAGGACCACTACCGTTACGATGAACTTCTGGCCTGTGGCCGGGGCGAACTGTTTGGCCAGGGCAATGCGCAACTGCCGCTTCCCCCCATGCTGATGTTTGACCGCATCACCCACATCGCCAGGGACGGCGGCTCGGCCGGTCTCGGCAAGATCGTGGCCGAACTTGATGTGAAGCCCGACCTGTGGTTCTTCCCCTGCCACTTTCAGGGCGACCCGGTCATGCCGGGCTGCCTCGGGCTCGATGCGCTTTGGCAGCTCACCGGCTTTTACCTGGGCTGGCTGGGCGAACCGGGCAAGGGCCGGGCGCTGGGCGTGGGCGAGGTGAAGTTCACCGGCATGGTGACGCCCAAGGTCAGGACCGTGACCTATGAGGTGGACGTGACCCGCCTCATCCTGCGCAAGCTCAAGCTGGCGGTGGCCAACGGCATCATGAAGGCCGATGGCGAGGTGGTCTATCAGGTGACCGACATGAAGGTCGGTCTGTTCGAGCCGGAAAAAGCATAAGGATTGATCATGCGCCGCGTCGTCGTCACCGGTATCGGTATCGTCTCCTGCATCGGCAACAATGCCGAGGAGGTCATTGTTTCATTGCGCGAGGCCAGGTCCGGCATCACCCGGGCCGAAGACCATGTGCGCCTTGGCTTCCGCAGCCAGATTCAGGGCCGCCCCACCTTTGACCTTGAACAGGTGGACCGCCGCGTGCGCCGCTTCATGGGTGATGGCGCCACCTGGAACTATGCCGCCATGCAGCAGGCCATTGCCGATTCCGGCCTGGAAGAAAAGGACGTGAAGAACGACCGCACCGGCATCATCATGGGGTCCGGCGGCCCGTCGGCCAAAACGCTGGTGTCGGCCGCCGACATCACCCGCGAAAAGGGACCAAAGCGCGTCGGCCCCTTCGCCGTGCCCGCCGCCATGTCCTCCACCAATTCGGCAACGCTGGCCACCCCCTTTGGCATTCGCGGCGTCAACTATTCCATCTCCTCGGCCTGCGCCACCTCGGCCCATTGCATCGGCAATGCCGCCGAAATGATCCAGTGGGGCAAGCAGGACGTGATGTTTGCCGGTGGCGGCGAGGAACTGGACTGGACCATGTCGGTGCTGTTTGACGCCATGGGCGCCATGTCGTCGAAATACAACGACACGCCGGAACGCGCCTCCCGCGCCTATGACAAGAACCGCGACGGCTTCGTCATCGCCGGGGGTGCGGGCGTCATCGTGCTGGAGGAACTGGAACACGCCCTGGCGCGCGGCGCCAAGATCTATGGTGAACTGGTGGGCTATGGCGCCACCTCCGACGGCTATGACATGGTGGCCCCCTCGGGCGAGGGCGCGGTCCGCTGCATGAAAATGGCGCTGGCCACGGTGAAGGGTCAGGTTGACTACATCAACCCGCACGGCACCTCGACCCCGGTGGGCGACAAGAAGGAAATTGAAGCGATCCGCGAAGTGTTCGGCGACAAGATTCCGCCCATCTCCTCCACCAAGTCGCTGACCGGCCATTCGCTGGGCGCCACCGGCGTGCAGGAAGCCATCTATTCCCTGCTCATGATGCAGCAGGGCTTCCTGTGCGAAAGCGCCAATATCGACGAACTGGACCCCGAATTTGAAGGCGTGCCGATTTTGCGTCAGCGCGTTGACAACGCCAGGATCGACACCGTCATGTCCAACAGCTTCGGCTTCGGCGGCACCAACGCCACGCTGGTCTTCCAGCGTTACAAGGGCTGACGCGCATGGCAGGCGTCATGCAGGGCAAGCGCGGCCTCATCATGGGGGTTGCCAATGACCATTCGCTGGCCTGGGGCATTGCCCAGGCCTGTGCGGCCCAGGGGGCGGAACTGGCCTTCACCCATCAGGGCGAAGCCTTTGGCAAACGTCTGGCACCCTTGGCCGAGAGCGTCGGTTCAAAACTGCTGTTTGATTGCGATGTCGAAAACCTCGACAGCGTGGAGGCGGCCTTTGACGGCGTGAAGCGCGCATGGGGCACCATTGATTTCCTGCTCCATGCCATCGCCTTTTCCGACAAGAATGAGTTGAAGGGCAAATATGCCGATACCACGCGCGCGAACTTCTCGCGCACCATGGTCATTTCCTGCTTTGCCTTCACCGAAGCGGTGAAGCGCGCCGCCCCCCTGATGAACGCGGGGGGCGCGGCCCTCACCCTCACCTTCCTCGGCTCATCGCGCACCATGCCGAATTACAATGTCATGGGCGTGGCCAAGGCAGCGCTCGAAGCCTCGGTGCGCTATCTCGCGGCGGATTACGGGCCGCAGGGCCTGCGCATCAACGGCCTGTCGCCCGGCCCCATGCGCACTCTCGCCGGTGCCGGCATTGGCGATGCCCGCGCCATGTTCGCCTTCCAGCAGAACCACTCGCCGCTGCGCCGCCCCGTCTCGCTGGAGGAGGTGGGCACCGCCGGCATGTATCTGCTCTCGCCCCTGTCCGGCGGGGTTACCGGCGAAATCCATTATGTCGATGGCGGCTACAACACCATCGCCATGCCCCGCCCGGAAGAGCTCAATCCTCGTGCGTAATGCGCCAGGACGGTTCCGTCCTGGCGATCAGATTGCGCACCCGCCATTGGGTTTCGAGAAACTTGTCTGACTTTGGTGGCTTCGCCAAAAGTCAGGCTGCTCTACAGGATGAACTTCGACAGGTCGGTGTTCTTGGCCAGGGCGCCGATGTTCTTCGTCACAAAGGCCTCGTTCACCGTCACCGTCTCGCCTGAGCGGTCGGTTGCCGTATAGCTGACCTCGTCCAGCACCCGCTCCATGATGGTTTGCAGGCGGCGCGCGCCAATATTCTCCACCGTGCCGTTGATCTCGAAGGCGGTGCGGGCAATGGCGGCAATGCCGTCCTCGGTGAAGCTCAGCGTCACCCCTTCGGTGGCCATCAGCGCCGTATACTGCTTGATCAGGCTGGCCTCCGGCTCGGTCAGAATGCGGCGGAAATCATCCTGGGTCAGCGCCTTCAACTCGACGCGGATGGGCAGCCGCCCCTGCAATTCCGGCAGCAGGTCCGACGGCTTGGCAATGTGAAAGGCACCCGACGCAATGAACAGGATGTGGTCGGTTTTCACCGCGCCATATTTGGTGGACACCGTGGTGCCCTCAATGAGCGGCAAGAGATCGCGCTGCACCCCCTCGCGGCTCACATCCGCCCCCTGCCGCTCGGAGCGGGCGCAGATCTTGTCCACCTCGTCAAGGAAGACGATGCCGTTGTTCTCCACGGCGAAGATTGCCTCCTGCACCACCGCATCCTGATCGAGAAGCTTGTCGCTCTCCTCCGCCATCAGCACCTCATGGGCGGCCTTCACCGTCATGCGCCGCGCCTTGGTGCGGCCACCGAAGGCCTTGCCGAACATTTCCGACAGATTGATCACCTGCGCCTGGCCGCCGGGAAACTCAAAGCCGCCCGGCATGCCTGTATCGGCCACCTGAATTTCAATTTCGCGGGCATCGAGTTCGCTGTTGCGCAGCTTCTTGCGGAAACTGTCGCGGGTTGTCTCCGCGGCATTGGCACCGACCAGCGCCTCCAGCACGCGCGCTTCGGCATTGAGATGCGCCTGCGCCTCCACGTCCTTGCGCCGGGCCGCCTTCACCATGGCAATGCCCGCCTCCAGCAGGTCGCGCACAATCTGGTCCACATCGCGGCCCACATACCCCACCTCGGTGAACTTGGTGGCCTCCACCTTCAGAAAGGGCGCCTGCGCCAGCCGCGCCAGACGGCGGGCAATCTCGGTCTTGCCCACGCCGGTGGGGCCGATCATCAGAATGTTCTTGGGCACCACTTCGTCCTTGAGGGCGCCTTCAATCTGCCGCCGCCGCCAGCGGTTGCGCAGTGCCGTGGCCACAGCGCGCTTGGCCTCGGTCTGGCCGACAATGTAGCGGTCCAGTTCGGACACGATTTCGCGGGGGGAAAAGTCGGTCATGCTTGCAGGGTTTCCACGGTGAGGTTGCCGTTGGTGTAAACGCAGATGTCGGCGGCAATGGCCATGGCCTTGCGGGCAATGGCCTCGGCATCCATGTCGGTGTCCATGAGGGCGCGCGCCGCCGCCAGCGCATAGTTGCCGCCGGAGCCGATGGCAGTCACGCCATTTTCCGGTTCCAGCACATCGCCGGTGCCGGTCAGAACCAGCGACACCGACCGGTCGGCCACGATCATCATGGCCTCAAGGCGGCGGAGATAACGGTCGGTCCGCCAGTCCTTGGCCATTTCCACGCAGGCCCGCGTCAACTGGCTGGGAAACTGCTCCAGCTTGCCCTCCAGCCGTTCAAACAGGGTCATGGCATCTGCCGTGGCCCCGGCAAAACCGGCAATAACCCCGCCCGCGCCCAGCGGGCGCACCTTGCGGGCATTGCCCTTGATGATGGTCTGGCCCAGGCTCACCTGGCCGTCACCGGCAATCACCACCTTGCCCTTCTTGCGCACGGTAAGGATGGTCGTGCCGTGCCACTGGGGAATGTCGCCCATTTGAAACCTGTCCTGAATGGTTAACGCCGCCGTTGCCGCCCCATGTAGGAAGCAAAACAGCCAAATTAAAGACTTGGCCTAATTCCTGACCCCTGAGACGGCGGCGAATATAGCCATTCCGGCCCCGTTCTGCTATGAGCGCGCCCGAAAGGATGGCCAAGATGCGTCAGGCTGTGATCGACCGCAAAACCACCGAAACGGAGATCTCCGTTGCCGTCAACCTCGACGGCACCGGCACCTCCGCCATTGCCACCGGGGTTGGTTTCTTCGACCATATGCTGGACCAGCTGTCGCGCCACTCCCTCATTGACATCACGGTCAAGGCCAGGGGCGACACCCACATCGACGATCACCACACGGTGGAGGATGTCGGCATTGCCCTGGGTCAGGCCGTGAGCAAGGCGCTGGGTGAGCGCAAGGGCATTCGCCGCTATGCCTCCTGTCTCCTGCCCATGGACGAGGTTCTGACCCGTGCTGCCATTGATGTGTCAGGTCGGCCCTATCTGGTGTTCAAGGCCGAGTTTTCGCGCCCCAAGATCGGCGGCTTCGACACCGAACTGGTGCGCGAGTTCTTCCAGGCCTTCGCCATGAATGCAGGCATCACGCTGCACCTCGAAAATCTCTATGGCGGCAATTGCCACCACATTGCCGAAAGCTGTTTCAAGGCCGTGGCCCGCAGCCTGCGCGATGCGGTGGAAATCGACCCGCGCCAGAAGGACCGCATTCCCTCCACCAAAGGCACATTGTCCGGCTGATGAGCAGCTATTCGGTTTGGGCCCCCAGGGCGGGCAACATCGCCGAGACGGCGGTGTTCGTGGCGCAGAAATTTTCCTGGGGGGCCGCCATCTTCACCTTCCTGTGGGCCGCCTGGCACCGCCATTATTTTCTGGCGCTGGTGCTGGCCCTGGGCTTTGGCGCGGTGCAGGCGCTGGTGCTGGTGCCGGGTGTTCATCCGCTGCTGCCGGGCCTCATCTCCAATCTTCTCGCCCTGTGGCTGGGCTGGGAGGCGGCCTCCCTGCGCGACTGGCTCTATGAGCGGCGCGGCTTTCGCTCGCTGGGCGAGGTGCGGGGCGATGACGATGAGGAGGCGGAACTCCGCTTCTTTGCCGGCCTTGAACCCGCCGCCCCGTCCGCCACCCCGCGGCCCATCCTGGTCGGCACGCCCTCTGACCTTCTCGGCCTCTTTGCACCGGGGGGCGCATGATCCGCACTGTCATCATCGATTACGGGTCCGGCAACCTGCATTCCGCCGCCAAGGCCTTTGAGCGGGCCCTCTCCGACCATGGCCTGCAGGGCAGGGTGGAAGTAACCTCCGACCCCAGGGCTCTGCTGGCGGCCAGCCACATTGTCCTGCCCGGTGTGGGGGCCTTCCGGGATTGTCGGCAGGGCCTTGATGCCGTGCCCGGCATGGTGGCCGCACTGAATGAACAGGTCATCCGGGGTGGCAAGCCCTTCCTCGGCATCTGTGTGGGCATGCAGCTTCTGGCCAGCCGCGGGCTGGAACACGACGTCACCGAAGGTCTGGGCTGGATTCCGGGTGATGTGAAGCGCATCGAACCCGGTGATGCGTCCCTCAAGATTCCCCACATGGGCTGGAACACCCTCGACGTGATCAATGACCATCCGCTGCTGGCCGGGCTTGCCCTTGGCCCCTCGGGCCTTCATGCCTATTTCGTCCACTCCTATCACCTGGCGGCGGCCAACCCCGTGCATGTGCTGGCCACCAGTGACTATGGCGGCCCCATCACCGCCGTGGTCGGCCGCGACAATATTGTTGGTACCCAGTTTCACCCGGAGAAGAGCCAGACCCTCGGCCTCTCCTTCATCGCCAATTTCCTGAGGTGGCGGCCATGATCCTGTTTCCGGCCATTGACCTGAAGGACGGCCAGTGCGTGCGCCTGCGCCTTGGTGACATGAATGCCGCCACCGTGTTCAACGACGATCCCGCCGCCCAGGCCAGAACCTTCGAGCAGCAGGGTTTTAGCTGGCTGCATCTTGTGGATCTGAACGGTGCCTTTGTTGGCCGCCCGGTCAATGGCCGCGCCGTGGAGGCGATCCTCAAGGCCATCACAATCCCCGTGCAACTGGGTGGCGGCATCCGCGATCTCGCCACCATCGAGCGCTGGCTGGCGGCCGGCATCACCCGCGTCATTCTGGGCACGGTGGCGCTGCGCAACCCCGCCCTGGTGAAGCAGGCCTGCGCCAAATATCCCGGCCGCATTGTGGTGGGAATTGACGCCAAGGCGGGCCATGTGGCGGTGGAAGGCTGGGGCGAAACCTCGTCCCTCACCGCCATTGATCTCGCCCGCCGTTTCGAGGATGCCGGTGTGGCCGCCATCGTCTTCACCGACATTGACCGCGACGGCATTCTGCAGGGCCTCAACATTGACAGCACCCTGGCGCTGGCCGATGCGGTGGCCATTCCCGTCATCGCCTCAGGCGGGCTGGCCTCGCTCGATGACATCCGCCGTCTGCTCCAGCCCGATTGCCGCAAGATTGCCGGTGCCATTTCCGGCCGCGCCCTCTATGACGGCCGGCTTGATCCCGCCGCCGCCCTGGCCCTCATCCGCGAGGCCCGCTGATGCTCAAGGCGCGCATCATTCCCTGCCTCGACGTCAAGGATGGCCGCGTGGTCAAGGGCGTCAACTTCGTCAATCTGCGCGATGCCGGTGATCCGGTGGAGGCGGCCCGCGCCTATGACCGGGCCGGGGCTGACGAACTGTGCTTCCTCGACATCACCGCCACCCATGAAAACCGCGGTACCATGCTGGATGTGGTGCGCCGCACCGCCGAGCAGTGCTTCATGCCGCTCACGGTGGGCGGCGGCGTGCGTGAGCTTGACGACATCCGCACCTTGCTTCTGGCCGGGGCCGACAAGGTGTCCATCAATTCCGCCGCCGTGGCACGGCGCGAATTTGTCCGCGAGGCGGCAGAGAAATTCGGCAGCCAGTGCATCGTGGTCGCCATCGACGCCAAGGAAACCAGTCCCGGCCGCTTTGAAATCTTCACCCATGGCGGCCGGCGCGAAACCGGCATTGACGCCGTGGCCTATGCCCGCGCCGTGGCGGAACTGGGGGCGGGCGAAATCCTTCTGACCTCCATGGACCGCGACGGCACCGGCAAGGGCTTCAACATTCCCTTGACCCGCGCCATCGCCGATGCGGTCACCATTCCCGTCATCGCCTCGGGCGGCGTCGGCACCCTGGATCACCTGGTGGAAGGCGTGCGCGACGGCCATGCCACCGCCGTTCTGGCCGCCTCCATCTTCCACTTCGGCACCTTCACCATTGGCGAGGCCAAGGCCCATATGGCGGCCTCCGGCCTTGCCATGCGGCTTTCCTGAGAGGACCCCCATGACCGCCTCCATTGATACGCTGGCAAAGCTCGCCCAGACCATCCGCGACCGCCGCGGCGCCTCGCCGGAAACCTCCTACACCGCCAAGCTCCTTCACAAGGGGGTGGACAAATGCGCCAAGAAATTCGGCGAGGAGGCGGTGGAACTGGTGATTGCCGCCATGGAGCGCGAACCCGCTCACGTCACCGCCGAAGCCGCCGATGTGCTCTACCACTTCCTCGTGCTGCTCACCGCCTCCGGCGTCACCCTCGATGAGGTGATGGCCGAACTGGCCCGCCGCGAAACCAAGAGCGGGCTTGAGGAAAAGGCATCGCGCAAGGACCGCTGAATCATGCTCACCCAGTCCTTTGCCCGCGAGGTTTCACCCTTCCGCCGCTTTGACCGGGCAGAATGGGCGAAGCTCCGCGCCGACACGCCCATGACCCTGACCCAGGCGGACCTTGATGAATTAACCGGCCTCACCGACCGGGTTGATCTGGACGAGGTGGAGCAGATCTATCTGCCCCTGTCGCGCCTGCTCAATCTCTATGTGGCCGCCACCCAGGAACTGTTCCTCGCCACCAACAATTTTCTCCACGCCCATGACCGCAAGGTGCCCTATGTCATCGGCATGACCGGCTCGGTGGCGGTGGGCAAATCCACCACCGCCCGCATCCTGCGCCGCCTGCTGTCGCGCTGGCCCCGCCATCCCAAGGTCGATCTCGTCACCACCGACGGTTTTCTCATGCCCAATGCCGTGCTCGAGCGCGACGGGCTGATGAGCCGCAAGGGCTTTCCCGAAAGCTATGACCTGCCCGCCATTCTGCGCTTCATGTCGGACATCAAGGCGGGCAAGCGCAATGTTCAGGCCCCCATCTATTCCCACCTCTCCTATGACGTGCTGAAGGGCGAGCATGTCACCATCGACCAGCCCGACATTCTCATTGTCGAGGGTGTCAATGTGCTGCAGACGGGCCGCCCCCCGCGCGACGGCCGCGGCATTCCCAATGTCTCCGACTTCTTTGATTATTCCATCTACATCGACGCCGAGGAGAAGCTGCTGCGCCAGTGGTATATCGACCGCTTCTTTTCCCTGCGCTCCGGCGCCTTCCGCAATCCCAAGTCCTACTTTCACCGCTACGCCAATATTTCCGACGCCGAGGCCATGAAGCTTGCCACCCATTTCTGGGAGAGCATCAATCAGGTGAACCTGCGCGACAATATCGTGCCGACGCGGCCCCGCGCCTCGCTGGTGTTGCGCAAGGGAGCCGATCACCGGGTGCGCAACGTCTTCCTGCGCAAGCTGTAGCGGCTTGGCGCCTCAGAAGCCGCCGCCGCCGCCCTGGCGGTCATCAGTGCTGTCGCGCGCGGGAAAGCTCATGCCGCCAAGATCGGCCTCGATCTCATCCACGGGCCGGTCCTTTGCCGAGGTGTAAACCCCCGCCTGGCCACCCACCTTCAGAATGCCGAGTTTCTTGAGCAGATCGAGAAGGCCCATGATGGTTCTCCTTCCATGACTGACCTTAGATCAAAGCGCTGTGGCAAACAATCGAACCTCAGCGGCGCTTGAAGTCGAACAGGATTTCACGCGCCGCATTGTGCCCCGGAGCCCCGGTCACGCCGCCGCCGGGATGCGTGCTGGAGCCGCACATGTAGAGGCTCTTGACGGGGGCGCGATAGTCGGCATGGCCCAGCACCGGCCGGGCCGAATACAGCTGGTCCATGCCCAGTTGCCCGTGGAAAATGTCGCCCGCCACCAGGCCGAACTTGCGCTCCAGATCGAGTGGCGAATGGATTTGCCGGGCAATGACCGATTTTTTGAAGCCCGGCGCAAACTTGTCCACCGTGGCGATCATCACATCGGCCACCTCCTCGCGCACCGCGTCCCACGACCGGCCATCGGGCAGTTCCGGCGCCACATGCTGGCAGAACAGCGAGGCCACATGCTGGCCCCTGGGCGCCAGCGTATCATCAAGGGTGGAGGGGATCAGCACCTCGACAATGGGTTCCCGTGACCAGCCGTGCTGGCGGGCGTCCATCCACGCCTTCTCCATATAGGCCAGGCTCGGTGCCAGGATGATGCCGGCCGTGTGGTGTTCGGCCTTTTCCTTGCCGGGCAGGCAGGTGAAGCTCGGCAGTTCCGACAGCGCCACATTCATGCGGAAGGTGCCGGAGCCGGAATGATAGGCCTTGATGCGCTGGCGGAAATCACCGGGAAGCGCCGCCCTGTCCATCAGCCGCTCAAAGGTGAGCTTGGGGTGAAGATTGGACACCACGGCCCTGGCCTCCAGCCTCTCGCCCGCCTCGGTGACAACACCCGTGGCCTTGCCCTGCTTCACCAGAATTTCAGCCACACCCGTGCTGAGCCGGATTTCGCCGCCACGGGCTTCCACCGCGCGGGCCATGGCCTGGGTGATGGCCCCCATGCCGCCGATGGCATGGCCCCATACGCCCTTCCGGCCGTTCACCTCGCCGAAACAGTGGTGCAGCAGCACATAGGCCGAACCCGCCGCATAGGGCGAGGCGAAATTGCCGACCACCCCGTCAAAGCCATAGGCCGCCTTGATGGGGTCGCTCTCGAACCACTGGTCAAGATAGGCCCCGGCCGAGCGGGTCATGATGTCCAGAAGGTCGCGCTGGCCCTCAAGGCCCAGCTTGCGCAGCCGGTTGGCCAGCCGGCCGCTGCTGATCAGTTCGGTCACCAGCGGCATCAGGCCCCGGCCCGTCACCACATTGGGCGGTGTTTCCAGCACCATGGCGCGCAGCGTATCGGCCATGCGGTCCAGCCTGTCGCCATAGGCGTCCAGCGCCTCGGCATCGCGGGCCGAAAATTTCGCCACCTCGGCCCTGGTGCGGCCCGGCGCCACCTTCAGATAGCGCCCGTCCGGCAGCGGCAGGAAATTGGAAATGCCGCGCTCCACCACCACAAGGCCATGGCGGCCAAGCTCGAGATCGCGGATCACCCTGGGATTGAGCAGCGACACCGTATAGGCCGCTGCCGAATTGCGGAAACCGGGATGAAATTCCTCGGTGACGGCGGCCCCGCCCACCACATGGCGCTTTTCCAGAACCGTGACCTTGAGCCCGGCCCCGGCCAGATAGGCCGCCGTGGTGAGGCCGTTATGGCCCCCGCCAATGATAATCACATCCCGCATGATCCACCTCTGGGCCAAGGGATAAAGCAGGCCGCAGCCATTGCCTAGCTGTGGCGGTGACGCGGGGGTTTTGCCGGGAAAAGAGTGGTGCCCAGGGGCGGAATTGAACCACCGACACGCGGATTTTCAGTCCGCTGCTCTACCAACTGAGCTACCTGGGCACTCTGTGGAGTGGGCCTTATAGGCAAGGGTTTGGGCCTTGTCCAGCCCCGGAACAGGGGGTGACACCCGGCGGCCGGGGGCCGGTGGGGCACCCCGTCCGCCATTGCCTGCCCCGCCATATAATCCGTTCACGGATCATCTATTTCGCAACTGCGAAAGAGCCGGTCTGTCGCTCCTCCGTTCCACCCAAAGTCCAATTAGGCGGCCTGTGCGGCGGTGTTAGGCTCGATGGTGACTGCCCGCGTGCGGGCCGGGCGAAGGCTCCTTCGCCCCGAGGGAGAAATGAATGTCCGACGAACAGGGCCGGGCCCATTGGGCCGCTACCCGCAAACTCATGGGCGTCATGCTGGCGCTCTGGGCGCTGGTGTCGTTTTTCATTCATCTGCCGGTGGCAAGCCTCAACCAGGTGGTGCTGCTCGGCTTCCCGCTGGGCTATTGGCTGGCGGCACAGGGCTCGCTCATCATCTTCGTGGCGCTGCTGTTCTGGTTTGCCCGGCGCCAGGACGCCATTGACCGCGCCCATGGCTTCGCCGAGGACGAGTGATCGCCATGGCCTTCAAGAACGACGGCGGCTTCATCAACAATCTCGGCAAGATCTACGGCATCTACACGGCAGGATTCCTCGCCGTGGTGGCTCTGGTGGGGCTTCTGGAATTTCTCGGCGTGCCCAACATTGTGCTGGGCTATATCTTCATCGCCTTCACCGTTGCCGTTTATGCCTTCATCGGCATTGTCGCGCGCACCGGCCAGGTGTCGGAATATTATGTGGCAGGCCGCAAGGTGCCTGCCGTCTATAACGGCATGGCCACAGGGGCGGACTGGATGTCGGCCGCCTCCTTCGTGGGCATGGCCGGCACCCTCTATGCCCTGGGCTATGACGGGCTGGCCTTCATCCTCGGCTGGACCGGCGGCTTTGTGCTGATGGCGGTGCTGCTGGCGCCCTACCTGCGCAAGTTCGGCGCCTATACCGTGCCCGACTTTCTGGCCGCCCGCTATGGCGGCACACTGGCCCGGCTGTTCGGCGTGGTGGTGCTCATGTCGTGCTCCTTCACCTATCTGGTGGCCCAGGTCTATGGCACCGGCCTCATCGCTTCGCGCTTCCTCGGCATTCCCTTTGATATCGCGGTCTATGCGGCGCTGGCCGGCATTCTCGTCTGCTCCATGCTGGGCGGCATGCGCGCCGTCACCTGGACGCAGGTGGCGCAATACATCGTGCTGGTTGTTGCCTATCTGGTGCCGGTCGTCATTCTCTCCACCCAGAAATACGGCGTGCCCCTGCCGCAGCTCATGTATGGCCAGGCACTTTCCGACATCACCGCCCGCGAACAGGAGATGCTGCAGCAGGGCCTGGCCACGGCGACGGATCTCCGGCCCTATCTCACGCCCTTCCTGTCCTATGACCGGGCCAATTTCTTTGCCCTCATTCTCTGCCTCATGGTGGGAACGGCCTCGCTGCCCCACATTCTCATGCGCTATTTCACCACGCCCTCGGTGCGCGATGCGCGCAAGTCGGTGGCCTGGTCGCTGCTCTTCATCTTCGCGCTCTATGTCACCGCCCCCTCCTATGCCGCCTTCGCCAAGCTTGAGGTCTATAACAACGTCATCGGCCAGAGCCTTGACCATCTGCCACAATGGGTGATCACCTATTCCAACCTCGACCTGGTGAAGATTCACGGTGTGTCGCTGCATCAGCTGGCGGGTGCCGTGGCGGCGGCGGGCCAGGCCCTGGTGACGGGGGCGGTGGATTGGACCGGCGTGGCCCAGGCGCTGCAGGCCAAGGGCCTCACCGAAGCCCTGGCCGCCTGGGAAGCCCTGTCCGACCCGCTCCGGCAATTTGTTTTTGACAGCGTGGCCCACAATCCCGCCATCACCGCCCCCGACCTGTTCAGGGATGCCATCAAGGTGGCGGCCACGGCGGCGGGTGATGCCTCCGGCGTCATCACCAACCGGTCGCTGACCCTCGACCCCGACGCCATCGTGCTGGCCACACCGGAAATTGCCGGCCTGCCCTATGTCATTGCCGGTCTGGTGGCGGCGGGCGGCCTGGCGGCGGCCTTGTCCACCGCCGATGGCCTGCTGCTGGCCATCGCCAATGCCCTCTCCCACGACATCTATTACAAGATGGTGGACCCCCAGGCCCCCACCGCCCGCCGCCTCATCGTGTCGCGCGCCTTTCTGGTGGTGGTGGCCATTCTTGCGGCCTTTGTTGCCTCCACCCATCCGGGCGACATTCTGGCCATGGTGTCCTGGGCCTTTTCGCTGGCTGCGGCGGGCCTGTTTCCGGCGCTGGTCATGGGGGTGTGGTGGAAGCGCGCCAACAAATGGGGCGCGGTCTCGGGCATGGCAGCGGGCTTGCTGGTCACCCTCTATTATCTCTTCGGCACCCGCTATTACGCCGTCGGCTTCTATGAGCTGTGGTCGGGCCTGTCCGGGGCATCGGCTGATGACATCCAGAAATACCAGTCTCTGAAGGCGGCCTTCGAAGGCGCAGCCCCCGAACTCAGGGCCGCCGCCTGGACCGCCCTTGATGCCCATGCCCAGACCATTGCCAACTGGTTCGGCATCAAGAACATATCCTCGGCCATCTTCGGCCTGCCGCTGGGTTTCCTCACCCTTGTGGTGGTCAGCCTGGCCACCCGTCGGCCATCACCCGCCATGGCCGACTTCATTGACGATGTGCGCCGCCCGCGCGGCAAGGAATTGATGGAAGGAGGCCGGCTGCTGCGCGATCTGCGCTGAGTGCAGCACCGGACAATGTCATGAAACCCGGTCTTGCCCCCTCCACCTCGGCCACGCCGCTGCGCTCGCTCACGGCGGTGGTCATCGACACCGAAACCACCTCGCTCGACGTGAAGAAAGGCCGCATCATCGAAGTCGGTGCGGCAGCCCTGGTCAATGGCGCCTGTGACGACGGCTGCATTTTTTCCGAACTGGTCAACCCCGGCGAGAAGGTGCCGGTGGAATCCACCGCCATTCACGGCATCACCACCGGCGAGGTCATGAAGGCCGACGACTTCGCCACCGTCATCCGGCGCTATCAGGCCTTTGCCGGCGAGCATGTCACCCTTGGCTATTCCCTGGGTTACGATCTCGGCATGCTGAAGCAGGAGCACGAGCGGGCCGGTCTGGTCTGGAAGGCGCCGCGCTCGCTCGACGTGCGTGATCTGGTGCGCCTGCTCAATCCCACCTTGCCCGACTTTTCGCTGGAATCCATCGCCGCCTGGCTCGACCTTCCGCTGGGCGCGCGCCACCGGGCCCTGGCCGATGCCCGGCTGACGGCGGAAATCTATCTCAAGCTTCTGCCGCGCCTGCGCGAGCGCTCCATCCGCACCCTGGCCGAGGCCGAAGACGCCTGCCGCAAACTTGCCGACATGCAGCGCGAACAGGCCTCCATCGGATGGCAGGACGTGGTCCGGCCCCAATCGGTCAACGCCATGCAGATGGGCGTTCTGGCCCGCGTGGATTCCTATCCCTATCGCCATCGCGCCGAGGACGTGATGTCGAAACCGCCCATCTTCGCCGATCCGGCCATGACGGTGCGCGATGCGCTGACCATGATTGCCGAGCGCAGGATCAGCTCGGTGTTTCTGGAACGCGCCAAGCCCGATGCGCCGCACGGCATTGTCACCGAGCGCGACATTCTCCGCGCCATCGCCAAGGAGGGCGAAAAGGCCTTCTGGAAACCGATTTCCGCCATTGCCACCTTTCCGCTTTCCACTGTCACGGAAACCGATTTTCTCTACGTCGCCTTTGGCCGCATGCAGCGCAAGCGCTACCGCCACATGGGCGTGGTCAATGTGGCAGGCGATCTGGTGGGGGCGCTGACCCAGCGCGACCTGATGCGCCTTCGGGGCGATGAGGCGGTGGCCCTGTCGGATGCCCTTGATGAGGCAGTGGGGGTCAATGAACTTGCCGCCGTGTGGCGCAAGCTGGCCGATGCCGCCCGCGCCCTGGTGGAGGAGGGCGTGGGGGCGCGTGATGTGGCGGGCATCATCTCGTCGGAATTGTGCAGCCTCACCGCCCATGCCGCGCGCATGGCCGAACAGGAGGTGGCGGCAACCCGGCCAAGGCCGGAAGCGCTGCGCTATGCCGTCATGGTGCTGGGCTCAGGCGGTCGCGGCGAAAGCCTGCTGGCCCTCGATCAGGACAACGCCATCATCTTCGATGCGCCGGACGAGGAGGCGGCCGAGGCCTGGCTGGAAAAGGTCGCCCTCCGCATGAACGCCATCCTCGATGAGGTGGGGGTGCCCTTCTGCAAGGGCGGCGTCATGGCCGGCAACAGGGCCTGGCGCAAGACCTCCGCCGACTGGCGCCGGCAGGTGGCCTCCTGGCTTGCCAAGGCCAACCCCAAGGACCTTCTCCATTCCGACATCTTCTTTGATGCCGTGCCGGTGCATGGTGACCGGCTGCTGGCCGATGACCTGATGCAGTCGGCCCTGTCGGTGGCGTCCCACACCGCCTCCTTCACCCAGCTCATGGGCGTGCAGGCCGCCCAGGCCGAGGGCCTCATCGGCTGGTTCGGCAGGCTCGCCACCGATGAGGATGGCCGCATGGACCTGAAGAAGAACGGCATCCTGCCGATCTTTGCCACCGCCCGGGTGCTGGCACTCCGCCATGGTCTGGCGCAGCGCTCCACCCTGTTCCGGCTGGAAGCCTTGCGCGGCCGCAGCGATGTGCCCGAGCGCCAGCTTAACGCGGTGATTGAAGCCCATGAGGTGTTGCTGGGGGCAATCCTGCGCCAGCAGCTTGCCGACATTGCCAAGGGCGTGCCGCCCTCCAACCGGGTTGATCCCGCACCGCTGCCCCGACTCGACCGCGACCGGCTGAAATGGGCGCTGGAACAATTGCCCTCGGTCAGTGACCTGCTCGGTGTCCCCGCCGTCTAGAGGGCAAGCCGCAACAGGGCCAGGCTCCTGAAAGCCGGCATCTACTCACCTTCAGGGGCTGCCGTTTCGTCGCCGGGCTGGCCCGCCTCTGCCGCCGGAATGGCATAGGAGCCACCCAGCCAGCGGCCCAGGTCAATCGCCTTGCAGCGCCCGGAGCAGAAGGGAAAGTCCTTCTGCGAGGCGGGCTTCTTGCAGATGGGGCAGATGCGCCGGGGCCGCAGGGGCGTGGGCTCGGCCATGGCTCACACCATTTCAGACGGGGTGGTCAGCCAGGTGTGATAGACCGGAAAACCAGCCCCCTGCAGCAGCGCCACGGTTTCCTGCAAGGGCAGGCCGACAACGCCGGAGTGTGAACCCGCCAGATAGCGCACAAAGGCCTCAGCCCGGCCCTGAATGGCATAGCCCCCCGCCTTGCCGCGCCATTCATTGCTGGCCAGATAGCTGTCCACATCCTCGCGCGAAAGGCGCTTGAAGCGCACCTTGGTTTCCACGCAGCGGGTAATGGCCTTGCCGGAGGGCGGAATGAGACAGAGGGTGGAATAAACCCAGTGCGACCGGCCCGACAGTAGGTTCAGGCAGTCTGCCGCCTGCTCATAGGTTTCGGCCTTGGGCAGGATGCGCCGGCCCAGCCCCACCACCGTGTCGGCGGCCAGAACAAAGGCATGCGGCCCCAGCGCCACCACTTCCGGCGCGGTTCTGGCCTTCTCGGCCTTGGCCTTGGCCAGGCGGATGGACAGCCGCCGCGGCGTCTCGCGCTTGAGCGGCGTTTCATCAATGTCGGCGGGGTTGAGCAGGTCGGGCGACAGGCCCACCCGGTCAAGCAGGGTAAGCCGCCTCGGCGAGGCGCTGGCCAGAACCAGTCGGGCGCGGGTGTCGCTCACCGGGCCACGGTCCTACTTGAAACGATAATTGATGCGGCCCTTGGTCAGGTCATAGGGCGTCATTTCCACCATCACCCGGTCACCGGCCAGAACCCGGATGCGGTTCTTGCGCATCTTGCCCGCAGTGTGGGCGATGATCTCGTGACTGTTGTCCAGTTTCACCCGGAACGTCGCATTGGGCAGCAGTTCCGACACTGTGCCCTCAAATTCCAGCAGTTCTTCCTTCGCCATAGGCTCTCCTCAACGTGGCGGCTGTTCCAATGGACCCGTTCCGGCGGAAATTCAAGCCCCGCCGCAGGGGGGGTCAGACCCCGCGGGCCTGCTCGCGCGGAAAGCGCGACAGGATCTTGCGGGCCAGCCCGTCGCGCACCATCCGGTAGGCGTCAAGAATGTGCTCGCGCGAGCCGGTGGTGGCCGAGGGGTCCAGTGTCGGCCAGTATTCAATGTCAATCGCCATGGTCCGGGTCAGCTCCACCGCCCGGTGCTGGGCTTCGGGCGACAGCGACACCACCACATCGAAACTCATGTCCTCCAGATCCTCGATGAGGTGGGGGCGGTGGCCGAACAGATCAATGCCGATTTCCTCCATCACCACGCCCACAAAGGGGTCGGGGTTGGTGGGGCGGATGCCGGCGGAGGCCACGTAGACCCGGTGCCCGTAATAGTGGTGCATGAGAGCCGCCGCCATGGGCGAGCGGATCACATTATGGGTGCACACAAACAATATGGCGCTGGGAAGCTGGCCCACGGGGGTTCACCCCCGCCAGTGCAGCACACAGACCAGCGTGAACAGGCGCCGGGCGGTGTTGAAGTCCATGTCCACCTTGCCCTCCAGCCGCTCCTGCAACAGGGTGGACCCTTCATTGTGCAGGCCGCGCCGCGCCATGTCGATGGTTTCGATCTGCGCCGGGGTCGACAGCTTGATGGCGCTGTAATAACTCTCGCACACCATGAAATAGTCCTTCACGATGCGGCGAAAGGGCGACATGGACAGGCCGATCAGGCTGATGCGCTCCTCGCGCTCGTTCTGGATGTCGAGCAGCAGGCGGCCATCGGCGGTGGACAGGATCAGCCGGTAGGGGCCGGGCACATCGGGCAACAGCTTGAAGGTGTTTTCCTCCAGCAGATCGTAGATCGCCACCCGCCGCTCGTGGTCGGCCTCGGCCGAGGTGCCGCAGCCGATGCTCTCATGCAGCTCAATGGCGATCAGGCGCTCGGGACTGGGCGGATGCTGCATCACTCAGACCCCGTGGTCGGGGGTGCGGCCCGCCCCCCAAACCCCGCCCAGATCCTTGAGCAGGCAGTCGAGATATTCCACCTCAAGCCGCAGCGCCGCACCATTGGCAAAGGTCAGCGTCACCACGCCGGCGGGCGCATCGGTGTCGGCAAAGCTGATGCTCATGAGGGACAGGATGACATCCGGGTCCGACTGTTTCAGCCCGTGGCGCTTCACCGCCAGAACATTCTCGAAATGCAGGCCGGTGCGGTGGCGCTCGCGGGCGGGCTGGGCCTCCCAGGCAAAGCGGTTGGCCACCAGCGCAAACTGCCGGGTCTTCTGCACATAGCGGATGTCAGCGAGCCGGATCAGCGCATCCTGCATCTGCGCCGAGATCACCTCAAGATCGTCCCTGTCGCGCGCCGCCAGCTTCAGCATTTCAGCTCCCCGACAGGCGAACCACATCCGCCCCGCAGGCCGACAGTTTTTCCTCCAGCGCCTCGAAGCCGCGGTCGAGGTGATAAACCCGGTGCAGCATGGTATCGCCCGAGGCCACCAGACCGGCAATCACCAGCGACACCGAGGCACGCAGATCGGTGGCCATCACATCAGCCCCCGTCAGCTTGGCAACGCCGCGCACCTCTGCCGTGTCGCCATGCAGGTGGATGTCGGCACCAAGCCGCGCCAGTTCCTGCACATGCATGAAGCGGTTTTCGAAAATAGTCTCGCGGATGATGGAGGTGCCGTTGGCCCGGGTCATCAGCGCCATGAACTGGGCCTGCAGATCGGTGGGAAAGCCGGGATAGGGATCGGTCGTGACATTGACCGGCTGCAGGCCGTTGCCATTGCGGCTGACGCGAATGCCGTCCGCCACGGCGGCAATGTCAATCCCCGCCTGGCGCATGTCCACCATCATCGCTTCCAGCGTGTCGGCGCGCGCCCCCTTGAGCAGCACATCACCACCCGTCATGCCCGCTGCCATGGCATAGGTGCCGGCCTCGATGCGGTCGGCAATTACCTCGTGCCTGGCGCCATGCAGGCTGGTGACGCCGGTGATCCTCAGCGTCGAGGAGTGAATACCCTCGATCTTGGCGCCCATCTTATTCAGGCATTCCGCCACATCGCCGATTTCCGGCTCGCGGGCGGCGTTTTCAATGATCGTGTCACCCTCGGCCAGAACGGCGGCCATCAGCGCGGCGTGGGTGGCACCCACCGTCACCTTGGGGAAAATGATATGGGCACCCTTGAGGCCCCTGGGCGCGGTCGCCTTCACATAGCCCTGTTCCACCTCGCACACCGCCCCCAGCTTTTCCATGGCCAGGAGGTGCAGGTCCACCGGACGGGTGCCAATGGCGCAGCCGCCGGGCAGCGACACCTTGGCCTCGCCCATGCGGGCCAGCAGCGGCCCCAGCACCCAGAAGGAGGCACGCATGGTGGACACCAGCTCATAGGGGGCGGTGGTGTCAACAATGTCCTTGGCGGAAATCTTCAGGGTCTCGCCATGTGCAGTGGTCTGGCCGGGGCGCTTGCCCGCCACGGTGATGTCCACCCCGTGATTTTGCAGAATGCGCTGCAGGCGCAGCACATCCACCAGCCGCGGCACATTGGACAGGGTCAGCGTCTCCGGCGTCAGCAGGGCCGTGATCATCAGGGGGAGAGCGGCGTTCTTCGCCCCCGAAATCGGAATGATGCCGTTAAGCCGGTTGCCGCCGCGAATGCGGATTCTGTCCATGGAAATCCCTGTCTGAGCCGGGTTGCTGCACTGCACCCGGAAAGTGCCGCTAACAAGCACAAATGGCCGCTTTGGGGCAATCCCTATTCTTGGTCAGGGCTTTCCTCATCCCGTTGTGGAGAACCCCCGTCCGCCGCCTCCGCTTCCGGCCGGGGGGCATCCTTGCGCCGCCGCAGATTGGCGCGCAGCGCCTGGGCCAGCCGTTCCTGGCGGGCGGCAGCGGCGGTTTTGCGGGGGCCTGGGGGTTTGCTCATGGCGGGCCTGGGGTTTTGCTCCATTGGCTCCGCCAAGGCCGCCTCTGTCAAGCCGGGCCCGACCCCGCCCCCCGCCAGAATTTTTCGCCAAGGGTTGCGTGGGGGCGCGGGCTGTGGCATGTGTCCGGCCCATCCGAACCGGCCTGCTGCGGTAGCTCAGTGGTAGAGCACCCCCTTGGTAAGGGGGAGGTCGAGAGTTCAATCCTCTCTCGCAGCACCATTTCAAGCCGGCCACCGGGCTCCTCATCTCGTGTCGCCAGCGGCTTTACTAAGTTGTGCCGCATGCGTTGACGCCACCACCGGTTCTCGCTCAAGAGAAGGGTCATTGAGGTGAAATTTGACGTCTGAAACGACCCCGACCCCTGCCGCAGTCCGCCTGACGGCCCGCCCGCATCCGCTTGACGGCTTTGATCAGGCCATCAGCGATTTTGACGGCGTGGTTCAGGAAATGACTGTGCTGTTTGCCCGGCAGCGTTGGCCGGGCACGGTTCTCGAGCCGTGGCTTTATGAGGATAACGGCACGCCGGTGGCCGCCGCCCTGGTGATGGTGCAGAAACTGCCTGCCGCCCTCGGCCATCTGGCCGTGGTCAAATGGGGACCTATTCTGCGCGATGAGACGGCGCCGGCGCGCATCGCCATGCATCAGGCGGCGGTTGATCATCTGGTGGCGGAATATGCCAGGGGCCGGGGCATGATGCTGTCGATCATGGCCCATGCCGAGCGGGAGCCAGCCCTGCACGCTGCGGAACGGCTGTGGGGCATGGGGTTCAGGCCGGGTTCGGCCCTGCTGTTTCCGTCACGTTATCTGGTCCGGGTGCGGCTGTCCGATGCCGACCAGCGCGCCAGCTATTCCCAGAAATGGCGCTATCACCTCAACAAGTCGGAAAAGCAGGGCCTGACCTTTGAGCCTGCCGGGCCGGAGGCCCTGCCGCGCTTTTCGGCCCTCTATGATGCCATGAGCGAGCGCAAGCGCTTCCCCGACTATTCCGCCTATCACACCCTGCCTCACCTCATGGCCTGGGACAGCCCGGCCCTCAGGCCGCAACTGTTCTTCGTCACCCACCAGGGCCGGGACGTGGCAGGCGCGGTGATTTTCACTGCCGGGCGCACGGCGGTCTATCTCTATGGTGCCACCAACGAACAGGCCCTGCCGCTGCGCGCGGGATATTTCATGCATGCCCGGATCATCGCCTGGCTGCGCGATGAGTGCCGCGCCGAATGGTATGACCTGGGTGGCACCGACGGTTTTCAGGGCCTGCATCAGTTCAAGAGCGGCATGGTCGGAAGTGCCGGCCGCATTGTGCCCGTGCCGCCCATCGGCAATTACGCCGTCTCGTGGCGGGCCCGCCTGAGCGGCACCCTGGCCTATGCCGCCCGCGATGGCTTTCAGAAGCTCCGCGCCTTCAGGAACAGGCTGTTGAGCAGGGGCCTGGCCCGGCCCAATCAGGACCAGCAGCCGTGAGCCTTGGCCGCAGGCTCTTTGCCAAGTCGGGCCTGATTTTCATGAGTCGGCTGATTGGTGCCGGCATCATGTTTGCCGTTCAGGTGGTCATCGCCCGCCGCCTCGGCAGCGTGGCCCTCGGCCACTATGTGGTGGCCGTTGCCGCCATGAACATCCTGGCCATGCTGCTGCCCCTTGGCTTTCAGACCATCGCCGCCTATTTCGCGGCTGCCTATGCCGCCCTCGGTCATGGTCAGGCGCTTCGCCGCTTCTTCCTTCAGGCTCTGGGGCAAACCGGGGTCATGGCCCTGGTGATCTTTGCCGTGGGACCGGCGCTGCTGCCCGGTCTCGGGGCGCCGCAGGGCGGCCTCGACGGGATCTGGTCTGCCCTGTCGCTTTCTGCTTTGGCGCTGGCCGTGCTCATGCTCTCGGGCGCGGTGCTGACCGCCCTGAAGCGGCCTCTTCAGGGTTTTCTTGGCGATGCGCTGGCGCGTCCGCTTGTAACGGCCGCCGCACTTCAGCTTGTCATGGCGGCAGGCCTGCCTTCCGGCATGGTCGTGGCCCATCTTTTCACCTGGCAGAGTGTGGGCTTTGCCGCCCTCGCCCTGGTCTGGCTTTTCCTCGCCAGCCGTGCCGTGGCGCAGATCGATCATGGCTCTGCTGCCAGCAGCGGCGAGCAACGCCAGTGGTGGTTCTTCGCGGCCCCCTGGGCCATCATCGCCCTGGCCAGTGATTTTTTCTTCGATCTCGATCTTCTGCTGCTTGCGCCTACACTCAGCCTGTCCGATATCGCGGTTTTCGGCATTGCCAGCCGCCTGTTCGCGCTTGCCGGTTTTGCCGTGGCGACGGTCTATGCCGTCATCATGCCGCACATGTTTGAAGCCGAGGCCCAGGGCCACCGCCATCTGTTCCTGGCCCGCATCCGCACCGCCAACCGGGTGGCGGCAGTTTTCGCGCTGGTCTTTCTCGGCGCTGTGCCACTGCTTGCGCCTGCCGTGCTGGCCTATCTCGGCCCGCAATTTGAGCAGGCGGCCGCACCGCTTGCCATTCTCTGCCTCATTCTGCTGATCCGGGCGGTCTTCGGGCCTGCCGCGGTGGTCCTGTCCATGGAGCGGCGGCCCTATCTGCCGCTGCTGGCCGTGGCGCTGGGCTTTGCCGTTCTGGTCGCGGGCAATGTGGTGCTGGTGCCGCGCTTCGGCCTGTCGGGTGCGGCGGTCAGCGCGGTCCTCGCCGCCTTCGCCTGGTCGGCCAGCCTGTGGTATCTCACCCTGCGGGTGACCGGGCTTGATGTGTCGCTATGGGCGCGCCAGCCCCACCCTCCGGTGCAGGCCTGAAAGTCCGTGGCGGGCCGGCGTCAGCCGCCGAACATTTGCCTGAAGCGCCACCACAACCGCCCCCGCAGGCCCACGCCCACCCCAGGCGCAAAGCCCGGTTCAGTCTTGTCCAGCATCTTTTCGAACAGCAGGAAGTCGCGGCCGAAAAACTGCGCCTTCAGCGCGGCCACCTCGGTAAAACCGACATAGCGGCCGAGGGCAATGGAGGCAGGCTTGTCGGTGCGGGCGAAGAAAATGATCTTGTGATAATTGCGGTGATCCCAAAAGCGCACATATTCGGACAGCGCCCGCGCCGCCAGCGCCCCCTTGCGGAAGGCCGGTTTGAGATAGCTCCAATACAGCACCATGTTGCCCTGTTCCGGCGCGGAAACGATGAAGCCGGCTTCCTTGCCCTCCTGGTTTACCACCACCAACACATGGCCGGGGTGGGCGCGGCGCAGGGCGTCAAGATAGGGTGGGCTGAAGCGCTGCCGTTCAAAGGCGGCAAGCTCGGGCTGATCGCCCACCGCCTCCTGCACCGCATCACACAGCATGCGGTACACCGGAACAATATCGCCCGCCTCCGCACTGCGAAGGGGAAGGTCTGGCTGGTCACGCGTGGGTTCAGGTCGGGTCATGGGGGAACATCAGAAGCATCACTATAGCCCAGCCCAAGGCGCGCCGCGCGGCCAATTCCGGTCGCGGTTAACTGGCCTGCGCGCCATAAAACTGCATACGGGGGAACGGAAAGCGCCAGCAGCGCCGCCCTGTCAGGGTCGGGCGGGCGCGATTTGCAGGTCACGGTTGCGGGCGCGATAGGCCTCCGGCTCCTCGAAACTGCCCTGCCAGATGCCGCGCCGGGCCGCGCGCGCCGCGCTCTCCTCGCCGATATAGTCATGGCTGTGACGGAGATAGGCCACCGCCCAGCCGAGCCGCACCATCTCGCGGTTCAGTTCAACGCCGCCCGCCCGGCACACCGACAGCGCCCGGCCATAGCGGTCGGTCTCGCTCGACTGGCAGGTCACGTCCTGGCCGCGCACCAGAGCGCGCAACATGTTGGCCGCCTGCTTGCCGCAGGGGTAGTCCGCCCCGCGCCCATCCTTGCAGCTTTCGGTATATTCCGGCGCGTCTATGCCGTTCAGGCGGATTTCCTGATCCTTGAGGGTCAGCGAGTCGCCGTCAATCACCTGGGCGCGGGGGCCTGCCACCTCGGTCACACCCATCATGCGCAGCGCCACCACCACCAGCACCAGCGCGGCCAGAAATACCACGAGATCAATCAGTGTGCGCCAGAGCGGCCGGGTGGGTGCCGGTGCCAGCGGTCTGCGATAGCGCCACGACCGGCGGTCACTCACGGCGCCTCCGTCCAGCGCCGGGCAGCGGCATCGTCGCTGTCCTTCGCCTCCACCCAGCGCGGGCCTTCGCTGCCCTCCTCCAGTTTCCAGAAGGGCGCCCTGGTCTTCAGCCAGTCCATCAGAAACTGGCAGGCGGCAAAGGCTTCCTCGCGGTGGGGCGAAGCGGTGATGACCAGCACAATGTCGTCTCCCGGCAGCAGCCTGCCGTGGCGGTGAATGATGAGCGAGCCGGTGAGCGGCCAGCGCGCCTGCGCCTGGGCCTCGATTTCGGCCAGCGCCTTCTCGGTCATGCCGGGATAGTGCTCCAGCGTCATGGCCGAGACATTACGGCCCTCGGACACATCGCGCACCGACCCCACAAACAGGGCCGTGGCGCCATCCACCCCATGCACGGCGCGGAAGGCGGCCAGTTCCTGGCCCACGTCAAAGGCGTCCTGTTGAACCCGGATCATGACCCTTCATGCCACCGCGCCATGGCCGGTTCAATTGCCGGTGATGGATTTGATGATTTTCTTGCCCGCCTTCACGGCCTTTTTCACGTCCCCCTTGTCAACGCCAAGATCACGCAGCGCCCCCGCCGTGTCGGCGCTCATCTTCGGGGCATCCCACGGGCCTGAAACCGTCACCTCCACCGGCAGCTTCACAGCGCCGCCGCCTGCCACAAGCCGGGGCCGCGCCGAAAGATCGAGCGCCCGCCGCAGAATGTCGATGTCGCCCCGGGCGGCGATGCTGAGCGCCTCGGAGGCAAGAGCAATGTCATCGCTGGTGGCTATGCCGTCGCGCAGGGTGAAATGCGCACCAGCCTCGCTGAGGCGGGTGACACGGGCCGGATCAAGGCCCCAGCCGCCTGCCACCGTCGTCACCACGCTGCGGCTGAGTTCATCAAGGTCAACCCCGACAATCTCGCCCTCCGCCAGCGCCACATCGGCGGTGCCCGACAGGGTGGAAATGAGCCGGGCCTGCGAATTGCCCTGGGCCGAAAGCTGCGCCGTCACCGACAAGGGCCCCTTCAGCCAGTCAAAGCCCAGAAGCCTGCCGAGAAATTCCCGGGCTTCGGCAGCCTTCACCTCAACATCAAGGGTGAAAAGGGGCAGGGGGCCGGTGCCGTCCAGTCCGGCGCTGATGGTGCCGGTGCCGCCCGCCAGCCCCTCGGTCTTGACGGTGGTGGCAAGGCGCCCGTCCTTGACGGTGCCGGTCAGTTCAGCCGGTCCCATGGCCAGTTCGCCCAGTGTCAGCCGCCGCGCCGCCACGGTCACATCGGCATCAAGCGCGGTGAGGCCCGTGGCATCCCAGAACTGTTCCGACCACGGCACCACCGGATGCTCATCACCCTTGCCCGTGGGCAGAGGCCCGTCCCCCGTTCGCATCACATAGGGCGTCACATCAAGCCCATCGGTGGTGAGCGTGGCCCGCACCATGGGCCGCGCGCCGGTGAAATCCGCCGCCGCCGTGCCGCGCGCGGCCATGCCGTCCAGCGCCAGCGCCACATCCGTGAAGGTGAAGGCAGCCCCCTCCGAGGACAGCGCCCCCTCGGCCTTGAAATTCTTCAGCCCCGCCGTGCCCGATACCGGCAGGCCAAGCCACTTCAGGCTGCGCCGCAGATCGGCCGCCTCCACAACTGTCTGGCCCGCCAGATTGAGCCTGGTGCGGGTGGACAGCCGCCCGGAAAAGGACGCCGCACCACCCGCCCCGGTGAGGGTGAAGTCAAAGGGCGAGCCGTCATCGGCCAGCCGGCTCAGATCGGCCAGCGCCACGGTGAAGGCGGCGGCCTCCATGCCCACCATGGCGGTGCCCTGGGCGGTGATTTCCCCGGCCTCGTTGTAGTTGAAGTCGCCCTGGGCCGTGCTGGCAGCAAAGCGGGTGCTGCTGCGCTCGTCGCTGAAGGCAAGGCTGGCATCGCTGAAGCGGATGTGGAGCGGCTTGCGGTTCGGCCGGGTTTCCGCTGTCTCCGGCGGTGCATCGCCGGTGGCCTCACTGTTGGCAAAGCTGGTGCGGCCCTTGCCGTCAATGGCGAGGTTCAGCACCGCGCCCTCAAGGGCAATGTCCGTGACCCGGAAGGAGCGTGTGACCAGCCCCCACAGGCTGACCGGAAGGCGCACCGTCCGGGCACTGAGCACCGCCCCCTCCATGCCCGGCGCCGAGCCAAGTTTCGCCCCCGACAGCACCACGGCGGGTTCCGGCAGCAGCGAAAGACGGGTCTTCTCCGCCGTCAGGCTGCGCCCGGTGCGCCGCATCACATCATCAGCCAGTCTGGCATGGACGGCAGCCGGGGCCAGCAGCAGCCAGACCGCGGCCAGCACCAGCAAAACGGCAAATCCGGCCAGCGCCATGCCGGTGCGTGATTTCCAGACGATCATCCACCCATACCATCCGCCACTTGCGGCCCTTTCATGGCGGTTGATAGAAGGAACGCCATGGGGCCACAAGGCCGCAACACGGGATGACATCGCATGACCGGCAAGCCGCTATGGACGCCTTCTGAAGCGCGGGTGAGGGGCGCCAACCTCAGCCGCTTCATGGCCGCACTGGCCTGCCGCAGCGGCGAAAATTTCGCAACCTATGACGAGTTGCTGGCCTTCTCCGTCCGCTCGCCGGACCTGTTCTGGGATGCGCTGTGGGATTTCTGCGGCGTGCTGGCCGGTGAAAAGGGCCGAACCGTGCTGGCCGAAGCAGCCCCCATGCGCAACGCCCGCTTCTATCCCGAGGCGCGTCTCAGCTATGCCGAAAACCTGCTGCGCCGGAATGATGACGAACCGGCCCTCATCTTCTGGGGCGAAGACCGGGTGAAACTCACCTGGTCCTGGGCGGAATTGAACCGCACCGTGGCGCGCCTGCAGCGCGCCTTCGCCCGCGCCGGTGTGGCCAAGGGAGATCGCATCTGCGCGGTGGTGCCCAACCACCCCATGGCCATTGCCGGGCTGCTCGCCGCCAATTCCATCGGTGCCATCTGGTCGTCCTGTTCGCCGGACTTTGGCGAGCGCGGCATATTGGACCGCTTCGGCCAGATTGAACCGAAGCTTCTTCTCACCTGCGATGCCTATGACTACGGCGGCAAGACCCACGCCATGACGGCCAAGATTGCCGCCGTGCTGAAGGAGCTGCCAACCGTCAGCACAGCGGTGGTATTCCACTACACCGGCGATGCCCAGGTCATGGCCGGGGCCATTCCCCATGGCGTCACCTTCGACGACTTCGTCCGGGGCGAGGCCGATGGACCGGTGAGTTTTGCCCGGCTTCCCTTCGACCATCCGCTCTATATTCTCTATTCCTCCGGCACCACCGGCATTCCCAAATGCATCGTCCACCGCCAGGGTGGCATATTGCTGAAGCATCTCGCCGAACATGTGCTCAACACCGATGTGAAGCCGGGTGACCGTCTGTTCTATTTCACGACCTGCGGCTGGATGATGTGGAACTGGCTGGTGTCGGGTCTGGCGGCGGGGGCAACGCTGCTGCTCTATGATGGTTCGCCCTTCCACCCCTCCGAGCGCATCCTCTTTGACTATGCCGATGCCGAGGGCATGGGCCTGTTCGGCACCTCGGCCAAATATATCGACGCGTTGAAAAAGACCGGCTGGCAACCGAAGGACACCCACCGCCTCACGGCCCTGCGCAGCATGATGTCCACCGGCTCGCCGCTGTCGGATGAGAGCTTTGACTTCGTCTACAGCGCCATCAAGTCCGATCTCCACCTCGCCTCCATTTCCGGCGGCACCGACATTTGCGGCTGCTTCGTCGGCGGCAATCCGCTCTCGCCCGTCTGGCGCGGCGAAATTCAGGGGCCCATGCTGGGCATGGCGGTGGATGTGTTTGATGATGCGGGCCATCCGGTGAAGGGTGAAAAGGGCGAACTCGTCTGCACCCGGCCCTTCCCCTCCATGCCGGTCATGTTCTGGAACGATCCGGACGGCAGGAAATACCACGCCGCCTATTTCGAGCGGTTTGACAACATCTGGTGCCATGGCGACTTTGCCGAGGTGACCGGCCATGGCGGCATCATCATCCATGGCCGCTCCGACGCCACGCTGAACCCCGGCGGGGTGCGCATCGGCACGGCAGAAATCTATGCCCAGGTGGAGCGCATTCCCGAGGTGCTGGAGGCGCTGGCCATCGGCCAGGACTGGCAGGGCGATGTGCGCGTGGTGCTGTTTGTCCGCCTCAAGGACGGCGTGAGGCTGGATGACGCGCTGATGACCCGCGTCAAAAGGGAAATCCGCGACGGCGCCTCGCCCCGCCATGTGCCGGCCAGGATCATTCAGGTGGCCGACATTCCGCGCACCAAGTCCGGCAAGATCACCGAACTCGCGGTGCGCGACATTGTCCACGGCCGGGTGGTGAAAAACCAGGAGGCGCTGGCCAACCCGGAGGCGCTGAAGCTCTACGAGAACATCACCGAATTGAAGAAGTGATTATTCCGCCAGCACCCGTGTGGTGGGAAAGGTGATTTCCACCAGCGTGCCCTTGCGCGGCTCGGAGGTAATGGCGAAGCGTGCCCGGTTGGCCTCGGTCAGCGCCTTGGTGAGCGGCAGGCCAAGCCCGGTGCCCTCGCGCGAGCGGCCACCGGTTTCCACCCGGGCAAAGGGTTCAAGGGCGGCTTCGACATCGCTTGCCGACATGCCGATGCCGGTGTCCTTGATGCGCAGCGCCAGTTCGCCCGAAGCCAGCAGTTCCGCCGACACGATGACCTGACCGCCCGGCTCGGTGAACTTCACCGCATTGGACAGGAGGTTGATCATGATCTGGCGCATGGAGCGCAGATCGGCCACCACCGGCGGCAGGCCGGGCGCAATGCTCTTGCGCACCACCACCCGCGCCACGGCGGCCGGTTCCTGCAGCATGCGCAGGCCATGCTCGGCCACCTCGGACAGGTTGACGGCAGTGAAGTTGAGTTCCAGCTTGCCCGCCTCCACCTTGGACAGGTCGAGCAGGTCATTGATGAGTGACAGCAGGTGGCCGCCGCTCACATGAATGTCCTGGGCATAGGCGCGGTATTTGTCATTGCCCAGCGGCCCGAAGCGCTCGGCCTTCATGGCGTCGGAAAAACCCATGATGGCGTTAAGCGGCGTGCGCAGCTCATGGCTGATATGGGCAAGGAAGTCCGACTTCTGGCGGCTCACCTGTTCGGCCCGGTCGCGTGCGGCGCGCAGTTCGGCTTCGGTGCGTTTCCACTGGGTGATGTCGCGCACCACCACGCAGAAGGAGGCAAGCGAGCGCGGCGACTGCAACAGGCCGACGGTGAGAAACAGCGGCACCTCGCCGCCCTGCCGCACCACGGCGGTCACCTCGCGGCCGTCGTTGAACACCGAGGCCAGGCCCGGTCCCTTCAGCGAAGCCAGATAGGCATTGAGCACCTTGCGGCTGTCGGCGGTGAGGAAGTCGGCCAGGGGCCGGTCCGCCACCTCGGCAATGCGATAACCGAAAATCGCCTCGGCCCCGGCCGAGAAGGTGTGAATGTGGCCCTTGCCGTCCAGCGTGATGATGCCGTCGGCGGCGGTGTCGAGAATGGCGCGCAGCTCGTCATCCGCCGTGGCGGTGGGCACGGCCACCTCGGCCATGATGGCGGGTGCTGTCACCTCGGCCACGGGGGCGGGTGCAATCACCTCGGGCAGGGTGGCAGGTGCGGGGTCGGTTTGTTGCGCGGCCGCCGATGGTGTCGGGGCTTTGGCTTCTGCCGCCGGCGGGGCGGTTTGGGCAGCCGGCGCCGGCTTGGCCGCCTCCGGCTCTGTCACGGCAGCAGCAGGCCCTGCCAGAAAGCGGATCTGCCGGGCCGGACCACCATGCCAGGCCACCGTGGTGGCGCTGAGCCGGCCCGCCAGCAGCGTGCCGCTGGCAAGGCGCAGCGAAACCGCCACGGGTCCCTCGCCGCTGGTCATGACCTGCCACAGGGCAGGGTCGTTGATGGCGCTTTCCACCGTGTCATGGCCGGTGGCCGCCAGCCCGGCCTGATTGACATGCACCACCTCATTATTGGCCACAATGAAGGTGGGATCCCCCACCCTGTCCATGGCCTGAACCAGAAAGGCGGGAATGGCAGGCACCACCCGGCGCGGCGCGGGCGGCGGTTCAGGGGCGGCCGGGGGCGTGGGGCTGTTTTCGCTGCCGGCGGTCTTTACCAGCGCATGGTTCAACTGTCGGCCCAGGGTTTCAAAGGCTTGGGCCTCGCGCTCCGGCAGCGGCGGGGCGGCCACCGGCGGGGCCACATCCATCTGCCGCTCCAGCTGGCGCCGGTCGGTGATGTCATCAAGCAGCAGCAGCACCGGGGCTGCCTCGGTCTCGTCAAGCCGCTGCAGGGTCAGACGGATGTCGCGCCGCCCCACCCGGGTGGCCATGGCCTTGACCTCGCTCACCGTGGCGGTGGCGGAAAGGCGTCCGGTCAGTTCGCCCGCTGCCCCGGCATCGCCCATGAGTGTGGCAAAATCCTCGGCCTTGCTGCCCAGAAGCGCCCGCGCCTCGCCGTTCAGGCCAAGGAAGCGGCCATCGCGCGCCATCAGCACGGCAGGCAGCGCCATCTGTTCAAACACCGCCTGCAACATGTCGGCAGGCAGCACCGGGGCCGCCGCCGCCGGTTCGGCCACCGCCAGAAGCCCGGCCCGGCCATCAGCCAGCGCATGCAGGTGGCAGCGGCAGGCAAAGGGGCTGGCCTGGCCGAGAGAGGGAAAGCTGAGGCTGGCCGCCGCACTGTCGCCGCGCGCCAGGGTGCGCGTCAGTTCGGCAATGCGCTCCACTCCCGGTTCTGCCCGGTCGAAGGGCCGGTCCACCAGATCAAACAGGGACTGGCCGCCAAAGGCCGCCACGCCCGCCCGGTTGGCCCAGACAATGCGCCCGCGCTCACCATCCCACAGCCAGGCGGCAAGGGCCGATTGGCGCAGGTCTTCCAGGGTAGGGGGCAGGGTTTGGGCCACGGCATAACCTTCAGGGAGCGGGCCCGTCATGGGCCGCCCGATGTCTGGAATATGCGGATTTTTACCGGTTGCGGCAAGGAATGCTTAACCATAAAACGCTGCAATTTATCGGTTTTGTGCGACGCAACATTTATGTTGTATTGCAACATGAAACAGCCTATGGTGACCCCAATTGAATTCCGCCCAGTAATCAGGAGTGTTCCATGAGCAAGAAGCCGCATCCCGCCGACGCCAGCGCCGCCATGACCGACGGCATCGCCACCATGGCCCGCCAGTCTGTCGATCAGGCCCAGGCCGCCTTTGAAAAGGCCAGCGAACTGGCCCACGGCAATGTTCAGATGATGGACGCCGCCGCCGGTGCCTACAAGCAGCGTCTGGCCGACCTGCAGCTCAAGGCCATTGAAATCACCCAGGACAACATGAACGCCGCCTTTGAATTCGCCCGCCGGGCGCTGTCGGTGCGCGACCTGACCGAGGGCATGTCCCTGCAGCAGGATTTCATCAAGGCCCAGGCCGAGGCCATGCAGCGTCAGGCCTCCCAGTTGAACGAGCTTTCCATGGCGCTGGCCAAGGAAACCGTGAAGCCGGTGCAGGACTCCATGACCAAGTCCTTTGCCAATGTCGGCAAGACCTTCGGCAAGTAAGCCCGAGAAACACCGCCGGGCCTCTCCCTCCCGGTCTTTACGAAGGGCCCGTGCGCAACGCGGGCCTTTCGCTTTTTCGGGGGGCTGGCGGGCGGAAAAATTTTGCCCCTTCAGGGGTTCCCCTTTGCGCCGTCTTGGCTTATGGATGCCCCCCGGCTGGATGCCGCCTTAGCTCAGTTGGTTAGAGCACCAGATTGTGGATCTGGGGGTCCCCCG
>ERZ1645187.18-NODE-18-length-147138-cov-86.044607_pt1 | contig 147138 bp, 139 predicted proteins | sample MGYA00575352_ERZ1645187 | MGnify/ENA primary metagenome ERZ1645187 (study PRJEB40837, sample SAMN11349314) | freshwater sediment metagenome | isolation source: river sediment | host: Sediment | place: India: Wazaribad , New Delhi | collected 2017-02-21 ...
TGCTCGAACGCCTCGGCGAACTGGCGGAACGCGGCGTCGAACATGGCGCCCATCAACAGGCCCAGCGCGCGGCTGCGGAATTCGTAATCGATGAAGAACGACACCTCGCTGCCGCGCTCCAGATCGCGAAAGCTCCAGCGATTGACGAGGCGGCGGAACGGCCCGTCCACATATTCGACGAGGATTTCGAGCTTCGGCCGGTCGAGGGTGACGCGGCTGGTGAAGGTTTCGCGGATCGCCTTGTAGCCGACCGTCATGTCGGCGATCAGCACCTCCACCCCCTCCTCCCGCGGCTCGCGCCGGCGGATGCGCAGGGCGCGGCAGAGCGGAAGAAACTCCGGGTATTTCTCGGCGTCGGCGACCAGAGCGAACATGTCGGCCGCCCGATGGCGGACGCGGCGCGTGGTGCGGTATTGCGGCATCCGGCGCTCAGCGGACGACGAGGCAGGTCTTCCAGCCTTCGTAGGTCGGATAGGCGCGGCGCATCGCCCGCAGCCAGGCGGAACATTCGCCGAGCGAGGCGAAACGCTGCCGGACGTCCACCCAGTCGAGCGGAATCGGATCGGCGCCGGGGGCGAGATTGCGGCCGCCGGAGAAATGGCCGAGCCAGACGGACGGCGGCGCCACGACGACCGGCTCGCGCAGCACGATTCGGCTGACGACCGTCGGCCGCGCGCCGAGGTCGGCCGCGAAGGCCGGCGCGGCGCCGAAAAAAGCGCCGGAAAGGGCTGCGACGGCGAGGCTGGCGAGGACGGGGCGGTGCATGGCCGTCTCCTGACGAAGAATGTGATGTGGATTTAGCGTTTCGCGGCTGAAAGGTCCATCGGCGTGGCCGCCGATGCTTGCGCGCTGAAAATACAGAAACTCCGCTTGCGGAAAGCGCGGGAGGCCGGCGGAATCGTTCGTATGCATATGTTGCCGTTGCGCAACGCCTGGCGCCAAACGCCCGGCAATCCGGCCCATTGCGGCGATTTTCCGTGGCGTGAGCGGGCGATCTCCCCTAGCGTCAGCCCACGGACGCATACGTCCAGACATTCGCCGGATCGCGCATCGCGGCCACAGCAGGCGCGCATTGCGAATAACAGGGGGATATAAATGCACATCAAGTCGATACTTGCCGCCTCCGTCGCGGCCGTGGCGCTCACGGGTTCCGCCGTCGCCGCCGACCTGCCGTCGCGCGCCGCGCCGGTCATCGTCGCGCCCGCGCCCATTCTGACCTGGACGGGCTTCTACGCCGGTCTCAACGCCGGCTACACCTGGAATGACGTGCGCACCACGTCTTCGGGCTTCGGCTTCTTCCCGTTCGCCCCGCTCGGCAACGTGGTGCCCTACACCAACGCCAGCGCGGCGCTCGCCAATACGTCGCTCTCCCATAAGAACGACGGCTTCATGATCGGCGGCCAGCTCGGCTTCAATCTGCAGGTCAGCCCGATGTTCCTGCTCGGTCTCGAGACCGATCTGCAGGGCGTGATCGGCAAGAGCTCGGGCGGCGCCTCGTTCGGCGCGCTGGCGCCGATCGCCGGCGAAGCGATCGTCAGCACCGCGATCGCCCGCAGCCGTCTGGACTATTTCGGCACGTTGCGCGCGCGCGTCGGCGTGGTGGCCTCCCCGGCCTTCCTCGTCTACGCCACCGGCGGTCTCGCCTATGCGGGCGTGCGGTCCAGCGTGCTGTTCCAGCAACAGATCCTCGGCGCTCCCGCCGTGGTCAACCCGTGGTTCGCCAACACCAGCTACAACGGCATGCGCGCCGGCTGGACCGTCGGCGGCGGCGTGGAATACAAGTTCTCCCCGCGCTGGAGCGCCAAGGTCGAGTACCTCTACTACGATCTCGGCCGCGTGAGCTCGACCGGCCTGCTGACGAGCGCCAACAACGCCGGCGCGCCGTTCACCGCCGCTCTGGTCAACACCTCGACCCGCGTCAACGGCCATATCGTTCGCGCCGGTCTGAACTACCACTTCGGCGGCGGCATCAGCCCGGTGGTCGCCAAGTACTGAGACCGTCGCTGATAAGCTGATCCAGCCTCGCTTCGGCGAAACGAAAGCCCGGCTCGCAAGAGCCGGGCTTTTGATTTGCGGCATGCGCGTCGATCTCCGCTGATGCTTAACATTACCCTAACGGAAACCGGCGCATTGTTACGATTCATCAACTGAACGGCTGAATTTCACCGGCAAAACGGGCGCCTGTTGCGCATTTGCACTAGTTCCGCCGCCGGTTGGCGCATAAAGAACAGGCATCAGATTTCGGCGGAGCCATCCCGATTCGGGAGCTTGGTCGGATTGCACGGTCGCAGTCCAAATTCGCCGGCGTTCAATTCGACATCGAACGAGGAAAAGCCAATCATGCGTCATCTGAAAATTCTCGCCGCCGCCCTCGCCGCCTCCACGATCGCCGGCTCCGCCTTCGCGGCCGACCTGCCGTCGCGCAAGGCCCCGCCGGTCGTCTACGCCCCGGCCCCGATCTTCACCTGGTCTGGTCTCTACGTCGGTCTGAACGCCGGCTACACCTGGTCCGCCAAGAATGACGTCGCCGTTCTGGGGACCGATCCCCTGTTCGGTTTCGCCGCCGTTCAGGTCAGCGGGCAGCTTCCGTGGCAGGTTTCGCTGAAGAACGATGGGTTCATCGGCGGCGGCCAGGTCGGCTTCAACTGGCAGACGGGCGCCTTCGTGTTCGGCCTGGAGGCGGACATCCAGGGCGTCGCCGGCGCCAAGTCCAATGCTGCTTTCGCCGGCCTTGCCCCGCTCCAGCCGACGTTCTCGAGCTTCAGCCGCAGCCTCGACCTGTTCGGCACCGTTCGCGGCCGCCTCGGATTCGCGGTCACGCCGACCTTCCTGCTCTACGCCACCGGCGGTCTCGCCTATGGCCAGACGAAGCTGAGCTATTCGGCGTTCGGCCCGACCTGGGCGCCGCCGATGGCCGTCGCCGGCTCCACGTCGAAACTGTCCACCGGCTGGACGGTCGGCGCGGGCGCCGAATACGCCTTCTCGCGCAACTGGTCGGCGAAGGTTGAGTATCTCTATTACGATCTCGGCCGCCTGACGGCTCCGACCGCGCTTTATGTCGTCCCCGGCGTTTCCGCTTCGACCCTCACGACGTCCGTGCGCAACACGGGCCACATCGTGCGCGCCGGCGTGAACTATCGCTTCGGCTGGGGCGGCGGCGCGCCGGTCGTCGCCAAGTACTGAGTGGTCAAGTACTGAGTCAGGGTCTCAACAAGTCCTGATCTCGCATCGGCGAAAGGAAAGCCCGGCTCGAAGGAGCCGGGCTTTTCGTTTGCATACATCTTAAATGTTACCAGCAAAACACAGTCGTGCCCGAAAATCGCGGTTATGCCGCGAAAAGGCCGGATTTCCTCGCGTTCCGCAGCGGCGAGCGCTAATGTGACCTTGTTATTCGGGACATCCGGACGGGATTGCTCTTTGATGGATGTAACCGCCTGTATGCTGTGATGCTCAGGCCACAGGCGCCGGGTTTCAGAACCGTGCGGACAGATCGCCGTTGGACGAGGTCGGCGCGTGGAATATTGCTACGGTTGCAAACCAAACCTTACGCCGCTTGGGCAGAGCGCGTTCGGGTCCGGCAACAGGGGTCCTGAATGAACATCAATCGTATCGCCGTCGCTCTGGCGGCCACCGCCATCGCTGGCTCGGCCATGGCGGCCGATCTTCCCTCGCGCAAGGCGCCTCCCATCGTGGTCGCGCCGGCCCCGATCTTCACCTGGACCGGCTTCTATGTCGGCGCCAACGTCGGGTGGGCGGGCGTGCGCGCCAGCAACGATTACTATACGCCGGGCGACCCGGCGGCGCCGTTCTTCCTCGTGCCCGACGCCATCGCCATTTCCGCGGGCGGCTACAATTCGTTCCGGCAGGACCGCGTCACCTTCGGCGGCCAGATCGGCTACAATTATCAGATGGGCATGTTGGTTCTCGGCCTCGAGGCGGACATGAACTATCTCGGCGCGTCGCGCAGCGCGTTCGCCGCCGTTCCGACGCCGGCCGCGGGCAATGTCTTCTACGGGACGAGAGCCGGCGCCGACTGGATGCTGACGGTTCGTCCGCGCCTGGGCGTCGCGGTCGGCCGGTTCCTGCCCTACGTGACCGGCGGCCTTGCGCTTGTGAAGAACCGCTACGAGCAGTCGGTGTTCTTCCCCGGCGTGTCCGCGAGCCCCGACCTGTTCGTCGACAATTCGACGGAAGCCGGCTGGACGCTGGGCGGCGGCGTGGAATGGGCGTTTGCGCCCAACTGGTCGATCAAGGCCGAGTATCTCCATGTCTTCCAGCCCAAGAAGACATTCACGACCTTCACGACGTCCCCGTACGCGGGCGATTTGCGCCTCATCCCATATACGAGGCGGATCAGCCGCAGCATCGACACGGTGCGCGTGGGCGTGAACTACAAGTTCGGCTGGGGCGCCCCGGCGCCGGTGGTCGCGCGCTACTGATCGGCTTTCGCCTCTCGGCGAACCAGGCCCGGCTCTCGCGAGCCGGGCTTTTTTCTTGCCTCCATCGGCCCCCTTCTCTATGCCCGCGCGATGACCGAACGGCCTGCCCCGAAAATCTCCTTCGTCTCGCTCGGCTGCCCGAAGGCGCTGGTCGATTCCGAGCGCATCGTCACGCGCCTGCGCGCGGAAGGCTACGAGCTTGCCAAGACCCATCGCGGCGCCGATGCGGTGATCGTCAACACGTGCGGCTTTCTCGACAGCGCCAAGGCGGAATCTCTGGCCGCGATCCGCGCCGGGATGGAGGAAAACGGCAAGGTGATCGTGACCGGCTGCATGGGCGCCGAGCCGGAGACGATTTCCGAAGCCTTTCCGGACGTGCTGTCGGTCTCCGGTCCGCAGGCGTTCGACACGGTGATGGCGGCGGTGCACGTGGCCGCGCCCGCGCCGCACGACCCGTTTCTCGATCTGGTGCCGGAACAGGGCGTGAAACTCACGCCGCGCCACTACGCCTATCTGAAGATTTCCGAAGGCTGCAACAATTCCTGCTCCTTCTGCATCATTCCGCGCCTTCGCGGAAAACTCGTCTCGCGGCCGATCGTCGAAGTGCTGCGCGAGGCGGAAAAGCTGGTGAAGGCGGGCGTGAAGGAACTGCTCGTGATCTCGCAGGACACCGGCGCCTACGGGATCGACGCGCGGTTCGCGCAGACGCAATGGGCCGGCCGCGACGTGCGCACCAAGTTCATCGATCTCGCGCGCGAACTCGGCGGCCTCGGCGTATGGGTGCGGCTGCACTACCTCTATCCCTATCCGCATGTCGACGAGATTCTGGAGTTGATGGCGCAGGGCGCCATCCTGCCCTATCTCGACATACCGTTTCAGCACGCAGCCCCCTCCGTGCTGCGCGCGATGAAACGGCCCGGCAATCACGAACAGGTTCTGGAGCGCATCCGCGATTGGCGGCGGCAGGTTCCCGACCTCGCGATCCGCTCGACCTTCATCGTCGGCTTTCCGGGCGAGACGGAGGAGGATTTCCGTCTGCTGCTCGACTGGATCGCGGAAGCGAGGATCGACCGGCTGGGCGCGTTCAAATACGAGCCGGTCGGCGGCGCGCCGGCCAACGACCTCGGCCTGCCGGCCGTGCCGGACGACGTGAAAGAGGCGCGCTACCGCCGGCTGATGGAGGCGCAGCAGAAGATTTCCGCGCAACTGTCGCGCGCGAAAGTGGGAACGCGGCGTAAAGTCATCATCGACGAAGCGGGGCCGACGGTCTCGCGCGGCCGCTCGATGGCGGACGCGCCGCAGATCGACGGCGCGGTCCATGTCGCTTCCGCGCGGCGGCTGCGCGCGGGCGATATCGTAGACGTGAAGATCGAGCGCGCGGACGCATACGATCTCTACGGGCGGGCGAGCTGAGCGCACCGGAACGCCGCGCCGCATCGCGGGGCCGCGACAATTGCGCGGTCTTGCTCCCTGCCCGGACCGCGCCCAATATGCGCGCCGATTTTCAGGGGTTGGGAGCAGGGACATGGTGAAGGCGATACGGGTGCATCAGGCCGGCGGGCCGGAGGTTCTCGCTTACGAGGACATCGATCTCGCAAAGCCCGGCAAGGGCGAGGTGCAGATCCAGCAGCGCGCGGTCGGCGTGAATTTTCTCGACATCTACTACCGCACCGGCCTCTATCCGATGCAGCCGCCGTTCGTCATCGGCAACGAGGGCGCCGGCGACGTGATCGCGGTCGGGCCGGGCGTGAAGGATTTCAAGGTGGGCGACCGCGTCGCCTATGCCGGCGGTCTCGGCGGCTACGCGGAGGCGCGCAACATTCCCGCCGCCATGCTCGTGAAACTGCCGAAGTCGATTTCCTACGACACGGCGGCGGCGATGATGCTGAAGGGGCTGACCGCGCAGTATCTGCTGCGCCAGACCTACCGCGTGAAGAAGGGCGACACGATCCTCGTGCATGCGGCGGCCGGCGGCGTCGGTCTCATCCTGTGCCAGTGGGGCAAGGCGCTCGGCGCCACGGTCATCGGCACGGTGGGTTCCGACGAAAAGGCGAAGTTGGCGAAAAAAGCCGGCGCCAAACACGTCATCAATTATTCGACCGAGGATTTCGCCAAGCGCGTGCGCGAGATCACCAAGGGCAAGCTGTGCGACGTGGTCTACGACGGCGTCGGCAAGGCGACGTTCGCCGGTTCGCTCGACTGCCTGCGCCCGCTCGGCATGATGGTGTCGTTCGGCAATGCATCCGGCCCGGTCGATGCATTCAACCTCGGCGTGCTCGCGCAGAAGGGCTCGCTGTTCGTCACGCGGCCGACGCTGTTCACCTATTCCTCGCTGCCCGGCAATCTCGCGAAGATGGCGCGCGATCTGATGAAGGTCGTGGCGGACGGCAAGGTGAAGATCGCGATTTCCGGGCGTTACCCGCTGGCGCAAGCCGCCGACGCGCAGATCGCGCTCGAGGGACGCCGGACGACGGGCGCGCTCGTTCTCATCCCCTGACCGCACAACGACACGGAGACCGTCATGCAGCCGCCGATCGAAACCGACATTCTCGCGGTCGGCGCCGGCGCGGCCGGTCTGATCGCGGCGATCGCGCTCGCGCGCACGGGCCATCGCGTGGCGCTCGTCGGCCGCAAGCCGCCGCCCCTGCCCGGCCGCACGGTCGCGCTGTTCGAAGGATCGTTGCAACTGCTCGAGCAGTTCGATCTGCGTGCGATGCTCGATCCGGCCACCTCGCCGATCAGCGCACCGGTGCGCGCCATGCGCATCATCGACGACACCGGCTCGCCGTTTCGCGCCGCGACCGGGTATTTCGAAGCGGAGGAGATCGGTCTCGACGCGTTCGGCCTGAATGTTCCGAACGACGACATCGTGCAGGCGCTCGCGCGCGTGGCCGAAAACATCGACAACCTCGAAACGCTCGAGGCGTTCGTCGCAGACTATGCGTTCGGCGACGACGGCGTCGTGGCCACGCTCGACGACGGACGGCGCGTGCGATGCAGGCTGATCGTCGCCGGCGACGGACGCAATTCCCTCGCGCGCAGAACGGCGGGAATCGAAGCGACCGAATGGTCCTATCCGCAGACGGCCATCACGCTCATCCTGCGCCATCGTCGCGCGCATCACGACACGACGACCGAATATCACACGCGCAGCGGCCCGTTCACCTTCGTGCCGATGCCGCCGCTGCCGGACGCGCCGTATCGCTCCAGCCTCGTATGGCTCGTCGGCCCGGGGGAGGCCAAGCGCCTGCTCGCGCTGCCGCGCGAGAAACTCGGCGAGCGTATCGCCGATCAAGCGCATCACCGCTTCGGCGCGTGCGAGATCGAAGGCGACATCGGCGCGTTTCCAATGGGCGGCATGCGCACGAAGGCGGTGAGCGCGCCGCGCCTGATGCTGGTCGGCGAGGCGTGCCACGTGTTTCCGCCGCTCGCGGCGCAGGGTCTCAACCTGGGCATTCGCGATAGCGTGGACGCCGCGCGCGCGCTCGAGGGCGTCGACATATCCGACGCCAGGGCGCTGTCGCAGGCCATTCAATCGTTCGAGGACAGCCGACGCGCGGACATCGATCTGCGCACGCAGGCGGTGGACCTGCTCAATCGCTCGCTGATCTCGGGCCTGCCGCCGGTCGATTTTCTGCGCGGCTTCGGCATGTCGGCTGTATCGGCGATCGGTCCGTTGCGGCGCGCCGTGCTGCGCGAAGGCGTCTCGCCGCATCTGTCGCGATTTCTCGGGCCGCTGATGAAACTCGCGCCGGTGGCGCGGCGTTAACCGTGTCGCGGCGCCGTTCTTGAATGCGATCCTTGCGGTCGGAGTTCGAGAATGGGCAGGCTCGTCGGTCAAGTTCCTGAAGCGCGGCGCTATTACGCGCTCGACGGCTATCGGTTCATCGCCGCGAGTTTGGTCGCAGTGTATCATTACAATACGGATTTTCGATTGGGGCTGGAACAGCTGTCGCCGGCCGTGCCGCAACTCGGCGTGATGGTCGACTTCTTCTTTCTGCTGAGCGGTTTCGTCATCGCGGTCAGCTACATGGGGCGCATGAACGACGCGAGCGACTACGCCCGCTTTCTGCGCGCGCGGTTCGCGCGGCTCTACCCGCTGCATCTGCTGACGCTCGCGGCCACCCTCGCGCTGATGGGCGCGGGCCTTGCGTTCGGCGTCAGGCCCAACCATCCGGAAGCCTTCGCGCTCTCGGCGCTGCCGGCCAATTTCGCGTCGCTGCACGCCTGGGGTCTGGTCGATCACCTGTCTTTCAACGGCGGGTCCTGGTCGATCAGCGCGGAATGGTTCGTCTATCTACTGGCGCCCCTCGCCTTCCTCGCCGCACGGCGACTGCCGCTTGCGGCGAATGTGCTGTTGCTGGCGGCGATCGTCTGCGCGCTGACGTTCGTGCGCTCGGCGCTCGGGCTGCGGCCGTGGTGGGATTCGAGTTACGATTTCGGCGCGGCGCGCGCCGTGCCGACCTTTTTCGCCGGCGTGCTGATCGCGGTCTGTCTGCACGCCATTCCCGACAGGTTCGCGCCGCGCTGGACGGCGGCGCACGCAACCTTCGCGCTCGCGCTGCTGTTGCTGCATTTCGGCGCGCCGCGCGAAACCGTCATCGCCACGTTCGCGCTGCTGCTGACGATGGCGGCGCTCGCCGAACGCGCGGGGCGCCCGACCGTGCTCGCCGGCCGCGCGATGACGACGGCGGGCGATGCGTCCTATGCGTTCTATCTCACGCATGGACTCGTCGCGATCGTCCCGCTGTTCGTCCTGCGTCGTTTCGGTCTCGTTGGCGGCCCGGCCGCCTGTGTCGTGGCGATCGCTGCGGGGGGCGCCACGCTGTTCGTGTCGGTCTGGCTCTATCGCCGCTTCGAGCAACCGACGAAACGCTGGATTCTCGGCGCCGCGCGGCGCGCGCCGATGCTGCGCGACGCAACCGCGCGCTAGATGCTCAACCGGCCTGTCGCTGCCCCGACATGTGACGCGACAGCAGCCCGAACACGTCGCGCAACGCGGCCTGGATTTCGGCGCCGGTCTCTTCCAGTCGCGCCATGCGCGCTTCAACCTGCGGATCGAGCGCCGGCTTGCCGAACTTCACGTTCAGCATTTCGACTTCCAGATTCGAAATGCGGTCGAAGGCCTGTTCGAGCGCATCCGCATCCCGATGCGGCGAAACCGGCGCGGCGCGGTCGCGCAATGCTTCCTCGTGCGCGGCCAGTCGTTGCGCGAGGGCGGAAATATCCGCGGAGAAGTCGGGGGCGACGGGGCGCGCGCGCAGCATGTCGATCTCGGTCGTCAACGCATCGAGCCGCGCGAGCAGCGCCCGCGACGGTTCGGGTTGCGCGGGCGCAGGGGCGGGTTCGCTCGCCTCGCAACGTTCGTTCTCGATCGTCGCAAGCCGTTGCGACAGCGCGGCGATCGCATCGCCGTAGTCGGGCGCGCGGCCTTGCGCGGCCATGTCCTCCAATCGCGTTTCGAGCGCCGCGAGGCGCGCGCTCCAGTCGGGCGCAGGCGAAAGTTCGCGCGTGCGTTCGGCGAAGGCCGGCTCCTCGCGTGCGATGCGTTGCAGGCGCTCCTCGAAACCGGCCATGCGCGCGGCGAGTTCGAGCGCGGCGGGATCGGGCGCATGGTCGGCGGGAGGCCCCGCAAGGCGGCCTTCGAGCGCTTCCAGCCGCGCGCGGATCGCCTTTTCGAGATCGGCGGTCGCGTCGGCGGCGATGATCTCCACCGCATCGATGCGCGCGCGAATTTCGGCGGCGCTTTCGTCCGGCAGGCCGAGCGTGGCGCCTGCCGGCGCGTAAGGCGCGGTGTGGGGCGCGGGATGGTGGGCGGGCTGCGCATGGGACAGCGCCGCAACCGATTTTTCCAGAGCGTCGAGACGCGCGAACAATTCGGCGATGTCGGCGTCGTGCGACACGCCGGTCGAATATTCGACGCCGTATTCCTTGCCGTTGCGCCAGCGCACGGCGACGTGTTTCGTCTCGGGCCGCGAGGGGATGAACAGGTCGAAGCGCTGCGGCAGTTCGATCGGTTCGCGAAAGCGGATGCGCGCGCCGGACGTCGAGAAATTGACGATGAGGCAGTCGATGGGCGCGCGTTCCGAACCGAAGCGCGCCTGCGCCCGCACGTGGCAATCGCGGCGTTCCGCCTTTCGTTTGCCGACCGAACCCGGCGCCATGCCAACCTCCAACGCACAAACCGCAACGGCGGAAGTCTAGGCCGCACAGGTTAAGGCCGAGTGACCTGCCCGGTCAGGCCAGAAACCACAGCAAGGCGGTGACGGTGAAGACGGAGGCGAGCGTGCCGGCGAGCACGATGTTGGAGGCGCGCTCGACATAGACCCCGTACTGGCTCGCCAGAACAAACACGTTGAGCGCCGGCGGCAGCGCGGCCATCAGCACCCCGGCTTTCGCCCAGGTTCCCGTCACGCCGGCCAGAGTCAGAAACGTCCATGCCAGCAGCGGATGGACCAGCAGTTTGATGGCGACGAGCGCCGGCGCCTCGCGCGCCAGACCGCCGAACGGGCGCAGGCCGACCGTCACGCCGAGCGCGAACAGCGCGCAGGGCGCGGCCGCGCCCGACAGCGTCGTCACCATGCGGCCGATGGCGGGCGGCGGCTGCCAGGCGAAAGCCGCTGCGGCGACCGCCACGGCGGTCGCGATGTTGAACGGATGGACGGCGATGCGCCCGAGCGCATGCAGCGCCGCCCTTGGCGCGCCCCTTTCGTCGGAGCGGGCGAGCGCCATGGCGAGCGGCACGGCCGTGAACAGGAACACCGTGTCGGTCACGAACACCAGCGCGGCAGGCGCCGCGGCCGCGGCGCCGAGCGCCGAGATGGTCAGGCCCGGCCCCATGTAACCGACATTGGCGTATGCGCCGGCCGCGCCCTGGATCGCGGCTTCCGCGATGTCGCCGCGTGCGGCGATCCAGCCGATGGCGAACGCGATGACGAAGGCGGCGGCGGTCGCCGAAAGCGTCGCCAGGACGAATCGCCAATTGGCGAGCTCATGGATCGGTGTCCTGGAGACGAGAGTGAAAAATAATGCTGGCAGAGCCAGATAGACGATGAAGATGTTAAGCCACTTCAAGCCCGCGCCGCCGATTGCATCGCCTGTGTCGAACAGCCGGCCACAGGCGAAGCCGAGGCCGATCAGGCCAAAGAACGGCAGCGCCATGTCGAGGACGCGGGCGAGCGCGGGCGCGAGCGCGCCCAGCCCCATGAGGCCGAGATAGGCGGCGGCGACGACCGCGACGGGCGTCAGGCGCCGCGCGCGCGGCGTCATCCGCCCGCGACGTCCTTGAAATAGGGCTCGACCTTGCCGGTGATCTTCAGCGTCAGCGGATTGCCGTAGCGGTCCTTGCTGGCGCCGACCGCCACGCGGATCCAACCCTCGCTCACGCAATATTCCTCGACATTGTTCTTTTCGACGCCCTTGAAGCGGATGCCGACATCGCGCGCGAGCACGTCGGCGTCGTAATAGGGGCTGTCGGGATCGACGGAGAGTCGATCCGGGGGCGTGTCGGCGGTCATTTGAGTGCCTCGCGGGAATCCTTGCGGGCCTGTTTAATGCGTTTTTCGGGACGTGGAAACGGCGTCAGGCCCCTTCCCGCGCGCGGGAGGGACGGCCGCCGCCGATAGTCACTCCAGCGCCTCGTCAAGCAGTTCCAGCGCGGCGCGGGCGAAGCGGCGCATGTTGCCGGGCCGGTCGGCGTCGCCGGTTTCCAGCGTGCGCGCGAGGGCGCGGCGGCCGCTGACGGCCAGACACGAGTGGCCAGCCGCATCGCCATAGGGATTGCCGGTCGGGCCGGCCGCGCCGGTCTCGGCCAGACCCCAGTCGGCGCGCATCAGGCGGCGCGTGCGGTCGGCCAGAAGCGCCGCATAGGGCTCGCTCGCCGAGCGCATGCCCTCCACGTCCAGCCGGTCGATCTGCGCCATCGCCGCGCGGGCGCGGGCCGTGTAGACCACCGCGCCGCCGATGTAATAGGCCGAGGCGCCGGGAACGGACAGCAAAGCGGCCGAGATCAGCCCGCCCGAAGAGGATTCCGCAACGACGACCGTCTCGCGGCGCGCCATCAATTTACGCGCGATCTCGTGCGCCAGCGGCTCCAGCGATTTCATCCTGCCCCCATCGTTTCCGTGTGCGGCGAACAATGTATAGGTTTCCCGGTCCTTTCGGGAGCCGCACGCGGATGCGAATCGCAAGCTGGAACGTCAATTCGGTGCGCCTGCGCCTGCCGGCGCTCGTGGCCTGGCTGCGCGCCGCCGCGCCGGACGTGGTCTGCCTTCAGGAACTCAAATGCGTGGACGAGGCCTTTCCGCGCGCCGAGATCGAGGCGGAGGGCTACAATGTGCTCGTCCACGGCCAGAAGACTTTCAACGGCGTGGCGATCCTGTCGAAGGCGCCGCTGGAGGAAACGCAACGCGGCCTGCCGGGCGCCGACGACGAGCAGGCGCGTTATCTGGAGGCGATCGCGCCGGATGGCGCCGGCGGCGTCGTGCGCGTCGCCTCGATCTATCTCCCGAACGGCAACCCGGCCGGCTCCGACAAATACGCCTACAAGCTCGCGTGGATGGCGCGGTTGCAGGCCCATGCGCGCGAGCTTCTGAAACTGGAAGAAAAGCTGGTGCTCGCCGGCGACTACAACGTCATTCCCGACGAACGCGATGTCTACGATCCGGCCGCATGGCGCGAGGACGCGCTGTTCCGGCTCGAAACCCGGCAGGCGTTTCGCCGGTTGCTGGCGCTCGGGCTGACGGACGCCCTGCGTGCGACGAGCGATGCGGCGGGCCTTTACACGTTCTGGGACTATCAGGCGCTCTGCTGGCCCAGGAACAAGGGATTGCGCATCGACCATCTCCTGTTGTCGCCGCAGGCGGCCGACCGGTTGAAAACGGTCGCCATCGACAAGGAGACGCGCGGCGGCGAGAAACCGTCCGACCACGTTCCCATTCGGCTCGACCTCGCGTGAGGCGCCGACTGCCAGCCCTGTTCGGCCTGCTGCCGACGCTGGCGGCGATCGCGGCGGGGCTGGTTCTTTGCCTCGGTCCGTTCGCGTCGATGGAGCGGGCGCGCAATCTGCTGTTCGACGAATACCAGCGCCTGTGGCCGCGCGTTTGGTCGCCGGACCTGCCGGTGCGCGTGCTGGATGTCGACGACGAGAGCCTGGCCGCCTACGGGCAATGGCCGTGGCCCCGCGCGCGACTGGCCGACATCGCGACGCGGCTCAGGGGCCAGGGCGCGGCCGTCGTCGCGTTCGACATGCTTCTGTCGGAGGAGGAGCGCGCCGCGCCCGAAACGGCGCTCGAAAGCCTGCCCGCCTCGCCCGAGCGCGAAGCGCTGATCGCGGCCTTGCGCGCGCAAGGCCAGTTCGCGGCCGATCCCCTGCTGGCGGCGCTGAAGCGCGGCGGCGTGGCGCTCGCTTTCGCGCTGCGGCCGGAACCGGGGCCGGCGCCGCCGATCAAGGCCGGTTTCGTCACGCTGGGCGACGATCCGCGGTTGTTCGTTCCGCATTTTACGGGCGCCACCAGCCCCCTGCCCGCGCTCGCCAAAGCCGCGCCCGGCCTCGGCGCGATCAATTTCATTCCCGACCGCGATCTGGTGGTGCGCAAGGCGCCGCTGATCTTTTCGATCGGGCCGAAAACGACGAATGCGGAGCTTGCGCCCTCGCTCGATCTGGAGGCGCTGCGGCTCGCGCTCGGCGCGACCACCATCGAGATCAAATCGTCGAACGCTTCCGGCACGCAGGCGTTCGGCGCGCAAAGCGGCGTCAGCGCCGTGCGCATCGGCCAGTTCGCCACGGCCACCGACCGCGACGGCGCCTTGCGCATACGCTACGCCGGCTCGCGCAAGGAGCGGCGCATCTCGGCCATGCGCCTTTTGTCGGGCGAAGACCTGCGCGGCGAGGTGGACGGGCGCATCGTGATCGTGGGCGCAAGCGCCATCGCGCTCGCCGATCTGCGCTCCACGCCGCTCGAAGGCGCGGCGCCGGGCGCGGAGATCCACGCCGAAGTTCTCGAACACATCCTGTCCGGCGCCAATCTGGCGCGGCCCGACTATGCGCCGGGACTGGAGGCGGCGCTGGTGGTCGCAGGCGGGCTGGCGCTCGCGTTGCTGGCGCGCGCGGCGGCGCCGGCCGTCGCCGCCTTCGGCGCGCTCGGGGCGCTGGCGGCGCTGTTGGCCGGCAGCATCGCCGCCTTCCTGCGCGCCGACACGCTGATCGATCCTCTCGCGCCGGGGGCGACGTGGCTCGTCGCATTCGCGACCGCCACGGTCGTCCGGTTCCGCACGGTGGAGCGCGAACGGCGGACGGTGCGCGACGCCTTCTCGCGCTATCTGTCGCCGACCGTCGTCGCGCGGCTGGCGGCCGACCCGCGGCAGGTGAAGCTCGGCGGCGAAGCGCGGGCGACGAGCGTGCTGTTCTGCGATGCGCGCGATTTCACGCGCCGGTCGGAGAGCCTGAGCGCGGAGGACGTCGTGGCCTTTCTCAACGCGCTCCTTACTCCGCTCACCGACTGCGTGCTGGCCGAAGGCGGCACGATCGACAAATATCTCGGCGACGGGATGATGGCGTTCTGGAACGCGCCCATCGACCAGACCGATCACGCGCTGCGCGCCTGCCGCGCGGCTCTCGCCATGCAGGCGGCCGTGCCGGCGCTCGCCGCGCGCATGACGGCGCAGGACGCGGCGGCGGGCCGGCCGCACATTCCGCTGCGGATCGGCGTCGGGATCAATACCGGGACCGGGTTCGTCGGCAATATGGGATCGGCGCAGCGGTTCGATTATTCGATGGTCGGCGACGTGGTGAACACGGCCGCACGGCTGGAGGCGGCGACCAAGACGTTCGACGTAGCCATCGTCGTCTCGGATCAGACGCGGCGCCAGGCGCCGGGCTTCCTGTTCGTCGATCTCGGACCGGTCGAACTGAAAGGCAAGGCCGAGCGCACGCATGTCCACGCGCTCCACGGCGGGCCGCAGGACCGGACGCCGGAATTCGCGGCGTTTCTCGAACTGCACGAAAGCGCGATGGCCGCAGCGCAGGCGCGCGCGCAGGACGCGCGCTCCCGGATCGCGGCGGCCGCCGCCGATCCGCACGGCGCCCGCTACGCGGCGCTCTATCGGCGGCTCGTCGCCGAACTGGACTGAAAATCAGCGCCGCCGCAGATAGGATTCCAGATTGGCGAGCGCCGTCCTGCGGTCGGAATCGCTCGCCGCCGCCATCGCCTTGTCGTAGAGGGCGACGATCCATTCCTCCTTGGTGGCGTCGCTGGCGGATTCGCGGGCGAGCGTCAGATACATCAGGCCCTCCGCGCGCCGGCGCCCGACGCCTTCCTCGCCATTGAACAGCATGTGTCCCAGCAGCGCCTGCGAGGGCGCGTGGCCCTTTTCGGCGGCCAGCCGCAGCCAGCGAGCGGCCTGGCGCGCGTCCTTCTCGACGCCCGCGCCGTCAATATACATGCGGGCGAGATTGTATTGCGCGTTGGCGTCGCCGAAATTGACCGCCGCGTACTGGAACATCGACAGCGCGCGACGCGTGTCGGCATGAATATCGGTCTTGGGGATGCCGTTGAGGCTGTAGACGCCGACCGCGACGAAGGCGCTCGCCACGAGCGAATATTCGCGGCGGGGCGTGCGGTCCTCGTCGAAGTTCTGCACGATCTGGAGAAAATATTGATAGGCCTTGCGGTCATCGGCGATCACGCCGTCGCCGGCGGCATACATCTTGCCGAGTTTCCACTGCGCCAGCGCCGCGCCGCCCTGGGCGGCGTAGGTCAGCGGGGCGACCGAGTTCTGCGCGTCGCCCGCCTGATAGCGCTCGATGCCGGCCTGCAACGCCTGCGCCGGATCGGCGAAATGCGTGCGCGCCGACTTTTCGGCCGCGCGGCCGAGCGCGCGTTCGGCGGAATTGGCGTCGCCGGCGCCGAGATCGGCGCGCACGGCGGGCTTTTCAGCTACACGGATTTCGTCGGCGCGCACCGGCGCCCACCACCCGGCAAGGCTCAACGCCACGACAACGCAAACGCACCCGCCTGTCCGCATGAACCTGATTCTTTCCGGTCGCGCCGGGGCGCATGCCCCCGCGCCGCCCGTCTTACAGCGGGAAGATTAGCTCACCGTTTATGGCCTAAAAACGGCTCTTTGATCGCCGTTCGGCGACTGTCCGCGTTTCGTTGCGCGTGTTGCCGGAACGCAACAAACGCGCGCGTCACTTGCGGTTGAGATAGCGCGCGAAGGCGGCGAGCGTCTCGTCGGACACGTGGTGTTCGATTCCTTCCGCGTCGGCCTCGGCGGCCGCGCGCGGCGCGCCGATGGCGACGAGCAGGTCGACGACCAGACGATGGCGCGCGCGCGAACGCCGCGCGAGATTTTCCCCGGCCTCGGTGAGGAAGACGCCCCGATACAGTTTCGACGTCGCGAGTCCTTCGCGCTTCAGCCGCGCGATGGATTTGATCGCCGTCGCATGGCTGACGCCGAGGCGGCGCGCGATGTCGGTCGGGCGCGCCTCGCCTTCGGTGGCGATGAGATCGGAAATCAGCTCCGCGTAATCCTCCAGCACAGCGGTCGCCTGCGCGGAGCGCGCCTTTTCGAAACGCTCGGCCTGCGCCTGCTCGGGCGGCAGGGTCGGCGGCGGGCTGCGATACTTGTCGGGCATGGTTCTGCATAGCGCCGTCCACGCCCGCGCACAATGGACAGAGATTGGCGCTGGACAGAGATTGGCGCGGCGCGCCTTGCGTTTTGCAGCACGGACCTAATTTATGCCTTGTGTTCGAAATGTAGCCGAGGCTACAAATATCCATGCTCGACTCAAGGACGTCGCGAGACTCGCCGCCCGTCGCGCCCCATGGCGGCATTTCGGGGTTTGGCCGTCAGGTGCCGGTCGTCGGCACGCGCATGGCGCGTTTCTTCGCTTTTCTCGGTCCGGGCTATCTGGTGGCGACGGGCTACATGGACCCCGGCAATTGGGCGACGTCGCTCGCGGGCGGATCCAAATTCGGCGCGACCCTCCTGTTCGTGGCGGTGCTGTCGAGCCTGATGGCGATCGTGCTGCAGGCTCTGGCCGCGCGCCTCGCGATCGCCACGGGCACGGATCTGGCGACGCTGTGCCGGCGCGAATATCGCAAACCCCTGCCCTTCCTGCTGTGGATCGCGGCGGAGGGCGCGATCATCGCGACCGATCTGGCCGAAGTGATCGGCACCGCGATCGGCCTGCAACTGCTGTTCGGACTGCCGCTATGGATCGGCGTGACGGCGACGGCGCTCGACGCGTTTCTCGTGTTGTGGCTGGAGCGGTTCGGCTTCCGCAAGCTGGAAGCGTTCGTCATCTCGCTTGTGTTCGTGATCGCGGCCTCGTTCGCCGTCCAGCTCGCCATCGCCCGGCCCGACTGGGGCGCGGTGGCCGGCGGGCTCGTGCCGAAACTGGAGGTCGCGACCAATCCGGAGATGCTCTATCTCGCGCTCGGCATCATCGGCGCGACCGTCATGCCGCACAACATCTTCCTGCATTCGGGCGTCATTCATTCGCGCGCCATCGGCGAGACCCGTGCGGAGAAGCGCGAGGCGATCTTTTTTTCCATCGCCGATTCCACCATGGCGTTGATGATCGCGCTGGTGGTGAACGCCTCGATCCTCATTCTGGCGGCGGCGACCTTCCATCGGACCGGCCATACCGAGATCGCGGAACTGGGAACCGCTTACAACCTCATCGCGCCGCTGCTGGGCTCGGTGCTGGCGGCGAAACTGTTCGCCATCGCGCTCATCGCCTGCGGCCTCAACTCCACAGTCACCGCGACGCTGGCCGGCCAGATCGTGATGGACGGGTTCGTGCGCATGCGCCTGTCGCCGGTGGTGCGGCGACTGATCACGCGCAGCGTCGCCATCGCGCCGGCGATCGCGGTCACTTTGTGGATGGGGGAATCGGCGACCGCCAGGCTGCTGGTGCTCAGCCAGGTGATCCTCAGCATGGCGCTGCCGTTCGCGGTCATTCCGCTCGTGCATTTTTCGCTGTCGCGACGGCTGACGGGGGCCTATCGCGCCTCGTGGCCGTTGCTCGGCGTGGCGATGGCGATCGCCGCGCTGATCGTGACCCTCAACCTGAAATTGTTGTTCGACGCCTTTGCCGGATAAAGAAAAACCGTTCGGCTCCCGAACGGGTCTGGCGCGGGAATTGAGGGCGGGTCGGACGCGTCCGCCAATGCGGTCAGCGATCTTTCGGCGGCATCAGGCAGCGGGTGGCGACCGCCACCAGAACGCCGAACAGGCCCAGCCCTAGAAGAACGGTTCGCGCAGAAAGAAGCTGCGGCCGTGATGGACCATGTCCACGGCGTCCGCGACGCCGGCCGGCGGGCGTAGCGAATACATGGCGGCCAGCCCCAGCAAACCGATGGCGATCAGCGCCATGCACCTGTTCATCACATGACTCGCCGGCAAATATTGTTCGTTCTGGAAATCGGTTCGACGCTCCGCGAACCATAACCCATACGGCCGCAGACCGCGACATTAGGTCGAACATTTCGCCAAACAAAGTAAAGCTCCCGCGCCATGGGCGCGAGAGCTTGTTTTTTCTGCGTCAAGCGTCGGCCCCAGGAGGCGGCGCGCTCAGCCGACGATTTCGTTGCCCGAGAACCACTGCGCGATTTCGATCGCCGCCGTCTCCGGCGCGTCGGAGCCGTGGACGGAGTTCTCGCCCATGTTGAGCGCGCATTCCTTGCGGATGGTGCCGGGCTCGGCCTTCTCGGGATTGGTGGCGCCCATCACGTCGCGATAGCGCTTGATGGCGTTGTCGCCTTCGAGCACCTGCACCACGACCGGCGCCGCCGACATCTGCTCGACCAGTTCGCCGAAGAACGGGCGGTCCTTGTGGACGGCGTAAAACGTCTCGGCCTGTTTGCGCGTCATGTGCACGCGCTTCTGCGCGACGATGCGCAGGCCGGCCGCCTCGATCATGGAATTGATCTTGCCGGTGAGATTGCGGCGCGTCGCGTCCGGCTTGATGATGGAGAAGGTGCGTTCGAGGGCCATGGTCCGCCTGTTTGCTGGGGGAAATCAGGCGCGCTTATAGCGATGCGGGCGTGCGCGGGCAATCGCTCGGCCGGGGGCGCTCGGGAACCATTTCGCCCCTCGCCGCGTCAAACCCAGCAAAGAGCGTCGCCCGAAAGGAACGCCTCATGCACCCGAGCAGCCGCCGGTTTCATCCCAACATGCGCGGCCGCATCGTTGTCGCGCCGAAATGAAACGGGCGGCCGAAGCCGCCCGCTCTTGCCTGATTTTCGCGCGGCGGGATGGTTCTGGACGCCTGCCTCGCGATCCGCGCCCCGAGACGGGCTAGCGGGCGATGTCGAACCGGTCGAGGTTCATCACCTTGGTCCAGGCCGCCACGAAATCCTTCGCGAATTTCTCCCGTGCGTCCGCGCTGGCGTAGACTTCGGCCAGGGCGCGCAACTGCGAATGCGATCCGAAGATGAGATCGGCGCGCGTTGCGCTCCACCGGATTTCGTCCGTCTTGCGGTCATGGGCGATGTAGACGCCTTCCTCACCCTGCGAGGGGCGCCATTGAACGCCCATGTCGAGAAGGTTGACGAAGAAGTCGTTCGTCAGCGTCTCGGGCCGGTCGGTGAAGACGCCGTGCGTCGAATTGCCGACGTTGGCGCCGAGCACGCGCAGGCCGCCGACGAGAACCGTCATCTCGGGCGCGGTCAGCGTGAGCAATTGCGCGCGATCGACGAGGTTCTCCTCGACCGACAGGCGTTGCCGCCCGCGCGCATAGTTGCGGAAGCCGTCGGCGGTCGGCTCCAGCGGCGCGAACGACTCGGCGTCGGTCTGGTCCTGCGACGCGTCGGTGCGACCCGGCGTGAACGACGCCTTCACGTCGACGCCGCCGGCGCTCGCGGCCTTCTCCACCGCGGCCGCGCCACCGAGCACGATCAGGTCGGCGAGCGAAACCTTCTTGCCGCCGGTCTGCGCGGCGTTGAACGCCTTCTGGATCGCTTCGAGCTTCTCCAGAACCCTGGCGAGGTCGGCCGGCTGGTTGACCTCCCAGTCCTTCTGGGGGCTCAGACGGATGCGCGCGCCGTTCGCGCCGCCCCGCTTGTCGGAGCCGCGGAACGTCGAGGCCGACGCCCAGGCCGTGGACACGAGCTGCGCGATCGACAGGCCGGAGGCCAGTATCTTTTCCTTCAGGGCGGCGATGTCCTCCGCGCCGATCAGTTCGTGGTCCACCGCGGGAATCGGATCCTGCCAGATCAGTTCCTCCTTCGGGACGAGCGGACCGAGATAGCGGGCGACCGGTCCCATGTCGCGGTGGGTCAGCTTGAACCACGCGCGGGCGAAGGCGTCCGCGAACTCGTCCGGATTCTCATAGAAGCGCCGGGAGATTTTCTCGTATTCGGGGTCGAACCGCAGCGCCAGGTCCGTCGTCAGCATCGCGGGCGCGTGGCGCTTCGATTTGTCGTGGGCGTCGGGGATCGAGTTCGCGCCGGCGCCGTGTTTGGGTCGCCACTGATGCGCCCCGGCGGGGCTCTTGGTCAGCTCCCAGTCGTAGCCGAACAGGTTCCAGAAGAAATTGTTGGACCATTTGGTCGGCGTCGACGTCCAGGTGACTTCGAGTCCGCTGCCGATCGTGTCGCCGCCCCTGCCCGAGCCGAATGTGCACGCCCAGCCCAGCCCCTGCGCCTCGATCGCGGCCGCCTCCGGCTCAGGGCCCACCTGCGCCACGTCGCCCGCGCCGTGGGTCTTGCCGAACGTGTGGCCGCCGGCGATGAGCGCGACGGTCTCCTCGTCGTTCATCGCCATGCGCGCGAACGTCTCGCGGATGTCGCGCGCGGCGGCGATCGGGTCCGGGTTGCCGTTCGGCCCTTCCGGATTGACGTAGATGAGGCCCATCTGCACCGCGGCCAGCGGGTTGTCGAGGTCGCGGTCGCCGCTGTAGCGCTCGTCCGCCAGCCACTTGCCCTCCGGCCCCCAGTAGATGTCCTGTTCGGGCTCCCACGTGTCGACGCGCCCGCCCGCGAAACCGAACGTCCTGAAGCCCATCGACTCCAGCGCGACGTTGCCCGACAGGATCATGAGGTCGGCCCAGGAGATCTTGCGGCCGTATTTCTTCTTGATCGGCCACAGCAGCCGGCGCGCCTTGTCGAGGTTCACGTTGTCCGGCCAGCTGTTGAGCGGCGCGAACCGCTGCTGGCCGGCGCCCGCGCCGCCGCGTCCGTCGGAAATGCGATAGGTGCCGGCGCTGTGCCAGGCCATGCGGATGAACAACGGGCCGTAATGGCCGAAATCGGCCGGCCACCAGTCCTGCGAATCCGTCATCAGCGCGCGCAGGTCCTTGACCAGAGCGTCGAGGTCGAGCGTCTTGAATTCGGCGGCGTAGTCGAACGCCTCGCCCATCGGGTTCGACAGCGTGGAATGCTGGTGCAGCACCTGAAGGTCGAGCTGGTTCGGCCACCAGTCCCTGTTCATCGCCCTCTGGCTCGCGCCCGGGAACGGGCATTTGGATTCGCTGGTCATCGTCGTCTCCGGTGTTCTGCGTTTGCGGGAACGCTGTCCGTCGCGCGCATGCGTACGCGGAGCGGGTGAAACGCGTTCAAAACCGGCGCGACTTTATGCGCCTCTATTTCATAGTTGAAATCGATTGTTTCGAACGTCATGATCGGCGTTCCCTATCGTTGTGCGAAAACGCCGAAAGACGCCCATGAATCTGCGCGACCTCGAGTATGTGACCGCCGTGGCCGATCACGGGCATTTCGGCCGTGCGGCGGACGCCTGCGCCGTCAGCCAGCCGACCCTGTCGGGCCAGATCCTGAAACTGGAAAAGGAACTCGGCGTCGCGATCTTCGAGCGCGACGGGCGCAACGTGCGGGTGACGCAGGCGGGCGAGGCGATTCTCGGGCACGCTCGCGCGGCGGTGGAGGCCGCCGCAATGGTCGTGGCGGCCGCGCGCGCCGCGCGCGATCCGCTCGCCGGGCCGTTACGCATCGGGTTGATCCCGACCATCGGCCCCTATCTGACGCCCATTCTGCTGCCGGCGGCGACGGTCGCCCTGCCCGCCGCGCCGATCCGATTGTTCGAGGACGTGACCGAACGGCTGCTGGGTCTGCTGGGGGACGGCAAGATCGACGCGGCGGTGCTGGCGACGGATCCGCCGCGCGGCGGCCGGTTCGAGAGCCTGCACCTCTACGACGAGCCGTTTCTGCTGCTGGTCGCGCGCGATCACCCGCTGGCGGGCCTGCCCTGCGTCGACCTTCGCGATCTCGATCCGAAATCGCTGCTGCTGCTGGCGGACGGCCACTGCCTGCGCGATCAGGCGCTCGATCTGTGCGGAGGGCCCGACTTCGGCGCGGCGGGCGCCGACATGCGAGCGACCAGCCTTGAAACGCTGCTGCACCTGACGGCCGCCGGACAGGGCGTGACGCTCGCGCCGCAACTGGCGATCCGCAGCTGGAAGGCGCTGACGCAAAGCGTCGTCGCCGTTCCGCTGGCGCGCGCAACGGCGTTGCGTAAAGTGCAGCTCGTGTTTCGCAAGGACATGCCGCGCCGCGCCGCGCTCGAACGGCTGGCGCGGGCGGCGCGCGACGCGGTCCGGACGCAGTCGCCCGCCGCGCCGCCGCCGGTGGGCGTCAGGCGGCCAGGTTCGCGGCTTCCAGCGCCACCGCCGCCGCCTGAATGACGGAGGCGTAGCGCACGGCGGTCTGGATGGCGTCCGACGTGACACCCGCCTCCACGAGCGCCTTCTCGTGCGCGTCGATGCAGGCGCCGCAGCCGTTGATGGCCGAGACGGCCAGACACCACAGTTCGAAATCGGCCTTCGGCGCTCCCGGATTGGCGATGACGTTCATGCGCAGCCGCGCCGGCATCTTCGCGTATTCCTTGTTCGACGCCAGATGCACGAACCGGTAATAGACGTTGTTCATGGCCATGATCGCGGCGGCCGCGCGCGCCGCGTTGCGCGCGGTCTCGTCGAGCCGGGCGTCGGCCTCCGCCTCGACCGCCGCGCGCACGTCCGGGTTGCGGGTGGCGATGGCGCAGGCGAGCAGCAGACCCCATTTCGTCTGGTCGGCGAGTCTGTCCTCGTTGACGATGGTCGAGAGGTTGAGACGAACGTCCTTGGCGAATTCAGGAAGCTTTCCGCGCAAAGTTTCGATCGACATCACGCCACCTTCAGCACCGCGCCGCCGACCTCGCGGTTGCACGGGCACAGTTCGTCGGTCTGCAACGCGTCCAGCACGCGCAGCGTGTCCTTGGGCGCGCGGCCGACATTGAGGTTGGTTGCGTAGACGTGCTGGACGATGTTGTGGGGATCGACCACGAAGGTGACGCGATAGGCGACGCCGTCGGGCGAGCGCACGCCCAGCCCGTCGGTCAGCGAGCCGTTGGTGTCGGCGAACTGCCAGATCGGGAGCTTGTGCAGGTCCTTGTGGTCGCGCCGCCAGGCGAGCTTGACGAATTCGTTGTCGGTCGAGCCGCCCAGCACCACCGCGTCGCGGTCCGCGAACTCGGCGCCGAGCCGGGCGAATTCCGCGATCTCGGTCGGGCAGACGAAGGTGAAGTCCTTCGGGTAGAAGAAGATGATCTTCCACTTGCCGGGGAAGCTCGCCTCGGTCAGCGCCTCGAACGCGCTCTCGCCGTTCTCCTCGTGGAAATGGAACCCGGGCTTCACGCCGGTGATCGAGAAGGAAGGAAGCTTGTCGCCGATTCCGAGCATGAATGTCTCCGCGGTTGAGATTGTTGCATTGCGATAGCGCGGATGTAGCGTTCGAACGCTTTGATTTCAACATCGTCGCGGCCGACGCGACATAACGACCCGGCTCGGCCGTTGTGCGCCGCACCCGCGCCGGCGGCGCAGCCTCTTGCCGGGCGGCGGCGAACAGGCGAAAAGCCCCCGCCCTCTTGCGAACAGGTCCTTGCGAACAGGCTTATGCTCTCGATCCAGAATCTCACCTACCGCCTCGGCGAACGGTTGCTGTTCGACGAGGCGAGCGCGCAACTGCCGGACGGCGCGCGCGTCGGATTCGTCGGGCGCAACGGCACGGGCAAGACGACGCTGTTCCGGCTGATCGCCGGCGAGATCGCGGCCGAGGGCGGCGAGATCGGCCTGCCGCGCCGCGCGCGCATGGGGCGCGTGGAGCAGGAGGCGCCGGGCGGACCGCAGCGTCTCGTCGATTTCGTGCTCGACGCCGACACGGAACGCGCGAGCCTGTTGCGCGAGGCCGAAACGGCGTCCGATCCCGCGCGGATCGCCGACATTCAGATGCGTCTGGCCGATATCGACGCGCATTCGGCGCCGGCGCGCGCGGCCCGCATTCTGTCGGGCCTCGGGTTCGACGAGGCGGCGCAGAACCGCGCGTTGTCGGAATTCTCCGGCGGCTGGCGGATGCGCGTGGCGCTCGCCGCCATCCTGTTCCTGCAGCCCGACCTGCTGCTGCTCGACGAGCCGACCAACTATCTCGATCTCGAAGGAACGCTGTGGCTGGTCGACCACCTGAAAACCTATCCGGCGACCGTGCTGGTCATCAGCCACGATCGCGACCTGCTCGATGCGGTATGCGATCACATTCTGCATCTCGACCGCGCGAAGCTGACGGTTTATCGCGGCGATTACTCGGCTTTCGAGCGGCAGCGCGCCGAAGCGCAGGCGCTCGTCGCCAAAGCCGCGCGGAAACAGGAGGAGCGGCGCAAACATCTTCAGGAATTCGTCGACCGCTTTCGCGCCAAGGCGACGAAGGCGCGACAGGCGCAGTCGCGGTTGAAGATGTTGCAGAAGATGGAGACGATCGACGTCGCCGTCGATCAGGACGTCCTGCCGATCCGCCTGCCCTCGCCCGAAAAGCCGTTGTCGCCGCCGATCGTGGCGATGGAGCGCGTCGCCGTCGGCTACGACGACAGCCCGGTGCTGCGCAATCTGTCGCTGTTGATTTCCGAGGACGACCGCATCGGCCTCATCGGCGCGAACGGCAACGGCAAATCGACGCTCGCCAAACTCATAGGCGGGCGGCTGGACGCGCAGGCCGGCCGGGTGGTGCGCGCGCCGAAGCTGGAGACGGCGTTTTTCGCGCAGCATCAGGTGGACGATCTCGACGAAACCGACACGCCGTATCGCGCGGTCGCGCGACTGATGGCGCAGGCGCCGGAATCACGCGTGCGCGCACGCGCCGCCCAGATCGGCTTCGCAGGCGTGAAGGCGGACACGCCGGTCGCGCAATTGTCGGGCGGGGAGAAAGCGCGGCTGCTGCTGGGTCTTGCGACCTTTCACGGCCCGCATCTGATCATTCTCGACGAACCGACCAACCATCTCGACATCGACAGCCGCGCGGCGCTGATCGAGGCGATCAATGATTATCGCGGCGCGGCGATCCTGATCTCGCACGACCGCTACCTGCTCGAAGCCTGCGCGGACCGTCTGTGGCTGGTCGCGGACGGCGGGGTGCGCGAGTTCGACGGCGATCTCGACGACTACACCAGACTGGTCCTGGAAAAGTCGCGCGGCGAGGCGCGGAAAACAGCGACGCCGCAGAAAGCCGCGCCGAAGGCGCAGGCCGCGCCGGCGAAGGCGCCGCGCCGGCGGGAGCAGGAAAGGAAGCTGCAATCGGTCGAGCAGCGGATCGAAAAACTGAACGTGCTCATCGCGCGGATCGATGGGCTCCTGGCCGACGGCGAGACCTTTCAGCGCGATGCGCGCAAGGCCGGCGAACTGGCCGCCCAACGCGGCGAACTGGCGGCGGCCGTGGCCGCCGCCGAGGACGAATGGCTCGAAATCTCGAGCGCGCTCGACGAGGTCTGAAGCGTTTTCGGGCGAAATGGGAACCGGATCGCGCGAAAAACCGGCTCCCGAACGCTCACCAGCGCGGCGGCCGGCCCCAGGCGCCGGGCGGCGGCGGTCCCCACCGACGCGGCGGCGGACCCCACATACCGGGCGGCGGAGGCGGCGGCGGGCGGTAGTAGCGCGGCCGCGTGCGCCAGCAGCGGCCCCACTGATCGCAGACCACACGCGCCTGTTCGACGCCGCCGTCGAAATCGATCGCGCCCGACGCTCCGGCGCCGAGGACCGGCGCGGCCGTTGCGCCGCCCGCGGCCAACGCCCCGAGCGACAATGTCGCGGCCAGCGCGATTTGCAGCGAAGTTCTCATATGGCTTCTTCTCCTCAACTCCCCACTTTGGACATAGGCGTGGCCATAAGGGGAGCCAATCGCCGCGACCTGCGACAAATTCGGCAGCCATCGGAAAAAGAAACGGCGGCTCCAAGCCGCCGTTTCGTGGAGGGCTCACCAGCCGCGATAGAAGCGCGGCGGACCGTAGTAGCGGCGCGGCGCGTAATAGCGGCGCGGCGCATAGTAGCGATACGGGCGATAGTAGCGCGGTCCGGTGCGCCAGCAGCGGCCCCATCGATTGCAGACGACGCGCGCCTTCTCGACGCCGGCGGCCAGATCGGCGGCCGAGGCGACGCCCCGATCGACCATCGGCGCCGCCGAGGCGACCGACTGCGACATCGCCAGTCCACCGAAGGCGAACGCGCCGGCGAGAGCAAGCTTCAAGGATGTTTTCATGCATCGCTCCTTTCGAGAACCGCACATTGCAAGACTGTGGAATCCGAGACTGCAGATTCCGATAGTGCAATGACCGTATCAAACCACAATGAACCGCCGCTGAACGCACGACCGCCCAACATGATTAAGGGCCGCGGACGAAACCGGAAACAGCGGGGCGTCCCGCCGTGTTCGTCCGTCCGCGACTCACCCCAAGTCTACCAGCCCGGACCCCAGTGACGACGATGCCCCCATCCGCCGCCGTAAAAATGACGCGGCCCGCCCCATCCGTAGCCCCAACGGGGCGGCCCGTAATATGGCCCATAATATCGCGGGCGCGTGCGCCAGCAGCGTCCCCAGGCGTCGCAGACGATGCGCGCCTTTTCCACCCCGTCGGCGCGGGCGTTGGCGGTCGCCACGCCGGGGTCGATCATCGGAGCGGCGGAGGCCGCGCCGCCGACCGCCAGTCCGCCGGCCGCCAGAGCTGTCGCCAGGGCGACCCGAAGCGCTGTCTTCATCCCAGGAATCCTTCTTCCAAAGGCGCCCCCCGGTCAAAGATAGTCCATGTGCGCCCATGAACCAGCGGTGAACGTCGATCGCCTCATTCCGTCGACCGCCCCGCCAGCCCGCGCGCGGCCATCCACAGCGCGAACGCCAGGTTGAGCGCGGCCAGAACCAGCATGACCGTCTCGTAATCGGTGGCGGCGATCAGCCAGGTCGCGGGCAGCGGCATGGCGAACAGGCCGAAGTTGAAGAACCCGTTCAGCCAGGCCTGCGGGCCGGCCCGCCGCTCGGGCGCGACGCCCTCGCTCATCCAGGCCGAGAGCATGGGATAGGTCAGCGAATAGCCGAAGCCGAACACGATTCCGCCGGCGACCACCGGCCAGACGGTGCGCCCGGCCAGCGCCACCGCCACGAAACCGGCCGACAACAGCGCCAGACCGCCGGCCACAAGAATGCGCGGATTGACCGCATCGACCCCGCGCAGCGCCAGCACGCGGCTGGAGAACATCGTGACCAGCGAGGCGGTGAAGAAGGCCGCGAGCGGCAGGCCGCGCGCCTGAAAGGCGGAGGCGAAATAGGCGGTGGCGTAGCCGAACATCGTGCCGTTGAGCAGCACCGCGGTCAGCGGTTCGAGATGCGCGGGCCGCCAGCTCGCGAACAGGTCGAGACCGCGCGTCTTCAGCGGCCGGTCCAGCGGCCGCAGCGTGAAGGTGAGCGCGATGCCGACGAGCGCGGGAACCGACACCAGCAGGAACAGAAACCCGTCGCCCCAGCGCCCGATGATCCATTCGCCGAACGGCGGCGCGATCGCCTGCGTGAGCGGCATGACGGCCGACAGGACGCCCAGCAGGAACACGAAGCGCGTGGCGTTCAACCGGCTCTGCGCGTAGGTGATGACGGCCGACAGAAACAGTCCCTGCCCCACGCCCTGCACGGCGCGCGACGCGTAGGCGGCGGCGAAATCGCCCTTGGTGAACTGCAGCGAGGCGAAGCCGAGCGTCGTGAGCGCCATCGCAATGCGCAACGTCCACAGCACGCCGACTCGCGCGGCCACCTCGCTCGAAAATAGCGCGCAGACGATGACGGGAACCGCGATGGCGGTGATCAGCAGGCCGGTCGCGTGCAGGTCGTGGCCGGCGCGCGCGAATATGACCGACAGCAGCGTCGAATGCGCGTTCATGAACGCGACGAGAAAACAGCCGATCGCCAACCGCGCGTATTCGCCGCGTGCGCGGGCGTCCATATAGCCGGCGATCCTGGCGGCCCCGTCCGCCTCGCCCGCGCTCACGGACGCAGCGGCTGCGGCGCGGAATGATGTTGCGAAATTCGCACGTTTTCGCCGTGCGCGGCGCGCGTCCCGTTCAAGCGATCTTCTCCCAGCGGCGCTGTTCGTTTTGCCGCCAATAGGACAGGACAAACCCCTTGTCGCGCAAGGCCCGGAACTGCGCGCGCGCCGTCTGGAGCGCGCTTTCGTCGGCGCCGTCGAAAACAACCATGGCGCGTTCGCGTGGCGCGGCCTGCGGGTCGGCGAGCGCGCTCACCACGTCCGCGCCGTCGACGAACAGGCGCACCGCGCAGGCGTTGGGATTGTCGGCCTGCGTGGTCAGGAAGACCGGCTGCATGGCGCCGTCGCCGTCGTGCGCCGCGCCGTGCGCCAGAAAGGAATCCTCGCTGTAGGTCCACAGCAGTTCGTCGAGCGCGGCGATCCGCTCAGGGTCGGTCGCCTGCACCACCGCCGTCCAGCCGTTGGCGCGCGCGCGTTCGAGCAGCAGGGGGAGCGCGCGTTCAAGCGGCTGGCGTTCGAGATGATAGAACCAGACTTCCATTGCCCCGTTCGATTCTGCGGCGGCGCCTTCCGGCGCGGATTTGTGGCGGCCTTCCGGCGCAGGTTTGTGGCGCTGCGCGCGCGCGATTGTTAGCCTGTCCGCAAATCGGGACAATCCCGATGCTCACAGGAAAGGCGTGCGGTCTCATGCGCAAGCGCACCATTGTTTTCGGCGTCCTGGCGGCCGCGGCGATCGCGGCCGGCGCATTTTTCGCGACTCTCGACCGCGAGACGCGCGGCATTCTCCTGTTTCTGCCGACCAACGGCGACGTGCTGACCTGGTCGCAACCGCAGCGCGACGCCGCCTTCCGCGCGCTGGATCGCCTGCCCTTCATCGCCAGATCAAGCGAAATCGCGCCGGCGGCCACGCCGCTGCCGCTGCCGCCCGGCAAGCCGCTCGCGATTCCCGGCCTCGACGAATATCTGGTCGCCCAGCGTGCGGCGGCGATCGTGATCGTGCAGGACGGCAAGGTTCGTCTCGAACGCTACGGCCTCGGCTTCGACGCGGCCGGCCGCTGGACCAGTTTCTCGGTGGCGAAATCGTTCACCTCCACGCTCGTCGGCGCGGCGATCCAGGATGGCGCGATCAAGAGTCTCGACGACAGGCTCGGCCAATACGTCCCCGGCCTGCGCGGATCGGCCTACGACGAGGTGACCGTTCGCCAGCTGCTGACCATGAGCTCCGGCGTCGCCTGGAACGAGGACTACGAGGATCCGAACTCCGACGTGTCGCAGTTCAACAAGGCCAGCCCCGAACCCGGCATGGAGGCGATCGTCAGCTACATGCGCAAGCTGCCGCGCGCGAACAGGCCCGGCGAGACGTGGCGCTACAACACCGGCGAAACCAATCTCGTCGGCGTTCTGGTGTCGTCGGCCACCGGCAAGACCCTGTCGCAATATCTGGAGGAGAAAATCTGGCGGCCGGCCGGCATGGAGGCCAAGGCGACCTGGATTCTGAACAAGACCGGACGCGAGATCGCCGGCTGCTGCATTCAGGCGGCGACGCGCGATTTCGCCCGGTTCGGGCTGTTCGTGCTCGCCAATGGCGTGGCGCAGGGCAAGCAGATCGTCCCGCCCGACTGGTTCGCGCAGGCTACCGCCAAGCAGAAGGACATCGGCCGGCCCGGCAAGGGCTACGGGTTCCAGTGGTGGACCTACGACGACGGTTCGGTCGCCGCCCAGGGCATTTTCGGCCAGGGCGTCTTCATCGACGCCAAGCGCAAGCTCGTGATCGCCTCCAATGCCGACTGGACGCGCGCCTCGAAAGGGCCGGAACCCGCCGCGCGCGACGAATTCTACAAGCGCGTGCAGGCGCTGATCGATGCGGGCGGGTGAGCGGGCTCCTCACCCTTCGTAGTGGTCGCGCACCAGCCGGTCGAGCAGCCGCACGCCCCAGCCCGACGCCCAGCTCTGGTTGACGTCGCCGGCGGGCGACCCCATGCCCGTGCCCGCGATGTCGAGATGCGCCCATGGCGTGTCGCCCACATAGCGCTTGAGGAACTGGGCGGCGGTGATGGAGCCGCCGTAGCGGCCGCCGGTGTTCTTCATGTCGGCGAATTTCGAGTCGATCATCTTGTCGTAGGCGGGCCCGAGCGGCATGCGCCAGACCTTCTCCTCGGTTTCGCGCCCGGCCTGTTCGATTCGCGCGGCCAGTTCGTCGTCGTTGCAGAACAGGCCGGCGTATTCCTGCCCGAGCGCGACCATGATCGCGCCGGTGAGGGTGGCCAGGTCGATCATGAATTTCGGCTTGAAGGTCTCCTTCACGTGCCAGAGCACGTCGGCCAGCACCAGCCGGCCCTCGGCGTCGGTGTTCACGATCTCGACCGTCTGGCCCGACAGCGAACGCACGATGTCGCCGGGGCGCTGGGCGGCGCCGTCGGGCATGTTCTCGACCAGACCGACCGCGCCGATCACATTCGCCTTGGCCTTGCGTTGCGCGAGCGCCTGCATCAGGCCCACCACGCAGGCCGCGCCCGCCATGTCGCCCTTCATGTCCTCCATCGAGGCCGCGGGCTTGATGGAGATGCCGCCGGAATCGAAACAGACGCCCTTGCCGACGAAAGCGACCGGCGACTCGTCCGCCTTGCCGCCGTCCCAGCGCATGATCACCACGCGCGGCTCGCGCATCGAACCCTGCGCCACGCCCAGCAGCGCGCCCATGCCGAGATCGGTCAACGCCTGTTTGCCGAGAACCTCGACTTGCACGCCAAATCGTTCGAGCGCCTGGGCGCGGCGGGCGAATTCCTCCGGGAACAGCACGTTCGGCGGCTCGTGGACGAGATTGCGCGCCAGCACCACGCCGTCGGCCACGGCGTCGATGGCGGCATGGGCGGCGCGCGCGGCCGCCGGATCGAGCACCGAAATGCCGACCTCGCCGGTCGTCGGCTTGTCGTCGTCCTTTTTCTTCGTGCGATAGACGTCGAACCTGTAGGAGCGCAGCGCGACGCCGAGCGCGAGATCGGCGGCGGCGCGGGCCGGATCGTCCGGGGCGTTCGGCAAATCGAACAGGATGGAGGCGCTGGCGCCGGCCCCGATGCGGCCCATCGCCTGCCCGCCGAGCGCCACGAGAGTCGGCGCGGGATCGCCCTTGGCCGGCGCCGCGCCCAGGACGATCAGCCGGTCCCAGCCGAGCCCTTCGGGCGCCAGCAGTTCCAGCGCGCTGCCCGCGCGCCCCTTGAATTTCGCCGCGCGGGCGGCCCGCTCCACCACGGGGGCGGCCGCGCCCAGCAGGCTCCGGGTGCGCTCGCTCATGACGCCGGCGTCGCCGGCGAAAACGACGAGCGTGGACGCCCGGTCGGAGTCGGCGACGGCGGGGCCGGCAGCCTTCACATCGTCGTAACCGACAAATCCGACCGAGACGTTCTTCATGGATGTCCTCTCGCCGCCCGATGCGCGCCGGCCGGCACTATTGGCCGAGCGTTCGGCCCCGGTCAATCGCGCGCGCGGCGCCCGCATTTCGCCGCAGCGCCGTGCGACGTGTCGCGCCGGCGACACCCCGGCGGAAAAGGCCGCGCGCGGCCCCTGCGCGATTGAAGCGGGCCCGCGATCCGGTTAGCCAGATGCAGGGGAACGGTTCGGCGCGCACATGAAGACGACAGCGGATATGGCGCGCCAGGCGTGTCTCGATCGCGCGAGGGCGCCGGCATGATCGGCATGACGCTCACGCGCTACCTTTCGGGGCGGTTTCTCGAACAGATTCTGATCGTCTTCGTGTCGATCAGCGCGCTGTCGTTCCTCATCGACTTCGTGGAAACGCTGCGGCGCACCTCCGACACCCCCAAGGCCACCGCCGGTTTCGTGGCCCTGATGGCGTTTCTGCGCACGCCGACCGCCTCCGAGCAGATCCTGCCGTTCGCCGTGCTGTTCGGGACGATGGTCGCCTTCATCAATCTCACGCGCCGGCTGGAGCTGGTGGTCGCGCGCGCCTCGGGGGTCTCGGTCTGGGGCTTCCTCATCCCCCCGCTCGCGATCGCGGTCGTTCTGGGGCTCATTTCGGTCACGCTCTACAATCCGCTGGCCGCCGCGATGAAGCAGCGCGCGGATGCGATGGAGATCGACCTGTTCGGCAAGGCGGGCGCGGGCGCCAAGGACGGACGGGTGTGGCTGCGCCAGCGCTCGGTCGACGGCCGCGCGACGATCAGCGCCGCGCGCATTCTGGAACGCGGCCAGAAGCTGGACGACGTCGTCGTCTATCTCGATGACCCGCACGGGCATTTCGTCGAACGGGTCGAGGCGCCGCGCGCCCGGCTGGCGCCTGGCGCGTGGCGGCTGGAGAACGCGCGCGTCATCCGCCCCGGCGATGCGCCGGAGGAGACCGCCGTTTACTATCTCGCGACAGATTTGTCGGCCGAGGATGTGTTGCGCGATCTGTCGTCGGTCGATTCGGTCGCGTTCTGGGATCTGCCGGAATTCCGCGAAAAAACCGGCGAGGCCGGGCTCGACGCCACGCCCTACGACCTGCGTTACCAGACGCTGCTGGCCCGTCCGCTCCTGCTGATCGCCATGGTTCTGATCTCGGCGGCCTTTTCCTTAAGATTTTTCAGGTTTGGTGGCGTGGGCAAGATGGCCGCGGGTGGCGTCGTGGCCGGGTTCGTGCTTTACGTGGCGACAAAGTTCGTGGGCGACATGGGCGGTGCGGGGCTGTTGAGCGCCCCGGTGGCCGCCTGGTCGCCGGCGCTTGTCGGGAGTTTGTTGGGTGCGCTCGCATTGTTGCACCAGGAGGACGGCTGATGGGGCGGCGCGCCTGCCCCGCTGAGCCGCGTGCGGACGGCTTTGGACCGCTGGCGACCCGTGTCGCCGGCGCGTTTGCGTTCGGGCGCGTGGTTGCGCTCGCCATCGGCTGCGGCATGGCGTTCGCCGCGCTCACGCCCGCCCGCGCCCAGCCCGCCGAAAGCGACAAACGCATGGTGGTGGAAGCGCGCGAACTCATTCAGGACGAGAAGCGCAACACCGTCACCGCGCGCGGCGCGGTGCAGATCTATTACAAGGGCCGCATTCTGGAGGCCGATCAGGTCGTCTACGACCGCAAGACCAATCGCGTGCGCGCCGAGGGCAATGCGCGCCTGACCGAAGCCGACGGGCGCGTGAGCTACGCGGACAAATTCGAGCTGACGGACGACCTCAAACAGGGGTTCGTGGATTCGCTGCGGGTGGAGACGACCGACAAGACCTATATGTCGGCCGCGCGCGGCGAACGGCAGGGCGACACGACCGTGTTCGACCTTGGCACCTACACCGCCTGCAAACCGTGCGAGGACGCCAGCCGCCCGCCGCTGTGGCGCGTGCGCGCCAAGCGCATCATCCACGACGCCGAAGAAAAGAACATCTACTATCAGGACGCGAGCCTGGAATTTCTCGGCGTGCCGATCGCCTATGTGCCGTTCTTCTCCTCGCCCGACCCGAGCGTGAAGCGCCGGTCCGGCATTCTGGCGCCGCATTACCTCTACAAGCCGCAACTGGGCTATGGGCTCGGCGTTCCGCTCTTCTGGGCGGTGCAGCCCAACATCGACCTCGTCGTCACGCCGACGGTGCTGACGAAACAGGGGTTCATGGGCGAGATCGAGTGGAAGCACCGGGTCGCCAACGGCATCTATTCGATCCGCGCCGACGGCGTGTGGCAGTCCAATCGCACCCTGTTCGCCGATCCGCCGCTCGGCGCCGGCGACCGCAAGTTCCGCGGCGCCATCGCCAGCATCGGCGATTTCGCGATCAACGATAAATGGAAGTTCGGTTGGGACGCCACAATCATGTCCGACCGCTATTTCCTGCAGGACTACAAACTGTCGAATTCGCTGCTGTCGAATTTCTTCTTCCGCGAAACGTCCTCGACCGTGTTCCTCACCGGCCAGAGCGATCGCGCCTGGTTCGACCTGCGCGCGCTGTTCTTCCAGGGCCTGTCGCCGCGCGACTACCAGCCGCAGCTCGGCATCGCGGCGCCGGTGCTCGACTACAATCGACGCTGGTCGATCGATCCGGCGAAGACGGGCGGCGTCGGCGGCGAGTTCGAACTGGACGTCAACGCCGCGCATGTGACGGCGCAGGCCGCGCTTTATGAATCGCTGCTGCCGCGCACGTTCGACAGCCTGACCGGCCTCTACAACGTCTGCCAGGTCTACGCGCCGGCGGCCAATCCGGCGGCCGGCTCCAACTGTCTGTTGCGCGGCGTCGGCGGCGATTATGCGCGCGCGACCGCGCAGGCGTCGTGGAAGCGCACGTTCATCGATCCGATCGGCCAGACATGGACGCCGTTCGCGTTCGCGCGGTTCTCGGGATCCTATCTCAACTACGACACGTCGCGCGTCTACGGCCTTTACAATGCGTTCGGCGCGCCGCTGACGAACGCCGCGCAGTCGAATTTCCTGGGAACCGACAACGTGCTGCGCGGAAATTTCACGCCCGGCGTCGGGCTGGAATATCGCTATCCGCTGCTGGCGCGTCTCAACTTCGGCACGGTGACATTCGAGCCGATCGTGCAGATTGTGGCGCGACCGAACGTCATCGGCTCCAACTCGCTCGTCAACATCGACGCGCAGAGCCTGATCTTCGACGACACCAACCTGTTCTCGTGGAACAAGTTCTCCGGCTACGACCGGTTCGAGACCGGCGTGCGGCTCAACTACGGCGCGCAGGCGACCCTCAATTTCAACAACGGCGGGTTCGTCAACGTGATGGCCGGCCAGTCCACGCAACTGGCGGGTCGCAATTCCTACGCGAGCGTCGACGCCGCCAATGTCGGTCTTTCCTCCGGCCTCGACACGCGCCGGTCCGATTACGTCGGGCGCATCGCGTTCTCGCCCAACAGCATGCTGTCTTTCGTCGCCAAGGGGCGGTTCGATCCGGCGACGTTGCGCGCCCGACGCATCGATCTCGTCGCCGGCCTGACGTTCGGCGCGCTGACGGCGACGGCGCAATACGCCAACTACGAATCCCAGCCGCTGATCGGTTTCGACAAGCGGCGGCAGGGTCTGGCGCTCGGCGCGCGCTACGAGGTGACGAAGAATTATTTCGTGAACGGCGCGGTGCAGTTCGATTTGTCGCGGCACCAGTACAACAACACCGGCGCGGTCGTGTGGGGATCGGCGCCGGTATTCTCGATCGCTGGCCTGTCGCTGGGCGCCGGCTATCAGGACGAGTGCACGACCTTCATGGTCAATTACTCCTCGATGTATCAGGTCAATTCGTCGACCGGCCTGCCCGGCCGCAACCAAACCATCCTGCTCACCCTGCAGTTGCGCACGCTCGGCGAAGCCAAAGTGGGCGCGAGCCTCGGCTTCCTGCCCGTCAACGACGGCGTCAAGCAACAGCCGTGACAGCGCCGCTCGCGCTCACGTCCGGCGATCCGGGCGGCGTCGGCCCGGAGATCGCGCTCAACGCGTTCGCGCGGCGTGCGGAGCTCGGTCTTGCTCCGTTCATCGTGTTCGCCGATCCCGCGCTGATGCGCGCGCGCGCCGCCGCGCTCGGTCTTTGCGTGGATATCGTCGAAAGCGATTGCGCCGCGGCGCACGACATCTTCGCGCGCGCGCTGCCGGTGGCGCCGCTCGCCGCGCGCGCGACCGGCGCGCCGGGCGCCTCCTCGCCGGCGGACGCGCCCGCGATCGTCGAGTCGATCGAACGCGCGGTCGCCGCCGTGTTCGCAGGCGAGGCGCGTGCGGTCGTCACCAATCCCATCTCCAAACAGGCGCTCTACGCCGCGGGCTTTCGCCATCCCGGCCATACCGAGTTTCTGGCCGATCTCGCGCAACGCCATACCGGCGCAGCCGCGCGGCCCGTCATGATGATCTGGTCGCGCGAACTCGCCGTCGTTCCGGCCACGATCCACATTCCGTTGCGCGATGTCGCGGGCGCGCTCACACGCGCGCTGCTGGTCGAGACGGGCGAGATCGTCGCGCGCGACCTGCGCGACCGGTTCGGACTGGCGCGGCCGCGCCTCGCGTTCTCCGGGCTCAATCCGCACGCGGGCGAAGGCGGAACGATCGGGCGCGAGGAGATCGACATCATCGCGCCGGCGGTCGCCGACCTGCGTGCGGCAGGCTTCGAGGCGGCGGGGCCTTTGTCGGCGGACACGATGTTCCACCCGGCCGCGCGCGCGCGCTACGACGCCGCCATCTGCATGACGCACGACCAGGCGCTGATACCGGTCAAGACGCTCGCCTTCGATACGGGCGTCAACGTCACGCTCGGGCTTCCGTTCGTGCGCGCCTCGCCTGACCACGGCACGGCGTTCGATATCGCGGGCGCGGGTCGCGCCAGTCCGGCGAGCCTTATCGAAGCGCTGCGGCTCGCCGCGCGGCTGACCGCGTGATCGAGGCGCTGCCGCCGCTGCGCGATGTCGTCGCGCGCCACGGCCTGGCGCCGAAGAAGTCGCTCGGTCAGAACTTCCTGTTCGACCTCAATCTCACCGGTCGTATCGCGCGCGCCGCCGGGCCGCTCGCGGGCGCGACGGTCATCGAGATCGGCCCCGGTCCGGGCGGGCTGACGCGCGCGCTGCTCTCGGAAGGCGCCGCGCGCGTGGTGGCGGTGGAGCGCGACGAACGATGCATCGCCGCGCTCGAGGAGATCGCCGCGCATTATCCGGGGCGGCTGGAGATCGTGGCGGGCGATGCGCTCGCGTTCGATCCGAATGCGCCCGCCCACGAGGGGCCGCTGCGCATCTGCGCCAACCTTCCCTACAATATTTCGACCGCGCTGCTGACGCGCTGGCTGGAGACGCCCGGCTGGCCGCCGCAATGGGACCGGCTGACTCTGATGTTCCAGCGCGAGGTCGCCGAACGCATCGTGGCGACGCCGGCCAACCGCGCCGCCTATGGCCGCCTGTCGGTGCTGTGCGGCTGGCGCACGCAGGCGCGCATTCTGTTCGATGTTTCGCCGGCGGCGTTCACGCCGCCGCCGAAAGTCGTGTCCTCGGTCGTTGAACTCGTTCCGCGCGCGGCGCCCCTGCCCTGCGATCTCGCCGCGTTGACGCGCGTGACGCAGGCGGCGTTCGGGCAGCGCCGCAAGATGCTGCGGCAATCCCTGAAAGGATTGGGCGCCGATCCGCTGGCGCTGCTGGACGCCGCTTCCATTGCGCCGACCGCGCGCGCGGAGGAGATCGACGTCGGGGGTTTCGTGCGGCTGGCGAACGCGCTCGCAGCGTCGCGCTAGACCTTTCCCGACGCATCATCGTGTCGCAGGGGCTACGCGGCGCGAAGGGAAGATGCTCAGGCCGTCTTTTCGGCTAGCAGTAGCGCGACGAATGTTTCGATGCCCGATTGCAGGCGCGGACGGCGCAACCGTTCGGCGGCGACGATGGCGATGAGATCGTCGAATGTGCGCTGGATGTCGTCGTTGACCAGCACATAATCGTACTGCGCCCAGCGGCGGATTTCGTTGCGCGCGTTATCGAGCCGTCTTGCGATGACTTCGGGCGAATCTTCCGCGCGCCGTTCGAGCCGCGCGCGCAGCTCCTTCATCGACGGCGGCAGGATGAACACCGACACCACGTCCGCCGGCGCCTTCTCGCGCACCTGCTGGGCGCCCTGATAGTCGATGTCGAACAGAACGTCGCCGCCGGCGGCCAGCGTCTCTTCCACGGGGCCGCGCGGGCTACCGTAGAAATTGCCGTGCACCTCCGCCCATTCGAGCAACTCGCCGGCGTCGCGCAGCCGTTCGAAATCCTTGCGGGCGATGAACTTGTAATGGATGCCGTCCACCTCGCTGGAGCGGCGCGCGCGCGTCGTCACCGAGATCGAGAGTTTGAGATCGAGCTTCGGCGTCTGCAGCAGCATCCGCGTCAGCGTCGTCTTGCCGGCGCCGGACGGCGAGGACAGGATGAGCATCATGCCGCGGCGGCCGAGCGCCGGCGTTCCTTCGCGTTCGTTCGCCATGGTCGCGCCGCGGCTTTCCCGGTTATTCGACATTCTGGACCTGCTCGCGAAACTGTTCGATCTCGACCTTCAGGTCGAGGCCGATGGCGGTCAAATCCGCGTCGTTGGATTTCGCGCACAGCGTATTCGATTCCCGGCCGAACTCCTGCGCCAGAAAATCCATCCGGCGGCCGACGGCGCCGCCTTCGCCCAGCAGCCTACGCGCGGCCACGGCATGGGCGGCCAGTCGATCCAGCTCCTCGCGCACGTCGGCCTTCGCGGCGATCAGGATCGCCTCCTGATGCAGGCGCGCGGGATCAAGCTGCGGCTGCTGCGCCAGCTGGTCGATGGCGCGGGCGAGGCGCGCGCGCACGGCCTCCGGCGCGCGGCCGGGCGCGGCCTCGGCGGCGCGGGTCAACTGCTCGATGCGGTCGATGCGCTGGCCGAGAATGACGGCGAGCGCGGCGCCCTCCGCGCGACGGGCGGCGACGAGCCCGTCGAGCGCCACGCCCAGGCCATCCAGCATCGCGCGGTCGCGGGCGGCGGTCGTATCCTCGTCGTCGGGCGCCTCGCCGTAGTCTATCACGCCCTTGAGCGCGATCAGGCCGTCGAGCGACGCCGGGCGCAGATTGGCGTTGAGGGGCGTTTGCGCCAGTTCGGCGACCAGCGAGTCGAGCAGCGGCCGGTTGATGCGCGCCTGCGTGGCGGCGGCGTCGCGCTGCGCAGTCAGGGTCGCCGAGCAGGCGCCGCGCCTCAGCCTGGCGGCGATCGCAGCGCGGGCGGCGATGTCGAGCGCATCAAAGCCGGGCGGCGCGCGCAGCCGCAAGTCGAGGCCCTTGGAATTGACGGAGCGGATTTCCCACGCCCATGTCCAGGCGCCGACGCGCCCCTGCGCGCGGCCAAATCCGGTCATGCTGTGCAACGGCATCGGGAACTCGCCAGAATGGGCCGGCGGGCGCCGGCCGCTCCTTCTCGTTCAGGTCGTCGCGCCGCGCAAGGGCGGCGCGCGGCTACCGGTAGGAAAGAACGTTGGCGGGAACGGTCTTGGGACTGTTGAGATCCCATGTCTTGTTGCGCAACGGGTCGAGCGGCGTGCCTTCCGAAGCGTCGAACGCGCGGGGACGGCGCGGTTCCCCGGCGGGCGGGGCGGCCATGGCGTGTTCCTCGCGCGGGGCGGGTTCGACCGCGGCCTGAGGCCCGTCGAGCACCGGATTGAGGCCAAGACGACCCGCGCGCGCGCGCTGCTGGGCGAGCGCGCCGGCGGCCACGGGATAGGTTTCGCCCGGGCCGTCGTCCTGCCCCGCATCGGCGAAATCGAGACCCGGATCGACGCCTTTCACCTTGACGGCGATGTTGTCGAAATCCGGCAGGATGGTCAGTTTCGATCTGGGCCGGGCGGGGACGGCCGCGTCGGGCGAATCGTCGCCGGCGGCGCCTGCGCGCGCGAGATTCCTCAGTTCCTCGGTCGAGGGCATGACGGGCGCGACGCGGGCGAGCGCCTCCCTGACCGGCGCGAGCGCGACCGTCCGGTCGATGACGCCGCGGGCCGGTTCGAACGCGCCGAGCGCGCCGAACACCTGTCCGCCGCGGTCGCTTCGGCGGCCGGGCGCGGGGGTCGCGGCGGCCGGCGCGTCCTCTGCCGGCGCGGCGCGGTCGGCGGCGGGCTGGGCGCCCTTGTCGCGCGCGTCCTTCTCGATCTGGCGCCAGCGCACGACGTTGCGGTTATGCGCATCGAGCGAATCGGCGAACACGTGGCCGCCCGTGCCGTCGGCCACGAAATACAGTTCCTGCGTGCGCGATGGATTGGCCACCGCCTCGATCGCCGCGCGGCCGGGGTTGGCGATCGGTCCCGGCGGCAGGCCGTCGATGGCGTAGGTGTTGTAGGGCGTCCATTTGGTCACTTCCGACCGCAGGATGCCGCGCCCGAGCGTGCCGCGGCCGCCCACCAGCCCGTAGACGATGGTGGGGTCGGATTGCAGCCGCATGCGCTTCTGCAGGCGGTTGATGAACACGCCGGCGACTCGCGTGCGCTCGTCCGCCCGGCCCGTCTCCTTCTCGACGATGGAGGCGAGCGTCACCAGTTCGAGCTGCGATCGCAGCGGCAGGTCGCCGGACCGTTTCGTCCAGATCTGGTCGACCAGCTTCTTGTGGTCGTTCTGCATCTTGCGGATGAGGTCGGCGCGCGCCATGCCGCGCGTGACCTTGTAGGTTTCCGGCAGCAGCGTGCCTTCCTTGGGCGGCTCGCGAATTTCACCGGCCAGATACTCGTTCTCGCGCAGGCGCTCGACGATCTGCTCGCTGGTCAACCCTTCCGGAATCGTCACCGAATGGAGGACCTGACGGCCGTTGACGAGCGTGTCGAGCACTTCACGCATCGTCGCATTTTGTTTGAACAAGTACTCGCCGGCCTTGAGTTTTCCGCGCGCCTGCTCGATCAGCAATTCGATATTGAACAAGGTCGGATTGTCGATCACGCCCTCCCTTTCGAGGATGGCGATGATCTCCGGCACATCGGTCCCCGGCGCGATATAGACGACCTTGTCGGCTGGCAGCGGACCGGGCTCGCGCAGATGTTTCTGCATCGACACGATGCCGAAACCCGCCATGACGAAGGCGATCAGCAGGAACGACAGGAAACCGGAAAAGGCCGACAGGCTCCCCTCGCGCCGCTTCTTCTTCGGCGGCGGGGGCGGCGGTGGCGCGGCCTCCGGCTGGAGCGCCTCGTTGGGGCTTTTCAGGCTGCGGCGGCGCGCGAAAAAACCGCCGCGCGCGGACGGCTGTTCGTTGCGTCCCGACTCATCGGGGCGCTCGTTCTCGGGCGTGGTCATGGCCGGGCAACCCTAACCGCTTTTGTGGCGAAAGATGGATGGGGCGGATCGCCGCCGTTTTCGTCGCCTGCCTTGCCGGCGAATTCACCGGCGAAATCACCGAATCGCGGATCAGCGGTCATGCCGCGCGAAGATCAGCGAGGCGTTGGTTCCGCCGAAACCGAACGAGTTGGACAGCGCGACGTCGATCTTGCGATTGCGCGCCTTCAGCGGCACCAGGTCGATCGCCGTCTCGAACGCGGGATTGTCCAGATTGAGCGTCGGCGGCGCGACCTGATCTCGCATGGCGAGGATCGAGAAGATCGCTTCGACCGCGCCGGCCGCGCCGAGCAGATGGCCGATCGCCGATTTGGTGGAGGACATGGACACGCCGCGCGCGGCGTCGCCCAGAAGCCGCTCGACCGCGCCCAGTTCGATTCCGTCGGCCATGGTCGAGGTGCCGTGGGCGTTCACGTAATCGATGTCGCCGGGTTTCATGCCGGCCCGCTTCAGCGCCGCCGCCATGCAGCGGAACGCGCCGTCGCCGTCCTCGGACGGCGCGGTGATATGGTAGGCGTCGCCCGACAGGCCGTAGCCGACGATTTCGGCGTAGATCCTGGCGCCGCGCGCCTGCGCGTGCTCCAGCGATTCGAGCACCAGCGCCCCGGCGCCCTCACCCATCACGAACCCGTCGCGGTCGCGATCGTAGGGCCGCGAGCCGGCGGACGGCCGATCGTTGAACGAGGTGCAGAGCGCCTTGCAGGCCGCAAACCCGGCGATGCCGATGCGGCAAATGGCGGATTCGGCGCCGCCGGCCACCATCACGTCGGCGTCGCCAAGCGCGATGAGGCGCGCCGCATCGCCGATGGCGTGGGCGCCCGACGAACAGGCCGTGACGACCGCATGGTTGGGCCCCTTCAGCCCGTGCTCGATCGACACGTAGCCGGACGCCAGATTGATCAGACGGCCGGGAATGAAGAAGGGCGACACGCGGCGGGGACCGCGCTCCTTCAGCAGGAGCGCGGTGTCGGCGATGCCGGAGAGGCCGCCGATGCCGGCGCCGAACATGACGCCGGTCGAAATCTGCTGTTCGTAGGTTTCGGGCTTCCAGTTCGCGTCGCGCAGCGCCTGGGTGGAGGCGGCCATCGCATACAGGATGAAATCGTCGACCTTGCGCTGTTCCTTCGGCTCCATCCACGCATCGGGATTGAAGGAGCCGCCGGCGCCGTCGCCACGCGGAATATAGGCCGCGATCTGGCACGGCAGGTCGGAAGCGTCGAACGTGTCGATCCGGCGAAAGCCATTCTCGCCGGCGATCAACCGCTTCCAGCTCGCCTCGACGTCGCCGCCCAGAGGCGTGACCATGCCGAGGCCGGTGACGACGACCCTGCGCATCGGGACCCCGCGTCGCCGCCGCTTACGCGGCGGAAGCCTTCTGCAGGAACTTCACCGCGTCGCCGACGGTCTGGATGGTCTCGGCCGCGTCGTCGGGAATCTCGACGCCGAATTCTTCCTCGAACGCCATGACGAGTTCGACCGTGTCGAGCGAATCGGCGCCCAGATCCTCGATGAAGTTGGCGCCTTCGACGACCTTGTCAGCTTCCACGCCCAGATGTTCGACAACGATCTTCTTCACGCGCTCGGCGACATCGCTCATGTTCTTATCCCCTGATAACCCGTTGAAGACGGCGCGTTCGCAGCGAACCGCCGTCGCGTTTTCCCGGCAGGGTCCCCATCGGGATCGCCCTGCCCGAGCATTCCGGCCGAGGCCGATAACACACTTCCCTTAGCCCCGCCAGAGGCGCGGGCGCGAGCGTCAGATCATCGCCATGCCGCCGTTCACGTGCAGCGTCTGGCCGGTGACGTAGCGGGCTTCGGCGCTCGCAAGATAGACCACGGCCCCCGCCACGTCCGCCCCGTCGCCGAGCCTGCCGGCCGGCACCTGGCCGAGGATGGCTTCCTTCTGCTTTTCGTTCAGGGCGTCCGTCATCGGGCTTTCGATGAAGCCCGGCGCCACGCAATTGACCGTGATGCCACGCGAGGCGACCTCCGCGGCGAGCGATTTGGACATGCCGATCATGCCGGCCTTGGAGGCCGCGTAATTGCCCTGCCCCGGATTTCCGGTCACGCCGACGACCGACGTGATCGAGACGATGCGGCCGTAGCGGCGGCGCATCATGTTCTTGATGGCGGCGCGGGAGAGACGGAACGCGGCTGTCAGATTGACCGCCAGCACCGTGTCCCAATCCTCGTCCTTCATGCGCAGGAACAGGCCGTCGCGCGTGAGCCCGGCGTTGTTGACCAGAATATCGAGGCCGCCGAGCGCGGCTTCGGCAGCCGGGACCAGACCCTCGACCGCCGCCTTGTCGGAGAGGTCGCACGGGCAGACGACCGCGTTCTCGCCAAGCTCGCCCGCAAGCGTCGCCAGCGCGGGCACGCGCGTGCCCGACAGCGCCACCTTCGCGCCCTGCCCATGGAGCGCGCGCGCGATGGCCGCGCCGATGCCGCCCGAGGCGCCCGTCACCAGCGCCGTTTTTCCAGTCAGATCGAACATTCGAACACTCCTTCCGGCGCGCGGCCGTTCAACCCTGCCCGTAGGCCTCCACATCGGCCGGGGCGCCGACCGAAAGGCCGCTCGCGCCTTCGGCGATGCGCTTGAGCAGGCCGGTGAGCACCTTGCCGGACCCCACCTCCACGAACCGCGTCACCCCCTCGCCCGCCATGAAGGCCACGCATTCGCGCCAGCGCACCGTGCCCGTCACCTGCCGCACGAGCAAATCGCGGATTTCATCCGGGTCGATCGCCGGGCGCGCGGTCACGTTGGCGACGACCGGAACCCTGGGCGCGCTCACCTTCGCGTCCGCCAGCGCGGCGCGCATGGCGTCGGCCGCCGGCTGCATCAGCGCGCAATGGAAGGGCGCGGAAACCGGCAGCAGCATCGCGCGGCGCGCGCCCTTCGGTTTGGCGAGTTCGATCGCCTTTTCGACCGCCGCCTTCGCGCCGGAGGCCACCACCTGTCCGCCGCCGTTGTCGTTGGCGATCTGGCAGACGAGGCCCGTCTCCTTCGCCGCCTCCGCCGCCACGGCGACGCCCGTGTCGTAATCGAGGCCGAGCAGCGCGGCCATGGCTCCTTCGCCGACGGGAACGGCCTGTTGCATCGCCTTGCCGCGAATGCGCAGCAGCCGCGCGGCGTCGGAAATCGTCAGCGCGCCCGCGCCGGCCAGCGCGGAATATTCGCCGAGCGAATGGCCGGCGACGAATCTGGCGTCGCGCGCCAGATCGAGTCCCTTTTCGGCCTCCAGCACGCGCAGCGCGGCGAGCGAGACCGCCATGAGGGCGGGCTGGGCGTTGGCGGTCAGCGTCAGGTCGGCTTCCGGCCCCTCGAACATCAGCGCGGAGAGTTTTTCGCCAAGCGCGGAATCCACCTCGTCGAACACCGCGCGCGCGGCCGGAAAAGCGTCGGCGAGCGCCTTGCCCATGCCCACAGCCTGCGAGCCCTGACCGGGAAATAGAAACGCCGTCGCCATGCCGCCTCCTCGATTGTGCCGGCGTGGTGACGCAGGCGCGGAGCCGAGTCAAGCTTGCGCGCGCCGGCCGGGCGCGCGACAGTGGCGCATGCCCTTCGTCTGCGACATTCCCGCCGTTCCCACGCTCCAGCATGAAGACGAGAGCGTGCGCATCACGCGCTGGGATTTCGAACCCGGCGCCGTCACCGGCCTGCACCGGCACGGCTGGCCCTATTTCGTGGTCATGCTGACGGACGGCAATCTGCGAGCGGAGGTGGACGGGGTGGTTCAGGACCGGCCGATGACGGCGGGCACGAGCTATGCTCGGCCGGCGGGCGTCGAGCACGACATCCAGAACGGCTCGCCGCACCCGATCGCCTTCGTCGAGATCGAGGTGAAACGGCCCGATCTGTTGCAGATGGATCCGGCCTGAACGAGGCCCCATGTTCGACGCGACGCTGCGCGAAATCTGGTCGGCGCTCGATGGCCCGCCCGCGCTCGCGGCGGGCGTGCGGGCGACCGCGCAGGGTGCGCTGCCGTCGGTTTTCGCCGTCACCGATCTTGCCGCCGCCTCGATCGCGGCGGCGGGACTGGCGGTCGCCGAATATCGTCAGGCGGCCGGAGACGCGGCGCGCGAGGTCGTGGTCGACCGGCGGCTGGCGTCGTTCTGGTTCCAGTCGAGCCTGCGCCCTCAGGGATGGACGCCGCCGCCGCTGTGGGACCCGTTGGCCGGCGATTATCCGACCCGCGACGGATGGATAAGGCTGCACACCAACGCGCCGCAGCACCGGGCGGCCGCGCTCGCCGCGCTCGGTTGCGCGGAGGATCGCGCGGCGGCTGACGCGGCCGTGAAGAGCTGGCGCGCGGACGACCTCGAAACGGCGGTCGTCGCGGCCGGCGGCTGCGCGGCCGCAATGCGCCCGGCCGACGCATGGCGCGCGCATCCGCAAGGGCTGGCGGCGAACGCCGAGCCCTTGATGGCGACGCAGACGACCGGCGCGGGGCGCGCGCGCGGGCCGGCGCGCCCGGATCGTCCGCTCGAAGGCCTGCGTGTTCTCGATTGCACGCGCATACTGGCCGGCCCCGTCGCCACGCGCTTTCTGGCGGCATACGGCGCGGACGTGCTGCGCATCGATCCGCCCGGCTGGGAAGAGCCCTCCGCCGCGCCCGAGGTCGCCCTCGGCAAGCGGTGCGCGCGGCTCGATCTCAAGACGGCGGACGGACTTGCGCGATTTGGCGCCCTCATGGCGCAGGCGGATGTGTTCGTGCACGGCTACCGGGCGGACGCGCTCGAACGCCTGGGGCTCGGCGCGGCGGCGCGACAGGCGCTGCGGCCCGGCCTGATCGACGTTTCGCTCGACGCCTACGGCTGGCGCGGACCGTGGCGCGACCGGCGCGGTTTCGACAGTCTGGTGCAGATGTCGTGCGGGATCGCGGAGGCCGGCATGGTCGCCGCGCGGACCGGCAGGCCGCATCCCCTGCCCGCGCAGGCGCTCGATCATGCGACCGGCTATCTGATGGCGGCGGCGGCCGTGCGCGCGCTGACGCGACGGCTGCGGACCGGCGAAGGAACGATCGCGCACGCGTCGCTCGCGCGCACGGCGTCGCTGCTGATGGCCCGTCGTGTCGAAAACGGTCTCGCGGCGTCGCTCGCGCGCGAGACCGACGACGATCTCGCGCCCGCCGTCGAGGCGAACGGCCGGGGACCGGCGCGGCGGCTCAAACCGCCGCTGGCGATCGACGGCGCGCCGATGCGCTGGGCGCTGCCGGCGCCGCTTCTGGGCTCCTCGCCGCCCGAATGGTGAAGCGACGCTTGCACGCGCGCGGCGCTGGACCAAGATAAGGCGCGCCGATTCGGGCGCGACGGAAGGATCGATGCTCCAGAAAGCGCCCGGAAAATCCTGCGGCTCCTGCACCATGTGCTGCAAGTCGCTCGAAATCGACGTGTTCAAGAAGCCGATGGGCGTTCTGTGCACGCATTGCGTGAACAATTCCGGCTGCACCATCTACGAAACGCGGCCGGACGTGTGCCGCGATTTCCTGTGCGAGTGGATCATGGACCGCACGATGTCGCCCGTGCTGCGGCCCGACAGGATCGGCACGATCTTCATGGAAGATCCCGACAACGACGACTATCAGGCCGTGTGCGATCCCTCCAAGCCCTACGCCTGGCGCAATCCCCTGGTGTTCAAACATCTCGTGCAGATGGCCAAGAACGGCCATACGGTCATCGCCAAATCGGGCCTGCGGGCATGGCGCGTCTATCCGGACGGACACGCGACCGAATGGTCGTGAGGGCGGCGGCGCTCATTCTCGCCGCGCTCGCCTGCGGCGGCGCGACCGCGCAGGAAAGGCGCCTCACCTTCGCCACGCCCGACGGCGATCGCTTCGCCATCGTCGACAATATCGGCGCGGGCGCGCGCCCGGCCGTCATCGTGCTGCACGGCGCGACCGTCGGCGCCTACGCAACCCTCGTCTCGAGCGGTTTTCGTGCGGCGGCGCGCGCGCACGGCTTCGTCTCCGTCTATCCCGAAGGCGTCGACCGCATCTGGCGCGACGGGCGCGGCATGAGGCGGGGCGTCGACGATCGCTCGTTCCTGCTGTCGCTCGCCCAGCGTCTCGTGGTCGAGGGGATCGCCGACCAGAAACGGATATTCCTGGCGGGCGTGTCGAACGGCGGGATCATGGCGCTCGACATGGCGTGCGGCGCCCCGGATGTTTTCGCGGGCGTGGGAACGGTCATCGCCGCGCTCGCCGCCAACACGGGCGCGGCGTGCCCCGGCGGGCGCCCGCTGCCGGTCGTGATGGCGTCGGGCGACGCCGATCCCATCGTGCCTTACGAGGGCGGATCGGTGAATGTCGGCTTCTTTCATCCCCGGCAGGGCGAGGTGTGGGGCGCGGAGCGCACGGCCGCCTTCTTCGCCCAGCGCGCCAGGTGCGGCGACCCGACGCGCCAGGCGGTCGCCTCCGCCGAAGCCGACGATCCGAAGGTGACGAAGATCGCCTGGGCCTGCGCGCCCGCAACGCCGGTCGCGCTCTATCGCGTGGAAGGCGGCGGCCACCAGATGTTCGGCGGCGTGGCGCTGCCGGCGCTGGCGTTCGGCCGCACCACGAAACGGTTCTCGGCGGCTCAGACCATCGTGTCCACCTTCGCGGGGCTGCCCCGGTGAGCGCCGAACCCTCCGTATGGCGCACGCGCGCGAGCCGCCTGGTGCACGCCGACAAGTGGATACGTCTGCGCGCCGACGATTGCGTGCGCGCCGACGGCGTGGAGATCGCGCCGTATTACGTGCTCGAATATCCGGACTGGGTTCAGGTCGTGGCGATCACCGACGACGAGCGGATCGTCGTCGTGCGGCAATATCGGCATGGCGTCGGTCGCGTGACGCGCGAACTGCCGGCCGGTTGCATGGATGCGAGCGACGCCGATGCGTGCGCGGCCGGCGCGCGCGAGCTGCTGGAGGAGACCGGCTACGCCTGCAGCACGCTGCGACAGGTGGGCGCGAGTTTCGTCGATCCGGCCCATTGCACCAATCGCGTCTTCATCCTGCTCGGCGAAGGCGCCAGGCGCGTGCGCGATCCCCGACCGGATGCGACGGAGGAGATCGTCGTCGAGACGATGACGGTGGCCGATGTCGTCGCCGCCGCGCGCGCGGGCGACCTGCATCACGCCACGCAGGTCGCCTCGCTGTTTCTGGCGCTCGGCGCGCGATAGATTACTTCGACAGATGCAGTTTCGACGTCTGGATGGCGCGATCGATGGCGTCGAACGCGGCCATGATTTCCGTCTTGTCGGTGGCCGAGAAATACCAGCCGGGCGACGCGCAGGCCTTCAGCGCGGGTTCGAGCTGGTTCTGGATCGGCTGCACCGTCTGCTGATAGGCGGGCTCCGTCGGCATGGGGATGTATTTCGTGTTCAGCACGATCAGCGTCACGCGCTGGCCCTTGATCGTGTCGCAGAGCCTGGCGTCGAACGGCTTGAAGCCGCCCACGCGGTCGCGCCGGCCCTGCACGCCGTCCGACACGATGATCGCGAATTTCTCGGGCGTGGCGTGGCCGTCGCCCTGCGAACCGACGTCGAAATTGTAGGTCGGCATCGCGCCCGAGAACGAGGTGTTATAGCCGAGCTGATAGTTGGTCAGGAACGATTTCGCGGTCACGAGATCGGTCGTCAGCGGCACGGAGCGATGGGGCGCGTCGTCGAACGTGTCGATCGCCACGCGGAACGTGTCGAGCGGCGACTTGCGCGCGATCATCTTGTCGATCATGCCGCCGACCGCATCGCGCAGCACGTCCACGCGCGTCTGAACGCCGTTCTCCTGCGCGACCTGGAGATTGCTCTTCTTCTGGCCGCCTTCCGGATCGTGGCAGGCGAAGGCGCAGCCGACGAGCCTGATGAGCTTGTCGCGCCCGGCCGTGGTGGCCGCCAGCCCCATCGATGCGGAGCGGTCGAGCAGGAAATACAGGTCCTGCTTCTTGCCGGACCGTTTGGGCACGGCGGCGGTCGTCGCCAGGTCGACCTCGGACCGGCCGAGCAGGCCGCCGAACATGGTTTTCGAGGTGGCCGCGACGCGCAGCACGATCTGGTTGTTGACGGTGGAAAGGGTCACCGACCTGACGGTGGTCCCCGGCCGGCGCGCGAGCGCGGTGCGCACCATCGATTCGGCCCCCGTGCGCAGCGTGGCGTCGGAGGCGCCCGTCAGATCGAGGCCGGCCGCGAGCACGGCCGCGTCGGTGGCCGCCTGCAAGGACGCGCGTTCGTTCAGCATGCGGCCGTAGTCGACGCCGGCGCCGAGCATGGCGAGCGCCGGCAGGGCGGCGAGCGAGAAAATGACGGCGGCCGAACCGGAACGGCTTGTGGCGAAATGGGACAGTTTTTTCATGGCGCGTGCTCCTGACGCGCTTTCCCGCAAGCCTCGTTCCGCGGCCGGGCGCGGGTGTGCGCGCAGGCCGTGGCGCGGTTTGGGGGCGACCAGCGCGGAGCGCCCGTGTTTCAAGCGGTTGTGCGCGCGTTAACCCTGTCGCAGGGTCGGGCGCGGGCGCCGCGGCGCCGTCCCGCCCCGGCGCCGGGCGCAGCGTGGAGCCGCCCGCGCTGTGTCATTTCGCGGCGCGGCCGCAAATGTGGGCGCGCCCGGTTGCATCGGCCGCCAACATCGCTATAAAGCGCGCTTCGCGCCGTTCCGGCCGGGGGCTGAACGGAGGGTCGCTTGCGCGACAGGGCGAAAGCCCGTCCTCCCGTGTTCCCGCCTTCGACGATTCCGCCGAGCCTTTCCGCAGGCTCGAAGGGCTCCGCGCCGGGCCGCGATGAAACGAAAGGCAAGCTCTCATGGCGCTCTACGAGCACATTTTCATCGCTCGCCAGGATATTTCCGCCCAGCAGGTGGAAACCCTGACCGAGCAGTTCAAGAAAGTTCTCGCCGGTCTCGGCGGCAAGGTCGAAAAGACCGAATACTGGGGCGTGAAGTCCCTCGCCTACCGGATCAAGAAGAACCGCAAGGCGCATTTCTCCCTTCTCAACATCGACGCGCCGCACGCGGCGGTCGCGGAAATGGAACGCCAGATGGGCCTCAACGAGGACGTGCTGCGCTTCATGACCGTGCGCGTCGAGGCGCTGGAGGAAGGCCCCTCCGCCATGATGCGCAAGCGCGACGACGACGGCGAGCGCGGCGATCGCCGCGGTCCGCGCCCCGAGCGCGCCGGCGAACGCCGCCCGCGCCGTGACGACGCCATCGAAGGAGCCAACTGATGTCCGCCGCAGCCCGTCGCCCCTTCTTCCGCCGTCGCAAGACCTGCCCGTTCTCCGGCCCCAACGCGCCGAAGATCGACTACAAGGACACGCGCCTGCTCTCGCGCTACATTTCCGAGCGCGGCAAGATCGTGCCCTCGCGCATCACGGCCGTGAGCGCCAAGAAGCAGCGCGAACTCGCCCAGGCGATCAAGCGCGCGCGTTTCCTGGGCCTGCTGCCCTACGTGATCCGCTGATCGCCGCCCGTCCTGCAAGGACGGAGGCCGGGGCCGTTTTCGAACGGCCCGCATGAAGAACGCAAAAGGCCCGGCGGCGCGATCCGCCGGGTTTGGCTGAGGCCCAGGCCTCTAACCGCCTCCGCGACGCGCGTCGTTTGCGGAGACCTGCGGGACAGCTCGTCGATGAACCAGAATCGCGAAACGATATTCGGCGTCCTGATCGCGGCGGCCTCCGGGCTCGCGGCGGCGCTGCTGTTCGTGCTTGCGGCGCGCGGCACGTTCGCCGCGCTGGCGCTCGGCTATCTCGCGCCCGCGCCGCTGATGATCGCGACGCTCGGCTTCGGCTTCTGGACCGGGCTCGTCGGCGCCATCGTCGGCGCCGGATTCATCGGCGCCGTCCTGCATCCCGCCATTGCGCTGTTCTATGTCGTCGGCATCGCCGCGCCCGCGCTCATCCTGTGCGCGCTGGCGCTCTATGCGCCGGTCGGCGGACCGGGCGCGCGCGACGAGGCGCCGGGCCGCGCCGTGGTCGGCGCCGCCGCGCTCGCCGCGCTGTCGGCGCTGTTCGGCGTGCTGGCCATCGTCGTGTCCGCCGGCGGCTACGACGAGGCGTTCGCCGCGCTCGTCCGGCGCGCGACGCCGGTCGTCCAGCACATGACGCAAGGCGCCAAACTGCCGGCCGACCTGACGGTCGAGGACATCGCGCGCAAGCTCGTGCGGTTCGCGCCGCTGATGATGGCCGCTTCCGCAACCGTCATGCTCGCCTTCAACCTGTTTCTGGCCGGCCGCGCGACGATGATCTCGGGCCGGCTGCCGCGCCCGTGGCCGCCGATCGCCGACGATCTCGTGCTGCCCGCTTCGCTCGGTCCGGCGTTCGCGATCGCCTGCGCGCTCATGCTGGTCGACGGACCGATCGGCGTCGTGGCCGGCGTCGTGGCGGCGGCCCTGGGGGCGGCGTTCGCCCTGCAAGGGCTCGCCGTGGCCCATGTGCTGACGCGCGGCTCGCCATTCCGCCCCGGCCTGCTGGCGGGAATGTATGCGCTGGCCGCGCTCATTCCGCCGTGGCCGATGATCTTCATGGCCGCCGGCGGGCTGATCGATTCCGCTTTTCATCTGCGCGCCCGCGCGCGCGCCCGCCAACCCGACTGATCTTACGAACCATCGAGGAGAAACATCATGGAAGTCATTCTTTTGGAACGCGTGCCGAAACTCGGCCAGATGGGCGACAAGGTGAAGGTGCGTCCAGGCTTCGCCCGCAACTTCCTGCTGCCGCGCGGCAAGGCGCTGCGCGCCACGGACGCCAACATGAAGCGGTTCGAGACGCAGCGCGCCCAGCTCGAGGCGCGCAACCTCGAAGCGCGGTCCGAAGCCGAGAAGGTCGGCGCCAAGCTCGACGGCAAGAGCTTCGTCATTCTGCGACAGGCCGGTGAATCCGGCCAGCTGTACGGCTCGGTCTCGACGCGCGACATCGCGGATGCGATCACCGAGGGCGGCTACAGCGTGCATCGCAACCAGATCGCGCTCGTGGCGCCGATCAAGGGCCTTGGCCTGCACACGGTGCCGGTGCGGCTGCATCCGGAACTGGAATCGAACGTGACGATCAACGTCGCCCGTTCGGCCGAGGAAGCCGAGCGTCAGGCGCGCGGCGAAGCGGTGACCGTGCGCGAGGAGACCTCGATGGACGATCTCGGCCTCGAAGTCGGCGCCGCGCTCGCGGAAGCGGGCGGCGAAGCGTAAGCCGTCGCCATTCGCGTTTTCCAACAGCCTCTCCGGCGCCGCCGGGGAGGCTTTTTCGCGACGGTCCGGTAGGATCGCGCATGATTCCGCCTTCGCCCGCCGCCATCGCTCCCGCGCCGCCGGTCAACAGGCGCGCGGTGACGTCGCTTGGTCTCAGCCAGATCTACGCCTGGGGCGTCGTCTATTATCCGATTTCGCTGACCGCCGAGCCGATCGCCGCCGACCTGGGCCTCTCGCGGGAATTCGTCTTTCTCGGCTTCACGCTGGTGCTGATCGTGAGCGCGCTCGTCGCGCCATGGGTCGGGCGCGCCATCGACCGTCTGGGCGGGCGCAGCGTCATGTCGATCGGGGCGGCGGTCGCGGCCGCCGCGCTGGCGGCGCTCGGCGCGGCGCAGGGGCCCCTCTCCTATCTGGCGGCGAGCGCGCTCGCGGGGATCGCCTCAGCGCTCACCCTCTACGACGCCGCGTTCGCGGCGCTGGTGCAGGTCGCCGGTCGCGACGGCCGGCGCGCCATCACCTATGTCACGTTCTTCGGCGGGTTCGCGTCCACGCTGTTCTGGCCGCTGACGGCGCTGGCGATGGAGCAGTTGGGGTGGCGCGCGACGTATTTTCTCTACGCGGCCGGCGCGCTCGCGCTGTGCCTGCCGCTCAACTGGTTCGGGCTCAGACCCGCGCGCGACGACGCCGCGCCTGCGCCCGCGCCGGCGGCCGAACACCCGGACGATGCGCCGCCGCTGCGGGGCGCGGCGCGCCGGCGCGCGTTCGTGCTGCTCGCCATCGCGATCTCCGCACATCAACTCGTCATTGCCGGCGTGACCGTGCATCTCGTCGGCGCGATGAGCGCGGCGGGGCTGACGACGCGCGAGGCGATCGTCGCGGGCATGATGTTCGGGCCGGCGCAGGTCTTGAGCCGCGCAGGCGAAATGCTGTTCGGCGCGCGACTGCCGGCGGTCGCGGCCGCCCGCGTGTCGGTCGCGCTGCTGCCGCTGGCGCTCGCGCTCGTTGTGTCGGGCCATGTCACGCCGCTGCTCGCCTGCGTTTTCGTGGCGGGCTGCGGCCTGTCCAACGGGTTGATGACCATCGCGCGCGGCGCCGTCACGCTCGCGATTTTCGGACGCGACGGCTACGGCGCCTCGATCGGCGATCTGGCGCTGGCCAATCACCTGTCGCGCGCGGTGGGGCCGCTCGCGTTCGCCTTCGCACTGACCAACGCAGGGCTGCACGGAACGTTTCTCGCCAGCATGGCGTGCGCGCTGGTCGGCGTCGCGGGGATGGAAGCCGTCGCGCGAATCGACGCGCGCCGGCGCGCGGCGCCCGCGCCAGGCCGCAATTCAGGCGCAAGATGATTTTTTTCGCGCCCTGTGGACAATGGTGGATAGCGGGGCAAGGCGATTCGTTTTCGTTCCCGCGCAGCGCGTGCGGTGGACTCGCAGCTCGCGCGGCGCGACAAGCGGGCGCTGCAGCGTTAACGTTCTGTTAACCGTCCTCGCATCGCAGAGAGAGCCGCAATGGCCGCCGTCGAACACCTGTCGGAACGTCGTTTCGTCGTCGCCCAGAACGAAGCGTCGCTGCGGGCGCCGCCCCAGAATCTGGAAGCGGAACAGGCGCTGCTCGGCGCCATGCTGGTCAACAATGACGCCTTCGACCGCGTTTCGGACTTCCTCAGGCCCGAGCATTTCTCGGAGGAGATACATCGCCGTATCTACGAGGTGGCCGCGCAGTTGATCCGCGCCGGCAAGATCGCGACGCCGATTACGCTGAAGACCTTTCTCGGCGACGCCGATCTCGGCGGCGTGACCATCAGCCAGTATCTCGCGCGGCTGGCGGCCGAAGCGACCACAATCATCAACGCCGCCGACTACGGCCGCACGGTGCACGACCTCGCGTTGCGGCGCGAACTGATCGTCATCGGGTCGGACATCGTCAACGCCGCCTACGACGCGGCGGTGGACGCCGCGCCCGCCGCGCAGATCGAGGAAGCCGAGCGCAAGCTCTATTCCATCGCCGAAACGGGCCGCTACGACGGCGGCTTCCAGCGGTTTTCGGACGCGCTCACGATCGCGCTCGACATGGCGGCCAAGGCCTATCAGCGCGAGGGCCATCTGTCGGGGCTTGCGACCGGGCTGGCCGATCTCGACGCCAAGATGGGCGGCCTGCAACCGTCCGATCTCATCATCATCGCCGGCCGTCCCGGCATGGGCAAGACGGCGCTCGCCACCAACATCGCCTTCAACATCGCGCGCGCGCACAAGTCCGTCACGCAGCCCAACGGCGATGAGGAGACGATCGACGGCGGCATCGTCGGGTTCTTCTCGCTCGAAATGTCGTCCGAACAACTGGCGACACGCATCATCGCCGAGCAATCGGGCGTGGCGTCCTACAAGATCCGCCGCGGCTCGATCACGGAGCAGGATTTTCACGCCATCTCCGACGCCGCGCAGGAGATGCAGCGTATTCCGCTCTACATCGACCAGACCGGCGGCATTTCGATCGCGCAACTGACCGCGCGCGCGCGGCGCCTGAAGCGCCAGAAAGGGCTGGACGTGCTGGTGGTGGACTACATCCAGCTTCTGTCCGGCTCGAAGTCGAAGGGCGACAACCGTGTGCAGGAGGTGACCGAAATCACCACCGGGCTGAAGGCGCTCGCCAAGGAGCTGAACGTTCCGATCATCGCGCTGTCGCAATTGTCGCGACAGGTGGAGGCGCGCGACGACAAGCGCCCGCAACTGTCGGACCTGCGTGAATCAGGCTCCATCGAACAGGACGCGGACGTGGTGATGTTCGTCTATCGCGAGGAATATTACCTGAAGAACAAGGAACCGCGCGAAGGCACCGAAGAACATGTGAAGTGGATGACCGAGATGGAGCGCGCGCACGGCCGCGCGGAAGTCATCATCGGCAAGCAGCGCCATGGTCCCACGGGCTCCGTGCCGCTCGCCTTCGAAAACGAGATCACGCGATTCTCCAATCTCGCCGAACCCGACAATCTGCCGGCCCGGATGTGAGCGCGCCGCGATGATCGCCGAAGCGGCGGGCGCGACCGCCGAACTCGTCATCGATCTTTCGGCGCTGCGCGCCAACTGGCGCCTGCTCGCCGACAAGGTCGCGCCCGTCGAATGCGCGGCGGTGATCAAGGCCGACGGCTACGGGATCGGGCTGGAGCCGGCCGCGCGCGCGCTCTGGGCGGAAGGATGCCGCACCTTTTTCGTCGCGCGTCTGTCGGAAGGCGTGCGCGCGCGCGCGACGCTGCCGCAGGCGACGATCTACATGCTCGACGGTCTTACGCCGGGCGCCGCGGCGACGCTGAAGGCGCATGCGCTGCGGCCCGCGCTCGGCGCGATGGAGGAGATCGCGGAATGGGGCGACGCGGGGCCGGCCGCGCTGCATTTCGACACGGGCATGAACCGGCTGGGCCTCGCGCCGTCGGAAGTGGGCGTCGCGCTCGCCGCGCTCGGCGCCAAACCGACGCTGGTCATGAGCCATTTCACGTCGTCGGAATTTCCCGACGCCACCGACAACGCGCGGCAGGAGGCGGCCTTCGCCGCGGTTGAGAAAGAGATTCGGGACATTCCCGCATCACTTTGCAATTCCTCGGGCATTTTCCTCGCATCGCATCCATGGCGCGACATGGTGCGGCCAGGCTATGCGCTCTACGGCGGCAATCCGACGCCACACGACACGAACCCGATGCGCGCGGTCGCGCATCTGACCGCCACGATGCTGAAGGTGCGGACGGTGCCGCGCGGCGATTGCGTCGGCTACAACCGCACATGGACGGCCCGGCGCGACAGCCGCATCGCGATCGTCGGCGTCGGTTACGCCGACGGCGTGCCGCGCGGCGCGATGGGAACGGACGACAAGCGCGGGCCGGACGTGATGATCGGCGACGCGCGCTGCCCGATCGTCGGCCGCGTCTCGATGGATCTGATCGCCATCGACGCGACGGACGCGCGCGCCGGCGATGTCGGCCGCGGCGCGCCGGTCGAATTTCTGGGCGCGCGGATCGGCGTCGACGAATTCGCTGCGCACGCCGGAACGATCGGCTACGAAATTCTCACGGGCCTCGGACGGCGCTACCGGCGCGTCTATCGCGGCGGTTGAAGCCGCGCCGGCGCGCGTCGTTGCGCGCCACTTAACATGAATCAGTCGGAATTCGCATGCGAAGCGCCATTCAGGCCTTTACGTTTGCGTGCGTCGGTAAACGGTGGGGGCGAATATCGTGGCCGTCGAACAGGTTCTGCGGTCGCGCAACGTCTGGACGCGCGAGGAGCGCGCAATTCTCGAGGCGGCCGTGAGCGAATACCGCTCGTTCGACGCGCGCGCCACCATCCTGCGTCGCGGGGCGTCGATCGAGGTTGCGACGCTTCTGCTGGAAGGCTTCGTCAGCCGCCATGTGGACGGCCGCGACGGGCTGCGCCAGCTCGTCGCGATGCAGGCGCCGGGCGATTTCGTCGATCTGCACGGCTATCCGCTGAAATCGCTCGACCACGACGTCGGATCGCTCACCCCGGTCAAGCTCGCCGTCATCCCACACTGGAAATTGTGGCAGATCCAGAACGAAAATCCTGATCTGGCGCGTAAGCTCTGGTTCCTGACCGTCGTCGACGCCGCCATTCATCGCAAATGGATGTTCCGGCTCGGCCGGCTGAAAGCGGTGCAGCGGCTCGCGCATTTCCTATGCGAAACCAATGCGCGGCTGTTCGCCATCGGGCTTTCGGACGGGCGACGGTTTGCGCTGCCGCTCACGCAGTTCGACCTCGCCGACGTGTGCGGATTGACGAGCGTGCATGTAAATCGTGTGATGCGGGAACTGCGGGAGCGCGGCTTGTGCACGATGCGTGCAGGTTCTGTCGAAATTCTCGACTTCGCCGGGCTCATGCGGCTCGGCGCGTTCGAACCGGGATATCTTTATCTCAACGATGATGTCGTCAAACGCCTGTCGGCCGGCGAAAAAATGGAGTTGAGCGAAGATGGCTGAGTGGAAGGAGCCGTTTCAGCCGAGCGACGACGCCGGCGCGGCGAGCGCGGAGGAAGGCGTCGTCATTCTCGACGGACCGTTCAGTGTCGCCGTCACGTTCACGCCGGAGGCCGCGCTGCGGACAAGCGAAAACCTCCGCCTCGCCGCCAAGCTGGCGCGCGAGCAACGCGAGCGGGCGTTGCGCAAGGAGGTGAGCGGCCTGTAGCTATTGGCCGCACTTCTTGTCGAGCATCGCCGAATACTGGTTGTTCTTGAACCAGAAACCCCAGTGGGTCAGCCCACCCGCCTCGACCGGGATGACCTGCACCCACGTGCCGTCCGCCTGTTTCGACCAGACCTCGCACGGGGTCTTGTCGATGTCGCGCGGCCAGACATCGACGCCGGGATAGCGCACGGCCAGCGCGGCGCCGGGCGCGAGCACGCTGGCGGCGCCGAGGACGATGGCGAAAAGCTTGAGCATGGCGAATCTCCTGCGCGCATGACGTTCGATAAACGATAGCACGCGGGCCTGCGCCCCGCCCTGCGACACAATCGCGGGCGCGCGCCTTCAGGCGCCGAGCATCAGCTCCAGATTCTGCACCGCCGCCCCCGAGGCGCCCTTGCCGAGATTGTCGAGCCGGGCGACCAGCAGCGCCTGTCGGCGCGCCTCGTTGACGTAGACGTGCAGATCGAGGGCATTGGTCTGGTTGAGCGCGAGCGCGTCGAGCCGGCCGCTGGCGTCGACGGGCGCGACCGTCACATAACGCGCGCCCTTGTAGTGGGCGCGAAAGGCTGCCTCGAAATCGGCGCCCTTCGGCTTTGCCGGCAAAGCGTCGAGATGCAGCGGCGCGCAGACCAGCATGCCCTGCCGAAAATTGCCGACGGACGGCACGAAGATCGGCCGCGCCCTCAGGTTCGACCAGCGCATGATTTCGGGAATGTGCTTGTGTTCGAGCCCGAGGCCGTAAATCTCGAACAGAGGCGCCTTGTGCGTTTCGTATGCCTCGATCATCTGCCGGCCGCCGCCGGAATAGCCGGAGACGGCGTTGATGGTCAGCGGAAAATCGGCCGGGATCAGGTTCGCGTCGATCGCCGGGCGCAACAGCGCGATGGCGCCGGTCGCGTAGCAGCCGGGGTTGGAGACCCGCCGTGCGCCGGCGACCGCCTCGGCCTGTCCGGGCGCGAGTTCGGGAAACCCATAGGTCCAGCCGTCGGCGACGCGATGGGCGGTGGAGGCGTCGAGCAGGCGCGGGCCGGCGTCGCCGAGACTTGCGACCACATCGGCGGTTTCGCGCGCGGCCTCGTCCGGCAGGCACAGAACGGCCACGTCCACGGCGGCCAGCAGCTCGGTCTTCGCGCCCATGTCCTTGCGCCGCGCCGGGTCGATCGAAACGAGTTCGATCTCCTTATGTCCGATCAGCTTTTCGCGGATTTCGAGGCCCGTGGTGCCCGCCTCGCCGTCTATGAAAACCTTGAACGCCATATCGCTGTCCCTGCCGCCGTCCCAAGCCGTCGCCGCGTCGCCGGACGTGGCGCATTCATCGCCCGAAGTGCGATCGGCGTCGTTCGTGCGGGGCGGAGCTGTTCATGGCGCGTTGAATGGCCCCCGCCCCGCCGCTTGTCAATGTCGCGCGATCGTCGTGCGCTTGCCATAAGTCCCGAACCATGTTGCGTTGCCATAAGACGCCGCACATCACATTCGGAAGATCATGAACGGGCTTTTCATCGGACATACCTACATCGACGTCACCATGATCGCCGACCGCATGCCGCAGGGCGACGAGAAGGACGTGGCGCGCGACTACGCCGTCTCGTTCGGCGGCAATGCGGTGACGGCCGCCTTCGCGGCGGCGCGGCTCGGCGCGCGGGCGGATCTCATCTGCCCGGTGGCCGAAGACTGGCTCGGCCATATGTTCACCCATATGGCCGCGACCTATCGCGTGCGGCTGCATCCGGTGAAAGTGAAGCGGTCGTCGCTTTCGTTCATCCTGCCGCGCGAAGGCAAGCGTGCGATCCTGCGCGCGCGCGACAGCAACTTCAGCGAGGACTGCGCGCTGCTCGATCCCTCGCGGTTTCAGGCGCTGCATCTGGACGGGCACATGCCGGAGGCCGCGTTGCACTACGCCAGATCGTTCCGCGCGCGCGGCATCCTCACCTCGCTCGACGGCGGCGGCCTGCGCGACAATACCGAGGAACTGCTTGGCCATATCGACGTCGCGGTCGTGGCCGAACGTCTGTGCGAGCAGATGAACCTGTCGGAAGAAGGAATGCTCGACTATCTCAAATCGCGCGGGTGCAGGATCGGCGGCGTGACGTCCGGCGAGCGCGGCATGCTGTGGTACGACGAGGAGGGCGAGGTGCAGCGGCTGAAATCGCTTCCCGTTCCGTCGGAGAAGATCATCGACACATCGGGCGCGGGCGACGTGTTCCACGGCGCCTATGTCGCCTCGTATCTGGAGCGGCCGCAGGCGCGCTGGCGCGACCATTTCCTGTTCGCGCGCGCGGCTTCCGCCTACAAGATCCAGCATCTGGGCAACGAGGCCGGCCTGCCGACGCAGGCCGACATCGAGCAGATGCGCGCGCTCTACGAAAGCGCGGTCGCGTCATGAGGCTCGCGCGGGCCCTTCTCGGCCTTGCGCTCGTCGCGGGCGGCGCGCGCGCGGCCGACTTCACGCTCGACGACGTGTCGGTTACGGCCGGCGCCACGACCTTCCGCGCCGCGCGCGTCGAGGTTTCGGGCAGCCCGCTCGATCGCGCGGCGGCGCAGGCGCTTCTGTCTTCGGCCGATGCGCGCTCCATCGGCGAGCGGCTCGCGGCGATCAAGGCGCGGCGCATCGTCATCCCGGAACTGGCGGCGCGCTCGGAGGTCGCGGGCGTGACTCAGACCGTGGTCTATCGCGACCTCGCGCTCGGCGAGGTCGACGCCGGCCGCGCCGCATCCATGACGGCGGCGGGCGCGCGGTTCGACAGCCGGCGCCGGGGCCGCGACGTGAACGGCGCCTGCGGCGCGATGGACGCCACGGGGGTCGATTTCGTCGCCATCGCGCGGCTGATGGGCGAGGGACGCGGCGAGGGCGAGGCTGCGCCGCAGACCAAGGCGCGCACCTTTTCCATCGCCGATTGCGCGTTCACCTCCGCCGACGGCGTGCGAATCTCCATCGGCCGGTCGCGCGGGCGGGATATCGGCGGGCGACCGCTCGTCGCGCCTGTGGCGAGCCTGATCCAGTCAGGACCGGACGGTGCGAGCCAGCCGGATTCGCCGGCGACGCAGCGCGCGGTCGCGCTGCTCGCCGCCGATCTCATCGACAGCATGGCCTTCGGCGCCATCGAAGTGGACGATGTACGCGCGGCCGGCGGGGAGGCCGGCAAGGGCGTCGACCTGAAAATCAGGCGCGTGGCGTTCACGGGCGCCAGGGACAGCCGCATCGCCGACATCACGATCGAGGGCCTTTCGGCGGACACGCCCGACGGGCCGGCGTCGTTCGACAGGGCCACGCTTGCGGGGCTGGACGTGAAGCCGGTGTTCGCCGCCGCGCTCGCCCAGCCCGCGCGGCAGGCGACGCCGCGGTTCGACGCGTTCGAGATCACGGACCTCGCCGTCCGGGGTCTGGGGATCGGTCGGCTGCGCGTGGACGCCGGCCAATGGTACGATCTGGCGCCCAGCCTGCTGGCCGCGACGGCGGAACGCGCGAAGATCGACGTCGCTGCGTTCGGCATGACGGCGCTCGCCGCCCTCGGCTATGCCTCGATCGAAGCGCGCGGAGCGTTCCGCATGCGCTACGACGTCGAGCGACGCACGCTCGCCTTCGCGGAAATCTCGAGCGAGGCGCCCGGCCTCGGGCGCACGAACTTCAGCGCGGAATTCTCGAAAGTGCAGCCGGAGGTTTTCTCCGGCGACGCGCAGGCGCTCAAGAGCGCCCTGCCCGCCATCTTCTTCTCGCAAGCGGCGCTGCGGCTGGAAGATCTCGGCGTGTTCGCGCGGATGGCGGCGCGGCCGGACGGTCCCTCGCGCGCGCAGCTGGGGCAGACGGCGCGGCTCGTCGCGCGCGGACTTCTGGGCGAGGGGCCGGCGGGCGCCCCCGCCGTCGACGCCATCGGCCGGTTCTTCGAGAGCGGGCGTTCGCTCGCCATGAAGATCGAGGCGCCGCAGCCCATCGGCATGATCGACCTGATGATGGCCGGCCGACTTTCGGGCCTCGCCGACCGGCTGAAGATCGAAACAAAAACCGAATGAATGCGTTGGTGTGTCGCGGCGCGCCGCCTCGAACGCGGGCTTGACCCGCCGCAAAGCCGCCCTAACCTTGGCCGAGAGTGCGCCGGAACGGAACGGAGATCGCTCCCATGAATTATCGCCCTGTCCTCATGACGCTCGGCGCGGCATGCGCCCTGACCTTCACGGTTCCCGCCCAGGCGCAGGACGCGCTGATCGGCGGCCTGCTCGGGGCGGGCGCGGGCGCGGCCATCGGCGGCGCGGTGTCCGGCCATGCAGGCGGCGCCATCGCCGGCGGCATCATCGGCGGCGCGACCGGCGCCATCATCGGCAACGAGGCCGAGCGGCGGCGCGGCGGCTACTACGCCTACCGGCGCGGCTGCTACGTTCAGGTGGGCTATAACAAGTACAGGCGCGTGCATCCGCGCAATTGCTACTGACCGCAGGCCCCCGCGCAGAGAGCCGCCCCGCACGGGCGGCTTTTTGCTGTCCCCTCCCCCTCGGAGCCTCTCCATGATCCGTCCGTTCGCCGCCCTCCTGACGCTGCTCGCGCTCGCCCAGCCCGCGACGGCGGGCGATTCCGCCATCGCGACCCGCCAGGCGCTCGAAACCGGCGCCGGCGCGGCGACGCTGCCGGCGATGCAGGCGCGCGGCGATGACGAATCGCTGTTTGGCGCCGCAATGTTGCAATTTGCGCAAGGGCTGGAGCGCTATGCGCAGGCGCAGTTTCGCCATGGCTTGCAGCCGCCGCGCGGGCTGGCGCTACCGTTCCTGCGGCTGCCGCTGCCGCCAAACCCGGCGCCCGAGGAACTGACCTACGAGAAGCAGCGCGCGACGCTTCAGGCCTTTCTCGACGATCTGCGCGCGGTGGACGCGAGACTCGCGCGCATGAAGGGCGGGGAGGTGAAAATTCCTCTCGATCTCGACGCCATTTCGTTCGATCTGACGGGCGCGGGCGGCGGGCAGCGCGTGAAGCTCGGACAGATCCTCGCGCAAATCCGCATGACGCCGGGCGGCGCCCAGGGCGAGGCGTTCGAGGTCGGGTTCGATCGCGCCGACGCGCTCTGGCTGCGCGGTTATGCGAACCTTCTGTCGGCGCTGCTGCAGTTTGGGCTCGCCCATGACTGGCGCACCTCGTTCGAAACCGCCGCGCCGCTCTTCTATCCGCGCGTGTCGCCGGACGTATTCGCCGGCGTGCGGCAAAGCGCGGAAGCCGGACGCGCCGAGTTCGTCGGCCGGCGGACCGACATCGCCGACATGATCGCCTTCGTGCATTCGATCCGCTGGTCCGTTGCCGAACCAGAACGGCTGAAAGCCGCGCACGGCCATCTCAAACAGGCGTTCGCGCTGTCGCGCGAAAGCTGGGCGGCGATCCTGGCGGAGACCGACGACGACCGCGAATGGATTCCCTCGCCCGCGCAGAAGAACGCCGCGATCCGCACCCTCGGCCCCATCACGCAGGCGCAGGTGGACGGATGGCGCGCGGCGCTCGACGAGATGGAGGCCGTGCTCGACGGCCGCAAGCTGATGCCGCACTGGCGGTTCGCGACCGGGTTCAATCTGAAACGGCTGTTCTTCGAGCCGCGGCCGTTCGACGTGGTGGGGATCGCGACGGGCCATGCCCTTGCGCCCTATGTCGAACAGGGAGAGGCGATTTCGTGGGACACGTGGAACAGCTGGCAGCGCGTGTTCGGCGGCAATTTCCTCTCGTATGCGGCGTGGTTTAACTAGGGCCGATGCTGAAATACGGATTGACGCCCGGACTGACGGTTTTCCTGCTCGCCGTGCTGTGGGCCTATTCGCTCTGGCGCTTCAACGCTGCGCGCACATGGACGAAGCGCACCGGCGTGGCGATCAAGGTCGAAGCGGATGCGGGCTGGCGCAAATGGCAGGTGAAGCTGCGCTACCGGATCGGCGACCAGACGTTCGAGGAGCCGCCGGCGTTCGGACAGGGATTTGGCGCGGCGGCGGGAACCGGCGAGACGGTCCCCATCCTCGTGCATCCGGACAATCCGCGGCTGGTGCTGTTCGACAACATGGCGCCGGGCGCGTTCATCGCCGTGCCGGTGGTGGTGACGGTCGCGCTGCTCGCGATCTTCGCGGAGGCGATCAAGGCGATCTTCGCGACCTAGAAAGGATTTCAACCCCGGTCGTCCGGACCTCACCCGCTCGTCCGCTCGCGCGGACGAGCGACCTCCCCATGTAGGGAGGCAGGCTGCTCAGCTTTTCTCGGGCAGGTTGAGCCGGATGTGCAGTTCGCGCAACTGTTTCGCGGACACGTCGCCAGGCGCGCCCATCAGCACGTCTTCCGCGCGCTGGTTCATCGGGAAGAGGACGATCTCGCGCAGGTTTTCCTCGCCCGCCAGCAGCATGACGATGCGGTCGACGCCCGGCGCGATGCCGCCGTGCGGCGGCGCGCCATACTGGAACGCGCGATACATGCCGCCGAAACGCTCGATCAGCACGTCCTCGCCGTAGCCCGCGATCTCGAACGCGCGCTTCATGATGTCGGGGCGATGGTTGCGGATGGCGCCCGACGACAGTTCCACGCCGTTGCAGACGATGTCGTATTGATAGGCGTTGATCTCGCGCGGGTCTTTCGAGTCCAGCGCCTCCAGCCCGCCCTGCGGCATGGAGAACGGATTGTGCGAGAAGTCGATCCGCTTCTCGTCCTCGTTCCACTCGTACATCGGAAAGTCGACGATCCAGCAGAATTCGAACACGTCCGTCTTCGACAGGCCGAGTTCATTGCCGATGCGGATGCGCGCGGCGCCGGCGAGTTTGGCGGCCTTGTCTTCATCGCCCGCCGAGAAGAACAGCGCGTCGCCGGCGCGCACGCCAGCCTTCGCGGCAAGCGCGGCCTGCACGTCGGCCGGGATGAACTTGGCGATCGGTCCCTTGCCCGTCAGCGCGCCGCCATCCTCCTCGAACACGATGTAGCCGAGGCCAGGCGCGCCTTCCGAGCGCGCCCAGTCGTTCAGCTTGTCGAAGAAGGAACGCGGCTGGCTCGCAGCGCCCGGCGCCGGTATTGCGCGCACGACGCCGCCCTTCCTGATGACGTTCTTGAAGGCGTTGAAGGTCACGCTCTCCTGATTGAACTCGTCCGACACGTCGCAGATGACGAGCGGGTTGCGCAGGTCCGGCTTGTCGGAGCCGTATTTCAGCATCGATTCCCTGTAGGGGATGCGCGGGAACTGCTGCGTCACCGGCTTGCCGTTCGCAAATTCCTCGAACACGCCGCGCAGCACCGGCTCGATCGCCTGGAACACGTCTTCCTGCTCGACGAAGCTCATCTCTATGTCGAGCTGGTAGAATTCGCCGGGCGAGCGGTCGGCGCGCGCGTCCTCGTCGCGGAAACACGGGGCGATCTGGAAATAGCGGTCGAAGCCCGCCACCATGATGAGCTGCTTGAACTGCTGCGGCGCCTGCGGCAGCGCGTAGAACTTGCCGGGATGCAGACGCGCGGGCACCAGAAAGTCGCGCGCGCCTTCGGGCGACGAGGCGGTGAGGATCGGCGTCTGAAACTCGAAGAACCCGCCTTCCTTCATGCGCCGGCGCAGGCTGTCGATCACCGCGCCGCGCAGCATGATGTTGGCGTGCAGCTTTTCCTTCCGCAGGTCGAGGAAACGGTATTTGAGGCGCGTCTCTTCCGGATACGGCTGATCGCCGAACACGTTCAGCGGCAGTTCGGCGGCCGGGCCGAGCACTTCGGCGTCGGTGACGTAGAGCTCGACCTGGCCGGTCGGCATGTCGGCGTTTTCGGTGCCGGCCGGGCGCAGGCGCACCTTGCCGTCGAGCCGCACGACCCATTCGGAACGGAAAGTCTCGATCAGCCGGAAGGCGGGCGAATCCGGATCCGCCACGCACTGGGTCATGCCGTAGTGGTCGCGCAGGTCGATGAACAGCACGCCGCCATGGTCGCGGATGCGGTGGCACCAGCCGGACAACCGGGCGGTCTGGCCGGCGTCGGCTTCGCGGAGGGCGCCGCAGGTGTGCGTGCGATAGCGGTGCATGGGGTCGGGCCTGTCGGATCAAGGAAAAGTCGCGCAGGGGATAGGCGTTCGGGGGGGCGGATGCAAGGTAGGGGCGTGTTGCGGCGCGCCGGGGGCTTCCCTCCCCTTCCTGGGGCCGGTGTCGGCGAGGCCGACGGGCGGGGTGCGCGCCGCCGCGCACGGCTGTCGAGCGTCCTGTCCTCCCGAACCCGCGCGCGCTCCTTCAAGCGCAAGGAAGTCGGGGCCTCGCCCTGCCCTCTCCCCGCACGCGGGGAGAGGGTTCACCGCTCACATCCGGTCCGCGCCTTTGGCGTAGCGCAGCCCGTTCTGATAGTAGAACTCCGCGTTCATGCGGTTGGCGGCGCTGTTGTCTTTGGTCTTGATCAGTTTGGCCGGCACGCCGGCGATGATCGAATTTTCCGGAAACACGGCGTTTTCCGTCACGATGGTATGGCCCGCGACGATGGAATTGGCGCCGATGACCGCCCCATCCATGATCGTGGCGTTGATGCCGATGAGACAGTCGTCGCCGATCGTGCAGCCGTGCAGCGTGACGTGATGGGTGATGGAGCAATTGGCCCCCACGATGGTCGGCGTCGTACCGCCGACATGGATCATCACGAAATCCTGAATGTTGGTGCGTTCGCCGATAACGATTTCGTGCATCTCGGCGCGCATCACGGCATAGGGCCAGATGGTGACGTCCTTGCCGATTGTGACCTTGCCGTAGATATACGCCGTCTCGTGAATGTAGGCGGGGTCGTTCAACGCGACCGATTTGCCGATATGCGCCATGGGCCGTCTGTTTCCTTCCGTTTGCGCGCCCTTTATTCCAGAGCGCGGCCCGGATTTCAAAACGGCGTCAGCGACCCACGGTGAAGACGAACCGCCCCTGTGTGTCGTCCCCATCGTGGGAGCGCGCTCGCCAGACGACCGTGTATTCGCCGGGCGCCAGGGGCTTCAGCCGCACGATCATCCGGTGGTGCAGGCGCGGGTCGATCCGCATGTCACGGTCGACGCGCGCGCCGCCGCGGTCGCGCACCTGCGCGGACGATCCCTCATGCTCGACGTCCTCGGAGAAATCGAGGGTCAGCACGGACGGCGGCGCGGCTACGGTCGCGCCGACGCGCGGCTCGGCGCGATCGAGTTCGGCGAAGCCGAAGGCGGCGTTCGGCGCGGCCAGCGCGAGGGCGAGAGCAGTCGCGATCCTCATGTGCGGCCTCAGAACAGCGGGCGCGTGAGCGCGGGCGGGAGGATCTCGTCGAGAATGAGATGGAGTTGCGCCTGCACGCCCACGCCCTTGCCGCTCGCCCGGTTGATCGGAACGATGGCTTCGACGCCGAACTGCCAGGCTTTCGTAGCGTAGACGACGCCCGGGTTGACCGTGCCCAAGGTCCTGCGGCCGGAGGTCAGCGTGTTGGCGAGCGGCGTCTTGAAGTTGAACTCGACGATGGGAATGAGCCGGTTGACGGTGGTCGGCAAGTCGAAATCGCGCACGTGCTGGCGAAGGTAGGACATCGAATACTGGACCGAGAAGCCCCAGTTGAGCACACGCGGGTGGCGGTCGATGTCGAAGGCGAGCGCGCCGCTCTCGTCGAGCGCGGGCGCGACCGTGCGGCGCCAGCCCGGGATCGCATAGCCGACCTGTCCGGTCACGGCGAAGGGCCGCAGGAAGTTCAGGTCCGTGGGCAGATCGCCGAAACCTTTGCCGAAAAAGAACGTGGGCGTGTAGGTGTTGAACCGTTCGGCGCCGAGCGACAGTTTGCCGGTCTTGCCCCATTCGGTGAAAAAGCCGACGGACATGACCAGTTCGGGATCGGGCAGCGTCAGAAATTGCCATTTCACGCCGGTTTCCAGAGCGCCGAAGCCCGCGCGCGCGCCGCCCGGCGTCGACAGCCGCGTCCAGCCGCGGTCCACCATCAGCGCCACATTGCCGAAGACGCGCTTGGCGTAATGGGCGGAGACGTCGATCTCGCGATTGGCCGGCCGGTCGCCCGTGCCGAACACGGCGAGGGCCGGAAAGGCGATCTCGTCGTTGACGCAGGGATCGTCGATGGCGAGCGTGGAGGGAAACATCCGTCCGCCGACGAGGCAATGCGCCTGGGCGCCGCCCGCCGCAAACAGCGCGACGCCGAACGCGCATGCCGAATGGAAACCGATCCGCATCAGTCGTCCCCTGCCCTGTCACGGCGGCGTGATAGCGAACGCCGGATCAGCCGTTAAGCGCAAGCGCGCAGTTTGATAATTGGAAAAAATCCAAACTCCGGATGGCGACCCTGCAAGGGCGCGCGCGGCGGCGCACACCTCAAACGCGCGCCGCGCGACGCATATTGCGACAAACGCCCGGGCGTTCCGCCCGCAAAACCAACGCCCGGGCGTTCCGCCCGCAAAACCAGCGCCCGGGCGTTCCGCCCGCAAGGAGAAACGGTCATGAGAAGAGTTCTGGGAGTTTCGCGCGCGCCGGCCGGCCATTGGGTCGGCGACGGTTTTCCGGTTCGCTCGCTGTTCTCGCACGAGAGCCACGGCGAACACGTCAGCCCCTTCCTCCTGCTCGATTATGCAGGTCCTGCCGAGTTTCCGCCGACGGACCGGCGGCGCGGGGTGGGCGAACATCCCCATCGCGGATTCGAGACGGTGACGATCGTGTTCGACGGCGAGGTCGAGCACCGCGACTCCACCGGCGCCGGCGGCGTGATCGGACCCGGCGACGTGCAGTGGATGACGGCCGCCGCCGGCATCTTGCATCAGGAATTTCACGGCGCGGCCTTCGCCCGGCGCGGCGGGCGTTTCGAAATGGCGCAGCTCTGGGTGAACCTGCCGGCCCGGGACAAGATGTCGGCGCCGCACTACCAGACGATTGCGGCCGGCGACATTCCGGTCGCGACCCTGCCGGACGACGCCGGAACGGCGCGGGTTATCGCGGGCGCGGCGTTCGGCGCGCAGGGGCCCGCCCGCACGTTCTCGCCCGTCGAGATCGTCGACCTGCGTGTGAACGCCGGCAAAGGCGTCACGCTCGCCCTGCCCGAAGGCCACACGGTCAATCTCGCGGTCCTGTCCGGCGAGGTGGTGGTCAACGGCGCGACAAGGGCCGGCGCGGCCGATCTGTTGACGCTCGCGCGCACGGGCGGCGACATCCGCATCGAGGCGGAAAGCGACGCCAAAATCCTGGCGCTCGCGGGCGCGCCGATCGACGAGCCGATAGCCGCCCACGGACCGTTCGTGATGAACACGCGCGAGGAACTCGTGCAGGCGTTCGAGGATTTCCGCAGCGGGCGGTTCGGCGCGATCGCGCCCTGACGCCCGCCCACGGAAGGAGCTTTCGCATGAGCTGGAACCCTGCCCTCGACCCCGGCTGCCCCGATGCCGTCGGAGTCGATTCGATCGAGACGCTGATCGTGCCGCGCGCGCGCGACATCGGCGGGTTCGAGGTGCGCCGCGCCCTGCCCGCGCCCAAACGCCAGATGGTGGGGCCGTTCATCTTCTTCGATCAGATGGGGCCGGCCGAATTCATCACGGGCCAGGGGATCGACGTTCGGCCGCATCCGCATATCGGGCTCGCCACCGTCACCTATCTGTTCCGGGGCGCGTTCCACCATCGCGACAGCCTCGGCAGCGACCAGACGATCACGCCCGGCGCCGTCAACTGGATGGTGGCCGGACGCGGCGTGACGCATTCGGAACGCACAGGTCCGCAGACCCGCGCGGCGCCGCACGCGCTGTTCGGCATCCAGACATGGGTGGCGCTGCCCGAAGACAAGGAGGAGGCGCCCGCGAGTTTCGAGCATCACGGAAAGGACGCGTTGCCCGTGATCGAAAGCGACGGCGTGAAACTGCGCCTGATCCTGGGGCGCGCCTATGGGCAGACCGCGCCGGCGAAAGTGTTTTCTGACACGTTCTACGCCGACGTTGCGCTCGCGCCCGGCGCTCGCCTGCCCCTGCCCGACGACCACGAGGATCGCGGGCTTTATGTGGTGGAGGGCGCGATCGGCGTCGCCGGGCGCACGTTCGAGGCCGGCCGCATGATGGTGTTCCGTCCGGGAGACCGCATCGCCGTCGCGGCAGGTCCGCAGGGAGCGCGGCTGATCGTGCTCGGCGGGGCCACGCTCGGCGGCCCGCGCTACGTGTGGTGGAATTTCGTGGCCTCCAGCCGCGAGAGGATCGAGGCCGCCAAAGAAGACTGGCGGCGCGGCGCCTGGGGACAGGGCCGCTTCGATCTGCCCACCGGCGACCGCGACGAATTCATCCCCCTTCCCGAACGATGAGGAGAGACGCATGACCCACGCGATCCGGATCGATAAGGAAACCGGCCCTGAGGGCGGCCGCTATGTCGCCCGCATCGCCGGCGTCGTCGGCGAGGCGGAAATCACCTACACGGCGCGCGCGCCGGGCCTGATCAGCGCCGACCACACCCACGCGCCCGACAGCATGCGCGGCACGGGCGTGGCGATGGCGCTGGTCGAACACATGATCGCGGACGCGCGCGCGGGCGGGTTCCGGATCGCGCCGGTCTGCCCTTACATCCAGGCCCAATACCGGAAACATCCCGAATGGGGGGACGTGATGGCGGCGCCGTGAAGCCGACGATTTTCGGTTTTCCGTCAAATCCGCCTTAACGCACCGGGCATACGATGCGCGGGCGCGCGGATCGTGCGGCGCGGAGTGACGGTTATGGCGTGTTTCGTCGGGTTCGACCCTCTCAAGTCCCATCGCAGGGAGATCGCGCGCGTCGCATCCCTCTGCATCGCGCTCGGCGGCTCGCTGGCGCTGATCGGCTATTCGCGCTTTCTGGCCTGATCCTCTCGCCTGACGCCGCCGGCGTAGTCTGGCTGATCGATCACACAGGCGTCAGGCCGATGAGTTTGGCGACGAATTTGTCGAGCGCGCGGTCGGGCAGCAGGCGCGGCACGGTCCAGTTCTTGAACCGTTGCGGGACGATGGCCATGCGGGCCGGCGGACGGGCTGCGGTCAGCGCCTTGAACACGGCCTCGGCGATCTCGGCGACATCCAGCCCCTTGCGGCCTTCCGAAATCATCAGATCGCGCAGCGCGGCGAAGCTCTTGCGGTAGTCGGTCGTCTCGTAGGGCGAATAATCGGCCTGTTCAGCCTTGTCCCAGATGGGCGTGACCACGGCGCCCGGCTCGATCACCACGACATCGACGCCATAGATCAGCAATTCGCGGCGCAGGGCGTCGGAAATGGCCTCCATCGCATGTTTGGACGCACAATAGGCGCCCAGAAACGGCGTCGCCAGCCGCCCGGAGGTGGAGCTGATGTTGACGATGCGGCCGGGCTGGCCGACGCGCCCGCGCTCCGTTCCGATGAGCGGCGCGAACGCCTGTGTGACGCCGACCTGCGCGACGACGTTGATCTCGAGCTGCTTGCGCAAGTCCTCCAGCGAAAGGTGCAGCAGCGGGCCGGGCGTCGCCACGCCCGCGTTGTTGACGAGACCCGACAGCCGCCCCTGTCCAAGCGCCGCGCCGACCTCGCCGGCCGCGCGCAGCACGGCGTCGGCGTCCGTCACGTCGAACACGAGCGGCGTGGCGCGCTCGCCGAACTTCGTGCGGAACGCGTCCGCGTCCGACGCGCGGCGCACGCTGCCGAAAACGTGAAAGCCCTCGGCGATCAGCCGGCCGGCGATCGCCTGCCCGATGCCGCTGGAAACTCCCGTGACCACGCACGTTCTGCTCATGTAGACCTACTTGGCGCAAACCGTTTCCGCCATTGGTGCGTCGCGCGCCGCGATTTTGCAAGACGTCCGAGCTTGTGCGAAGGCGGCGAATCCCTTTATAACCGTTCATGGTCCGTTCTCGCCCTTCCTTCGTCTGCCAGTCCTGCGGCGCGGTTTCGAACCGGTGGCAGGGCAAATGCGAGGCGTGCGGCGCGTGGAACGCCATTCAGGAAGAGGCGCCGGCGGGCGGCGTGGCCGCGCATGCGGCGCGCGGCAAGGGGCGGGCGTTCGCGCTGGAGGGGCTGACCGGCGACAGTGCTGAGGCGCCGCGGCTGAAAAGCGGCGTCGCCGAATTCGACCGTGTGACGGGCGGCGGTTTCGTGCCGGGGTCGGTGCTGCTGATCGGCGGGGAGCCGGGCATCGGCAAGTCGACGCTGCTGATCCAGACCTGCGCGGCGCTGGCGCGGCGCGGCGAGCGTGTCGTCTACATTTCCGGCGAGGAGGCGACCGGCCAGGTGCGCATGCGCGCAGCGCGACTGGGACTGATCGACGCGGCCGTGGAACTCGCGGCCGCCACCCATGTCGAGGACATTCTGGCGACGCTCGGCCAAGGCCGGCGCCCCGCCCTCGTCGTCATCGATTCCATCCAGACCATGTTCACCGACGCCGCCGATTCGGCGCCGGGGACTGTGACGCAGGTGCGCGCGGCGGCGCAGGCGCTGATCCGTTTCGCCAAGACCGGCGGCAGCGCGGTCGTGCTCGTCGGCCACGTGACCAAGGACGGTCAGGTCGCCGGTCCGCGCGTGGTGGAGCACATGGTGGACGCCGTGCTGTCGTTCGAGGGCGACGGAGCGCACCATTTCCGCATGTTGCGCGCGTCGAAGAACCGCTTCGGCCCGACCGACGAGATCGGCGTTTTCGAAATGACCGGCGCGGGCCTGGCGGAGGTCGCCAATCCCTCCGCGCTGCTGCTCGCCGGCCGCGAGACCGGGGCGCCGGGCGCCGCCGTGCTCGCCGGCATGGAGGGCGTGCGGCCGATGCTGGTCGAAATCCAGGCGCTGGTGACGCCGACGACGCTCGGCACGCCGCGCCGCGCGGTGGTCGGGTGGGATCCCGCGCGCCTGTCGATGGCGCTCGCGGTGCTGGAGGCGCATGGCGGCGTGCGGCTCGGCGGGCACGACGTCTATCTGTCGGTCGCCGGCGGCATGACGATCGACGAGCCCGCGGCCGATGTCGCCGCCGCCGCGGCGCTCGTCTCGTCGCTGACCGGCGCGGCGCTGCCGGCCGATTGCGTGTTCTTCGGCGAACTCGGGCTGTCGGGCGCGGCGCGTCCCGTCATCCACACGGGATTGCGGTTGAAGGAGGCCGCGAAACTCGGTTTCAAACGCGCGGTCGCCCCGCCCCCGCCCGGCGACCGGCTGGACGATGCGCCGGCGGACATGCATGTGGGCACGTGCGGGCACATCTCGTCGCTGGTGGCGCGAATCGCCGCGATGGCGCCGGCGCGCGAGACCGAGACGCGCGCGCTGAGGCCGGCATGAGCGCGCCGGGCTCAAGCGCGGCGAGCCAAAGCGCGCCTAGCCCAAGCGCGCCGAGCCCAAGCGCGCCGAGCCCAAGCGCGACCGTTTGTTGCGCCGCCGTCTGTCGCCCCGCCGTCTGTCGCGCCCACTTCGCGCGAAGCGGTTTCCCCTTCGATCGAAAACGCTATATAAGGCGCGCATTGAGACCGCAGGTCAGCGACGCCGACCGCGGACAGGATCGCCGGGCGAAGCGGCGTGCGCGATCCTATTCATTGGCTGGCGCGGGACTTCGTTAATGCCTTCCTATCTCGATCTCGGTTTGATCGGCGTCATTCTGATTTCGTCGCTGCTGGCCATGCTGCGCGGTTTCACGCGCGAGGTGCTGGCGATCGTTTCGTGGGCGGCGGCGGCGCTGGCGGCCTATTATTTCCACCCGCTCGTTCTGCCCTACGTGAAGCCCTACATCTCGAAGGACGCGGTGGCGCTGGCGGTGGCGGCGGGCGCGGTGTTCTTCGTGGCGCTGGTGATCGTGTCGATCCTCACCGTGCGCATATCCGACGCCATTCTCGATTCGAAAGTCGGCGCGCTCGACCGCTCGCTCGGCTTCGTGTTCGGCGCGGGACGCGGACTGCTTCTGTGCGCGGTCGCCTTCGTGTTCTTCAACTGGCTGGTGCCGGAAAAGACACAGCCTGATTGGGTGAAGACCGCCAAGATGAAGCCGCTGCTCAACGTCACCGGCGACCAGATCATGGCCATGCTGCCGGACGACCCCGACAGCATCATCGCCAAGATCCGCAAACCCAAGAGCGCTGCGCCGGCCGAGGAACAGCCGGCCGACGACGATCAGAAATCGACGCCCACGCCCGCCCCGCGCCCGCAGCAGAATGCGCCGCGCGCGACCGGCCGCAGCGGCGAGGCGCCGCGCGAGACGCCGAAGGTTGGCGTGGCGACGGGGCGGTAAGTACGAATACGCGTGGGGCGGGTTCTCGCGCGGTGGAGCGACAGGCGATGACGCAGCAAGGGAACGGATTGCGCGACTCTTACGACGCCGGCCCCGCGGACACCGGCGAATTCGACCTGGACGCGGACCGCCTGCGCGAGGAATGCGGCGTTTTCGGCATCTTCGGCCATAATGACGCGGCCACGATCACCGCGCTTGGGTTGCACGCGCTCCAGCATCGCGGACAGGAAGCGGCGGGCATCGTCTCGTTCGACGGCGTGCGGTTCCATTCGGAGCGTCGTCTGGGACTGGTGGGCGACCATTTCTCGCGCGCCAGCACCATCCAGGGCCTGCCGGGCGACACGGCGATCGGCCACGTGCGCTACTCCACGACCGGCGAGACGATCCTGCGCAACGTGCAGCCGCTGTTCGCCGAAATCTCCTCCGGCGGTTTTGCGGTCGCCCACAACGGCAACCTCACCAACGGGCTCACGCTGCGGCGCGAACTGATCAAGGACGGCGCGATCTACCAGTCGACGTCGGACACGGAGGTGGTGCTGCATCTCGTCGCGCGCAGCCGCAAGCAGCGCATCATCGAGCGTTTCATCGAGGCGCTGCGGCAGATCGAGGGCGCCTATTCGCTGGTCGCGATGACCAACAAGAAACTGATCGGCGCGCGCGATCCGCTCGGCATCCGCCCGCTGGTCATCGGCGAACTGGACGGCAAGTACATCCTCGCTTCCGAAACCTGCGCGCTCGACATCATCGGCGCGCGCTTCGTGCGCGACGTGCAGAACGGCGAAGTGGTGGTGATCTCTGAAGACGGGCTGGAGAGCCTGCGGCCCTTCCCGCAGGTTCCGGCGCGGCCGTGCATCTTCGAATACATCTATTTCGCGCGACCGGACTCGATCGTGCACGGGCGTTCGGTCTACGAAGTGCGCAAGGCGATGGGCGCGCAGCTTGCGCGCGAGTCGGGCGTCGAGGCCGACGTGATCGTGCCGGTCCCCGATTCCGGCGTGCCCGCGGCGCTCGGCTATGCGCAGGAATCGGGCGTGCCGTTCGAACTCGGAATCATCCGCAATCACTATGTCGGGCGCACCTTCATCCAGCCGACGCAGAACATCCGCGAGATCGGCGTGCGGATGAAACATTCCGCCAACCGCGCGGCCATCGCGGGCAAGCGCATCGTTCTGATCGACGATTCGATCGTCCGCGGCACGACGTCGGTGAAGATCGTGCGCATGATGCGCGAGGCCGGCGCGCGCGAGGTGCATTTCCGCATCTCCTCGCCGCCGATCACCCATCCCGATTATTACGGAATCGACACGCCGCAGCGCGACAAGCTGCTGGCCGCCACCCATTCGCTGGAGGACATGCGCCGCTACATCGGCTGCGACAGTCTGGCGTTTCTGTCCGTCGACGGCATCTACAAGGCGATGGGCGAGAACGGCCGCAACGACCAGCGCCCGCAATTCACCGACCATTGTTTCACCGGCGATTATCCGACCTCGTTGACGGACGTCGCCGGGGCGACCGTCAAACAGCAGCTCTCGCTGCTGGCGGAGACGGGCTGAGATCGAGACATTCCCGATATGAGCGACAGTCTTTCCGGGCGCATCGCGCTCGTCACCGGCGCTTCGCGCGGCATCGGCTATGCGACGGCCATGGAGCTTGCGCGGCGCGGCGCGCATGTGGTGGCGCTCGCGCGCACGCAGGGCGCGCTGGAGGAGCTCGACGACGAAATCCGCGCGCTCGGCGGCGAGGCGACGCTCGTTCCCTGCGACATCACCGATTTCGACGCGCTCGACCGGCTGGGTCTGGCGCTCTACGAACGGTGGAAGAAGCTCGACATTCTGGTCGGCAATGCGGGCATGCTCGGCACGCTGTCGCCGCTCGGCCATCTCGATCCGAAGGAATGGGACAAGACGTTCGCCACCAACGTCACCGCCAACTGGCGGCTGATCCGCTCGCTCGATCCGCTGCTGCGGCAGTCGGATGCGGGGCGTGTCGTGTTTCTTTCGTCGGGCGCCGGCCATCGCGCGGACCTGCGGCCCTACTGGGGCCTCTACGGCACGACCAAGGCGGCGCTCGACGCGCTGGCGCGGTTCTACGCGGCCGAAACGCTCAACACGTCGAATGTGCGCGTGATGCTGGCGAACCCCGGCCCGCTGCGCACCGCCATGCGCGCGCGCGCGATGCCGGGCGAAGATCCGCAAACGCTGAAGACGCCCGAGGACATCGCGCCGAAAATCGTCGATCTGTGCGCGCCGTCGTGGACGCAGACCGGCCAGCTCTACGATTTTCCGCTCGACCGCGTTCTGAGCTTTCACGCGCCGTCGTGATCACGCGCGGAACGCGCGCGGCGCGGCGAGCAGGAGCGCGCGCTCCACTTCGTCGTGGGCCGCCGCCAGCGCCTGCGCCTGCGGGGAGTTTTCCGGCGCCTCCGTGAAGGCGTCGGTCAACCGCGCGCAGATCGCGGGCCGCAGCAGAAAGCGCACGACGCGGCGCTCGCAGTCGGGCGCGCAGTCCCAATGGGCGTCGCCGAGCGCGCCTTTGTCGAGGCTGCGCGCAACCGCCGTCCATGCATGCACGGTCGCGCTCGCGACAAGCGAGGCCAGATGGTAGTCCGCGCTCGGCGCGTCGCACGCGTCCCAGAGCGCCAGCATCTCGTCGAGATCGCCGCCGGCGCGCGCGATCATGCACAGCGCCTCTTCCGCGCGATGCCCGTCGAACAGCCATTCGCCCGTTTCCGAATGCCGCAAGATGGACGTGGGCGCGTGCAGCGTCTTCAGCCAGTAGGCGCGGAAGAACGCATCCAGCGCGGCGATCTCGCGCGCGCTCCAGCGCAGACGGTAGTCGGCCTGCGGCCAGTCTTCCGGACCGGGACCAAGGCGCTGCAGCGCGCATTCAAGCGAGACGGGGCCGATCTCCCGGTCCTGCGCGATCAATTCGAGCACGCGCGGCAGAAAGTGCCGGAACTCGCGCAGAGCGATCTCGTCGCAATCGTGCGCGGAGCCGAGATAGGCGGCGAGCGCCTCGCCGGTCAGACATTCGCGCGGCGTGCGCACGAGTTCGCCAACCGCCTCGTCGCTCACGCAGCAAGGGCATACGCGCAGCCATGGGCCGATGCGCGGCAGCGGCGGAAAGACGCGATAGGCGTCGCGCACGGCCTCGAGAAGTTCGCGTTCGAAAGCGGGCATGGTCGCTCCCTTTGGAGCGAGGCTAAGGGTTGCGCGCGCCCGCGCTGTGCCGGCGCGCACATGGCGCGCATCAGCGCTTTCTGCGCCCTTCGTAGGGATTTTCGCCCATGCGACGCGACATGCGGATCGGAACGCCCGGCAGATCGAACGCATCGCGCAGACCGTTGATCAGGAACCGCTCGTAGCTCGTCGGCAATTCGTCCAGCTGGTTGCCGAACAGCACGAAATGCGGCGGGCGCGCCTTTGGCTGCGTCATGTAGCGCAGTTTTATGCGCCGGCCCGAGACGGCGGGCGGGGGCGTCGCCTCAACCGTCGCGGCCAGCCAGCGGTTCAGCCGCGCGGTGGCGATGCGCCGGTTCCAGGTCTCGTGAACGGCCACGACCGCCTTCATCAACGCATCCAGTCCCTCGCCCGTCGCGCCGGAAACGGCGACCACCGGAGCGCCGCGCACCTGCGGCAACAGGCGGGCGGCCTCCTCGCGCAGATGTTTGAGGGTGGCGGCCTTGTCCTCGACCAGGTCCCATTTGTTGACGCCGACGACGAGCGCGCGGCCCTCGCGCGCCGCCAGATCGGCGATGGTGAGATCCTGTTTTTCGAACGGGATGGCGGCGTCCAGCAGCAGCACGACCACCTCGGCGAACTTCACCGCGCGCAGCGCGTCGGCGGCGGCGAGTTTCTCCAGCTTGTCGACCACTTTCGCGCGCCGGCGCAGGCCGGCCGTGTCGAACAGTTTCAGCTTGCGGTCGCGCCAGACGAAATCGACGCCGATGGAATCGCGGGTGATGCCCGCCTCAGGTCCGGTCAGCAGCCGGTCTTCGCCGAGGATGCGATTGATGAGCGTGGACTTGCCGGCGTTCGGGCGGCCGACCACCGCGATTCTCAGCGGCTTGGTGGGATCGAGTTCGGAGCCGTCCTCGTCGTCGGCGAAAACGGGCGCGACGCCGGCGTCCTCCTCGACCGGCAGTTCGGTCTTGCCCGGGAGGGCCTGGCGCACCGCATCGTAGAGGTCGGCGAAGCCGTCGCCGTGTTCGGCCGACAGCGGCACCGGATCGCCCATGCCGAGCGCGAACGCCTCCAGCGCGCCGGATTCGCCGACGCGACCCTCCGCCTTGTTGGCGATGAGGACAATCGGCTTGCCGGCGCGGCGCACGAGGGATGCGAAATACTCGTCGTCCGGCGTCACGCCGGCGCGCGCGTCAACGACAAACAGCAGCGCGTCGGCGTCGGCGATCGCGGCCTCGGTCTGGGCGCGCATGCGGCCGGGCAGCGAGGCGGAATCGCCTTCCTCCAGCCCCGCCGTGTCGATGACGGAAAAGGTCAGGTCGCCGAGCCGCCCCTGACCCTCGCGGCGGTCGCGCGTGACGCCCGGCCGGTCGTCGACCAGCGCCAGCTTCTTGCCGACCAGCCGGTTGAACAGTGTCGATTTGCCGACGTTGGGGCGGCCGACGATGGCGAGGGTGAAAGACAGGGGATCAACTCAGCTCTTGCGGCCGGACCGCACGATGGCGAGATAGGCCTCCGCCCGCTGCTTGACGGCGGGGCTGGCCTCGGCGTCGGTCACGATCTGGTCGAACCAGCGGCCCGCGGCCTCGAAATCGTCGGCCTTGAGCGCGGCAAGGCCCAGAAGTTCGCGGGCGCTCGCGCGGAACGGCTGACCGGCGGCGGCGAGCGGGGAAAGCCGCGCCTCGATCTCCTTGCGGTCGGCGACATCCACCCGCAGCAGCGCCGCCCGCAGCCGGGCGATGTCGCGGAACAGGCCGTCGGCGCCCGCATCGGCGGCTACCGCCTCGTACGCCTTTACGGCGGCGTCGCGATCCTTGACGGCGAGTTCGGCGGCCGCGCGCAGGCGGGCGAGTTCGGCGTAGCCGCGCGGGGCGTCCTTGGCCAGCGCCTGCAACGCCGCCTCCGCCTCCGCCTCCTTGCCCTCGCGCGAGAGCGACATGGCGACCTGATAGCGCCCGCCGGCCGCCTCGGCAGCCTTCTGGCGCTGGTAATCGTAGAGCCGATACCCGCCGACGCCCAGCACGATCAGCGCCGCCAGGCCGTAGACGAGGCCCGAATAGCGTTTCCAGAGTTCGGCGGCGCGATCCTGACGAAGTTCCTCGTCTATTTCGCGGTCGATGTCGGTCATGGGTCGAAAATCTCGTTCACCTGTTCGGCGGGGGCGCGCCGGGCGGGGGAGCCTTACCAGAGGGGCGGGCCAAAAGCGAGTTTCCCGACCGGTCGACATGTCGAACAACGCGCGAGGCGTTCGATTTTCTCGCCACGCACGGATGCACGCTGACGCAGGGTTTCCCGCTCGCGCGGTCGATGACGGCGGCCGAACTGGACCGGCGGCAGGCCCAGCTCGATTGCGCCCACGGATCGGCGCGCGTGGCGTGAGCCTCAAATCAGGTTCATCTGCCTGGCCTCGTAGAGCAGTTCCTCCCGGAACTGCGGCGCGGCGAGCTTGACGAGCGCGAGCGCGCGTTCGTCGGACGACAGGCCCTTGAGGTCGACCGCGCCATTCTCCGTGACGACGATATGCGTGTCGATGCGCGGGGTCGTCACCGGCCCGTCCAGCCGGCCGACGATGCGGCTGACCTTGCCCTTCCGGGCCGTCGCATGACAGGCGATGATCGATTTGCCCCCGCGCGAGGCATAGGCGCCGCGCACGAAATCGAGCTGGCCGCCCGATCCCGAGAAATGGGCGCCCATCATGTGCTCGGAATTGCAGGCGCCCGTGAGGTCGATCTGCAACGTGGCGTTGATGGACACGACATTGTCGTTCTCCGAGATGACGCGCGGGTCGTTGACGTAATCGACCGGCGCGCTTTCGACCGATGGGTTGTCGTGCAGGAAATCGTACATCGCCCTGTCGCCGATGGCGAAGGTGAACACCGTCTTGCCGCGGTTGAGCGTCTTGCGGCTGTTGTTGACGACGCCCGCCCTGGCGAGATCGACAAGGCCGGTGCATAGCGCCTCCGTGTGCACACCCAGATCGTTATGGCTGGCGAGATCGGCGCAGACGAGATTGGGAATGGCGCCGACGCCCATCTGGAGACAGGCGCCTTCCGGCGTGAGCGAGGCGATCGTGCGGGCGATGGCGCGCGCCTCCTCGCTCGCGCCGCGCATCGGAATTTCCAGCAGCGGCTGGTGGTTCTCCACGATGGCGTCGACATCGTCGACATGCACCTGCGCGCCCTGCCCGAACACGCGCGGCATGTTCTCGTTCACCTCCACGATCACCTGCCGCGCGGTGCGGATGACGCCGCTCGAATAGTCGTTGCCGCAGCCGAGCGTGAAATAGCCGTGCCGGTCCATCGGCGAGACGGTGACGAGCATGGTCTCCACGCCCACGTGTTCGATGAGAATGCGCGGCGCCTGATGGAACGTGTTGGGCACGAAGAACACGACCTTGCGTCCATCCTCCCTGCCCCGCTGGATGAGATCGCGCTCCACGCTCGTATAGAACATGCAGTGCGGGCGAATGGCGCCCATCAGCTCGTAGCGCAGGATGGTTTCGGCGGCGTAGCGCGAGGAGTGCAGGTAGTAGACCCAAAGGTTGTCGACATCGCCGGCGGCGGCGCGCTCGGCGAGCGCGGCCAGCAGCGCCGGCGGCTCGGCCACCGCCATGCCCATCGAGATTTTCGAACCCGAAGCGATGCGCGAGACCGCGTTGTGCGGCGTCATCAGTTTGGCGGCGTAGAGGGCTTCGACGTTTCTGGACATGTCGGCGTCTGTCTCGCGTTGGCCGGCGCTTTATAGCGCAGACATGCGAAACTGGCATGATGAAATGCGCCGGTTGCGACGGATCGGCGCGCGCGTCAGCGCCCGCGCCAGGCCGACGGCGGCGTTCCGACCACGTGTTTGAACGCGCGGCTGAAGGCGGCCTCGGAACCGTAGCCGACCGCGGCGGCGACCTCGGCCATCGAGGCGCGGCCGCAATTGAGCAGGCCGGCGGCGACCTGCATGCGCCAGCGCGCGAGATACTGCATGGGCGGCATGCCAACGACATCGGCGAAACGCTGGGCGAGCACGGAACGCGACAGGCCGACCTCGCGCGCGAGCTGTTCGAGCGTCCAGGGGCGCGCGGCGTCGCGGTGCAGAGCGGCCAGCGCCTTGCCGATGAACGGATCGCGCAGGCCCGCCAGCCAACCCGATTGCGCGGGCGGCAGCGCCTCCAGGTGACGGCGCAGCGCCTCGATGAACATCAATTCGCTGAGCTTGGCGAGAACGCTTTCGGCGCCGGCGCGCTTGCTCGCCGTTTCGAATGTCGCGACGCGAATGAACCGCGCGAGCCAGTTCGCATCGCCTTTGGCCGGCTCGCCGGCGACGATGACGGGCGGCAGGTTGTCCAGCAGCGGATTGAACGGGTGCGCGTCGCAGGCCAGGAACCCGCACACGAGCCGCGCAGTGACAGCGGCGCCGTTTCCGTAGCTGGCGTAGAACGGCAAAGGGCCAGCGGCGATGGCCGCGATCGTTTCCGGAGGCAAAGGGTCGGCGCGCATGCCGGGACTCGACGACAGAACATGCGGATCGCCGCGCGTGAACACCACCACCTCGCCGGCGCGGACCGCCACGGGCGTCTCGCCCACGACGCCTGCGAAACATTCGCCCTCGACCAGCACGTGATACGAAATGAGATGGCTGGCGCCGGGCAGGATCTTCGGCAGGACCAGTTCGCGCGCCGGCTGTTCGGCGACCCAGGGCGCCGAAGCCGCCACATCGAAATAGGCGGCGCCCGTCAGGCGCACCGTCTTGAGAACGTCCGAGAGCGCGTCGCCGGTCATGAGACCTCCACGGAATGTGTCGCGCCGCACATCCCGCGTTCAGGGTCGGGAATTCCGGACGCCGCGTCAAGCGAGGCGGACGCGCGGTCATTCAAGCGGGCGGCGCCGTCATCTAGCTTTGCGCGCAGGATGGCGGCGCTGTCGCGGCAAGCCCGGCAGGCGAGCGGCGCGATCCGTAGGGGATTGGCGCGGCGCCGGCGCGAACGGCGCCGCTCCAGGCCGGCCACTTCGAGAGGGAACGAAGCCATGAACATCCAGACCCCCATGCCCACCCCGGATTTCGTCGCCATCAAAGGCCGCCAGAAGATGATGTGGGGCGCGGGCGACTATGCGCGCATCGGCGTGACGCTGCAGATCGTCGGCGAAATGCTGTGCGAGGCCGTCGACCTGCGCAGCAACGAGCGCGCGCTCGACGTGGCGGCCGGCAACGGCAACGCGACCATCGCCGCCGCGCGGCGGTTCGCGGACGTCGTTTCGACGGATTACGTGCCGGCCTTGCTGGAACGCGGCCGTGCGCGCGCCGAGGCCGACGGGCTCGACATCGTCTTCCGGGAAGCCGACGCCGAAGCGTTGCCGTTCGCGGACGAGAGCTTCGACGTGGTGATGTCGACGTTCGGCGTCATGTTCGCGCCGAACCAGCCGCAGGTGGCGCGCGAACTGCTGCGCGTCTGCCGCAAGGGCGGACGCATCGGCCTTGCCTCGTGGACGCCCGGCAGTTTCATCGGCCAGCTGTTCAAGACCATCGGCGCGTACATTCCGCCGGCGCCGGGCCTGCAATCGCCGGCGCTGTGGGGCGATGTGGCGCATCTCGAGAAATTGTTCGGCCCGAACGCGGCCATCGCGAGCCAGATGCGCACGTTCAACTTCCGCTACAAATCGCCGGCGCATTTCGTCGACATGTTCCGCAACTGGTACGGACCCGTCGCAAAGGCCTTCGAGGCGCTGGATGCGGAACGCGCCGGCGCGCTGGAAGCCGACGTCCTTGCATTGATCGACGCGTGCAAACGCGGCGGCGACGGCGGCCTGGCGATACCGGGCGAATATCTCGAAGCGGTGATCACGAAGGGCGCGTGACGGCGAGCGGCGAGCGCGGCGGCGGTCGCGCTCGTTCGTTCTCAAGTCAGGCGTTTTTCGATCGAGGAGACAGGAAACGGGCGGCCATGCGCCGGATAGATGGTCGCGACGCCGAGTTGCAAAAGCTTTCGCCAGCTCGCGCGGACCGTCTTCATGTCGTCCGCGAAGATCGGCAAGTTCGGTCCGAAGGTCAACGGCAGGCCATTCATCGCCAGATCGCCGACGCAGGCCTCGCCGGAATCCAGAACCACGCTGATCGATCCCGGCGAATGGCCGGGCGTATAAACGACGCGCGCATTCACGCCATAGGGCGCGAGATCCATCCCATCGTCGCCGATTTCGATGTCTACCGCCACGGGCTCAACCTTTATGAATGGCAGGAACGCACGCAGGACGGCGCCAAAAACAATGCCCCAGAGCGTCGAGGCCGGAGGCATGCTCTTGCGTCCATTCACGACGATGTCGCGTTCGCGACCATGAACCGCAAGACGCGCCCCCGTCGCCTTCGTCAAGGCGCGCGCGCAGCCGATATGGTCCCAATGCGCATGCGTGAGGACAATCAGCGATATTCTCTCTGGCGGCACGCCGAGCGTGGCCATCTGGTCGAAAAATCTGTGTTCCTGTCCCGGCGCGCCGCCATCGACCAGCACACAACCGTCGCCTTGCAACAGATAGCAATTGTCGATGCCGAGCGGCAGGATATGGACGCGGGTCGCGCTCATCGGTCGCCGAGCCCGGGAAAGAGCCGGAGAAACCACGCGAGCAGTCGGGCGCCGCCGACAAACGCCACGTCCTTGTCGCGTTCGACGGCCCGAACGATGCTTGCCGCCGCACGATCGGCCGAGATCTTCCATTTTCCGCGTCCGGCTGTCATGGCCGTGTCGACAATCGGCAATACGATGTCGACGACGCGGACGGCCGAACCGGCCCCTTGCAACTGATGGCGCAACGCTGTCGAGAAGGTGCGCAGGCCGGATTTCGTCGCGCAATAGACCGGCGCCGACGGTTTGGGGGAGATGGCCAGCGCGGATGCGACATTCACGATCGCCGCTTCATCCTGCGCGTGCAATAAGGGCATGGCGAGCGCCGACAGGCGCAGTGGACCGACGAGATTGATCGCGATTTCGGACTCGATCGCGCGCGCCGTCGCAGCCGCATCTTCGGCGAGAAAGTTCGACGCGTATTGCACGCCGGCATTGTTGACCAGCAGATTCAGCCCGCCGAACCGTTTTCGGACATGGGCGATGAGTCGGCCGGCGTCATCGGCGTCGCCGACATCGCAGGCGAAGGCTTCGACGTTTTCGAGCGCCGCGCGAGCATTTTCCAGCAGCGCGGGATCGCGTCCGCAGATCATGACACGACAGCCGCGGCTTGCGAGCAAGCGCGCGACAGAAAAGCCGATCCCGCGCGACCCTCCGGTCACCAATGCCGTGCGCCTGTCCAGCCTCATCGCTACCTGCAGAGCGCCGCCCCAACCGAAACGGCTTGGAGCTTCGGGCAGTCAAACGCCGGGATCGACAGACGTCCAGCCGGCGGAGCTGCGGCATAGTGACTGACTGGTCGAGGCGCCGGAAATCGCGCTCCCGATTTGCGCGCGATCGAAACGTGTGTCTTATGGCGGGCGATTCCGCGCCCGTCGAGGCGCACGTCGGAAAGGTTCGCCATGGCGCTGCGCATCGCACTCGCCTGCCTCGCCCTGCTCGCCGCCGCGCCGGCCGAGGCGCGGCCCCTTTTCAGAGGATGGTGGGTGGTTCTGGCGAGCTATCCGCTCGAGCCCTGGGAGCGGCAGGCGCAGGACGCGGCGCGCGTCGCCACGAAGGCGCGCGCCTGCGGGGCGACGACGTTCAACGACTTCTCAGCCAAGTTCAAAGGTTTCGAACCGGGCGTGAACGTCTTCGTCGTCTCGGGCGCGTTCGCCACGCGCAGGCAGGCCGAGCGCAAGCTGGCGACAATGCGCCCGTGCTTTCCGGAAGCCTATGTGAAGAAGGGCTGGCATCTGGGCGAGTGAGGCGGCGCCGCTATGCCACGACCTTCGCGTAGTCCTCCGGCTTGAAACCGACCAGAATAGTGTCGCCCGCCTCCAGCACCGGCCGCCGTATCATGGAGGGATGCGCCAGCATGAGCGCGAGCGCCTTCGCCTCGGTGAGGTTTTCCTTGTCGGCGTCCGGCAGTTTCCTGAACGTCGTTCCGGCGCGGTTGAGCAGCGCCTCCCACCCGACCCGCTTCGCCCAGTCTTTCAGCTTCGCTTCGGGCGCGCCCTGCGTCTTGTAGTCGTGAAAGGCGTAGTCCGCGCCGTTCGCGTCGAGGAAGGCGCGCGCTTTCTTCATCGTGTCGCAGTTCTTGATGCCGTAGAGCGTGAGGTTTTGCGGCATGGCTGTTCCTGTTTGCGGCGTCGCGCCGCCTTGCGCGTCAGCATGGGCGGCGCCGTTCACAGAGCGCGCGCCCCATTGCGACCACCATTTTCGGTTCGCTTAACCCATCCCAACCCTTTCGGAAAGGAGGCGGTCGTGCCCAACTCCGTTCGTCTGCACCGCGTTCTGGCGACCAGCCCCGAGAAAGTCTATCGCGCGTTTCTAGAGGCCGACGCGCTCGCGAAATGGCTGCCGCCCAATGGTTTCTCGTGCACCGTGCACAAGCTCGAGCCCAAGGTCGGCGGCGCGCACCGCGCATCGTTCCGCAACTTCACCACCGGCAAGAGCCATGCGTTCGGCGGCGAATACCTCGAGCTCACGCCCAACGCGCGTTTGCGCTATACGGATCGTTTCGACGATCCGAACCTGCCTGGCGAAATGCAGGTGACGGTTCAGATCAGGAAAGTGTCGGTCGGCGCCGAAATTGAGATCGTGCAGGAAGGCATCCCGGACGCCATTCCCGCGGAAGCCTGCTATCTCGGGTGGCAGGAGTCGCTGCGCAATCTGGCGAAGCTGGCGGAGCCGGATATACCGGATTGAGGACAGGCCCATCCGCGCGCCAGACGGTTGGCCATCGACGGCCGCGTCGTTGCGAGGCGCGAAGCGACGAAGCTATCCGGCGCCGCCGGAGAATGCAGGATTGCTTCGCTGCACGCGCGATGACGACGGGGACCCCCTCATTCCCACTCGATTGTCTGAATTCCCCATAAGTCTTTGAAAACTCGATGGTAAGCGCCCATTCTGACGGCCATTCTCCGACTGTGAGGCCGTCAAAATGCTACGATCTTGATTTCATTCAGAAAACTGCCAGAAAAAATATTCTCGCGGTTCCAGCATCTATCGACTTCGATTGCCTCTCCGGGCACCTCTTCGGGCCAAAAGCGGCGTCGGCGCAGGACCCCTGAAAGTACCGTCAGCGGCATAGCAAAGTTCCTCCTCGTGCGCGAGAATCTACTCAACCGCCTTCTCGATGAACCCGAGCGTATTGGCGTTTTCTACCAACGTCCGCACCTTTGCCCGGTCGAGTCCCGATGGAACTTCGGCGTCGATCTCTAGCTTCAGCTTCACCGAACTCCCCGGGATCGTCGTGAGCTGCTCGACGATCGCTTCGACAATCTGATGGATTTCGCGGGCTGGTCGTTCCGAAGAGATCATCACGCTGCCGGTGAAGCGAGTTGGCTTCCTCTCAGCAGGCGGAGGCTGAGGCGTACCGCCGTCTGGCTGTGCCCCTGTATCCGGCGACTTCTCGCCTGGGCCTTGCGTACCCCCGCCACTACCAGGCTGCACAGGAGCCGGTCGATGGGCCTCGGCCACAGCTGGCTTAACAATGACACTGTCGCTGTCGATCACGACTGCCGCGTTCGCGGCGCGCTCGATGGCAAGGCCCAGATAGATGTCCGACTTCTCGTCCCATCGTTCGGCATAGGCGAAGGGTCCCGGGATCATCCCGCTTACCGAGGCCTGCACGGCCTTGATCAGAACCTCCTGGTTCTTCAGACGCGGCAGATAGATGTAGCGATTGAGATACTCCCGCAGATCCTTGAGCGAGAGATGCGGCTTACCGTTCCAGATGTACTTCTGGAGGTCACGATCGAGGCGCGTAGGCCCGAGTTCCGTGAGCAACCCTTCCTCGGCCACGAGCTTCTTGCTAGCCCGCACCAGCAGCCCGTCCTGAGCCGGAATCTTGCCCGAGACCCATTCGACATCGGCTTGCGCGCTTTCCTGCGCCGGATAGTGAAGATAGCACCACGCCTCTTTCAGGCGTGTCTTCATCGTCTCATTCGATTCAGCCAGCTTGGCCTTGGCCAGCGCGCTGTCGCTCTGCGTCAGGTTGAGCCGCTCGGTGTCGCGGACGATCTCGCCCCAGGCGAGAGACGCTCGCACCGCATCTTTCAGATTGTCGAGCTGGCGGGAATCCGCGGCGATAAACACCAGCATGTTGCGATAGACACGCGGCGTGCTGCCACGCTGCATCAGGATGTCCTTGGCTTCGACCAGCGCCTCGGAACCCTCGCGGCCGTTATGCGGATGCGCGACGCCCAGCACGACTGCCCGCACGCCTCCAGCTTCATCCGGCACCTCTGCCGACGAGGCCGGCGCCACCTGAACGGCATCGAAGTGCCCACGATCAGCGAGGCTGTTCACATACTTGCCCAGCTCGGTGTCGATCGTCATCAGGACGAGCGCGGTCTCGATCTGTGCTGCCTTGTCGGCCGCGATGCGATTGAGGCTCGCCGACATCGAGTACCAGTAGCGCCCGAGATCGGCGTGCATGAACTTGGCCTGGTTGGTCAGCCGTCGCAGCGCGTCGCCGAAGATCGCGGGCCGCTCGCCCGGCTGCACGACGCCAAGGTTGATCTGCTTGTCGTCGAGACCGGTGTTCTGTTGCTGGTGAGTCGGTGCCGTGCCCATGAAAATCGCACGCGCGACGCGCCGCGTCGCGGAATAGCGGTTCAGGTTGGGGGCCGACTGATCGATCTTGTAGGGCGTCGACGCGGTGCCATCCACATCACCGGCGATGATCGACTGCCAAGTCACGTCGAGATAGTGGAGCAACTCCGGCTCAACGCGCGGCGAACTCACCGCAACGCTGCCCGGCATGATCATCACCGACGGGTCGCCGTTCATCCAGAGCTCGTGGATCGCCTGCGCCATCAGGCGCAGCACGCCGCGCGTGCGCTGGAACTTCTCCAGCGATCCCCAGCTCGTATAGAGCTGGTCGAACAGCTCGGGATGGATCGGATAAGCCTTCTCCAGCTTGCGCCGGTAGTCCTCGTCGGCGCAGCCCTGCGGAAAGTCGTTGGCGTTCTCGCGATAGAGCTTCGCGAACTGCTTCAGCGTGTTGTCCCGGTGATGGAACTTGTCGCCGGAAATCTCCTTGAACAGCCGCCGCCGGACAATCTCATAGCTCTCCTCCTGGCTGGCGGGGCGCCATGACGATTCAACACGGCTGAAGGTCTGCTTGAGACGCGCCAACGCCTCCTGACCGCCCTCACCGCCGACCTCGATCTGCGACGCCGGCAAGGACGCGACCAGCAGCGTTCCGGGGCTCGCCTTGACCGCTTCGGTGAGCGACTGGACGAACGAGAGGTTCGCATCGAACGAACCCGACGGCAGCCCTTCGACCCGATAGATCTGACGCAGATACGCCACCCACTCGTCGATCAGGATCAGGCATGGGGCGTACTTCTTGAAGATCGTCTCGAGCAGGTGCGAGCCTGGCGCGATGCCGTTGGCATCATTCTCGGCGATCATGTCGAAGGCTTCGGCGCCGCCGAGCTGCCATGCCAGTTCACCCCAGGTCGTGCGGATCTTGCGGCCGCCCTCGGCATTGAGGACGTCCTGCGGCCCGCGTGAGGTGCCAACCAGCACCGCGCGCTTGATGTTCTTGGGCACGGTCAGTTCGTGCCTCTCGAGCAGCTGGTCGAGGCCCGACAGGTCCAGAACCGGCGTCGGCCCCGCCATGTGGTAGAGGGCCAGCATCGAGTGCGTCTTGCCGCCGCCGAAGTTGGTTTGCAGTTCGACGACCGGATCGCCGCCGCTGCCCGACAGCCGCTTGGCGGCCCCGACCAGAAGCGCGCTCAGCCCCTCGGTCAGATAGGTGCGGCTGTAGAACTGGCGCGGGTCACGATACTCGGCCGGCGCGCTGCCCGAATGCACCTTGGCCAGATCGGCCGCGAACTCGGCCTGCTGAAACTCGCCGGTCGCGACATCCTGGTGCGGCTCCACCACCTCGCGCCAGGGAAGCAAGCCCGCCACCGTCTCGACGGAGATTTCCAGGCGCTGGGTCTTTCGCCGTTCCTCGTTGCGCTGGAGCTCGGTGAACTTCGTGCGAAGGATGGTGTCGCGCATCTTTGAGAGCTGCTCGGCGGTCTCGCCGGCGCTGATAGCCTCCATCAGACGGCGCATGGAATCGAGCGCGCGCTCGGCGTCGTCGTAGCTGAAAGTCTCATTGTGCGAGAGCTTGTTGCGGACGTCGCTCAACTCATTGACGAGCGAGCGCTCAGCCCGCCCAAGTACCGCCTTGAAGGCTTCGCTCCAAAAGCGGTCCATTGCGTTGAACAGAGCGGCCTGGTCCCAGCCGACCTCGCCGTTGCTGTTCGGGCGCAGGCTGGGCAACTTCTCCAGTACCTGGACCTGCCAATGCCCCTTCAGCGAGCTTTCCAGTCGCTTCTCGACGAACGGAATGAGGGCTGCGGGCAACAGCTCCATACCCTCGAAAACATATTGGCGCGTGCTCTTGGCCACTGTCCCGTTCCCCCTCAGATATCCAGGCGGATCTGACGATCCCCGCTCGTGTCGTGGATGGCCGCGGCCTGCCGTGTCAGCTCCGTCCAGTCGGCGATGAGGGCGTTGTAGGCCGTGGCCTCCTTCGCATCCTTCCGCTTGTTGGCGCTGATGTCGTAGAGGCAGTAGGCAAGGTCCTTCACGGCCTCGGCCTTATCGCTCCCGAGCTTCTTCAGGAGGAGCCCTGTGGCATGCGAAAGGCCGTCCTGCTCGTACTGGCGCAGTAGATAGTGGCAGCATTCCCAGATCGTGACGTGGCGGTCGCTCGCTGGATCCCAGTCGGCCTCAAGCTCTTCTCGCTTGTAGATCCGTACCCTTCCAGCGGATGACTCAGCGATTCCGGCGTGCTTCACGTCATCGACCGAGATGCCGCGCGCCCGCGCCAGGTTATCAGCGTCGCCAAACGCGCCTTTCTCATACCCGTGCTGGGTGAACCAGCTTACAGCGAAGCGGGTCTCTGGATCGAAGTCACCTTCTTGAGACGACAGATACTGATCCAGCTCTTCGTTAATGATCTGCAATGCGGTCTTGACGGACATCGGCTTGTCGTCGCGCTCGATCACCGCGCGATATCGACTGAAGATCGCGATACCGGGTCCGATTGACGCCTGCGGGATATCCACCGGCGCGATGTTTGCGCGGTGCATCTCCTTCAAGGCGTCGGGCAGCTCCTTGCGAAGCGCTCGGATGAACTCAATGCGCGAGATCGTTTCCGCATCCGTCGCGCGAGGCCGGCACGCCATCACAACGGACGTGGCGAGCGCGTTCTTGTTCTTCTTGAGATTGCCGACCAGCTCCGTCCGAACGGGCCACGTCGCGCCGATCGAATAACCGGCGTCGACAATAGCCTGAAGAAAGGTCGCCCAGCCCTTCACTGAGAATCCGCTTTCGTCGACCTCGCCCTGCCGGAAGGCATAGTAGATCGCAGCGGGAACATCGGCGCGGCCCTGCGTAGCCATGTGGCGCATGACGGTAGTCATGCCCTCAAGAAAGAAGCTATCCGCCTCGTCCTTGCCACCGTGGCGCTTGTAGTCGGCAACCAGTTCCTCTTGCTTGGGAACCAGCATAGTCGAAAACAGATCAGGATAAACGCCCGCCAACCCTTTCCTCAGCCACACATAGAAAAAGTCCGACAAATCAGCGTAGGGCACGTTGTCGTAGTACGGCGGATCAGTCGAGATAACGAATCCCGAGAAATCAACATTTTGTGCGTTAATCTGACGAAGTTTACCTGCTTGTCCGGAACAAGGCAGAGCAGCCACGGCTTTAGCTAGATACTCGACCTGTCCCATAAAATTCCCAGATGAGGTCGAGAAGGGATTTCCTTCAGCTGTATCCCAGCGCATCGGCAGGGCCTGCATAGCAAAAACCTGCTCCACGTTTTCTCGGGAGGTATGCCAGAAGGTACTCGTGGACTGTCTGTTTGCGAGACGGCTGACGCAAAGCACCAAGTATGAAGATAGTATATCCCGATAGTGCTGATCTGATATTTCAGCAACGACTTTAGGGATAAGGTCCATAAAGGTGTTCAGGGCAATAGTCTGGCGATCCATGAACAGATCGGAGATGTTAGTTGGCCCGTAGTTCGTGACGCTCATGTACTGCGGATGCTGTGAGAGTGGAAACTCGGGCCGCCAATCTGGCTTTTCGCTAAAGGCAAGAGCCTCATGCTCCTTGGAGGGGGCAACATACCCACGTCCACCCCTTCCCTCGACCACGATTGACAGCAGGCGCCAGCCCATCCGGCCAGCCATGCCTTCGGCTTTGACATAGTCAGCCGTGATCGCATCGCCGGTTAATAGGCACCGGAAGTTAGCCCCCCTACCTGCCTTCGTCCCGGCGGACACAGCATCTTCGTCAGCAGGTGTTCCAGTCTGCACCTCAAAGGAAATGTCGGTGCCGTTGACAACCGGCTCCACCCACACCGACTTCTTCGGCTTGTTGCAAAGCCAGTAGTTGGAAATGAGAGGAACATGGGCACCTCGTAGCGCCGGATTTGGGCTAGCAACTGTACGAGCCCACAGCCAAGCGAGGACTGTTGCATTTCCACCCCCAGCCTTCTTCGGAAGACTGACCTGAGGATACAGATGACCAATCTTCTTCCAAGCCCGGTTGCTTAGATCCCTTGCATACCAGAGGATATCTTCCGCAAGCCCTTCCGCCCCGCGATAGTGAAGCCGTTCCGGCTTACCCGGATGAGTTGGCTTTTTGTCGTGAAAGTACGCGGGCAGTTCAATCATGGCCTTGCCAATGACGACTGCAACGGGGTTCAGGTCAGATCCATTGGCGGAAAGGCCGAGCCGAAGCGCCTCGAGCGGGATCGAACCACCGCCCGAAAACGGGTCATAGACCGGCGGCAGACCGTCTGGAAAATTCTTCCGAATTTCTGCCCGTGCTCGTTCCAATACTTCCTGGTTTGTCGAGCTCTCCCATTCAACCAAGTCCTCAATGATCTTGAAGAGTCGCTGGCGTTCGGCCTCAACCGCCTCATCGGTTGGAAACTGATCTGGGTGGCTCGATGGGTCATCAACAAGCTGAGCAAAGAGAACTGCGCGACATGCAGCCAGCGGCCGCCGCGCCCACCACAAATGAAGTGTGGAAGGGTGCCCGTGCCGGATCGACTTCTCTCTTGCCGAGGCTTTGTTGATCGCTTCGAGAGGAATGGCGACCTCGATGAGTTTCTTTCGGTACTTATTGGTCGAGGTCATAGACGAGCCTGTATGTTGCGGGGTGAATGGTGATCTCGCCGCCATCGCGCAGCGCGCGCAGGCGAGCGCCCGTCATTTCGACGGGTTCACCCTCCGGGTTGACGAGAATGAATGAGTAGGCGTAGGGCTTCTGGTCGAGCAGGCCCCAGACGTCAGCCTCGATCTGAAGCGGTTCCCGCTCCAGGCAGTGCTCTTTCGGATAGTAATGCCGCTGCACCTCGCCGCCCGCCGAGCGCCGCTCCCATGGGAAGCGCGCGCCGTTGGCGCGGCCGATCCAGCTTCCATCCGCATGGTAGAAGCGATCCTCGCCATCGGGCATGTAGCCGAGCGCCGATGCGAAGCGGGCGATGACGCTGGGCCGCGCTGGCTTCTGCGGCGGGCGCGGACGGCTGACAATCTCCGGCTCCAACAATCCGCCGTCGGCCTCCTGGGGCGGTGCCTCTGGTTCTGGCGGGTTCGTGGGATCCTCGTCCTCGGACAAGTCCTCGTCGATCACCGACCCGGCCTCGCCTTCGTCCGACGCCGCCTGCTGAACGTGCTCGGCCGACTCATCGACCGCGTTGCCTCCGACAGGGGCAGCCGCAGGCGGAACCTCCACCACAGGCGCGACCGTCGTCTGCTCTGGGCCGAGCGTGAAGTTCTCTTCGAGATAGTCCTTGATGTCAGCAGGCGACCGCTCGAACGCATAGGCCAGCGCGGCACGAATATCGGCGCTTAGGCCCTTGCCGATCTCTTCCGGCACGCGCTTGGCAAGCTTCGCCTTCGACAGCGGGCTGACGAACAGCTTGCCGTCTAGCCACAGAATATCCGTGAGCCGCGCCGTCCCGGCAGGCACACCGTCGAGATAAGGGATCACTTCCAGCTTCGGGGCGGCGACCCAGCTTGTCGCCGCGATCGCCGCTGCCACCGTGCGCACGCGCTCAGTCTCGCCAGGGTCGGCCAGTTCGATCCGCGCAAGCTGCGTGCCGAAAGCCGTGAGCCAGGCACGCCGGTCTTCCAGACCCGGGAACAGGGGCGGCTGGTTGAAGCGCTCCTCGACTAGATCGGACAATGCATGAAGCGACGCGAATGGCGAATTGCGCACCGTTTCAGCCGAGAGCTGCCGGAAATCGGCTGTCTTGCGCTTCACCCAGTCGTGGAGATGCCCGTAGGTGAACAGGCTCTGCATGCTGAGCCCATAGGCGAGCGCGTCGGTTTCGACCCATTCGCCGGACAGGTTCACCCAATGCCCGCACTGTTCCCAGATGCGGGTCGGGTATCGGGACATGAGTGTCCGCACACGGCGCGCGTCATCAGGCGAGAGCGCCTTGCCCGAGGCAAGCGTACCCAGCCATTGCAGCGCGAGATCAGCAGAGGGCCGTTCGGCGACGCCTACGCGCCGCCACAGGCTGAGATCGAGCACCGAGGCCCGGATCACCGCGGCGCCCGGGACATCCTCCTCGTCACCGGCCAGGAACACCGCGCCCGATGTCACCCAGGTCCCGTCCTGTGCGAGGATCAGCTTCTCTGCCTTGAACGCGTCCTTGATGCTCTGGGCGTCAGGCGTGGAAGCGGCATCGAGCATCTGGTCGAGGCGGCGATACCATTTCTCGACCTCATGGGCCGGCGCCTTATCCGACTTCGCCAGTGCGCGTAGCCGGTCGAGCAATCGACCTGGCCCGCTCGGCGAGCTGCGGACGCCGAGCAGATCGAGCAGCGGACGAGTCGTCTCCCGGTCGAGGAGACCATGCACGAATGGCTCGACATCCATGAGCGATTCCGTCTCCGGCGTCCTCCGGAGCAGATCGGCAGGGACATGGATCATGTCGCGCGTATCGGGAAGGCAGGGCTTCGACCTGAGCTTCAGCAACCAGTCCGCCAGCAAGGGCTCTGACGTCAGTGAACGGGTCGATCCCGTGGTCGCGACCTGGGACAGGCGCGCACTTGAGGCGCGGGACCAGTAGGTGTCCCGCTGCTCCAAAACCCGCCCGGCGACCTTGGCCCAAATCCGCGGGTCGGACTTCGATAGCGCCTCCCAGTGCCGCCAGTACTCCGCTGGGAAATCCCAATCCTCAACGACGAACTGGCTCGTCACATAGGGGTAGTAGAGCGCGCCGCGAAGGCCGCGCTTTTTGGCCTCGGCGTCGACCTGCTGGCGCCCATAAACGTTTGTCCGCTTCGCGGTCAGCGGCGCGAAGGTCTGTAGTCCCGAACGGCCGGACGACACCCACCGCAGCCAATCCTCGCGCGAACAAGAGGTGAAGCTGGCCACATATTCGGGGTGCAGGAGCTGCGTCTGCTGGGCGGTCTCCGGCAACAGGGCTTCAAGCGCGCCGTCTTCGTCATACAGAATCGCCTTGGCGATCGGTCGAAGCTTCAGATCGGCGCATGCATAGCGGAATGAATCGCCCGCCGTCGCACCGAGCTTTGCGGCGATCTGGGCAAGCTGGACGCACTCGGCCAGCTTGATGCCGCTTGATCCAAAGAAATCAGCAGCAACTCGTTCGATCACCGCATTGACGTCGCTCGTGTCGTCGAGGCCGATTTTCTTGAGCACCGCAAAGGCGGCTTGGGTCGGGTCAGCTCGGCCATCGCCGTCGCCCTTGTCCCGGCGTTGCTCCGCCAGAAAGCGGGTCCAGTTCTGATTGAGGACAATCAGATGCCCCGCGAGAAACTCCCAGTCATCATCGGACTGGAGCAGCTTCTTCTCCCCGAGCCGCACCACCTCAGACGCCGAATAGAGCACTTCCTTGCCCTGGACGGGAACGATGCGGAGTCGCTCAGGTTGATGGCTCTGCCATCCCGTCATCTCGGGCGCGATGTAAGTCCAAAGGTTCAGCAGATGCCGCCATGTGGACGGCCGAGGCAGGTGGCTTGTGCGGAGGCGCGCGAGAAGATCGCTCTTCGAAAACTCCTCGACCAGGTTCCAGTGAGCCAGCTTGGTCCGGTCGGCAGCCGAGACATGCCGACACAAGGCCGGGCGCGACTTCTCATCCAACAGAGCCATCGCCTGCTCCGCCGGCCAGATATCGAAGATCGGCAGCGGGATCATGATCGCCGCGTCGGCGGCAACCAGCTTACCGTCATCGGTCAGCAGGATCGGCCGGTTCTCGACCGCATCGGCGAACGCCAGCTCGACGATGGCCGCGCAAGAGCCCTCAAGCGTGCTGGCCTCTCGGTCAACGTCAGGCAGCAGGCCATAGGCCGCGGCTCGATCCAGAACACCGGTCTTGGATTGTTCGAGCCATTCCACCATCGCCTTGGCCGCGAGTTCGCCGGCGCGTTTCAGCAGCCAGCGGTTTGTCGGCGAGGTCTCGGGGTCCTTGATCTTGAGGCGGGCGGGATCCTGGATGAACGGAGCGTTGCAGGCGAACGGGAGCGGCGTCTCAACTCCCGTTGGCAGCACGACATAGAGCCGGCCCTTGGCGCCCAAGACGATCTCGACCCGGCAGGGCGGGAAGTCGCCGCCGTCCTCGGCACCGAGCATCCGTTCCTTACGGATTTCGTCCAGCGCATCAGCGGGGAACGCTTCTTCGGCCGACCGGACCAGGAGGAAGGCGTCATCGCCCTTGTCGTCCAGCGACATCCACTCGCTCTCGGCGACAGGGCCTGGTCCGAGGCTTTGCCAGTGGACCACCCGATCGCCAATCTGAAGACGGCGGATTTTCTTGAAGAACAGCAGCGAAACCGGGCTCTTTAACCATTCTTCGAGGTTCTTCTCAACCTCGCGGCAGAGAAGAGGGTTGGCGATCGCCACCTCGACGCGCGTGACCCCCTGCGTCGTGCGGCGGCCGTCAATCCAATGCGGCTCCGTGAACCGGTTACGCTCGAAGGCCACAGACAATGTGGGGGTGAACAGCTCGACGCGATCACCCAGGCTGAACGTGCTTTTGAAGCCGATCCCTCGGAACCCGATGGTGTGAAGGGCGCGCTTGTTCGAGTAGCCGAACCGGCAGATCGAGGCGAAGTGCGCTTCGACAAAATCTTCGCCGTTATGCTCAAACACGAAACGCTGGTCTTCGATCGAAACGCGCGCCTCGGTCGCGCCGGCATCGTCGGCATTCTGTAGCAGCTCGGACAGGATATGGCGCGGGCTCTGCACCTGCTTGAACAGTTGGTGCCAAGGCCCGGCAAGCTCGGGGTCGGCCTCAAGCTGATTCCAGCGCTTCGACGCGCCGTCCCTGATCGGATGGAAGTAAGCCGGTGGCTCAGCCACAACAGGCGCGGATTGGCGCTCCGCACTCATGATGGCGGCACCGCGCGTTCGAGCAGACGCCGCAGGTCAAACTGAATCGCTGTCTCCAGGAAGGACGGCTCCCGATCAATCAGCGGCCCGCGCACATATCGCGGCTCGTGCGCAAACCCGCCGTTGACGGCCACGACCGCGAGGATGAACTTTTCGGGCTCATGCAGTGACGTGATGATTTCCTGGCGCGTGATCATCAGAGAATCCGCGCCGTCGATCCGGCCCTTGACCTCGATGAAGCGAAGGTGCCCGGACTTCGGATTGTGCGAAGCGATGTCGTAGCCAATCTTTTGGGCGGAAACATCGAGCGGTTCGTGCCCAAGCGCTCGCTCCGCCGCCATCACAGCCTGCATGGCCGCGAGCTCGATCTCTCTCCGCGCCGCCGGATCTTCGGCAAAATGATTGGGCACCGACGGATTCTGCCGGGCGCTGAGGAGCCCGCGCGGAATGACGACCATGCCGCCGCGGACTCGCGGCGGCTGCGATGAGATGAACCGCTCCCGTTCGAGCTGATCCATCCGACGCTTCTGCCGCTCCGCCAGATCCTCGGCGCGCCGCTGCGCGTTCTGCCAACTAAGCCGCGTCTTCTTGCCAGCCTTCTCCTCTTCCTTCAATTCGAAGGCCCTCGAGTCCCAGTAGTTGATTTCCTTCTTGAGGCGGGCACGTACCTCCTGCTCGACCTTCTCGATTTCAGGAATTCGGCGCGCCTTCACCTCCGCGACATGTCCTTGCGCCAGCTCCACGGTGGCGAAGCGGATCGCCGTTTTCTCAAGCTCGGTGGTCAGCCAATCCTCGTCCAGGAGATCCCGAACTTGGTCGACTTCTTCTCGCGCGGCGGGACGAAGATTGAGATGAGGTGCAATGCCCGCGTTGCTGGCATTCCCTGACTTGTCGATGGCAGCAAACTGCAAGCGTTGAGAAATCACGTGCGGCTTCCCCGCACTCGTCGTGCGGGCGTCCTGAACCGTGTGCTCCAGCAGGAAGACAGCTGACAGCGCCTCGCCAGCATCGGTCTCGTCGACGAGGATCGCGCCCTGTCGCATGATCTGCTCGTACTGCTCCCGGATGAGGCTGATCACAGCCTCCAGCAGCGGATGCCCCGGGCAGATGAATGCGGCGACCGGCTGTTGATTGATCTTGCTCTTCTCGAAGCAGACCCTCTCGTACTGCTTCTGGATGGGTGCGCCTGTGCCGATCTGGCGATCGCGCTCCCTGATCCGCACTGGCACGTGCGTGATTTCCCAGCGACCCTCTTCACGGCGCTTGAGACGGCCGCCCAAATGCTGGAACGCCTCGACGAAGAAGCTCTGAATGTGGTGCGGCTGCAGGCGCAACGCTTCGGCTCGCTCCATCTCGAGCCGCAGCTCTTCGACCTTGGCCTGGGGCATGGTGTCGTTTGTCAGCGCGCGTCGACGCAGAAGTTCCAAAAGATGCGTCTGATCGACCGCGCCATCGACTTGGCGGAACAAGCGCGCCCTCACCTCCTCCTGCTCGCCATACTGGATGGCCTGGAACAAGAGGTCCTTCAGCGCGGTCCCTTCGAAGAGTTCGCCGAGCACATCATAGACGCGCCCACCCAGAGCCTCCCGCGCCGCCTCAAGCTTCTCGAGCAGACGTCCATAGACTTCGCCCTCACGCGTGTCGGCCGCCACAAGATTCCAGAGGTGGCAAACTTCGGTCTGCCCGATGCGATGGATGCGGCCGAAGCGCTGCTCGATCTTGTTGGGGTTCCAAGGCAGGTCGTAGTTGACCATCAAGTGGCCGCGCTGGAGGTTCACGCCTTCGCCCGCCGCATCGTTGGCGATGAGCACCAGCAGCTCCTTGTCCTGCATGAAGCGCTCGATCACCTTCCTGCGCTCCTCGCGAGAAACCCCGCCATGGATGACGTCCACGGCTTCGGGGCTTCCGAGACGCGCGCGCACCTTGTCGAGAAGGTAGTGGAGCGTGTCCTTGGGCTCGGTGAAGATGATCAGCTTCCGGCGATTTCCAGCGCCGTCGATCATGAGATCGTCGTCGAGAATGCGGTTCAGCTGGGTCCACTTCGTGTCGACACCGGAGCGCAGAACGCCGAGCGCCATCGACTCCAGCCCCTTGAGCGTGTCGACTTCGAGCGCCAGCTGCTCGACAGTCTCCGCCGTCGTCGCGCCGGTCGAAATCAGCTCTTCGAGCTCATCGATCTCCTCCTGTCCGTACTCGTCGATGTTGCCGAGAACATCGGAGCTCACCGACGGCTCGCCGATACCGGCACGCCGTCCCTTGGCCGCTAGCCTCGCTTCGCCCAGCTCGGTCTCGAGGCGTTCACGGCGACGTTTCAGCGACTGGTAGATGGCAGCCGGTGAGGAAGCGAGGCGACGCTGAAGGATCTGCAGGGCGAATCCGACATTATTGCGCTTCTTGCCATCTCCCTCGGCAAATCGCTGAACCCGGTTCATCTCGGTTCGCACATATTCGGTGACGGCCGCGTAGAGCGCGGCCTCGCCTTCCGAGAGCTGGTATTTGACCGTGCGGGCTCGGCGCTCGGGAAAGAGCGGTCGACCGTCGAACCTCAGCAGCTCCTCCTTCGTCAGGCGCCGCATCATGTCTTCCGTATCGGCATAATGGACGCCATCACGGAAACGCCCCTCGAACCGGTCGCCGTCGAGCAGCGCCATGAAAAGCTGAAAGTCCTCTTCCTTGCCGTTGTGCGGCGTCGCCGACATGAGCAGCAGATGCCGGCAGACTTGGCCGAGCTTCTGACCTACCTGATAGCGCCGCGTGTATTTGACCTCGCCACCGAAATAGGTTGCCGACATCCGGTGAGCTTCGTCGCAGATGACGAGGTCCCACTCACGGGCGCTCATGAGCTTTTCTTGCAGGTCTTCGTTGCGGGCCAGCACGTCGAGGCGGACGATGAGTCGGTCGCGGTCGTTGAACGGGTTCCCCGAACGAGACGTCTCGATCATGTCCCGCGTCAGGATGTCGAACTCGAGATTGAACTTCTGACCCAGTTCGTCTTGCCACTGCTCGACCAGGCTGCCGGGGGCGACGACAAGGCAGCGTTCCAGGTCGCTGCGTGCGATCAGCTCCTTTATCAGCAAGCCGGCCATGATTGTTTTGCCGGCGCCAGGGTCGTCCGCGAGAAGGAAGCGCAGAGGCTGCCGCGGCAGCATCTCGCCATATACAGCCGAAATCTGATGAGGCAGCGGATCGACGAGGCTGGTGTGGATGGCCAGATAAGGATCGAAAAAATGGGCAAGCTTGATGCGGTTGGCTTCGGTCACCAGCCGCAGCAGCGCGCCATCGGCGTCGAACGACCACGGCCGCCCGTCCTGCTCAACCTCCAGACGATGCTCGTCGTCCCTGTAGAGAACAGACTCCGCGACCGAGCCGTTGTGGTCGCGGTAGACGACATTGATCGCCTGATCTCCGATCCAGTCCACGGACACGATCTGCACTGGCTGCGCGGAGGCGATGCCGCGGACGGAGGCGCCGTTCTTGATGCTTTCAAGCTTGGCGGTCATCAGCCGGCGCTCCCCCACAATGTCGTCATATCAGAAGCTCCGCTTTGTTGAGCGCAGCCTCGGTTTCCTTGCGGTTTAGCGCGACAATATGCTGTGTGCGAGCACTCTGCTTTGCCGCATCGCCGAGCAAGCCAAGTCGCTTCAGAACATAGAACAGCATCGCATACCGAACGGACAGCACACCATTGCCCTGGTCCAGCCCATAGTCCTTGGCGACCACCTTCTTCTGACTTTCCGTCAGATCCGGATGGGGTCCGATGACTACATCGAAGAAGTTGTTCCAGAGCCAATCTTGCTCGCCGGTTGCGCCGGGCTTGCCCTTACCCCGCACATCGAGGATCCGTGGGAGCAGGAAGTCCTTGAACCTGTTCTCGAGGTGGCAATAGGCACGCGCATGCCACCGGAAGCCGTCAAAGCCGAAGGCATGCGGTGTAATTCGGCGCCAAATGGGATCTGGTCGAACCTTGTTCATCGACTGATAGAAGATTTCCACCGACGCGCTCTCGCGCACTGCGTCGAGCACACGCCGCAAGACCTGAATATCGATGCCCCGCTTGGGCGTCAGCGCCACGTCGGCGTTCGGCAGTGTGGCGATCCAAGAATCGTGGGTCGGGACCGCGCCTTCGGCGACGGACCGAAGCTGCGCAAGATAGACATACGGGTCGGGATCAAGAAAACGCAGGACGAACTTGTCGGCCGCTACATAGCGCTTCCCGCGCGTGTCGTAGTCCATGTTTCCAGGCGCGCGCTCCTGATAGAGGGTCAGGTCTTTCGAAGCCTGGGGCACTGAAACGCCAAAGAACTCTACGATGTCGGCACGGTTGATCGAGCCCTCCCAGAACAGGCGAAACTCAATAAACTCAAGCCTTTGCTCGACGCCCCAGCGCACCACCAGCCCTCCAATGAGGATAAGAACTACACGGACCTTGACAAGGCACGCGTATAGTTCATATATGCATCCCATCGTCGAGTCAATGATAAGGAGGTCCGCCATGCCCGACAGATATGTCACCAAGCATCCGAGGGGCTGGGCCGTGAAGGCGCCAAGCAGCGAGCGCGCTAGCAGTGTTCATCCCACGCAGCGCGAAGCCGAGCAGGCTGCAAAGCAGACCGTTCGCAATCTCGGCGGAGGCGAGGTCCGCATTCAGGGCCGTGACGGCCGCTGGCGCGACTCCGACACCGTTCCGCCCGGCAACGACCCCAACCCGCCGCGGGACAAAAAGTAAAGACAAGACCGTGCCGTCCACACTTCGCGCGGGAGCGTCCGATGATCCTAACCGACAATGAGACCAAGGTAGATCTTCTCAATAACGAGGCGATCGCCGCGACGATCATCAGGCTGCTCCGGGACCGGCCGGAACAGCCCGTGACGGTCGGCGTCCATGGGGATTGGGGTGCCGGAAAGTCGAGCGTTCTTGAGATGATCGAGGCCGGCTTCGAAGGCGAAGGGAAGGTCCTTTGCCTGAAATTCAATGGATGGCGCTTCCAAGGCTTCGAAGACGCAAAGATCGCCCTAATCGAGGGCATCGTAACAGGCTTGATTGATAAGCGTCCCGCCCTCACCAAGGCTGGAGAAGCTGTAAAGAACGTCTTCCGGCGCATCGACTGGCTCAAAGTCGCAAAGAAATCGGGCGGTCTCGCTTTAACGGCCTTCACCGGGTTCCCCACGTCGGAACAGATACGATCCGTGGTGGGCACTTTAGAAGGCCTTCTCACTGATCCAGCGAAGCTCGCTACGAAGGACAACATCACGGGTGCCATCGAGAGCGTGCAAGGCTTGTTGAAGCCGGCGGGTGAGAATGACTCCACCAACGTCCCAGAAGAGATCAACGCCTTTCGCCGGGCGTTTGACGAGCTCCTGGAAAAAGCTGGTGTCGAGCAGTTGGTTGTCCTCATCGACGACCTCGATCGCTGCCTTCCGGACACGGCCATTGAAACGCTCGAGGCCGTCAGACTGTTTGTCTTCACGTCCCGAACCGCCTTCGTCGTCGCCGCAGACGAGGCTATGATCGAGTATGCAGTCCGCAAGCATTTTCCTGACTTGCCGGACACAACCGGGCCGCAAACCTATGCGCGAAACTATTTGGAAAAGTTGATCCAAGTTCCGTTCCGTATCCCGGCGCTCGGCGACACGGAAACTCGCATCTACGTCACCCTACTGCTTGTGGGCGCGGAACTTGGCGAGAACGATGCGGCTTTCAACAGCCTGATCAGTGTAGCCCGAGAGCGGCTGAAGCGCCCATGGACCTCCGGAGCGCTCGATGTAGCGACTGTGAGAGACGCGCTCGGGGAGAAAGCTTCGCGAGCCAACATTGCCTTGGCGCTGAGCGATCAGATCGGGCCAATTCTGGCCAGCGGTACGAAGGGCAACCCCCGCCAGATCAAGCGCTTCCTCAATACGCTCGTCTTGCGGCAGCAGACAGCCGAAGCTCGCGGTTTCGGAGAAGACGTTAAACTTCCTGTTTTGGCAAAGCTCATGCTCGCGGAGCGTTTCCTTCCGCGCTTGTTCGATCAGATCGCTGCCGCATCCGCGGCCGCCCCAGATGGGAAATGTCCCGACCTGGCGGCACTGGAGGCTGCCGCCACCGGAAATGATGATGGCAGCATTTCCGCCAACTCAGCGAAGGCGCCCGCGGCAAAGGGCGAAGCAGCGCAGAGGCCGGCAGCCAAATTGGTAGCTTCAAAGGCGACCGAGCGCGCGATGTTGGGCGAGTGGCTTTCGTCACCGGCCATTAAGGCCTGGGCTGCAGTGCCGACCAAAATCGGCGACGACGATCTCCGCCCATATCTGTTCGTCGCCAAAGACAGGAAGGATTATTTTGGCGCGGCTTCTGTGCTTGGACATCTGGCCACCGTCGTCGAGCAGCTCTTCGGCGGGAAATTCGCGGTCCAGGGGCTCGAAGGCGACCTGAAACGGCTTGCGGCGCCCGAAGCCGCGCAAGTCTTCGAAGCGGTGCGCGGCCGGATCGTTGGTGGCGACAGCTTCGACATTGAGCCGCCCGGCGTGGCGGGCTTGGCAATTCTCATCAAGGCTCATCCTACGCTTCAGGGCAATCTCCTCGACTTCCTCGAAGCACTCCCTAGAGACAACCTGGGCCCATGGGTCTGCAGTGGCTGGGAAGGCGTACTCAAAGACCCCGATTCCGCACAGCGATTTGATCGCCTCCTGCAACTCTGGGGCAAGGACGGTGGTGCCATGCTGAAGGCTGCTGCGAACGCCGTGTTGCGCACGCGTACGGGTACGCGCTGATGGGCACGTCCACCGCATTCAAGGGTCAGGGTGGCGGCACACCGCTCGTCCCAAGCTGGTTAGATGACGAAGGGGCCCCGCCGGCAGCGACGGACGGGGCCGCGCCTTCAGATGGATCGACGCCCGCCAACCCAGCCGACGGCACGCTCCCACCTGCCGGATCCCCGGTGCCGCCCACGAGACCTCCCATGCCTGCGCTGGCCGATCCGATGCGCTTTTCCGCGGCCCGAAACAACTTTTCCCGTTTCGCGAGCTCCGGTGGAGACGACCGCCGAGCCCTCGGACGAGCCGTGTCAAACTACGTCGGATCTTCTTCGGGCGGTGCGCGGACCGCAGCTGCCAGGATGGGATCAGCTCGCGGAGCCGGCAGTCGGCTCGTCGGCTTTTTGTCGGACGCAACTTCGCGGGGAGCTACCGAAGCGCTCCGCGCTCTCAATCTTGGAGCTCTCGCCGGTCGTCCGATAGAGGAGATCTTCCTCGGGCTGACCGACTATGTTTGCCCGGACGGCGGTACCATCGATGAAGGGATCGCTCGAGAAGCGTTCATCGAGACCATCACCGATCTTGCTGGCGCTGGAATAACCGACCTCGACGGGCTCACCCACGACCAGATGCAGACCATCTTCGAATTGTTTGCAGCGAATGCAATCGAAGCACGGCTCTGCAATGACATCGGCACCAAGACGGTAACCCTACCCTCCGACAGCCGCCAAGCAGCGCGGGTCCAAGCCCAATTGCATGATTTCATCAGACGTGCCGTCGCGGACGCTCTCACAACCGCGCGTGCAGCGATGACCGCCCTAACGCCTGATCGCGCACTCGCCTTCGTTGGACGCATCTACGAACAGGCATTTGGAATCTTGCAAATCATGGGCGACACCGAAGCGGAGGGTGCATGAAACGCCATGTAATTATCGGCCGCTACGGGCCAGGCGACCGCAGCCGACTACCTCTCGGCGACAGTGAGTTTGCCACTCGCCTCGACCTAGTCGTTGGCGAGCGGACGCTCGACCATGGAATCGGTCGCGCACTTAGTGACCTGGCTCGAGTCGGCGTCTTTCCAACTGAGATCGGACTGGATGTCCTTGTCCTTGCGGCGCACGTCCATGCCGCCGACACCCGCGTGTCGCGCGACAGCGAGTCCCAGGACGGTTGGACGCGCGAGCTGCGCTTGATTGTGCCGGTTTCCGATCCAGACCGTTGGGCCGCTGCAGCGCCGATTTTTGTGAGGATGTTAAATTTCTTGACCGGGGATCGCTGGTCGCTTGGCTTCAGGGCGCGTCCGCGTCGCTTCACACAGTTAGCTCCAACAGCACCCAGCAGGCTCATCGGCCCGCCCTTCAATGACCTGGCGCTTTTCTCCGGCGGTCTCGACAGCTTAATTGGCGCTATCGACGCTCTCGAAGCTGGCCGCACGCCGCTCCTCATAAGCCATGCAGGCGAAGGCGCGACGAGCGACGCTCAGACGACGATTTTCGATGCTTTGAAGACGCAGTATCCGGCCAATCCGATTCAGCGTCTGCGCCTCTGGATGGCCTTCCCCGAGGGCCTTGTTCTTGGATCAGCTGGCGAAAACACGACACGCGGCCGATCTTTCCTATTCTTCGCGTTAGGCGTGTTTGCCGGAACTGGCCTTGATGGTACGTTCACGTTGAATGTGCCGGAGAATGGGCTGATCGCGGTGAACGTGCCACTCGATCCGCTGCGTCTTGGTGCGCTGAGCACGCGCACCACACATCCATTTTACATCGCCCGCTGGAACGACGCACTTGCCGCGTTGGGTGTCGATGGCAACATCGCAAATCCATACTGGGATAAAACAAAAGGCGAGATGGTAGCGACGTGCGCGAATGGTACGCTATTACAGCGCCTCACAGCCACTTCGCTGTCATGTGCAGCGCCCACCAAAGGACGCTGGCAGGGCCACAGCACGCAGCATTGCGGATATTGCCTGCCGTGCCTCATCCGACGCGCATCTCTCCTTAAGGGATTTGGTCCCGGCGCCGATGAAACAGTTTATACTATCGATGATCTCACCTCTCGGCCCCTCGACACACGTCAATCCGAAGGCGTGCAAGTGCGGTCTTTCCAGCTTGCGATTGAGCGACTTCGCGCCAGGCCCAGCTTGGCACCAATCCTCATCCACAAACCCGGACCGCTCTTCGATGAATCGCCTCCCCGACAAGCCGCGCTTGCTGAGGTTTATCGCCGTGGGCTGGAGGAAGTAGGCGCTCTGTTGGCGGGGGTAAGGACACATCCCGGATGAGCGACATTTCATTGCTAAGAGGCGTCGATTTCCATTGCCATCTCGATCTCTATCCAGACCTGAAGATGGCGATCGAGAAGGCCGAAGAGGCAAAAATCTATACGCTTGCAGTCACCACCACGCCGAAGGCATGGCCACGCAATTACGCGCTCACGCAAGGCACACGCTTTGTCCGGGCGGCGCTCGGACTTCACCCGCAGCTCGTGGCCGAGAGGGCGGACGAATTGGCCTTGTGGGAACATTACCTTCCACAGACGCGCTACGTCGGCGAGGTCGGCCTCGACGCGGGTCCGCGCTTCTACAGGTCTATCGATGCACAAAAGGTTGTGTTCCGCACAATCCTCGAGCGATGTGCGAAAGCCGGAGACAAAATTCTAACGATCCACAGCGTCCGTAGCGTGCCGCTGGTACTCGAACTTATCGAATGCCATCTTCCGCGCGCTCGGGGCATAGCTGTGATGCACTGGTTCACTGGAAGCAAATCGGAAGCCCGACGAGCAACGGATCTTGGGTGCTATTTCTCAGTAAACGCCGAAATGATGCGTACTGAGCGCGGTCGCGACCTGGTAGGGGGGTTACCGTTGGAACGGATCCTGACTGAGACGGACGGCCCTTTCACGCAGGTCGACAGCCGACCCGCGGAACCCTCCGACGTAGGTAAAGCGATCGAAGCAATCGCAGCAGTGCGCAGCATGGACCCGGAAGCGGTCAACAATGCCGTACGGAGCAACTTGCAGCAGATGCTTCGGTAAACTCAGAAATCCGAAGAGCCGCATGCCTCGGCGCTCGGCATGAGAGCAGACCCTTCGGTCGGCTAATTGGTAGTCGCGAGCCCGCCAATTGAGAATCATCGGCGATCAAATGCCAGATAAACCATTGAAGGGGAACGCATTCCCCTGCGGCTGAGCCATGTCTCAGCCGACCCCTTCTGCGGGAAGCGCCCCCGCAACGGCCCCGAGAGTGAGAGTGCAGGCCGGGTGTTCCGTGACGGGTTGAAGGCTGGGAGAGAGGCTTCCGGCGCCCGTCGCGGAGACCCGCGATGTCGAAACGTGATCCACGCGGCCGGCCGAGCGCCGACCGGACGAGCCTGTATGACGAAATCACCGGCAAGATCCTGGCCGAACTGGAGGCCGGACGGTTGCCCTGGGTCCAGCCCTGGGGGACGGCCGCGGCCAAGGCGCCGCTCGCCATGCCGACCAACGCCGCAACCGGGCGCGGCTACTTGGGGATCAATGTGCTGATCCTCTGGGGCGCGGTGATCTCGCACGGCTTTCCGAGCCAAGGCTGGCTGACCTTCCGCCAGGCCCTGTCGCTTGGCGGCAATGTCCGCAAGGGCGAGCGCGGCACCACCGTCGTCTATGCCGACCGCTTCGTGCCGGACGATGAACGCCGTCGTGCGCGAGAGACCGGCGACGAGGCACAGGCGATCCCGTTCCTGAAGCGCTTCACGGTCTTCAACGCAGCCCAGTGTGACGGCCTGCCTGAGGACCTCGTGGCCGCCGTGCCGGCGCCCGAACCCGGGCTGATCGAGCCCACGGTCGACGCGCTGATCCGCGCGAGCGGGATCGACTTTCGCATCGGCGGCGACCGGGCTTACTACGCGCCGGCACCTGACTATGTGATGGTGCCGCCGCCCCAGGCCTTCTTCGAGCCCATCAACTGGCATCGCACGGCGCTGCATGAATGTGCCCATGCCAGCGGCGCGGCCCATCGGCTGGGACGCGATCTCACAGGATCGTTCGGCTCCAAGAAATACGCGTTCGAGGAACTGGTGGCCGAGATCGCCTCGGCCTTCTGCTGCGCCGCCCTCGGCATCGCCCCGACCGTCCGTCACGCCGACTACATCGGATCCTGGGCCGAGGTCCTGCGCGAGGACAATCGCGCCATCGTCCGTGCAGCCAGTCAGGCAAGCAAGGCAGCGGACTGGTTGCTGGCCTTCGCCCCACATGCGGGCGAACCGGGTCAGGCAATTGCCACCACCCCCAAGGCCGCACGCCAGGCGGCCTGACCCACTCGTTATCGCTCCAAGCATCGGCGCAGTACCGTCTTTCCGGCTCTACGGCGTTCCGGCTTTCCGGAAGCGATGAGAGGAAGAGGGCTGCGCCGATTTTCGTGACGGGTTGGAGGTCGGGAGAGAGGCTCCCGGCCGCCCGTCGCGGAGACCTGTCATGGCCACTGCCATTCAGAAGATCACCCTGTCGCCGTCGCGCGACATCCCCTTCAACAAACTCACGCTCTCGCAGGCGAATGTCAGGCGCATCAAAGCCGGCATTTCGATCGAGGAACTGGCCGAGGACATCGCGCGCCGCGGTCTCCTGCAGAGCCTCAACGTCCGGCCCGTCCTCGATGCCGACGGCGCAGAGACCGGCCTGTACGAAATCCCGGCCGGCGGGCGGCGCTACCGGGCGCTCGAGCGCCTGGTGAAGCAGAAGCGCCTCGCCAAGACTGCTCCCGTGCCGTGCGTCGTGCGCGATCCCGCTACGCCGATCCTGGCCGAAGACGACTCCCTCGCGGAGAACCTTCAGCGTGCCCCGCTCCACCCGCTCGATCAGTTCCGGGCGTTCCAGAAGCTGCGCGACAAGGGCCAGTCCGAGGAAGACATCGCCGCGGCATTCTTCACCTCCGCCCATGTGGTGAAGCAACGTCTGCGCCTTGCGGGCGTCTCGCCGAAGCTTCTCGACATCTATGCCGAGGACGGCATGACGCTGGAGCAGCTGATGGCCTTCACGGTCAGCGCAGACCATGCAAGGCAGGAACAGGTCTGGGAGACAATCGCAGGCTCCTGGTCCAAGGAGCCCTATCAGATCCGCCGCATGCTGACCGAGAAGACGGTGCGCGCGTCGGACCGTCGCGCCATGTTCGTCGGGCTCGATGCCTATGAAGCCGCTGGCGGCACGGTCCTGCGCGATCTCTTCCAACAGGACGATGGCGGCTGGCTCGCCGATGTCGCCCTGCTCGATACCCTGGTTGCCGCCAAGCTGAAGACAGAGGCCGAAGCCATCGCGGCCGAAGGTTGGAAGTGGATCGAGGTCGCTGCCGACTTCCCTTACGGTCACACCCACGGTCTGCGCCAGATCGAGGGCGTCGCCGCCGAACGATCGGCTGACGAGCAGGCAACGATCGATGCACTCAACGCCGAGTATCAGCGGCTCGAGGCCGAGTATGAAGATGCGGACGAACTGCCCGACGAGGTCGATGCGCGGCTCGGCGAGATCGAGGCCCTACTTGGCGAGCTCGACAACCGGCCGGTGATCTTTGATCCGAGCGACATCAACCGTGCAGGCGTCTTTGTCAGCATAGGCGCGGACGGCAGGCCCGTGGCCGACCGCGGCTATGTTCGCCCGGACGACGAGGCGCCCCTCGTCCTACCCGATGCCGAGACCGATGGCGCTACGGCGGCGACCAGCGCCCGAGCCGGCGAACCCGGACCGAGTGGCACATCCCGCACCGTCATCACGGTCGGCGGGCAGCCGATCGAAAACGAGGACGACGAGGACGACGTGATCAAGCCGTTGCCCGAGCGCCTGGTGATCGAACTGACCGCCCATCGCACGCTTGCGCTGCGCGATGCCGTGGCGAGCAACCCTGAGATCGCGTTGACGGCGCTGCTGCACAAGCTCGTCATCGACACGTTCCAGCGCACCAACACCGGGGGCGGATGCCTCGAAGCGTCCGTGCGGCACGTCTTCTTCCCAGCGCAGGCCGCCGACCTCAAGGACAGCCCCTCCGCACGCGCGATCGCGGAGCGTCAGGACGCCTGGAAGGCCGATCTTCCGCACGACGATCGGGCGCTCTGGGACTGGCTGTCGGCACTCGACGATGCGAGCCGACTCTCGCTGCTCGCTCATTGCGTGAGCTTCGGCGTCAACGCACTTTACGAGAAGCCGAACCCCTACGGGGGGAACGGCGTGTCCCAGCACGGGCTCCAACGCCGTCTCACCCAGGCCGACCGGCTCGCGCGGGCGACTGGTCTCGACATGGTGGAGGCCGGATGGCGTCCTTCGGTCGACAATTATCTCGGCCGGGTGCCGAAGCGTCGCATCGTCGAGGCCGTGCGTGAGGGCGCGGGAGACCGGGCGGCGCAGCTCATCGAGCAGCTGAAGAAGGCTGAGATGGCCAAGGAAGCCGAACGCCTTCTCGCCGACGCCCGGTGGCTCCCCGAGCCGCTGCGGCTCGCTGAGACGGACACATCGTCCGAAGCGGGCGAACCCGAAGCTCAGGGAAGCTCCATGGATCTTCCGGCGTTCCTGTCTGGCGACGAGGAAGTCTCGGACGAGGATGCGGAGCCGCTCCCGGCCATTGCCGCCGAGTAGCCGATCCAGGCGGGACCGCTCCGGCGGTCCCGCATCTTTCCTCACACGCCCGTTCCATCAGCCCGGTCGCCACGCCGGGCTTTTCCATGTTCGTGGGAGACTGTCATGGCAGACTATTTCACGCACTTCTCGTGCCTGCTCGACGTCGGCACGCCACAAAATGCCGCGCGTGCGCTCGATCTCTACAATGCCTTGTCCGAGGCTGGCGCGTCAGAAGAACCGCCGTCGGAGGGCTTCCTTCTCTCCATCCAGCCGGAGCACGGCGGCTCGCAGCTCTGGCTACGGGATGACGTCTCCGGGGATCCCGAACGGCTGATCCAGTTCGTGAAACTCTGCGCGGCGGAATTCAGCCTGAAAGGCCGTTGGGGCTTCCAATACGCCAATACCTGCTCGCGGCCCCGGCTCGGTGCGTTTGGCGGCGGCGCGCACGTCCTCGACCTCGGGACGGGCGAGACCGTCGGATTGATCGACACCGATGGCTGGCTCGCCGCAACGGTGGATGGAGGTGATTCCGATGCCTGAGATCATCGAAACCATCGTCTATCGCCTCGACGAACTTTCCGATGCGGCGAAGGGCGCCGCGCGCCAATGGTACCGCGAGGGCGGCTTCGATTATGACTGGTTCGAGTTCGTCTATGACGACTTCGAACGTATCTGCGCGATCCTCGGCATCAGCCTCAGGACGCGCTCCGTCCAGCTGTTCGGCGGCGGCACCCGCTCGAAACCCTGCATCTGGTTTTCGGGCTTCTGGAGCCAGGGCGATGGGGCCTGCTTCGAGGGCGACTACAGGCATACGAGATCCGCCGCCCGCCGCATCCGGGCCTATGCGCCAACGGATACCGCGCTTCACCGGATCGCCGACACCCTCCACACCGTTCAGCGGCGCAACTTCTACCAGCTCCGGGCCACCCTGACCCACCGGGGGCGCTATTATCACGAGCATTGCATGGCGATCGCGGTCGATCGCGACAGTCCCGTGGGTCAGGACATGACCGCCGATGCGGAAGATGCCGTCTCGGAAGCGCTCCGCGATCTGGCCCGCTGGCTCTACCGCCAGCTCGAACGGGAGTACGAGCATCTGACCTCGGCCGAGGTGGTCGACGAGGCGATTGCGGCGAACGGCTACACCTTCACCGAAGCGGGCCGGCGCTTCGGCTGATTCAGCCTGCCGCTCTTACGTCGAGAGGCAGAGGAGGCCGGGACGGGTTTGAGCCCGGACGGTCGAGAGAGAGCGCCCAAGGGCTCGCCCTTTTCCCGCTCTCCTCGAGGTCTTCCCCATGCACGATCGTTCCGCATCTTGCGCGCAAGAACATATGCCGGCGTCTTATCCGCAACGTGTCGACCGGGCGGCCGCCCTGCTCGATGCCGCCCGATCCATTCTCGTCCATCTCGAAGCAGGCCGACGTGTCGACGCCACCCTGCTTCGTGACGCGATGGAAGCGAGCTTCAACGCGAGCGACGCAACCGGAGCCTGGGACTGGAAGCTGGCCTACGACGCCTGCGAGGCAGCGACTGTTCTCTTCCTCCGCAAATACGGCAAAGTGCTTTTGCACAAAGCCGGCTCTCCGGCAGCAGCCCTGCCGCTTTTCGCGAAAGTCGCCGGCCTGCTCCCCACGCATACCCGCCGCTCCCTCGAAAGCGAGACGTTCCAGCAATTCTCAACGCCCATCCCCCTCGGATTCATCGCGTTGCGCGCGGCAGCTATCTCACCTGCCGACCATGTGCTCGAACCGTCCGCCGGGACCGGCCTGCTCGCCATCCTGCCCGAGATTGCGGGCGCGACGTTGATCCTTAACGAACTGGCGGAGACCCGCGCCAGCCTCCTCTCCTCCCTCTTCCCGGCCGTCGGAGTCACATGCTTCGACGCGGCGCAGATCGACGATCATCTGCACCCGGCCGTGGTCCCATCGGTCGTACTGATGAACCCGCCATTCTCGGCGATGGCGAACGTCTCCGGACGCATCGCCGACGCAGCACTGCGACACATCGCATCCGCGCTTGCCCGCCTCGCCGAGGGTGGCCGCCTGGTGGCGATCACCGGCGCCAATGTCAGCCCGGAGCATCCCGCCTGGCGCGATGCGTTTATCCGCCTGCAGGAGCGCGGGCGCGTCGTATTCACCGCGAGCATAGACGGCGCCGTCTATGCCAAGCACGGCACCACCATCGAGACGCGGCTCACCGTCTTCGACAAGCTGCCGGCAGACGATCCGGCCCGGTTTCCCGCGTCACAGGGTCAAGCACCCGACACGCAGACGCTTATGGACTGGGTCACCGAGCACGTTCCCCCAAGGCTCACACTGGCCGGTTCCATTGCCCTTCCGGCGCCGTCGGCAATGGCGCAGAAGCGGGTTGCCCGTCCGATCGCGCGCGGCACTGTGAACGCGCCGCAGAGGTCAGCACTCGAAGAGCCGGGTTACCTGGACCTCGCCTATGAGACCCTCGACTGGAAGCCGGCCGAGGGTGCTCGGCTGACCGACGCCATCTACGAGGAATACGGACTTCAGACGATCCGCATTCCCCGCTCTCAGGCCCATCCGACCAAGCTTGTGCAATCGGCGGCCATGGCGTCGGTCGCGCCGCCCAAGCCAAGCTATCATCCACGCCTGCCCGAACGGCTTATAACTGAGGGCGTATTGTCGGACGCCCAGCTCGAAACCGTGATCTATGCCGGCGAGGCCCATACTGCCTTTCTCAGCGGCGCCTGGACCGTCGACGGGACATTCGATGTCGTCTCTGCCGCACCTGACAGCGCGGCATCTGCCGTGCGCTTCCGGCGCGGTTTCATGCTCGGCGACGGCACGGGCGCGGGCAAGGGCCGTCAGTCTGCCGCCATCATCCTCGACAACTGGCTGCACGGTCGGCGCAAGGCGGTCTGGATCTCGAAGTCGGACAAGCTGATTGAGGACACGCAGCGCGACTGGTCGGCCCTGGGCATGGAGCGCCTGCTCGTGACGCCGCTCTCCCGCTTCCCGCAAGGACGATCGATCACACTGCCGGAAGGCGTCCTATTCACCACCTATGCCACGCTGCGGTCCGACGAGAAGGCCGACAAGGTTTCGCGCGTCCGACAGATCGTCGATTGGTTGGGCTCCGATTTCGACGGGGTGATCATCTTCGACGAGAGCCATGCCATGCAGAATGCCGGCGGCGGCAAGGGAGAACGAGGCGATGTCGCGCCGTCGCAGCAGGGCCGTGCCGGCTTGCGGCTCCAGCACGCCCTCCCCGGCGCTCGGATAGTCTACGTTTCAGCGACAGGCGCCACCACCGTCCACAATCTCGCCTATGCCCAGCGTCTCGGCCTGTGGGGCGGCGAGGATTTCCCGTTCGCAACCCGGGCCGAATTCGTCGCTGCCATCGAGGCCGGCGGTGTCGCAGCGATGGAGGTGCTGGCCCGCGATCTTCGCGCCCTCGGCCTCTACACCGCCAGATCCCTGTCATATGACGGGGTCGAGTACGAGCTCGTTGAGCACGCGCTCACCGACGAGCAACGCCGCATCTATGACGCCTATGCTGGCGCGTTCTCCATCATCCACAACAACCTCGATGCCGCGATGCGCGCCGCGAACATCACCAGCGAGACCGGCACGCTCAACCCGCGCGCCAAATCTGCCGCCCGTTCGGCCTTCGAAAGCACCAAGCAGCGCTTCTTCGGGCACCTGCTGACCTCGATGAAGACCCCAACGCTGATCCGCTCGATCCAGCGCGACCTCGATGACGGGCACGCGGCTGTCGTCCAGATCGTCTCCACCGGCGAGGCACTGATGGAGCGGCGACTGGCCGAGGTGCCGACCGAGGAGTGGAACGACGTCCGCGTCGACATCACGCCGCGTGAATATGTGCTGTCTTACCTTCAGCACTCCTTCCCGGTGCAGCTCTACGAGCCGTTCACCGACGCGGATGGCAATCTCTCTTCGCGACCTGTCACCCGCGACGGCCAGCCCGTCGAAAGCCGTGAAGCGGTCGCCCGGCGTGACCGGCTGATCGAGAAACTCGCAAGCCTGCCGCCGGTGCCTGGCGCGCTCGATCAGATCGTCCAGCGCTTCGGAGTGGACTTGGTTGCCGAGGTGACCGGGCGATCGCGGCGCATCATCCGCAAAGGTGATCGGCTCATGGTCGAGAGCCGTCCGGGCTCCGCCAACCTCGCCGAGACCGCTGCCTTCATGGATGATGTCAAGCGGATCCTCGTGTTCAGTGATGCTGGCGGCACCGGGCGCAGCTATCACGCCGATCTCGCGGCGCGTAACCAGCGCCTTCGCGTCCACTATCTCCTCGAGCCGGGCTGGAAAGCCGACGCCGCCATTCAGGGCCTTGGTCGCACCAACCGCACCAACCAGGCGCAGCCGCCACTGTTTCGCCCCATCGCGACTGACGTGAAGGCCGAGAAGCGCTTCCTGTCCACCATCGCCCGCCGGCTCGACACCCTCGGGGCAATCACCCGCGGCCAGCGCCAGACCGGCGGACAGGGCCTCTTCAGACCCGAGGACAATCTCGAAAGCCCCCACGCGCGCGACGCGCTGCGCCAACTTTACCTGCTGATCGTCCGCGGCAAGGTCGATGGCTGCCCGCTCCAGCTCTTCGAGAGCGCCACCGGCCTCAGCCTGATGGACGACACGGGCATCCGCGACGAGCTGCCGCCGATCACGACCTTTCTCAATAGGTTGCTGGCGCTGACGATCGACCTGCAGGGCATATTGTTCATCGCCTTCGAGCAGCTTCTCAATGCCCGGATTGCCGGAGCACTGGCCAGCGGCACCTATGACATCGGGCTGGAAACGCTGAAGGCCGAAAGCTTCGTCGTCACCGACCGGCACACCATCTACACGCATCCCGCCACTGGCGCGGAAACCCGCTTGCTGACGATCACCCAGCGCGAGCGGAACCGGCCCCTGTCGCTCGACCAAGCCTTCGAGCTTCTCGCCGATCCACGTGCAGCTCTGCTGATCAACGAGCGATCCGCCAGGGCGGCGGTTCAGGTGCCTGCCCCGAGCATCATGCTGGATGATGGCGAAATCGAACGCCGGGTGCGCTTGCTCCGGCCGATGGAACATCACCATGCATCGCTGGCGTCGATGGCGGAAAGCCATTGGCGGGCGGCCGATCACGAGGTCTTCGCGACGGCGTGGCAGCGCGAACTGGGGCAGATCCCCGAGTTCACCGACAGCACGATCCATGTCGTCGCCGGGCTCCTGCTCCCGATCTGGAAGCGTCTCCCGGATGAGTGCACGCGTGTCTATCGCCTCCAGACGGACGACGGCGAACGCATCATCGGGCGACGCGTGTCTCCAGCCTGGGCGACCAACGCGCTCGCGACCGACGCGCCGACGCTGACGGCTGCCGATGCCTTTGCAGCCTTGGTGGCAGGCAGCACCGTCCTCGATCTCACTGAGGGCCTCCAGCTTCATCGCGCGCGGGTGATGGGCGTCCACCGCATCGAGCTATCGGGCTTCTCCGACACGATGCGCGATCGCCTCCGGTCCTACGGCCTGTTCCACGAGATCATCTCCTGGAAGCTCCGGATGTTCGTTCCCACCGACGCGACCGGCGTGGCAATCCTTGCCAAGGTGATGGAGCGCTATCCGGTCACGCGGATTTCTGAACGGGAGGCCGCGTGATGGCCAGCTTTGACGCATCCGATCTCGCGGCCCGCCTCGCCGGCCAGGCCGAAGCCGTGTGCCGGCACTATCTGTCCAACGGCACAAGGCAGGGAGGCTACTGGCTGGTCGGCGACGTTCGCAACACGCCGGGCCGCTCAATGTTTGTGCGGCTCAAGGGGCCGCAGACGGGTAAGGGCGCCGCCGGCAAGTGGACCGACGCCGCGACTGGCGAGCATGGCGATCTGCTCGATGTCATTCGCGAAACCTGCGGCCTTCCTGACTTCAAGCAGGTCGCCGAGGAGGCGCGGCGCTTCTTGAGCCTCCCGCATCCAGAGCCCGCACGAGAGTCGCGGCGGGCTAGGACGTCCGTGCCGCCAATGGGTTCGCCAGACGCCGCGAGGCGTCTCTTCGCGATGGCACAGCCGATCAGCCGTACACTCGCCGAGACGTATCTGCGCGCACGCGGCATTACGTCTTTGCACGAAGCCGGATCGCTGCGCTTTCATCCCCGCTGCTTCTTCCGCCCCGAAGAGCATTCCCCGACTGAGACCTGGCCGGCGATCATCGCCGCCGTCACGGATCTCAATGGCGAGCTCACCGGCGCACAGCGGACCTGGCTGGACCCCGACGGCTTCAACGAAGCGACCTTAGGCAAGGCGCCAGTCGAGACACCGAGACGGGCGATGGGCAATCTCCTCGGGTCTGCCGTGCGCTTCGGACTGCCAGGCTCGGTGATGGCGGCCGGCGAAGGCGTCGAGACCATGCTGTCGCTGCGCTGCGTCCTTCCGACCATGCCGATGGCGGCCGCGCTGTCGGCGGCGCATCTCGCTGCTATCCAGTTCCCCGACACCCTACACCGGCTGTATGTCGCGCGTGATGACGATCCCGCCGGCGATGCAGCGGTGACGACCTTGATGACCCGCGCGGAGGAAGCGGGCATCGAGGCGGTCATCCTGTCTCCGACCCTTGGCGACTTCAATGAGGACCTACGGCTGCTGGGACTCGCGGCGCTCCGGGCGGCCATCCGTGTTCAGATCGCGCCCCAGGATGTCGCACGCTTCATGGAGCATGCAGCCTAACCGGGATGGAGGCAGGCGGCTGCCGGTCGAGCACTTCGATCAACGCTCGCATCCGGGATGACCGTTTCGCCAGAGGACCGCGCCCCGGCCTTCCAGAGGGCGATCGGCCATCAGACGGTCCATCCAGGCAACCTTGTGGCCGACTATTTTCCGGCGGCCCGCTCCACCCCACGCGGTCAAGCCGCGCGGGGACCCCGGCTCGGGCCTTTCCATCGCGAGACAAAATAGCCGGCCCCTGCGGTCCTTCGCTCACGCTGCGGCCCCTCCCTGTCGCTCGGGGTGCCAGTCCAGCCCGTCCGACGGCTTCGTCGCCATGAAGGCCGCGGCGGTCGCGGTCCAGCGAACGGAGCTTCCGATGAGCGAGCACGACGAATTTGAGCCCGACCACATCTCTTCTCCCACCGACCACGTTCTGACCGAGCTTCAGCTCTACGGCTTCCATCCCCGCGATGATGAACCCGATCCTCGACCAATCCCGGAAGAGCGAGTGATCACCGGCGCCGTCGCCGACATCTTCGACGCGCTGATTGCCACCATGGCCGATACAGGCCTCGATGCAGATCTCGACGACCTGCTGTGGTCAACGGTCAACACCTTCCACCGCGCCGTCGAACGGGTCGAACGCACGCTCGACGACAACGAGCAGGCGCAGAAGCAGGGGCAGCGCGAACAGGATGGCTCCGAGGTGAAGGCCGTGCAGCTCGAAGCGCTGATCGCCACCGGACAGCGGCTCATCGAACGCCGCGACGCCCTCGAACTCTTTCGTGACACCGGCGCCGACCTTTACCGGAAAACGACCGGCTCGAACTGGTCGCCCCGCCACGGCTCACGCGTCAACCATCGCCAGCTCACCTCTGCGATGATCGACAGCCGCGACTTCATCGCCGCCCGCAAACGTGCCGATCGCGAGGTGCTGCTGCCCGCCGGACCGAAGATCGCGCTGACTGGCGGGCTCGACTTCAACGACCATCAACTGATCTGGTCCAAGCTCGACCAGGTCCGCGCGAAGCACCCCGACATGGTGCTGATGCACGGCAAATCTCCGAAAGGCGCCGAGAAGATCGCTGCCCGCTGGGCCGACCACCGCGGCGTCGCGCAGATCGGTTTTGCCCCCGACTGGACCAAACACGGCCGCTCCGCCCCGTTCAAGCGCAACGATCAGATGCTGGACGTGCTGCCGATCGGGGTCATCGTCTTCCCCGGCACCGGCATCCAGGACAACCTGGCCGATAAGGCGAAGAAGCTCGGCATCCCGGTCTGGAGATTCGGCGGCGCGTAAGCGCCGCTGCCCTCAAACCGTGGCGACGGTTACATGATCGCGCAGTCGCGCGGTAATGATCGCCCGATCTCGGTCTGTGCGAAGAAGGCGCCCCGCGCGGGTGTGCCCGAACTCCGAGTAGTCGAACACCACCAGCGCGCAGCCATGCAGAGGCAGCAAAGTTCGCCGATAGTCGTCATACCGAAGTCTCTGTTCACCGCGCGGGACGCCCGAAACGGTTGGATGATCATCGAAGAAACGCACATGTCCGCTGTGCTGCCGCTCGTGATATTCGATCACCAACCCAAGCTCCGGATAGAAGGCGTCGACTGGAAGCTGCACCCTTCGTCCCGAAGCCCCAGCATCCCCTAATAGAAATGGAAAACGGTGCTGGCGTATCGCCTTTTTTCCCAGAACGGCATCGCACAGGTCGATAATCCATGCTTCGTCGCTCGAAGACCTGGCAACCGATGGCGGTCTGGTCCGCACCTGTTCGACCGCCGGGGCGACACTCGCAGCCGACGCAAGGGCGGCTAGAATGTGCTCCATATCCCTGTGTTCTGGGCTGCCAAGGCGGACTTCCCAGCGCTCATTGTGGGAGTGCCACCGCAAACTGGCTCGGCGAAGCGCGGCCCGGAACCGCTTGGGATCAACGCCGTAGGACCGCGCCATTTCGGCGGCGGTCGTGACACCCTCACTCCCGACTGTTCCACTCACGGCGCAAACATTTCGATGATTGCCTGTCCGTGTGCTGCAATGTTGCTGTCGAGCCCACGCCAAGTTCCGAGCCACTCCCGGTAGCTCGCGGAACGAAATGCCACTTCGTCGCCCGCGACCGCTTCGCTAAAGCGGGCAATCTCGTCCCGATGTCGCGCAAGGTCATCCGGCGCAATGGCACGACCATTCCTCGCGGCGGGTTCAGCGAAAAGGTAGAACAGAACTGGCGCCCGGTTCCGGCGGCGCCCTTCAGTCACTAGACCAAACGCATGCTTGACCAGTTGCGCGGCATCGAGCTGCACAAAGCCAGCCTGCCCTGAACGCAAACCATCCCGCATGCGCTCGTACCCCTCCATGTTGTCACCCCAGACAGGTCGGTCGTAGGCATCCGACAAACTGACGGACTTCACATCCCTGAAGGGCTCAAAGCGCTTGCTCTCGATCCCGATGAGGGTCGTCGGCGTCTGCACTACGGCATCGAGCCAAGGATGGCGCCCACCGGACCAAGGAAATCGTGCACAGAACTCGACGTCTACCAGTTCTGGAGTTCCGGCGGTTTCGACGCCGTTCAAAGAGGGAAGCTGTTCGGGCCGCTCGATGAACCACCCAAAGCAGTTCACCGCGAGGGCTGCAGAGCTTTCGGGGCTCAAGAGCTTCCCGGACTCAACTTCCTTCCCGCCGGCCTGCGCGAGGCGGGCGAGCACGTGGCTAGCAGGAATGCCGGGCAGGAATGGCGGGCCGCTCACACATCGTTCTCCATCTGAATAGGAAAGTGCCAATCTAAAGAGTGCATCACAATTGTAATCTCGCACGGCCGCCGCCTAATCCAGCTCGATGTCCCAGAATTTCAAGACGCTGAGCACGTCCTCCCTCGGATAGTGAAGTAAATCCCCGTTCAGAAGGTCGGCCTTGATCTTTTGTTTGCGCTTGGAAATCTCACGTTCGATGCGCGCGCTGAATGGTGCGACACCCGGAGGCAGCACGCCGGGGCGGTCGGGGCTGGGCCAGCTCTTGGGATAGCCGTCAGGAATCCAACCCGACCTGACTTGGGTAGCCTGTTCGGCAACCGATGGATGCTCACATGCCCATCCATACAGATGAAATGCGCAGACACGCAGCATAGCCTTGATCTCGGGGAGCGTGTCGGTGAAGCCTTTGAGAGGTGTCGGCAGCCAAACCATGTTGGCGACGCACGAGAAATATCGAGGGTCCTGAACCACGCTGCTCTGCTGCGCGAAGGACGGATCGTCGTAACCCCAGATGTGGCAGACGGTCCAATTCTTCGGCTTGGGCGATGCGACATCTAAGGCTGAGACCAGTGCGTTAAGAGCCGCGACATTGCCCTCGAATTTCTCAGCAGTGACGCCAGTCGCTTTTCGCGTGTTGGTATACCGGCGGTTCCAGCCAGCGTCATAGAGCGGCCGACCCCGCGCCGTGTGCGGCGCCCACACCGGCAAGCGCCGGAATGTCTCCGGATTGACCCACCGTGCCGTCCGCTCGATGAGTTCAACGACGGCAGGAATATCCGACCTCAGGGCCTCGTTGCCATCCGGCACATGGAAACCGCTTGCCATTTTCCTCCCAGACGCAGTTTGTCGCCTCGTCTGCGCGAGACGTCCGGTTGAGGTCTTGGCGGCAAGGCTGCTGAGACCATCACAGCTACCATTTCAGACCGGCCGACACACCCCCGCTTATCTGCGCTGATCCTTGGTCAGACTAATCGCCTGACGCCATCAACCCGTAAAGGGTCGGCTATGCGAGCATGCCGCCGCTTCGGCTGCGCCTGCGCGGTGATTGCAGCGTTCAGTCCGACACTTCGGGCGCCTGTCAGCGGGGGATGGTCCTCCGCTCGGAACAGGAGCCGGACCGATGTCCCTCGACGCCGCCTATGCCTTCGCAAACAGCCTCGCTGGCACCCTGATGGTCGCCATCATCATCTTCCGAGCGGGCGACGGAACGCTGTCCGTCACTCCCTGCAACGAGTTCGACGGCGATGCCGAGGTCGTGGCCGAGATCGATCCGTTCGACGTCTGACGTCTGGCGGAACAGCTTCGCGGGCGGAGACCGGTTCGATTTCCGCTCCCGAAGCACGTCGAATTTGGCTATACTCTGCATCGCGCCTTGGTGGTGGTGGTTGGCGCACCCGTCAGACCTATTGTCACGGAGGCCACCACCATGATCGTCTTCGCCATTCTCGGTTCGCTCGCCGCCATCGGCATGCTTTGCTGGTTACTGTTCACGCTCGCCGTCTTTGCGCTTCCAGCTTTCATCGGCGTCAGCGCGGGCATCTGGGCGCATCAGACCGGCGCCGGCCTGCTCGGTGCCATCGTCATCGGCGCCGTTGGTGCCGGTATCGCACTCGGCGTCGGCCAGCTTCTGCTCGCCGTTCTGCGGCCGGCCTGGCTGAAACTCCTCGTCGCATTGGCTTTCGTCGCGCCCGCAGCCATCGCGGGCTTTCACGCGACCCATGGCATCGTGAAGCACACCATGCCGTCGGAAACCTGGCAGCTCGTGTTCTCGGTCATCGGGGCGATTGCCGTTGCCGTCACGACCTTCATCCGCGTGACGTCGCTCACCCCGCCAGGATCGACCAGCCGGGGCGTTGCCAATGCCTGAATGCCGAACTGACCGCAGAGCCGGACCAGAAAGCGGACGTGCACCACGCACCAACCATCGACCGACCTGATGTGGGATCGGGCGAAAAGACGCGCACGGCAGCGCGCAACCTGTCATGGCGCAGGGCTCGCTGATCGTCTGATCCCAGGCTGCTCATTCGCCGACTAACCAAACTCAGGCTGACGGGCGTCACCGGCCAGGCGCCCCTCATCAGCAATACAAGACGTGTCAGCTCAGAGCTCAAAGACGCCGATCGCGTGAACCGCGCGTGCCATTCGGCCGATGCCTTGCGCCGCCACGTCATCCCCTCGGGATCTAGCCAGATCGAGCGCACCCGAGCGGCCTCTTCAATGGCCTGATCTGGCCGAAGACCGGCTCACGCCTCGCTCGCCTATGGCGCAACAGCGGCGTCACAACTTTCTTCCCCTGCCGGCTGCGCCGTCATTCCTCGCGCGACAAGAAAGTTCCTCCTTTGCTGTCAGGCCCCAAGCCTACCCCAGCGAACTGGGGACCCCAGGCAGGGGTGCGCCGTCGATCGTCTCCGGCCCGTCGATCGCCATCGAGGCCGCAATGGTGCGGGCTCGAGACTTCGGATCGAGGAGAAATGACATGGCCACCATCGGCACCTTCAAGAAGACCGGCACGAACGAGTTCACCGGCGAGATCGTCACCCTGAGCGTTCAGGCCAAGAACGTCCGCATCGTCCCCGAGACCCGGGCCACCGGCGAGAACGCCCCCAGCCACCGCGTCCTGGTCGGTCGCGCCGAAATCGGCGCCGCCTGGTCCAAGCGCTCCAACGAGGGCCGCGACTATCTTGGTCTCAAGCTGGACGACCCGAGCTTCAACGCCCCGATCTACGCCAACCTGTTCGACGACGAGGACGGCGAAGCTTTCAGCCTCATCTGGTCCCGCCCCAGCCGCCGCAACGGCGACTGAGGCTCCGGCGACGCCCCGTCCGGTCGATCCGGACGGGGCCTTCGTCAGCCAAAGCATCCGAATCAGGTTGCGGCCTGAACTACTCGAACGACCGCAATAGACGCTCTTCAGTCTGGCCGGAAAAGCCAAGAGCGGCTATTATAGTCGTAGTTCTGGCGTGCGCTGAGGTCCGAGTGGAGGTGATCATGCATGATCACCGCCCGACTGTCGCGGGCCGCACGCGCGCTGCTGGGTTGGACACAGGAGACGCTCGCTGACGAAGCCCGTGTATCACTGACCGCGCTCAAGCGCCTCGAGTCGGAGAGCGACTTGAAGGTCTACGAGAGCACGCGCGATCAGGTGCGCCGGGCATTTGAAGCGCATGGCATCGTCCTCTTGCAGTCCGACCAAGGTGAAGGGGTGATGCTCGTCCATGGCCGAAAAGCCGCCAGCGACATGCGGAAGAGAAACTAGCGCCGTTCCACGACGGCCGACCCGCGTTGCGAGCCAGCAGCCATACCAGTTGCCGTCGAAGTCGGGCTTGGTTAACGCCATGCCGACACGCAGGGGCTCTGTGATTCCAGGTGGGGCGTCGTGACCAAGGCAGACTTCCTCGAACGGCCGCCGGAGAGCGCGTCGATCACCGACTATGATCGGGCGCACATGACGCTCTACCTCCGTCTCCTTGATGCCGCGTCGGACGGCGCTGCTTGGGAAGAGGCCGTGTCAATCCTGTTCGGCATTGACCCGGCCGCCGAACCGGAGCGTGCCCGCCGCATCCATGACAGCCATCTCGATCGTGCCAAATGGATGACCCAGCACGGCTACCGCGAGCTCGCACACGAGCACCCGCGTCGTTGATGCGGGGGTGATGCCGCAGCGGCATCGCCCGTTTCCCATTCTCCGGCTTCCGCTGGCGCTCGCATGGCGGAATCCTGCGCAGCGAAGCTGCTGCAGGTTCGCTGGCGGAGGATGCATGACCCCCGACATCTCGCATTGGCGATCATCCGAGCGCTACGAATACGTGCAAGACCTCGTCTCGCCTGAACTCGCCTGGGAATGGCTGCGCCGGAACGAAGACTATCAGCGCGACTTCGTGGCCGCTCAGCTGGAACCGAACGCCGACACCGCCGCAACCGAGGCCGCGAGGTCTCGATGGGGGCTGCGATTTCCTGTTGTCGCCGGCCCTCGACGCCAAAGAGGCCGCGCCCATCTGGGCGCCCGCAGTGAACACCGGCGCTGTGATTCTGGCCGCGCCACCCGCCATCTTACTGGAAGACTCCGGCCCGCCTGTCATTGAGACGCAGGCACCCGGTCAGTCAGACGCGCAAGGCTCCCACTTCGTCCACACCCTCGTGAATGGCGAACGGCTCCAGATCCTGCGTCTCGGTGGATCAGGCGCGGACGAAGGCGCGGCGGCCGTCATCCCGCTAGGCCCCGAAGGCTTCGATCGGCTCGAGGCCGTCGCCCGTCTCCTGAGTTCGCTTCATGGTCGCGCAATCCCTGCCGACACGCGGCTGACGAGGCAGCAGCGTCACCGTGCGCGACGGATGTTGCAGGCCGTGGACGGTCGTCTCAGCGGCGCCAGTTACCGCGAAATCGCGGTGACCCTGTTCGGCACGCGCGACCTCGCCGATGAACCCTGGAAAACATCCTCGCGCAGGTTTGCGACGATGGACCTCGTGCGCGGCGGCCTCGCCATGATCGCCGGCGGCTATCGACGCCTGCTGAGCCATCGCCGTCGACGCTAGCACGCCTGGTGTGGGGATTTGCTCCCGCCAGCTTCCCACTCCCTCCGCAACTTCGCGCTCCGCCAGGGTAGCCGCCAACCGCCGCTGTCCCCCTGCGGCTCTCGCGCAACCTCGGAGGCTCGATCATGTCACCCAATGGCGCCGGCGTGCCGCAGCGCTTTCTCCGCACGCCTGAAGCGGCCCGCTTCCTCGGTCTCTCGGATCGCACGCTCGAGAAGCACCGGACCTACGGCACCGGTCCCGCCTATCGCAAGCTCGGCGGGCGCGTCGTCTACGCGCTCGAGGACCTGAAAGCCTGGGCCGACCGCGGCTTCGTCACCTCGACGTCCGATCCGCGCGGGAATGTCCTTCCCGCCAAGCGCCATGCCGCCGTCACGTCTGCCTTCGGCGGCGGCCAAGCCCGCTGAGCCGTCCGACATGTCCCCGCGGCAGCGCCCCCTCTCCTTGAGCGAACGATCGCGGCTCGACCCGTTCGTCGTCGCCACCGGCGACGCCAGTCCGCGCGACCAGCGCGATCTGATGGAGCGGCCCTTCTTCTCGCTCGCCAAGGCCAAGCGCACCTCACCGATCCACTACGAAGCCGGCGACGTCCGCGTCGAAGTCTTCGCGGTCCCCGAGCATGGCATGGCGACCATCTGGGACGCCGATATCCTGATCTGGGCCGCGAGCCAGATCGTCGAGGCCGCAAACCTCGGCTTCCAAACGTCACGCTTCCTGCGCTTCACGCCGTATCAACTCCTGACCGCCATCGGGCGCCAGACCGGATCGCGCGACTATCGGCTCCTCAAAGGCGCGCTGGCGCGCCTTCAGTCCACAGTCATCCGCACCACGATCCGCAACGGCGAGCATTGGCGGCGTCAGCAATTCTCCTGGATCAACGAGTGGGGGGAATGCACGACGCGCGACGGCCGCGTGGAGGGCATGGAATTCGTCCTGCCCGACTGGCTCTATCGCGGTGTCATTGACCGCTCGCTCGTCCTCGCCATCGATCCCGCCTATTTCCGACTGACCGGCGGCATCGAGCGCTGGCTCTATCGGGTCGCCCGCAAGCATGCCGGCCGTCAGCCAGCGGGCTGGACCTTCGAAATCGCGCACCTGCACTCCAAATCGGGCAGCCAGGCGCGTGTTTCCGACTTTGCCATCGACATCCGCCGCATCGTCGCCCGCCAGCCGCTGCCCGGCTATCGCTTGGCTCTAGAGCGCGCCGGTCGTCAGGAACGCCTGCACATCCGCCCCATCAATTTGTCCACAGGCCCTGTGGATGGCGCTGTGGATGCGTTCGGGACTTCGGGCGCAAATGGTATCGGGATTTCGGGCGCAGCCGCCTCGGGACTTCGGGCGCGCGGATCGCAACTAACCCTCTGGCCTGAAACGGCGATTCCGAGCCTTAACTTAGAGTCTAACAAGGAATCTAACTTCTTGTTGGAGCGGGGCGACGGTGGAAAACCACCCTGCGGCCGACGGAGCGCGCGGTCATGATCGTCGCGTTGCTCAATCAGAAAGGCGGCGTCGGCAAAACGACGCTCGCCCTCCATCTCGCCGGCGAATGGGCGAACCGCGATCAACGCGTCATACTCATCGATGCCGATCCGCAGGGTTCCGCACTCGACTGGTCCGAAGCGCGCGCCCGTGAAGGCCTGCCCCGCCGGTTCGCCGTCATCGGACTGGCGCGCGACACCTTGCACCGCGAAGCGCCCGAACTGGCGCGCGGCGCCGATCATGTGGTGATCGATGGTCCCCCGCGCGTCGCCGGCCTCATGCGCTCGGCCCTGCTCGCCGCCGATCTCGTCCTCATCCCGGTTCAGCCGTCGCCCTTCGACGGATGGGGGTCGGCCGAGATGCTGGCGCTGCTCCGCGAAGCACGCCTGTTCCGCCCGTCGCTTGTCGCCCGGTTCGTGCTCAACCGCTGTGGCGCGCGCACCATCATCGCACGCGAGACCGCCAAGGCGCTCGCCGAACACGATCCGCCGGTGCTGGCTAGCGCGATCGGCCAACGCGTCGGCTTCGCGGATGCCGCGCAATCCGGCCGCCTGATCTCGGAGCTCGATGGCCAGCGTGCCGGTGCGCGCGAGATCACAGCGCTCTGCGCCGAAGTTGGAAGGCTCGCACCATGACCAGGCGCAGCTTCGCCGCACGGCCCGGCGACCCGGACAACTGGATCAAGGCCGCCGACGATCCGCGCGGCCGCAGGGCTGACGCCATCGCCTACACCGCGCGCCTCACGATCGATGTCACGCCCGACCTGCGCGGCCGGATCAAGGTCACCGCGTTCCGGCGCGGCCAGACTGTGGCGGACATGCTGCGCGATCTCCTCGCGGACGCGTTTCCTGCCGAGGGGGACGCGCCATGAACGAACCGGCAATTCATGGCGCAGCGGGCGTTCGGCCGTCATCACCTTCCGGTCGGCTCACCGAGGTCGAACTGGTTTGGCGCGAGAAGCAGATCGAGCACTGGATCCGCTTCGGCCATGCGGTCCACGAGCAGATCCTCGACCGACGGCGCCGCGTCCTCAGCTTCCCCGCTGGCGCCGCCTTCGCGTTCGTCCGCTGGGCATCGAATGGCTTTGGCACCGTCGTCTCGCGCATCGACATCCTGCGCGCCGTCAGCGCGGGCGAAGGCTATCAGACGCTACCCTCGGTGCGGCCCGGTGGTGAAATCCTGCTGCAAACGAGCGGCTGGCCGAGCGTTGAGCAGGTGCTGCTTTTGATCGACGCGATCGAAGCGCTCGACATCGACCCCGCCGAAGCTGCGCCTGACTATTGGCGCCATGTCCACAACCGGCTCGCCGCCGGGGACGCCCCGCGATCCTACTCCCGACAGCAGCACCGCGCCTGGCGCCTGCGCCAGAGGGCCGAGCCATGACGCGCGCCGGCTACCTGTTGACCACCACGAGCGCCGTGCTCCTGCTTGTCACGCTGGCGGTGATCCACGTTGCACCGCGGCTCGTCTGGAACGCATCGGCCAGCGTCCCGGTCGGCCTCTATGAGATCGGTTCGGCTACGCCGCTCGATGTCACCGACCTTGTCGCGGTCGATGCGCCGGAGCCGCTTGCCGCCTTCCTCGCGGACCGGGGTTATCTGCCGCGCGGCGTGCCGCTCTTGAAGCGCGTTGCCGCACTCCCGGGTCAGACGGTCTGCCGTACCGGCGTTGACATCGCCGTCGATGGAAACACCGTTGGCGATGCGCTCGACCGCGACCGTCTGGGGCGCACGCTGCCCATCTGGCAGGGCTGCCACCGGCTCGGCGCAAACGAACTCTTCCTCATGAACATCGGCGTCCGAGACAGCCTGGACGGCCGCTACTTCGGGCCTCTCGCCGTCACCACCGTGATCGGGCGGGCCACGCCTCTCTACACCGACGAAGACGGCGACGGTCGCTTCGTTTGGCGCGCGCCGACGCGGTGACGGCGCAGCCATGACCCGTTCCACCGCATCGCCAAGGAGGTTGCCATGAGCCTGATCGGAGAATTCACCCGCACCAAGAGCGGCTATGGCGGCCGCATTCGCACGCTCGCCCTCGACGCCGCTCTGGTGCTCGTGCCGGCGGAGCACTCCGACGCCGAGAACGCGCCCGACTATCGCGTTCACCTCGGCGACGACGCCGATGGGCCTGAAGTGGGCGCGGGATGGAAGCGCACCGGCGAGAAGGCCGGCGAGTATGTGTCTTTGCAGCTCGACGATCCGTCCTTCGCACAGCCGATCCGGGCCAACCTGTTCCAGTCGGCCGACGACAAGTCAGCATGGGGTCTCTACTGGAACCGGCCGATCAAGCGCAGCGAGCGGGACTGACCGATGCGCGTCTCCCATCGCCAGCCCGCTGCCGGAGCGAAAGGGGCCGCCCGCCGACTGCCCTTCCTTCTCCTTTCCGGCCTGGCCTTTGCTGGCGTGATGCCCGCGCAGTCTCTGGCGCAGACCTCGGTCATCGAGCGACCCGCTGCAGTCTCGCCCTACACACAAGCGGTCGCCGAGGCAGCGCAGCGGTTCGGCATTCCCGAGCGCTGGATCTGGGCAGTCATGCGCGTCGAGAGCGGCGGTCGTGTCCGCGCGGTCTCGCCCAAAGGCGCGATGGGACTCATGCAGATCATGCCCGCGACCTGGGCGGATCTGCGGGCGCGCCACGGTCTGGGGGCCGATCCCTTTGACCCGCGCGACAACATCCTCGCTGGTGCAGCCTATCTGCGCGAAATGCACGACCGCTACGGCGCGCCGGGCTTCCTCGCGGCCTACAATGCCGGCCCCGGGCGCTACGATGACTATCTCTCGGCTGGCCACGCGCTGCCCGCCGAGACCATCGCCTACGTGGCCGCGATCGCGCCGTTGATCGGCAGTGAGCCGCTCGCTGCCGGCGTCGCTGTCGCGACCGTCGATCCGCTCGCCTGGACTCGGTCACCGCTGTTCGTCACGCGCTCCGACGGCAGCGCTGCAGCAGAACGATCGCAGCCCGATCGTCAAAGAAACGGCAGCCGAACGGCAGATCCGCAGCAACCCCCAATCGCCCGTTCGACGCAGACGGCAGGCATCTTCGTGAACCGCGCCGATGATGGGGGGCGCCCATGACCAGAATCGTACTCCGGCGCGGTGTAGCGAGCTCCCGGAAAGAGGCGGCATGGGGCGGTTGGGGCGAAGCAGACACGACCAACAGACGGCGAGATAAAAGCGGCTCGCCACTCGCGTGCAAGCCATTGCTTTCGCATGGCTTTTCACGTGCCGGTCGGTCGGGGGCAGTGCCGGTTCCGGCTATTATCCACGCTATTTCAAGGACATTGCCGGCACTGTCCGGCGTTTGGCCCGCCGGAGGCCGGCGATGAGCGACGGCGACAGCGACTTCCGGGTCCGGCCGGGCCGCATCGGTTCAACGCGGGCGCCGAAACCCAAGAGCTTCATCAACCAGGTCCTGCGCGCCGCCAAGCGCTCGGGGCATGTCGGCACCGGCGGCGGTCCGGGCCGCAAGGCATCCGGCTATGGCCGTTCGAGCTTCGGGCGCGGACGGATCGCGTTCAGCCGCGCGCGGCTTTTCAGCTCGTCGCGCCGCGTCGTCGTCAAGGCGCGGATCGCCCGCCACCAGGGCCGGGCCTTCCGGTCTGCGCCGCTCAATGCCCACCTCTCTTATCTCAAGCGCGACGGCGTCACGCGCGACGGTGAGAAGGCCGTGATGTTCGATGCCGACAGCGACCGTGCAGACGACGCCGGTTTCGCTGCGCGCTCGAAGAACGACCGGCACCATTTCCGCTTCATCATCTCGCCCGAGGACGCCGGCGAAATGACGGACCTGCGCGCTTTCACGCGCGACCTCGCGCGCCAGATGGAAGCCGACCTCGGCACCCGGCTCGATTGGGTCGCGGTCGATCACTGGAACACCGACAATCCCCACGTCCACCTGCTGGTTCGAGGCGTCGACACCCAAGGCGCCGACCTCGTCATCTCACGCGACTACATCAGCCGCGGCTTGCGATCCCGAGCCGAGGATCTCGTGTCGATCGAACTCGGCCCGAAGCCGGAGCACGAGATCAAGACGACGCTCGAGCGCGAAATCACGGCCGAGCGCTGGACGCGCCTCGATGTCGAGATTCGCATAGCTGCCGACGAGACCGGCTTCATCGACCTTCGTCCCGAGCAAACCGGCGCCGCTGATCCCCCGACCCGCCGGCTCATGATCGGCCGGCTCCAGCACCTGGAGAAGATGGGCCTCGCGTCATCCGCCAGCCCCGGCGAGTGGATGGTCGGCCTCGACGCCGAACGCCATCTGCGCGACCTCGGGCTTCGCGGGGACATCATCAAGACCATGCACCGCGCCTTCGCCGAGCGCGGTGAGGATCGCGCTGTCGCCGACTATGTCATCGAAGGCGGCAGCGGACAGGCGCCGATCATCGGGCGGCTGGTCGATCGCGGCCTGCACGACGAACTGACGGGCGAAGCCTATGCGGTGATCGACGGCACCGACGGCCGCGCCCACCATGTCCGGTTCCGCGGTGTCGAAGCCTTCGAGCATGCGCCTGCGATCGGCGGCATCGTGGAGGTTCGGCGCTTTGGCCGAGCCGATGAGCCGCGACCGACGCTTGTTCTCGCGAGCCGGTCAGACCTCGAACTCGGCCAGCAGATCAAGGCGCCGGGGGCCACCTGGCTAGACCATCGGCTCGTAGAGGCGGATCCCATGCCACTGTCGATGGGAGGCTTTGGGCGAGAGGTGCGCAACGCCCTCCAGGCACGGGCCGAGCATCTCGCCGACCAAGGCCTCGGTCGCCACCAAGGCCAGCGGATCATCCTGCAACGCGATCTCCTCACCACGCTGCGGCGGCGCGAACTGGATGCGGTCGGGGCGCGCCTCTCCGCCGAGACCGGTCTGGTGCACATGAAGCCGACCGCCGGTGATCAGGTCGCCGGCACCTATCGCCAGCGTCTCGACCTCTCCTCCGGCCGCTTCGCGATGATCGACAACGGCCTCGGCTTCCAGCTCGTGCCCTGGTCCCGCGAGATCGAACGCAAGCTCGGCCAGCATGTCGCCGGCGCCGTGAAGGACGGCGGCGGCATCGAATGGGGCCTCGGCCGCAAGCGCGGGCTCGCCCTCTAGCCAATAAGAAAGAAAGGACCGCCGCCGATGTCTGCGACGAAAATCCTCTGGGGCCAGATCACCACCGTGTTCCTCATCGTGCTGCTCACGACCTGGGGCGCGACCCAATGGACCGCCTGGCGGCTCGGCTTTCAGGCGCAGCTCGGCACGCCGTGGTTCGAGCTGGCGGGTTGGCCGGTCTACTACCCACCCGCCTTCTTCTGGTGGTGGTACTTCTACGACGCCTATGCCCCGCCGATCTTTGTTGAAGGCGCAATGATCGCCGCCTCCGGCGGCTTCATCTCCATCGCCGTCGCCATCGCGATGTCGGTATGGCGTGCCCGTGAGGCGAAGAATGTCGAGACCTACGGCTCGGCCCGCTGGGCTGAAATCCGGGAGGTGAAGGCAGCAGGCCTGCTCGGACCCGATGGCGTCGTCCTCGGCAAGCTCGGCGACGCCTATCTCCGGCACGATGGACCGGAGCATGTCCTGTGCTTCGCACCGACCCGATCGGGCAAGGGTGTCGGTCTCGTCGTCCCCACGCTCCTCACCTGGCCGGGCTCCGCCATCGTCCACGACATCAAGGGCGAGAACTGGCAGCTGACCGCCGGCTTCCGCGGGAGGCACGGCCGCGTCCTGCTGTTCGATCCCACCAACGCAAAGTCGGCCGCCTACAACCCGCTCCTCGAAGTGCGACGCGGCGAGTGGGAAGTCCGCGACGTGCAGAACGTCGCCGACGTTCTCGTCGACCCCGAGGGCTCGCTCGACAAGCGCAATCACTGGGAGAAGACGAGCCATTCTTTGCTCGTCGGCGCCATCCTGCATGTGCTGTACGCGGAAGAGGAGAAGACGCTCGCGGGTGTCGCCGCCTTCCTGTCGGATCCGCGCCGTCCGATCGAGGCGACGCTGAAGGCGATGATGACGACGCCGCATCTCGGACCCGGCGGCCCTCATCCCGTCGTGGCGTCGACGGCGCGCGAACTCCTCAACAAGAGCGACAACGAGCGCTCAGGCGTCCTGTCCACCGCCATGTCCTTCCTAGGCCTTTATCGAGACCCGGTGGTGGCGGAGGTAACGCGCCGCTGCGACTGGCGGATCGCCGACCTCATCGCCGATGACAAGCCAGCAACGCTCTACCTCGTGGTTCCGCCATCCGACATCTCCCGGACGAAGCCGTTGATCCGGCTCGTGCTCAACCAGATCGGCCGACGCCTGACCGAGGATCTGCATGCGCGAGACCGGCGGCATCGCGTGCTGATGATGCTCGACGAGTTCCCGGCGCTCGGCCGCCTCGACTTCTTCGAGAGCGCGCTCGCCTTCATGGCGGGTTACGGCCTGAAGTCGTTCCTCATCGCCCAGTCGCTGAACCAGATCGAGAAGGCCTATGGCCCGAACAACGCGATCCTCGACAACTGCCATGTGCGCGTGAGCTTCGCCACCAATGATGAACGCACCGCCAAGCGCGTGAGCGACGCGCTCGGCACCGCCACCGAGATGAAGGCGATGCGGAACTATGCCGGGCATCGGCTCAGCCCCTGGCTCGGTCATCTGATGGTCTCGCGCTCGGAGACGGCGCGGCCGCTTCTCACGCCTGGCGAGGTGATGCAGCTACCGGCGACGGATGAAATCGTCATGGCCGCCGGTGTCCATCCCATCCGAGCCAAGAAGGCTCGTTACTTCGAGGATCGTCGCTTCAAGGAGCGCATCCTGCCATCGCCGGACCCGGCGAAATGCTGGCGTTCGACCCGAAAGGACGCCTGGTCCGAGTTGAAACTGCAGCGGCCCGACGCAGACCTCGCAGCCCAGCTCGACAAGGCGGAAGATGCCGCAAATGGCGGGCTGCGGCGCGAGCCCGAGTTGCCCGACCATGTCGCGATCGCCAAGGAAACAACCGGACCTGCCGCGGCCGACGAGTTTTCCATCATGCTGGACGATGAACCCGAAGACGCGGCCCGTCAGCGGCAGGCGCTGCGCCAGCAGATGCGCGGCGTGGCGAGACAGGTGGCGCTCGATCCCAATGACGGCATCGATCTGTGAGGTAACCATGCGCGACCGGATGAACGTTTATTTCCCGCCCGAGATGCTCCGCCAGATCGCTGATCTCGCCGACCGCAAGAAGCTCTCCCGCTCTGCGATCGTCGAGGCGGCGGTTGCGTCATTCCTGTCACCTGATGGCGCGGACAAGCGCGAGGCCGCGTTCGCGCGCCGCCTTGATCGCCTGTCGCGCCAGGTCCAGCGCTTGGAGCGCGACCTCGGCGTCACCGCAGAGACACTCGCCCTGTTCGTCCGGTTCTGGCTGACGATCACGCCGCCCTTGCCGAATGATGCTCAGGCGTCAGCACAGGCCAAAGGGCGGGAGCGCTACGAAGGCTTTATCGAAACGCTGGGGCGGCGCCTGCAGAAGGGCCAGAGTTTCCTTCGGGAGATCCCACAAGACGTGGCCGGTGCAAATGATCCCGATCATTGAAGAGGAAATTCCACACTCAGCCGCCGCGAGAGGCCGACATAGACGCAACGTCGCGGCCTTTCAATGCAACAAATAGCGCACCGGACGCATCAAACACGCTTGACGCGCACCAGAAAAGGGCCTACACGCATCATCTTAATGAGATAGCGCATCGCGCCGCCAGGAATCACCAATGGACCACTTCTCGATCATTCAGGCCCTATGTCGCGCGGCAATGGCCGACGCTTCACCTGCCCTACGTAAGCAGATCGAGCGACTTCGCGACGCTTTGGCTAAGGATGGGGAGGCGAAGCAGTCCGCTGCTCTGACCAGCATCCTCACGACCGCTGATCGGACGAAGGAGCTTTCGCCAAGCCGGATCGAGCGCTCCAAGGCACAGATCTCGGGTGAGCCGCTGACACGGAACACGCCTGTTCCTGTCGACCGTGAAACAGCCGCACCGTTGGCGGAGATTATCTTCCCGGCGGACATTCAACCGACCGCGCCGCTCTTCAACTCGACCGTCAGTCGTGCCATCGAGACAGTTATCGAAGAATGGGCCAACTTCGACGCACTATCAGAGATCGACATTCGGCCGTCCAAAACCTGTCTTGTTTACGGAGCTCCAGGGACGGGAAAGACAAGGCTGGCGCTTTGGATCGCGCAACAGCTCGATCTCCCCGTCGTGCTGGTGAAGCTGGACGGGCTCGTTTCGTCGTTCCTCGGCACAACCGCGCGCAATATCGGAAACTTGTTCGCCTTCGCGAACCGTCACCGCTGCATCCTTCTACTCGACGAATTCGACGCGATCGCGAAAGTTCGGGACGATCCCCAGGAGGTTGGCGAGATCAAGCGCGTCGTAAACGCACTTCTGCAGAATCTCGATACGCGCCGCGATGTCGGCTTCACGATTGGCATCACCAATCACCCGAAGCTCTTGGACACCGCCGTCTGGCGGCGTTTCGAGGTTCAGCTTGAGATTCCCAAGCCGGACTTCGAGATGCGAAAGGCGATCGCCGCGCATTTCATGCCACCAGTAAAGGCCCCGGACATCCACTTGCGCCTAATCGCATGGTTTACTGAAGGTTCGACTGGCGCTGAGATCGAGTCTCTCGTGCGCACATACAAGAAGGCCACCACCGTTCGTGAGGAGGACAAGCGCGGGCTACTCGATACGCTTCGCCAATTCGCCACGTTGAACGCGGCTCGGGTCCAAAGCGAACGCCGCGCGTTGCTGTTCGACGACTCCAGCAATCTGTTTCGGGCGATGCGGGATGATCCGATCCTCGGCTTCTCAATGGCCGACATCGGTGAGATTGCCGGCAAGGACAAATCGACGGTCAGTCGTCAACTCGGTCGCGCGGCCAAGTCTGGCGAGGCGGAGACGCTAAATGGCTAGTCCCATCCAGATCGTCCTAAATCCTGAAAACTATGAGGAAGCGCGTGACGCTGGCGGTGGAGGCGGTCGGAAGGACTTCTTCGCCCACCGCGATGCGGAATTCACCGCCCATCGCGCCGCGCTGATGGGCCAGATCGACACGATTGCTGGCGTTCTCAGCGCGCAAGCACAGGGCGATGTCGGCTTCGTGAAGGTTATTCTTCGTCGTGAGGCTTGGGCTAAAAGCCATCGCCCGATCGCCAGCCTGTTTCGGCACGATCGCACCCCTGTAGTTGGCGGTGGAGATCTCGGAGTTATGCTCGTCGAAGCCCGGCCTGGCACGCTGCGCCAGGTGGCAGCAGAGATTGCCAAGGCCGAAACCCACACCGAAATGCGCTTCAACGAGCAAAAGCAGAAGGACGAACCTTATCCGTCTGCCCGAAAGAGCGAGGTCGGTGCCATCGACCGGATCGAACTCTATGGGCCAAGTGATCGGCGCAGCTTCTCGGTCGATGAGGCTGTGGCGTGGCTCTCCAATCCGATGACGGGCAGCAGCTATCAAGTCGAGCTGTTTGACAGCCCGCCGCCGCGCTCGGAGTGGGACCGCCTCGACCTGAGCCATCGGCGCCTAGTCGAGAGCTTCGTTGCCGGCTTCGCCGCACTAGATCGCGGCCTCGTCGTCGAGCGTTTGCCGAACCGTCGCCACAAACAGCCGATCCTCTCTGTCCGACTGGATCAGTCCGGAGATCAGCCGGTTCTGCGGCTGAATGATGCCCCGGTCAGCGAACGGCGGCGCGAGCTTGCCACATTCAATCCCGACGTGGGTCGACACCTCCGGCTGCTCGCCTTCCTTGACAGCCATCCGCTTGTGCGCCGGATCGAACTTCCTGGCATCGTCGTGCGGGCCGCAAGACCCAGAACGGTAGTCGACCGCGCACGGCCTACCGATGTCACTATTCCCGTCCGAGACAGCCGCCGCAGTCATCCCCGACTTGGGATCATCGACGGCGGAATCGGTGAAGCACTGTCAGACTGGATCATCGACCGGTGGGACGTTCTCGCAGAGGAAGATACCGACCTTGCGCATGGGACGTTCATCGGCGGATTGGCCGCCCTGGGCGGCGCGCTTAACGGCGCGGAGATTTGCCCCGAGCCCGACGGCGCGGAGTTGGTCGACGTTGCAGTCTTCCCGAACGAACGCAAAGCCGGAGCTTTTGCGTCCTATTATCCCGATGGCTTGCCGCAATTCTTCGACGAAATGGAGACAGCCATTTCGGACGCTCGCGCTCGACATGGGGTGCGCGTGTTCAACATGAGCCTGAACATCCTTCAGCCTGCGGCACCAGATCGTTACAGTCCCCACGCAGCGCGGCTTGATCAGATCGCTGAGAGCAACAACGCCATCGTTTTCATTTCAGCTGGCAACATACAACCGCAAGACCTGCGCCCTGAATGGCCTGCTGACGCCACGGCGGCGCTCGGCAACCTTGCCACCGCACGCAACGATGGCCTCCTTACGCCGGCCGAGAGCGCGCGCAACGTCGCTGTGGGAGCTCTCAACCCGCCAGGCCATGATGGATGCCTTCCGTTCGCTCCGACGCGCTACAGCCGACGTGGCCCCGGACTGCGCGCAGGTGTTAAGCCCGACTTGGCTCACATCGGAGGCGCAGGGTCCCAGCACCCTAAACTTGGCCACGGGCTCTTCTCGATCCTGCCCGACGGCACCATCGTCGATGGCTGCGGAACTAGCTATGCCGCGCCCCTTGCCGCGAAGACCGCCGCTGTCCTGGATCACGCTATTGAGGGCGAGGTCTCTCGTGAAACCCTGATCGGTCTGCTTGTTCACCATGCCGAAATGCCGACCCTTTTGCAGGACAAGGCGCTGGCGCCTATCGCCAAACATATGGTCGGATTCGGAATGCCGCCTTCGGCCGATCGCATCCTGGAAACGGGCGACCACACGATTACTCTCGTTTTCGCATCCCGCATCCAACGTGACCAACAGATCAACTTCCGTTTCCAATGGCCGGCGTCACTGGTCGGCCCCGAAGGCAAGTGCCGTGGTCGCGCAAAGGTCACGCTCGTCTCCACCCCCCCGCTCGACGCCCGTTTTGGATCGGAGTTTGTCCGGGTCAACATCAACGCTGTCCTCCAGCAGGAACAAGCCAATGGCGGGTGGAAAGGACGGCTTGAACCACTTTATCTCCCGTCACGGCGGGAGGCTCCTCCGATTGAGGCGGAGCGCATCGAACATGACCTCAAATGGAGCCCGGTAAAGGTCTTGGCGAAAACCTTCCCTCAGGGCGTGGGTCCCTCGTCGAACTGGCGTCTCTTCGTTGAATATTTGACGCGCGCGGGCGAGGTCATGCCCGAAGAAGGCGTGCCCTTCACAGTGATTGTGACCATCAGTGATCCAGACGCCGAGCAACCGGTTTTCAACGATATGCGTCAAAATCTGCAGGCTCTTGGCATCCAGATCGCCGATATTCGTACCGCAGCGCGTATTACTCCCCGGGTTTAACCGACGATGGGCGGCTCTTTATCGACCGCGTCATCGCATGGCTCCCGCGACCGTCAAAGCGCAGCGCTCGGCGCGGTCACGGATCATGTTGGCAAACTGCTCGATAGCCGTTCGGTCCAACTCGGGGCGCGAAAGCTCCTCTGCGACGGCGGTTGCTTTCTCCAGGACGCCTTTGCTGATCTCCGCAACCCGTCGTCGTATCAGCGGCAGACCGAGACTTGTGTCCGCCGCGAACGCTGCCCACCCCTTCGCGTCCAGTTCGGCAAGCGTCGCCCGTTTCCCGATCTTCATGGCAAATTTCGGCGAGAGATTGGGGTAGGCAACCGTTGCCAGCAAGTCATAGAGCGGGGCGAGGCGTGGACCTTCGGCGTCGTAGAGGATCGAGAAATTCTTGCCGTGGGCGTCGGCGTTCCCGGCGATCACATTGAAGATCACGGCATCGAGGAGCTTCAGCACATCCACAGCGGGCCTTGCGGCGACGCGGCGGAGCAGCGCGAAGCAATCCTTGAACGTCGGGCCGCCCTCGCTGGCGTACTTGGTCTCCGGCGGCACGCCGAGCGCCTGGCAGAAATCCTCCTGATGGATCCGGCGCACGAAGCCATCGTCGCCGGTGGCGCGGTCATAGCGCTGAACCAGCAGAAACGTTCGATCCTGCACGGTCCGCGGCTCCACAGGGGCAACATCGAGGCCGATCGCAGCGGCAAGGCGCATCACGAACGCCTCGTTCTCGGTCGTGGCAACGAACCGCGATATTGGCGGTTTGAGAATATGCGTCGTCGGCTGGCCCGGCGCAGGCAAGGCCACCACGCCATCCACCAGAACCACCGGAACCTTCGATTGCGCGCCAGCGAGAGAGAGCCGCAGGCCTTCCTCGCCCGCAAGCAATGGGCGGACGGGCAGCGCGTCCAGCACCCGGATCAAGCCTGCATCGTCAAGCGGGGTTGGCCGTTGATCGGGGGCAGGAGTGGTCGGACCTTCGCCGGGCGGCAGAAGCTGGAGCGCGCCTGCCACATCGCCGCCGAGGCGATCAAGAAGGGCGAAATCATTAGCGCGCGACACGCCGAGTGCCTGAGCCGCAGCGTCGCGCTGGCTTTCCTCCGGCAAGAGGCCGCCGAAAAACGGTCTGCACTCGCGACGACTGAACGGCTCCGCCCGCTTTGGCAGCGAAGCGGACAACGGCTGCGCCTCCTCATCACTCAGCCACTCCGGCGCATAGGCAAAGCCGAGTTCACCATGCTTGTCCTGCGTCAGCTGGCCTATCAGGCGCCCGTCCCACCAGATGTCCAGGGTGCGCGTCATGCCTTCCGCGCTCCTTTGGGCTCGGGCGGCCGTGTGATATCGAGCGAGCATCCGAGTGCAGCGAGGACTTGAAGCGTCTTGCCGATCTGCGCGGTCGGCTTGCCGGCCTCGAGATCGACGATGAAGCGCAGGCCGACGCCAGCTGCGCCGGCAAGCTCGTCTTGCCGCAAGCCAGCGGCCTTGCGGGTTGTCCGAACAATGTCGCCGATCTCGGCGGTGGTGAGGTTGCGCCTGGCCATGATATTTACCGAACGGGAAAGTATCATGGATTTCTGAAGAATGTCTATAAGAATTTCCCGCTCGGGAAAGCCTGCGTGTTGGGGTAGCTCCCGGGTCTGAATTATTCCCGCTCGGGAAAACGAGCCAATCAGGAGCCGCAAACGCTGCCGTGGCTCGACGCCGGTCCGCCGATCACCTGTCTTTCTTCGCCACAGTACGGTGACCCCTTGAGCGTTGTTGCAACGCCCCAATTCCTGCCTTTCTTACTCATCCCCGATCCAGGGCCGTGCGTCGCGCGGGCCCGCAAGCGAACGGGGACGACGTGGCGGTCAACCATCAGCAATCGGAAGCAGCTTCCCGCGGCGCACGCATGTTGCGCACCGCGCTGGGGCCTGCGGTCGCCCGATTCCTGGAAGACCCCGCGATCGTCGAGGTCATGCTCAACCCCGATGGGCGGCTCTGGGTCGACCGGCTCTCTGACGGCCTGTCCGATACGGGAGAGCGACTTTCGGCGGCCGATGGCGAACGCATCATCCGCCTCGTCGCCCATCATGTCGGTGCCGAGGTGCATGACCGTCGGCCGCGTGTCTCGGCCGAGCTGCCCGAAACCGGCGAGCGCTTCGAGGGCCTGCTGCCGCCGGTCGTGACGGCTCCGGTCTTCGCAATTCGCAAGCCTGCCGTCGCCGTCTTCACGCTCGACGACTATGTCGCCGCCAGCATCATGACGGCCGACCAGGCCGACATCCTCCGGCAGGCGGTCGCAGCGCGCGCCAACATCCTCGTCGCCGGCGGAACCAGCACCGGCAAGACCACGCTGACCAATGCCCTGCTGGCCGAGGTCGCGAAGACAACCGACCGCGTCATCGTCATCGAAGACACCCGCGAGCTGCAATGCCGGGCGCAGAACATCATCGCCATGCGCACCAAGGACGGCGTCGCGACCCTGTCCGACCTGGTGCGCTCCTCGCTGCGGCTGCGGCCGGATCGGATCCCGATCGGTGAAGTGCGTGGGGCTGAGGCGCTCGATCTCCTGAAGGCCTGGGGCACCGGTCATCCCGGCGGGATCGGCACGATCCACGCGGGCACCGCGCTCGGCGCGCTGCGCCGCCTCGAGCAGCTCATCCAGGAAGCTGTCGTCACCGTCCCCCGGGCGCTGATCGCCGAGACCATCGATCTGGTGGCCGTGCTCTCCGGCCGCGGCGCTGCGCGGCGTCTCGCCGAACTCGCCCGCGTCGAAGGGCTCGGGACGGACACCGACTACCGCCTTTCCCCCGCAACCCAGCCTCCCGACCCACAAGGAGAACCCGCATGATCCGACATATCGCGCGCGGCCATCACCGCCTCGCGACCGCCGCCACTGCGCTGACCCTGAGCTTTCTTCTGGCGCCCGCCGCCCATGCATCGGGCTCCTCGATGCCCTGGGAAGCGCCACTGCAGTCCATCCTCCAGTCGATCGAGGGGCCGGTCGCCAAGATCATCGCGGTCATCATCATCATCGTCACCGGCCTGACGCTGGCATTCGGCGACACGAGCGGAGGATTTCGGCGCCTCATCCAGATCGTCTTCGGCCTGTCGATCGCCTTCGCGGCGTCCAGCTTCTTCCTGTCGTTCTTCTCGTTCGGCGGCGGGGCGCTCGTCTGATGGCGGGCCTCCTGCATCATCCCGATGAGGTCGCGGGCTTCTCGGTTCCGGTCCACCGCGCGCTGACCGAGCATATCCTGCTGGGCGGCGCACCACGCAGCATCGCCATCATGAACGGCACACTCGCCGGCGCTGTCGGTCTCGGCTTGCGGCTATGGCTGGTCGGTCTCCTCATTTGGGCGATCGGCCATTTCGCTGCCGTTTGGGCAGCAAAGCGCGATCCGCTCTTTGTCGAAGTGGGCCGCCGGCATCTGCGCATTCCGGGCCATCTCACGGTCTGAGGCGTGGCCATGATGAACCTCGCCGAATACCGCCGTACCGCAACCCGTCTCGCTGATTTCCTGCCATGGGCGGCGCTGGTCGGCGAAGGCGTCGTGCTCAACAAGGATGGCAGCTTCCAGCGCACCGCGCGCTTTCGCGGTCCCGATCTCGACTCAGCTGTGGCCGCCGAACTGGTGGCCGTCGCCAGTCGCCTCAACAACGCCTTCCGGCGTTTGGGGTCGGGCTGGGCGATCTTCGTCGAAGCGCAGCGTCACGAAGCCGCCTCCTATCCGGCAAGCCGCTTCGCGGACGCCGCCTCCGCCCTCGTCGATGCGGAGCGCAAGGCTGACTTCGAGGAAGCGGGCGCGCATTACGAGTCGAGCTACTTCCTGACTTTCCTGCATCTCCCGCCCGCCGAGGACGCCGCGCGGGCGGAGACCTGGCTCTACGAGGGTCGCCAACAGTCCGGCGTCGATCCCCATGAAGCCCTCGCGGCCTTCATTGACCGCACCAACCGTGTCCTCCAGCTCGTCGATGGCTTCATGCCGGAATGCCGTTGGCTCGATGACGCCGAGACCCTGACTTACCTGCACGCGACCGTCTCAACGAAGCGCCACCGCGTCCGCGTGCCCGAAACGCCGATCTACCTCGATGCACTTCTCGCCGATGAGCCGCTGACCGGCGGCCTCGAGCCGCGGCTCGGCGCCGCCCACCTGCGCGTGCTGACGATCAACGGCTTTCCGACCGCGACGACTCCAGGGATTCTCGACGATCTCAACCGGCTCGCCTTTCCCTATCGCTGGTCCACGCGGGCGATCCTTCTCGACAAGACGGACGCCACGAAGCTGCTGACGCGCATCCGGCGGCAGTGGTTCGCCAAGCGCAAGTCCATCGCCGCGATCCTCAAGGAAGTGATGACCAACGAGGCCTCCGCGCTCGTCGACACGGATGCTGCGAACAAGGCGGCAGATGCCGACATGGCCTTGCAGGAGCTTGGCGCCGACTATGCCGGTCAGGCCTATGTGACCGCCACCGTCACCGTCTGGGACGCCGATCCGCGCACCGCCGACGAGAAGCTGCGCCTCGTGGAAAAGGTGATCCAGGGCCGCGACTTCACCGCGATGTCCGAGACCATCAACGCCGTCGATGCCTGGCTCGGGTCGCTGCCGGGCCACGTCTACGCCAACGTCCGCCAGCCCCCGATCTCCACCTTGAACCTCGCCCACATGATCCCGCTTTCGGCGGTCTGGGCCGGGCCGGAAGGGGACGAGCATTTCGGCGCGCCGCCACTGCTTTACGGCAAGACGGAGGGCAGCACGCCGTTTCGCTTTTCGCTGCATGTCGGCGACGTCGGCCACACACTGGTCGTCGGACCGACAGGCGCGGGCAAGTCCGTGCTGCTCGCGCTTATCGCACTTCAGTTCCGGCGCTATCCGAACGCCCAAGTCTTCGCCTTCGATTTCGGCGGCTCCATCCGCGCGGCAGCGCTCGCCATGGGAGGCGATTGGCACGACCTCGGTGGCAGCCTGACGGACGGCGCCGCGTCGTCGGTCTCCCTTCAGCCGCTCGCACGCGTTCACGAGACCCATGAGCGTGCCTGGTCAGCCGACTGGGTCGCGGCGATCCTTGCCCGCGAGGGCGTCACGATCACGCCGGAGGTGAAGGAACATCTCTGGACAGCACTGACCTCGCTGGCGTCCGCGCCGATCCCCGAACGCACGTTGACGGGCCTCGCCGTCCTCCTCCAGTCGAACGATCTCAAGCAGGCGTTGCGACCCTATTGCGTGGGCGGTGCCTATGGACGGCTGCTGGATGCCGAAGGCGAGCAGCTGGGGGAAGCCGCAGTCCAGGCCTTTGAAACCGAGGGGCTGATCGGCGGCGGCGCGGCGCCAGCGGTTCTCGCTTATCTCTTCCATCGGATCGGCGACCGTCTGGATGGACGGCCCACGCTTCTGATTGTCGACGAAGGCTGGCTCGCGCTCGACGACGAGGGCTTCGCGGCGCAACTGCGCGAATGGCTGAAGACGCTGCGCAAGAAGAACGCGTCCGTCGTCTTCGCAACCCAGTCGTTGGCCGACATCGATGGGAGCGCGATCGCTCCGGCCATCATCGAAAGCTGCCAGACGCGCCTTTTGCTGCCGAACGAACGCGCGATCGAGCCGCAGATCACCGCGATCTACCGGCGCTTCGGCTTGAACGACCGTCAGATCGAGATCCTCAGCCGGGCCACACCCAAGCGCGACTATTACTGCCAGTCGCGGCGCGGCAACCGGCTGTTCGAGCTGGGGCTCTCCGAAGTCGCCCTCGCGCTCTGCGCGGCATCCTCGAAAACCGATCAGGCCGCCATCGAGGCGATCCTCGCCGAGCATGGCCGCGACGGCTTCCTGCCCGCCTGGCTGCGCGCCCGCGATGTCGGATGGGCTGCCGACCTCATCCCCGACCTCACCAACCTGGAGCCCAAGCCATGATGATCCGACGCTCTCGCGCGGCGCTGTTCGCCGCAACCATACTCTCGCTGCCCGTCGCTTTCTCGCCCGTGTTTGTTACCCCGGCAGCGGCGCAGTGGGTCGTTTATGATCCGACCAACTACGTCCAGAATGTCCTGTCGGCCGCGCGGGCGCTCGAGCAGATCAACAACCAGATCCAGAGCCTCCAGAACGAAGCACAGATGCTGATCAACCAGGCCCGCAATCTCGCGAGCCTGCCCTATTCCTCGCTTCAGCAGCTCCAGCAATCGGTGCAGCGCACGCAAGCGCTGCTGGGTCAGGCACAGCGCATCGCCTTCGACGTGCAGCAGATCGATCAGGCCTTTCAGAGCCAGTACGGCAACATCTCACTGTCGACTTCGGATCAGCGTCTCGTCTCCGATGCACGATCGCGCTGGCAGAACACGGTCGGCGGCCTTCAGGACGCGCTGCGCGTGCAAGCCGGTGTCGTCGGCAACATCGATAGCAACCGCGCCGAGATGGCGGCCCTTGTCGGGCAGAGCCAGGGTGCGACCGGCGCGCTTCAGGCAACCCAGGCCGGCAACCAGTTGCTTGCATTGCAGGCGCAGCAGCTCGCAGACCTGGTCGCCGTGGTGGCTGCAAACGGCCGGGCGCAGGCGCTTGTCGATGCCGAGCGCGCCGCAGCCGCCGAACAAGGCCGTGAACAGCGCCGCCGGTTCCTGACGCCCGGCTCCGGCTATCAGCCCGGCAACGCCCGGATGTTCCCGAACGGCAACTGAGGGCAGCGGGATGGACAGCAAGACGCTGGCCCGCGTGGGCGCAATCATCTTCGTCTCCGTCGCGATCACGGCAACGGCGATCGAAATGACCCGGAAAGAGGAAAAGCCAGCGGTTCGGCCGACGCCCGTGCTTGAGGAGGCGCCGGACCCGCTGCGCGAGGGCCAGCGCCGCTGCCAGCAGATGGGGGAAGCCGCGGCCGGGGACAGCGAGTGTCTGCGCATCTGGGCCGAAACCCGCGACCGTTTCCTTGGCACCCGCACCGCGCCGCGACGCGCCGACGAAGGGCGTTGAACCATGGGCGGCAGCGGCGTCATCGACAATTTCCTCGGAGTCTTCACCTCCTACATCGACAGCGGGTTCGGTCTGCTCGGCGGCGAGGTAGCGTTCATCGCGACGACGCTGATCGTCATCGACGTCACGCTGGCCGCCCTGTTCTGGAGTTGGGGCGCGGACGACGACATCATCGCGCGTCTGGTGAAGAAGACGCTGTTTGTGGGCGTCTTCGCCTACATCATCGGCAACTGGAACAACCTCGCGCGGATCGTCTTCGAAAGCTTTGCCGGCCTCGGACTTCAGGCGTCTGGCACCGGGTTTTCCATCCAGGACCTGATGCGCCCGGGCCGGGTCGCGCAGACGGGTCTCGATGCAGCGAGGCCGCTGCTCGAATCCATCTCAAACCTGATGGGCTGGATCGCCTTCTTCGAGAACTTCATCCAGATCGCCTGCCTGCTCTTCGCCTGGGCGCTGGTGCTGCTCGCCTTCTTCATCCTCGCCATCCAGCTCTTCATCACGCTGATCGAATTCAAGCTGACCACATTGGCTGGATTCGTCCTGATCCCGTTCGGCCTGTTCGGGAAGACCGCCTTCATGGCCGAGCGCGTGCTGGGCAATGTCATCTCGTCTGGGATCAAGGTGCTGGTGCTCGCCGTCATCATCGGCATCGGCTCGACTCTGTTCAGCCAGTTCACGGCAGGCTTCGGCGGCCAGCCACCGACCATCGACGACGCGATGGCCGTCGTATTGGCGGCGCTGTCGCTTCTTGGTCTCGGCATCTTCGGTCCGGGTATCGCCAACGGCATCGTGTCCGGCGGCCCGCAACTCGGCGCAGGCTCCGCCATCGGCACCGGCCTCGTCGCGGGCGGCGCAGCCATGGCTGCCGGCGGCGCGGCCGGGCTCGCCCTGCGCGGTGGCACCAGCGCCATTTCCGGCGGCGCCGTCGCCGTGCGCGGTGGAGCCAGCGCGGCGGGAGCCGCCTCCGCAGCCTACAGTCTCGGTTCCCTCGGCCAGTCGGGCGCCGCCGGCGTCGCGTCAGGCCTCGGCGGCGTCGCACGAGCGGCCGGCGGCGCGGCAGCCTCTCCGCTGCGCCGGGCCGCGCAAAGCGTTCGCTCGAGCTTCGCCGACGGCGTCAAAAGCGGCTTCGGCGCCACCGGCGGCTCCTCGAGCATGGGAACGGTCGCGAATGATGCCGGTTCGGCCGCACCGGCAGCCACAGGCTCGGCCGCCAGCCCGCCGGCGTGGGCGCAACGCATGCGGCGTGGGCAGACCATGAGCCACGGCGTCACGCTCGCGGCACACGCGATCCGATCGGGCGACAGCCATGGCGGCGGCTCTTCCATCAATCTCTCCGGAGGCGACCGCACATGAGCTTCTTCAAGCGACCCGCAACCCACTATGGCAAAACGCCGGAGCCCGAGACGCCGTATCAGCGCGCAGCGCAGATCTGGGACGATCGGATCGGTTCAGCGCGTGTCCAGGCCCGAAACTGGCGGCTCATGGCCTTCGGCTGCCTGATCCTCTCCGCCGGCTTCGCCGCCGCGCTGGTCTGGCAGTCGGCGCGCGGGACCATCGTCCCGTGGGTGGTCCAGGTCGACAATCTCGGCCAGGCGCAGGCGGTCGCGCCAGCGCAGGCCGACTACCGCCCCACCGACCCGCAGGTGGCCTGGCATCTGGCGCGGTTCATCGAGCAGGTCCGCTCGATCCCGGCCGACGCCATCGTCGTGCGGCAGAATTGGCTGCGCGCCTACGAGTTCACGACCGATCGCGGCGCGGCGGCCCTCAACGACTTCGCCCGCGCCAACGATCCGTTCACCCGCGTCGGGAAGCAACAGGTGTCGATCGAGGTGTCGAGCGTGATCCGCGCGTCGCCTGACAGCTTCCGCGTTGCCTGGACCGAACGCCAGTACGAGAACGGCCAGCTCTCCACGACACAGCGCTGGACGGCCATCCTAACCATTGTGATCCAACCCCCGCGCGACGCAGAGCGGCTGCGGGCCAACCCGCTTGGGATCTACGTCAACGCCATCAACTGGTCGCGGGAGATGGGGCAATGAGAGATCACCTCCGCCGATCCGCAAACCGCGGCGTCCGCCTATCAGGCTCTGTGCTTTTGCTGATCTCCGGACTGGTGCTGGCCGGCTGCGCGACCAACCGACCGCCACAGATCAGCTATGACGCCGATGTGCCGCCGCTTCCCCCGGTGCCGGCTGCCGTCACGGAGGCGCCACCTAGGCCGCTTCACACGCCGCCCGCGTGGACACCCGCGCGCGGTGGCGCTGCCGCAGGGACGCCGGCGGGCCGCGTGGAGAATGCCAATGCCGCCGCGCGCGTCGAGCCACGTCGCGAGGGCTACTTCAACTCGATCCAGATCTATCCCTGGAGCGAGGGCGCGCTCTATCAAGTCTATGCCGCTCCCGGGCAGATCACCAACATCGCGCTGGAACCCGGCGAAAGCCTGACTGGCGCCGGCCCGATTGCTGCGGGCGACACGGCGCGCTGGATCATCGGTGACACCGAGAGCGGCTCGGGCATCACGCGCCGCGTCCATGTTCTCGTAAAGCCGACACGGCCAGACATCACGACCAATCTGGTCATCACCACTGACCGGCGCATCTACATGATCGAGCTGCGCTCGGGCGAACGCCCCTATATGCCGGCCGTCGCCTGGGCCTATCCGCAGCCGCCCGCCTCGCAGAGACAGGCAGTGCCCGCTACGCCAGTGATCCCGGCCGTTGCGGCACGGAACTATCGCTACGGCCTCACGGGCGACACGCCGCCGTGGCGGCCAATCTCGGTCTACGACGATGGGCGCCGCGTCTATGTCGAGTTCCCGCGCGGGATCGTTCAGGGCGAGATGCCGCCGCTCTTCGTCATCGGCGCCGATGGCGAACCGCAGATCGCCAACAGCCGGATCCACCAGAACATCCTGATCGTCGACCGCATGTTCGGCGCCGCCGAGCTCCGTCTCGGCAGTGGCGAGCGCCAGCAGACGGTCCGGATCGTTCGCACCGATGGGAGGCCCGCGTCATGAGCGAGCGCGACTCGTCCAACGAAACCAACGCACCGCTGGTCGGCACACAGCCCGGCGACGCCGCTGCGCCCATGCGGCTGCGCGCCGAACCGCCCCGGGTCACCCGACTGTCGCGAAAGGTGCTGGGCGGTATCAGTCTCGTCGCCGCCCTTGGGGTCGGTGGCGCGCTCATCTATGCGCTTCAGACGCGCAGTATCGGCCATGGCAGTGAGGAGCTTTACTCCACGCAGAACCGGCGAACCGCGGACGGGCTCGCCGGCCTGCCACGCGACTATACCGGTCCGGTGCTTGGGCCTCCGCTTCCTGGGGATCTGGGGCGCCCCATCCTCGATGCGCAGAATCGTGGCCAGCCCGTCACGCCGCCGATGGCGGCAGCGCCCGCCGTCGATCCGGTTGAGCAGCGCAGGCGCGCGGAAGAAGAAGCTGCCCGAACGAGCCGCGTCTTCTT